>Ga0268266_10000183_pt1 | contig 111164 bp, 91 predicted proteins | sample KBSS13metaG_FD_190356 | JGI IMG/M metagenome (GOLD analysis project Ga0268266, IMG submission 190356) | Switchgrass rhizosphere microbial communities from Kellogg Biological Station, Michigan, USA - KBS S1-3 metaG (SPAdes) (version 2) | ecosystem: Host-associated > Plants > Roots > Rhizosphere...
TTCCGGTAGTTTCCACAGATTTTTGGATTGGCTGGGTGCCGCGGAGGCGGGACAAGAAGCCAGAATCTGCGACGAAAATTGGGAAATGGCGTTCTCGCGTGATGGCGTGGGGAGTACTTGTGGTGCACCCCCGTTGATGGGTGCTTGCGTGCCCGGAACGATTCACACTCGGAATCGCGCGTCGCGTGATCGAGGACGAAAAATGAAGGGGACGAAGATGAATCGCAGCACGTCGATCGGGATGAGGGCGTCGATGGGAGTGGCCGGATTGCTGGCGTTTGCGGGCTTGGCGAGCGCGGCGCAGGGCGGGTGGTCGTTTACAAATCTGCATCCGACGGGATTTCTGGCGTCGTTCGGACAGGGAGTGCAGGGTTCGCAGCAGGCGGGCTACGCGCGCGCTGCGGGTGGGAATAGTCACGCGGGAATCTGGAGCGGGAGCGCGGCATCGTTTATTGATTTGCATCCGGACGGAGCGGTCGTTTCGTTCTGCTTCGGGATTGCGGATGGTCAACAGGCGGGCGAGTCGGTGTTGAGCGTGGGCGGCCCTTTCCACGCGATCGTGTGGGAGGGAAGCGCGGAGTCGTTTGTTGATTTACATCCCGCGGGCGCGACGTCGTCGAGTGCGTGGGCGGTGTCGGGCGGCAAGCAGGCGGGGCAGGCGAACATAAACGGTGAAGCGCACGCGAGTTTGTGGAGCGGGAGTTCAGCGTCGTGGGTTGATCTGAATCCGGTGGGCGCACCCGAGTCGGTCGCGATGGGAGTTTCCGGAACTACGCAGGTCGGCATCGTGCGGGTGGGCGGCTCGCCACACGCGAGCCTGTGGACCGGAACGGCGGCGTCGTGGGTTGATTTGAATCCGGCGGGCGCTGCCGATTCGACCGCGAACGGCGTGTCGGGAGCGCAGATTGTGGGATACGCATTCAAAGATGGATTTAATCGCGCAAGTGTGTGGACCGGAACCGCAGCGTCGTGGGTGGATCTGAAACCGGCTACCGCCGGTGATTCGTTCGGATACGGTGTTTTCGGCGGGATGCAAGTTGGAGAAGCGAAAGTTGGCGGAGGAGCAGGGGGCGGCGTGGCGCACGCGAGTCTCTGGAGCGGAACCGCGGTGTCGTGGGTCGATCTGCACGCGTTCCTTCCGGCCGGATATTCGCGCTCGAGCGCACGCGCGATCTGGAGCAGCGGCGGGACAATCTATGTGGCGGGCTTTGTACACAACACGGCAACGAACGCAGATGAAGCGGCGCTGTGGACCAATTCGCCCGCGTGCCCCGGCGATTTTAACGGCGACGACCTCGTTGACGATCTTGACTTTGTGATCTTTGCCGCCGGGTACAACATCCTGGACTGCGGGGATGCAGGAATGCCTGCGGGCTGCCCGGCGGACCTCAACGCGGATGCGTTTGTTGATGATGCGGATTTCGTGCTGTTCGTTGCGGCCTATGACGCGCTCGTTTGTTCGTGAGAGGAGACCGGGACTCGTTGTGCGGAACAAGGAATTGATTTGTTTGAAAGAGACCGGCGCTCGAAACGCGTATGCCATCGCCGCTGGTTAGTAATCCCTATCATCTGGTGATTGCCGCTCTAGTCAGAACGAGTCGGCCACTGGAGGGATTGCGATGTTGACGATTGGGTTTGCGACGCTCCGTATCGGTGGCGCGCTTCGTGCAGGACTGGCCTCGGCGATTCTGCCGGCGCTCGTGGCCTGCACTGTTGGGTATCAGGCGGATGTGCGCAACGACACGGCGCAGCCGATTTCGGTGGCGATTGTGCATGGGGATTCGACGGGGCAGCCCAATGCGCTGGCGATGCAGCGGATCGGGCCCAACAGCCGCGCACAAGTGGTTCGGTATGGAGTTCCGCACGATTGGACGGTGTATTTGCAGGCAGACGCCCAAGGGAATCCGGGCTGGCCGGTGCAGATGGATTTGAAGCCCGGGTTGATGGTGGTGCGGGTAACGCAGGACGGGAACGTGCCGACGGGGAAGCTTCACATGGAGCAGGTCGACCGGTAGGGGCCGAGGGAGCGAGCCCGTAAACTCGCACCGAGATATGGAGTTGTTATCCACAGAGCATCGGGACGGCGTTCCGGGCGCCGCACCTTGGCTTCGGCTTGGGATTGTGTGGTTGACCGGTGCGTACGCGACGGCGTGCGGCGTTGTGACGTTGGCGGGCTGGTTTTTTCAGTTGCCGCGGCTGACGGATTGGGCGGGCGACGACATTTCGATGTTTCCGAACACGGCGGTTTGCGCGATGCTGTGCGGGATCGCTTTGTTGCTGTTGTCGGTGCAACATCCGGGCAGACTGCGGCGGATTGTGGCGGCGTCGCTCAGCGGCTTTGTGTGCGCACTTGCCGTGGCGACGCTCTTCCAACACATTTCGGCGATCGATCTGGGGATCGATTCGTTTCTGGTCTCGAGAACCTGGGGGCAGGGTGCGGCAGCTTCGCCGATGCGGATGGGTCCACCAGCATCGATTTCGTTTACATTGCTGGGGCTGTCGATTGTGCTGCTCGCGAACAGGTGGGAGGCCGGGCGGCGACTGGCGAGCGGCCTTGGACTCTTGTGCGGCGGGATCGCGTGTCTGTCGCTGATCGGGTATCTGTACGGCGCGGACCGGCTCTATTCACTTCCTCGGGTGACAGCGATCGCGATGCAGACCGCGACGACGGTGCTTGCGGTCGCGATGGGCGTGATCGCGCTGGTTCCGGGTTGGGGACTGGGCGGATTAATGAGTCGGCGCGATGCGGGCGGACTTCTCGCGCGAAGGTTTGTGCCGGCGCTTGCGGTGATCGCGCTCGCGCTTGGGTGGATCAGGTTGTACGGGCAGCAGATCGGGCTGTATGACACAGCCTTTGGCACGGCGGTTCGGACGCTGCTGGAGATTGTGCTCTTTGGGTTGCTGGTGTGGTGGACGGCCAATGGGCTGAGCAGCGCTGAAAGAGAACTTCGAAAGAGCCGGGCGGAGTTGCGGGCGGCGCTCGAAGAGGCGATGAAGGCGGGGCGGCTGAAAGACGAGTTTCTCGCGACGCTTTCGCATGAATTGCGGAATCCGATGACGGCGATTCTGGGATGGTCGGAGATGCTGCGTGCGGAGGTTGACCCGAAAGCGAACGTTGGTCTGGCGCACGGACTCACTGTGATCGAACGCAGTGCGCGGATGCAGTCGCGGATGATCGAAGATTTGCTGGATGTGAGCCGGATCGTGGCGGGCAAGGCGCGGCTCAACCTGCAGAACACGGACTTGCGCGAAGTGATACGGAGTGCGATCGACGTGGTGCGGCCGGGCGCAGAGGCCAAGGGCATTGCGATTCAGACGTTCTTCAATCCGGGGGTTGCGCAGATTCGCGCCGATCCGGGGCGCATCCAGCAGGCGCTGTTCAACCTGTTTGCGAACGCCGTGAAATTCACGCCCTCGGGTGGTGAGGTGCGGATCCACTGCACAAGGCTGAATTCGCATGTCGAGATCGCGGTGAGCGATACGGGCGTGGGGATCGCGCCGCAGTTTCTGCCGCACGTGTTCGACATGTTCCGGCAGCAGGACGCGGCGACCACAAGGCGGTTTGGGGGGTTGGGTCTTGGTCTGGCCATCGTGAAGCGGTTGGCGGAGATGCACGGAGGCGAGGTCCGGGCAGCGAGCGATGGAGAAGGAAAGGGCTCGCGGTTTGCGATTCTGCTGCCGCTTGCGCCGGCGAAGCCGGCCGGCAAGACATTCGAGCGCGACGGTTCGACCGAAGTGGACGAGATCCCGGTCGACGATGGGCCGGGCGTTGCGGGGCTCGGAATTCTGGTTGTGGATGACGATCCGGACGTTTGCGAGTTGCTCACAAGGATTTTGAGCGCGCGGGGCGCGATGGTGACGGTCGCGTCGTCGGTGCAAGAGGCGTTGGCGAAGATATCCATGCGAGCGCCCGATGTACTGGTGAGCGATGTGGGCATGCCGGATGAAGATGGATACAGCCTCATGAAGAAAGTTCGTCAGTTGGCGCCGGCAGCGGGTGGGTTCGTGCCCGCCGTGGCGCTGACAGCGTTTGCGCGCGCGGAGGACCGCGACCGGGCGATCGCGGCAGGATTCGATGCTCACTTGCCCAAGCCGATTACGGTGGGCTCGCTGGTCGCGGCGATTGAAATCGCTCGCCAGAAAATGTAGATTCGCGCGAGTCAGCTCTGGGCGGGAGTCGTCGGGTCGGCGCCTTGGGTGTTTTGCAAACGGCTCACCATCACCTTGTCGATGCGCTGGTAGTCCATGTCCACGACTTCGAATTTGAGACCGAACCCTTCGACGGTTTCGCCGGTCTTGGGAAGATGGCCAAGGAGCGCGAGAACGACGCCGGCGACGGTGTTGACGTCGCCTCCGGCCTCGCCGAGCTCCGCTCGATCGAATTCATCGACTTCGAGTTCGCGGCAGAGCGCCGCAACACCGAGGCGAGCATCGACGAGATAGCTGCCGTCTGCGCGCTTGACGATTTCGGGGTGGATGCCCTCGGGCCGGACGACGTCGCCGACGATCGCGCTGACGAGGTCATTGAGCGTGACGAGGCCCTCGGTGCCTCCGAATTCATCGACGACAATGGCGAGATGCTCGCGGGTCTCGCGGAAGCGGTCGAGGAGTTTCAAGGCGAGCGTGTTTTCGGGGACAAAGAGCGGGGCGCGTGCGAGCTCTTCCATCTTGATCTTGTCGCCCGAGATGTCGAGGCCGCTGACGAGGCCAAACTTGACGAGGTCTTTAACGTGAACCATCCCGACAAGATTGTCGAGGCTGCCTTTGCAGACAGGGAAGTGCGAGTGCGGGCTGGTGGCGACGACGAGGCGAACGCGCTCGACGTTGTCTTCGGCTTCGATCCAGACGATCTCGCTCCGCGGCACCATCAGGCTCTTGACCTTGCGCTCGGCAAGATCAAAGACGCGATCGACGATCTCACCTTCGTTCTCCGCGAAGATGCCGGCCTCGGTGCCTTTTTCGATCATCCCCCGGACTTCTTCTGCGTTGACGGCCTCATCGCTGACGCTCTTGATCCCAAGGAGTGAGAGCACGGCGTCGGTCGCTTTGGTCAGGAGCCAGACGAGCGGCGAAGCGAGTGTCGCCATCCAGCTGATCGGCGCGCCCGACCATCGCGCCATGCGCTCGGGGTTCACCATGGCGATGCGCTTCGGGAGGATCTCGCTGAACCAGAGCGTGGCGAGCGTCAGCCCGATGACGACGATGACCAGCGAGGCGATGTGCGAGTGGTCTTTGATCGCTGGGAAGCTCTCTGCGATCCAGTGCTGGAAGCGATCGGCGAGCGATGCTTCACCGAGCGCGCCCAGGCTGAGCGTGATAACGGTGATACCGAGCTGGATGGTTGAGATGTAGCGGGTGGGTTGCTGGACCATCCGCAGAGCGTGGCGCGCGCCGGGATCACCCCGATCGACAGACTGCTCGAGGCGGAGTTTTCGGGAGGCGACGATGCCGATTTCTGCCGCGACGAGCAGGGCATTCACAAAGAGGAGGACGGCGATGAGGGCCAGTTCAAGCACGGGGAGAGCGTAGCGGACGCGTGGCGGTCGCCGGATGTTCGGTGTTTGGGTCCAATGAGGGCGTTTTTGCTTGCGTGAACCCCCCGGTATCTATTAGGTTGGTGTCGGAGGCAGTGAGGACGCGCCTTTCCCCGGCAGGCTGAAGGGCTTCTGGGTGTGGCTGTTCATATAGAGGAAGCAATCTCATGACGTCGATACGCACGACCCGCGCCGGCTGGGCCCACACTTTCACTCTTGGTGCGCTGGCAGTGTTGAGTGCCGCGGGGGCGATGATGACGGCGAGGCCGACGGTGCCCAGGTGTGAGGGCCCCAACGCGAATTGTGCGGCCGACGGCTTGCATTGCGGCGGAGATGTGAAGTGCGAAGCTGTCGCCCTTCCCTCAGCCTCTTCGCAAGGCGTGATGTTCCCCGGACTTGGTGAACTGCTTGCGAGGGTCGATGACCCGCACCGCGCGATGATTGAGAAACGGATTGAGTCGACGCTCGCGAAGAAGAGCCCGGCGAAGATGAGTGCGTGCTTTGCGCCGGGGACACCACAGGACGTGATGGAAGCTTTCCGCGCCACCGAAGCGAAGTTGAATCACTTTGATGACCGCTTCCAATTCGCGACGCGCTGGATGTCGACCGCGATGATGCCGGGCGGCTCCCCCCTCGGAAAGCCGGTGACGCTGACATGGTCGATCGTTCCGGACGGAACGTTTGTGGAAGGCTTCAACGGCGAGCCCGATGCGCCGTCCAATTTGCGAGCAAGACTGAACACGATCTACGGCAGCCAGGCCGTCTGGCTCCCGATCCTCCAGGCGGTCTTTGATCGCTGGTCGCAGGTGAGCGGTTTGAATTATGTCTACGAACCGAATGACGACGGCGCTGCGCTCCAGGAACCGGGTGGCGCTGCGAGTCCGTTCTTCGGCGCGGTGGGGGTGCGGGGCGACCTTCGCATCTCGGGCCACACCATCGACGGCAATTCGGGCGTGCTCGCGTACAACTTCTATCCGGATATCAACGACGGCGTCGGCGGCGACATGGTGATCGACACCGGTGATAACTTCTTCAGTGACATCACCGGCAATTCGGTGCGCCTCCGCGATGTGATGATGCACGAGCACGGACACGGCATGGGTCAGGCCCATGTCTGCCCGATCGAGACATGGAAGCTGATGGAGCCGTTCGTCGCGACAAACTTCGACGGGCCGCGGCATGACGACATCCGGCACGCCCAGTTTTCCTATGGCGACGTGAACGAGCCGAATGATTTCGCGGCGGAAGCAACAAACCTGGGATCGCTCGACTGCGGGAGCCTGAGTCTCGGCGACTTGCCGGCGCCGGTGGGTCCAATCGCGGGTGCGATCACGGAAGTTCCGTTCGCGTCGACACTCTCACTCTCTGACGTAAACGATGACGATTTTTACCGCATCACGGTGGCGGGCGCTGCGACTCTCAATCTGACGGCAACGCCGCTCGGATTTCTGTACGACGATTCGGCGCAGGCATGCTCGGGCGGAAGCGGCTCGTGCTGCTCGGGCAATCCGATTAATTCGCTCACGACGGTCGACCTCGCGGTAAACATACTGAAGGCGGACGGCACGACGCTGGTCGCGTCGGCAAACGCCGGCGGCGCGGGGCAGAAAGAAGTGCTGACGGATGTGCTGCTGCCGACGGCCGGCACGTATTACATCCAGATCAAGCCGGCAGGGGCAATGGACAACGCGCAGTTTTATCACCTGGACGTTTCCGCCAAGCCCGCGACGGTTCTTGCCGGCTTGACCGGTAATTCTGATATCGCGATTCCCGCGGGTGAACTGGTTCCGGTCGGATTGAAGATCAACAACGGCACCGAGACATTCAATCCGGCAACGAGCCATTTTTTCTATAGCATCAACGGCGGCGCGACCTTTGTGGAGGCACCGATCTACAGCCAGGGTGGCGGCGGATACATTGCAGCACTCGCGGATATTCCCTGCGGCACGACGATTCCGTTCTACGTTGAAGTGCGTTCAACGCTGGGAAGCCTCGTCCGTTTGCCTTGCTCGGGCACGTATCTGCCCCGCACCGGAGATGTTTTCAATTCCTACAGCACCGACTTCACAAGCAACATCGGATGGGTGGTCGGGCCGAACACGGCGACGACCGGCATCTGGGAGAACGTCTCCCCCATCGGTTCCGCGGCCCAGCCCGGTGCCGATCACACCGGGACCGGTGGCAAGTGCTTCGTCACGGGCCAGGGCGCCGTCGGCAATAGTGCGGGCGCATTTGACATCGACGGCGGCTCGACACTGCTCACGAGCCCGACACTGAATCTTGCGGGAATGCAGGATGCGGAAATCTCGTACTGGCGTTGGTACTCGACCGGCGCCGGCGGCGCGCCGTACGCCGATACGTTCGTTATTCAGGCCTCGATCAACGGCGGCAGCAGCTGGGTGACTGCGGAAACCGTCGGCCCCGGCAGCGTGAATGATCCGAACGTGAATCCGGGCTGGCGCTTCAAGAGCTTCAAGCTCTCGAGCATCGGCCTTGCCCCGACCGCGAACGTGAAGGTGCGGTTCAATGCGGCAGATACCGGCACCGGCTCGGTCGTCGAAGCGGCGCTCGATGACTTCGCGGTCAAAGCCTTCACCTGCACTCCGATCGTCTGGTGCAAAGGTGATCTGAATCTGGACGGTCTCGTCGATGATTCCGATTTTGTCATTTTCGCGAACGCGTACAACCAGCTCGACTGCGCCGATCCCACGATGCCCGCGGGTTGTCCGTCCGACATCAACGGCGACAAACTCGTAGACGACGCGGACTTTGTGTTGTTTGCCGCGGCGTACAACGCGCTTCTTTGTCCCTAAACCGCCGCAACGAGCACGGAAGTCGGCTTGAATTCAGACGTTTTGTGGTTTTCGCACTGATGGACCGGGGCAGATGGAGAAATTAGCGATGCGTGCAAGCGGATATGTGACGTTTATGGCCCGGCTGTTGATGTGCGGGGCCGGAGTGGGGGCAGTAGGGGAAGTGGGGGGCGGGATTGGAGTTGCACTAGCGAAGCCCGCAGACTGGGCGGCGTGGACTTCGTCAACCGGCGCGCCTTCGGGAACGGTGACGGGGACGATCACCACCGAATTCGGCTCTGTAAACGTCACGTACACCGGCGAGATCTTCTTCTCGCAGATCAACAACACCGGAACGTACTTCTACAGTCCGGCGGCGCCGTTCATCAATCCATCGGTGCCGAATCAGCCGCCGCGGTCGGACATCATCGCCTTGCAGGGTGGCGCGTCAATGGGTGTCCACAAACTGGTCTTCTCGCCCCCGGTGGATGACCCAATCATGGCGATCGTCAGCCTTGGGCAACCAAGCATCCAGGTGACGTACGACTTCGATGTGCCTTTCACGATTCTCTCGTACGGTCCCGGATACTGGGGCGGACCGGGGACACTCAACAACGTGGGAGGGCAGCGTCTCACCGGCGTCGAAGGACACGGCACGATCCGCTTCATCGGACCTGTGAGTTCGATCAGTTGGACGATTCCAAATCCCGAAACATGGCACGGCTTCACCGTCGGGCTTGCCGGTCCTCCCTGTCCGTGCGATCTGAACAGCGACAAGTTCGTTGACGATGCGGACTTTGTGATCTTCATTCAGTCGTTCAATGTGCTCGACTGCCTGGATCCGGAGATGCCGGCGCGCTGCCCGTCCGATTTCAACGGCGATTCGGTCGTTGACGACAAGGATTTCCTGCTCTTCGTTCAGGAGTACAACGACTTGATTTGCCCGGAGTGAATCCCGCCCGTCTTCTTCGCCGGCTTGACGACCGAGCAGGTTCGGAAGTGCTGGAAATCTCAGAACGCACGGTCCACCGTCAGTGGAAGGCCGCGAAGCTGTTCTAGTTCGAAAAATGTCAGCTTCCGGTTGAAAAGTAATCAGCCGCCTCTTCGAGCAATCAAGCTGCCGCACATAAGAAAAGCTTCATCCGGCCGACGCAGGCAGGTCAAGTGGTGAGGGCAGTCAGAAGGTTTTGTAGCCAAAGTGGGGCTTCCGAGGTATGCTGAAGACTTCTTGTGGGGACCAAAAGGGTTCGCGATGCAGACAATTCGGCGATTGGTTGACGCTCGGTCGAACGCCCGCAGGATGGCCCTTTGGGCTGCTTGCGCGGCGTTTTCGACTCTGCCAGTTGCCGAGGCCTCTGCCGCGTGGGGACTGAAGTACGAAGTCAGCACCGATGGCGGCGCGACGTGGCATGCTTCGGTCGATGCCGGTCCGAATCAGATCGTGAAATTCCGATTTGGTGCGTATTTCGATATTGATTCGCCCCCGACGATTACGACTGCGGACGGCACCGGGACTGCCCAGGCACTGAGCCGCTTCACCGGTTCGAACCAGGCCCTCGGCTTTGTCGCCGGCGACGTGTTCCAGAACGTCATCCGCACGATCTCGAGCGGCAATCCTGCCTTAGTCAGTATTGCGGGAGCCACCATCGGCACATCGGCCGTCACCAGCTTCGGCTCGCAGTTGTTTCTGGCCGACGTCCCTCTGGAGCCGTACAAGGAAATCTACCGGGGCGAAGTCAAGCTCAGTGCGGATCCGACGGAGCGACTCATCCGCATCAGGAACAAAACGTACGGATCCGGAAGCACCAAGGGGCTTGTCTTCTACAACAGCGCATCGCCGGCGAACAAACAGTCTGCGGCTCCCAGCGTGGACGACCACTTCAACCTCGAAGCGACGATCAACGTCAGCCTTACCTGTCCCGCAGATCTGAACAACGACGGGATCGTGTACGACTCCGATTTCCAACTCTTTCTGATGGCGTACCAAGTGCTTCTGTGCGCAGACCCGGCGATGCCCGGATTCTGCCAGGCCGATTTCAACCACGATTCGGTGGTGGATGATCAGGACTTTGTGATCTTCGGTCATGCGTATGACGATGCGGAATGCCCTTGACAACGTGCGGCGGTAGACGCTGCGTGCACAGAACACTTGGAGACAGGTATGAAGAAAATGTCTGTGATCGCAGCGGTCGGATCGATTGTGGCATTCGGGATAGTCGGGAGCGCGCTCGCGGGCTGGGGTTTGAAGTTCGAGGTGCGCCGGCACGATGCCGATCCGTGGGCAAGTTCAGTGAATTCGCGGGCCCTGCCCGGCAACATCATCAAGTTTCGCTTCGGCGCGTACTTCGATGTCGATTCGCCTCCCGCGATCACGACCCCGGAAGGCGTTGGGACGGCCAGGGCGATGAACCGTTTCACGGGCTCGAATCAGGCGATCGGCTTTGCCGCGGGTGACGTTTTTCAGAACGTACAGCGCACGATTGCCAGCGGGCTTCCTGCACTTGTACAGATTTCGGGCGCGACGATCGGGACAACCGCGGTTACCAGTTTTGGTTCGCAGTTGTTTCTGAGCTCGGTTCCCCTTGAACCGTACAAAGAGGTGTACATCGGCGAGATAGTGCTCGGTTCGGATTTGGCCCCGCGCATGATCACGATAAAGAACAAGACGTTCGGATCGGGGACCGCAATGGGTCTCGCTTTCTATAACAGTGCATCGCCGGTGAATCATCAATCCGCGGCCCCGACGTCGAGCCAGCCCGTCCACATCAACGCGGTGATCCATGTCGGCGTCGAAGATCCCTGCCCCTCGGACCTGAATGTTGACGACTATGTGGACGACTCCGACTTTGTCGTCTTTGCCGCCGCGTACGAAATGTTTGCCTGTGCTGATCCTGCCATGCCCGCTGGCTGTCCGAGCGATCTGAATTCGGACGGGTTTGTGGATGATTTGGATTTCCAGGCGTTCGTTACCGCATACGACGCATTGATCTGCCCCTGAAACCCGTCGCCTTGGTCACCATCGGTTCAATCGAAAGCGAACAAAGAGATGAACTCAAGACTTGCGATTGCCGGGATATTCACCGCGTGCGGCCTGGCCAGCTGTGCGCTCGCGGGCTGGGGGCTGAAATTCGAAGTACGCAGAAACAGTTCCGATCCGTGGACAAGTTCCGTAAACGCGAGGGCGGTGCCGGGCAAGATCATCCAGTTCCGGTTCGGTGGGTACTTCGATGTCGATTCGCCTCCGGCCATCGTGACGCCCGACGGCACCGGCACGGCGAGGGCCATGAACCGGTTCACCGGTTCGAATCAGGCGACGGGCTTCGCGGCCGACGACGTCTTCCAAAACGTGCAGCGCACTATTCCCAGTGGAAACCCCGCCCTCGTGCAGATTCTCGGCGCGACGATCGGGACAGGCGCGATAAACAGTTTCGGTTCGCAGCTGTTTCTGAGCTCGGTACCGCTCGAGCCATACAAAGAGGTGTACATCGGCGAGGTGAAGCTTGGTTCGGACACGACGCCCCGCACCATCACCATCAAGAACAAGACCTACGGAACGGGAAACACCAAAGGGCTGACGTTCTACAACAGCGCGTCGCCGGTGAACAATCAGTCGGCAGGTCCATTATCGAACGATCGCGTCGATCTCGAAGCGATGATCAACGTTCTCGAAGATCCCTGCCCCCCGGACCTGAATATCGATGACTATGTCGACGACGCCGACTTCGTCCTGTTCGCGGGTGCGTATGGACTGCTTTCGTGCGCCGATCCCGCCATGCCCGCGGGTTGTCCGAGCGATCTGAATTCGGATGATGTTGTGGATGATATGGATTTCCAGGTGTTCGCTATCGCATACGACGCATTGGTCTGCCCCTGATCGGGACTCGGTCATGAAGCTTCAACTCTGGGCCATCTGCGCCTCGCTGCTCGCCCCAACCCTGCTCGCGGGGCCTGTGCCAGTCAGCCGCACCAGCACGTATTCGGGCGAGGGTTACTACTACAGCAACTGGAACTACCCGTACCAGCCAGTCGTGTCGTACAACTGGCATGCCACCGATTCCTGCAACACCTTCGGCGCGTGGAATCCCTCGAACGTTTCCTCCTACACCGGTCACTTCTGGCATTACTCGATTGCCTCGGTCAACTACGCGCAGTTCATCGCTCTTGCCGAAGTCGCCGGGCATCAGGGAAACACCTACAGCATGCTCGATGACCAGCGGACGAATTTCGAATACGTCTTCGACGTCTTCCGCCCGACACGGGTGAACATCATCGGCTTCGGCGATGTGAAGCTGTCGTCGGTCGCGGGCTTTTCGCTGCTGGCCAGTTCCGTCCCGTCCGGCGGCAAGGACTACACCTTGCCCCCTTCTCGCTACACGCTGAAGGATCTGTTCGTCAGCGGGCACGGCCAAGGCCACTTCCAGATGCAGGTGCGTGATTGCCTGGGCGACATGAACAACGACGCACAGGTCAACGACGTCGATTTCACATCGTTTCTGATGTCCTACATCACGATGCTTTGCTCCGACCCCACAATGCCCGCCGGTTGCCCGGCGGATCTGAACAACGACAGCATCGTCGATGATGCCGACTTCGTGATCTTCGGTCAGTCGTACGACAGCCTCATGTGTCCCTAAGTCCCAAAGTCGCCTTCCAAAAATCCGAAACTGTGTTGCCGCGAGTTCCTGTTCGAATTGCATGGCGCCAGACTGTTCCCGCTCGGCCAAATGAAGAAACCCTTAGTCGTTGTCCAGTATTTTTGTTTGCGCGTTTGTGTTCATTCTGATACGCTCGTGCCCTCAATTGGGATGGAAAGGGGGATCTTTGAATCAGAAGTCGAGTTGTGGCTTTTTCGGTGCGTGGCGATTTGCGGTGCTCGCCTTGTCGGTTTGTGGCTCCATGGCGCACGCAGCGTGGGGCGTCAAGTTTGAAGTGTGGAACGGTTCAGCATGGGTCCCAACAGTCAACGCAGCGGCCGGCGATGTCGTGAAGTTCCGCTTCGGCGCGTACTTCGATCCGGGCTCGGCTCCGGTGATCACGACTGCGGATGGCACGGGTACTGCCCAGGCCCTCGCCCGCTTCACCGGTTCAAACCAAGCCGTCGGCTTCTTTGCTGGCGACGTATTTCAGAACGTCGTTCGCACGATCACGAGCGGCAATCCTGCCTTAGTCAACGTTGCGGGAGCCACCATCGGTACGTCGGCCGTCACCAGCTTCGGCTCGCAATTGTTCTTGGCGGACGTTCCGTTCGAGCCGTACAAGGAAATCTACGTCGGTGAAGTAAAGATCGGCTCCGATCCGACGTTTCGCACCATCCAAATCCGGAACAAGACTTTTGGATCTGGAAGCGCCGCCGGGCTCAACTTCTACAACAACGCTTCACTTGTCAACAAGCAGTCCGGTGCGCCACAAGCCGGTGGCCCGGCTCGTGTGGACATCACGGCGACCATCCAAGTGGTCAACCCGTGCCCATCGGACCTGAACCACGACGGCATGGTGAACGAATCCGACTTCCAGATTTTCCTGATCGCATATCAGTTTCTTCTCTGCTCGGACCCCGTGATGCCCATCGGGTGTCCGAGCGATCTGAACCACGACACGTTTGTGGACGATTCCGACTTCCAGATCTTCGGCCGCGCGTATGACGCGCTGTTTTGCTCGTAACTTTTGCAAAAGTTTGGACCTATGCAGTTGAATAGCGGCCCAAAGCCAATTCGAGAATGCAGTTTTTCGTCATCCCGTCTTAGGCTGGCCGCGGCCATGCTCCTTTCGTTCACCGCCGCTGGCGTGTGCGCGATCGAATGCAAAGCAACCCAGATTGCCGGTTCAGCACTCCTATTTACAGGGGCGGAATGGTCCACGATTCCCGATCGCCCCTCGCTTCGCGCAACGACGGCTCTCACAATCGAGATGTGGATTCGCCCCGATATTTTTGGCAACTTGACACGAGTCCTTCAAAAAGGCGACGGGCAGGAGGTCACCTCTGATCGCGCGTACGAAATGGAAGTTTCTCCGCCGTTGCACCCGGATGCTTTTGCGGTGCACTGCTTTTCCGGATCGCCCACAGGATGGACCACAACAACTGCTAACGCAGTCTCTGGTCTGGGGGAATGGACGCATCTCGCAGCGACGTATGACTCGGTTGGCGGGAGGGTACGCATGTATTTGAACGGCGTGCTCCGTGTGGAAGGCGTCAATACGACCGGTGGCGTTCCGATTCACGAGCCGATTCGAGCGAGTACCTATCCGATTTACCTCGGATGCTTCAACGGGACACTGTTGTTCTTCCGCGGCGCATTGGATGAAGTCCGGATATGGACGTTGGCCCGCACGCCGACGGAAATCGGTGCGCACTTTGATCGAGCGATCGATCCGCAATCTGCAGGCCTGGTGGGCTATTGGAAGTTCGACGAAGCGCTCGGAACTCAAGCCATTGTTGATGCAACCCTGTTTCACAACGACGGTTACCTCGGGTCGGCATCGCAGAACACAAACGCAGATCCGTTGCGGTTTAAGTCTGGCGTTCCGTTGCGCCCAGCCTGCGATGGCGAACTTACCGGCGATTTTGCAGTTGACGACGCCGACTTTGTCCAATTCCTGTCTGCGTACGTCGTACTTCTCTGTGATGACCTGGGCATGCCTCTCGACTGTCCCGCAGATCTGAACCGAGATGGTGTCGTCGATGATGCCGACTTTGTCATCTTCGGTCAGTCGTACGACGACTTGGTGTGTCCATGAGTCCGAATTTTTGATGAAATATCGGCATCGATGTTGTGGATCCGTGTTATGAGTATCTTGAACTTGGGGAACTATTCGAAATCCGATTCTGTACTTTGGGGAGGCCTTTCATGATTCTTGCGAAATTGCGCGCTCTTTCCGTTCGTGCCGCGGCATTAGTTGCTTGCGTCTCGATGAGCCTCCTACCCAGCGGCGCGCTCGCGTCGTGGGGCCTCAAGTTCGAAGTGAGCCGCGACGGCGTCGCCTGGTCGCCATCGGTCAACGCGTCCGTAAACGAAACCGTGTATTTCCGCTTCAGCGCGTACTTCACGCCCGGCACCAAGATCACGACTCTCGATGGCACCGGCAACGCGATCGCGCTCAACCGCTTCACGGGGCAGAATCAGGCGACCGGCATGCAGCCGGGCGATTCCATTCTGAATCTGCAGGCTCTGATCGCGCAGCACAATGCTGCCTTGCTGACGATCTCCGGAAGCCTCATCGGCACGACGTCAGTCACCAGCTTCGGCGCGCAGGCGATTCTCAATCTCGGCCCGTACGTCTCGACTCCAGAGGTAAACCGCCCCATTTACTCCGGCCAGATCCAAGTTGGCCCCTTGCCCGGCTATCGCGAAATTGTGATTTCCAATAAGCAGTTCGGTTCAGGAGGCACGCAGGGTCTGACGTTTTATCACGATGCCTCAGTCGCGAATCGCCAGTCGGGCAAGCCCGACGACGCGGCAGCACGTCTCGATTTGAACGCGACCATCGTCGTCAACTGCAACGGACCAACCATCGGGACGCCTCCGGTGCCGGTGACTGCGTGCGTTGGAAGTCCGGCTCAGTTCACAGTTGGCGCGACCGGCGTGGGCGTGCTCGAATATCAGTGGCGCAAGAACACGGTTGCCATCGACGGAGCCACCGCCGCGATGTTCAGCATCCCGGCCGTCTCTCCAGGCGACGCCGCCAATTACGACTGCGTCGTCACCGACGACTGCAACAGCACAATCAGCCCCGCCGCGGGATTGACGGTGTCGCTGCCCCCCGTCATCAACACCCAGCCCGTCAGCGTCGTCGCCCGCCCCGGCACGACCGCAACGATCTCGCTGATCGCGACGACCGGAACCGGAGGCAGCAATCTGCAGTACGCCTGGCGGAAGGGCGCGAATCCGCTCTCCAATGGAGGACGCATCTCCGGCGCGACCTCGCCGATCCTCACGATCACCAGCGCGCAGGTCTCCGATGCGGGTGACTACTCCTGCGTCGTCATCGATCCGGCCGTGCCCGCCTGCGGCCCGGTTACTTCCAGCCTCGCGCACCTCAGTGTCGGAGATTGCACAGTTTCGTGGGCGCAGGTTGCTTCGACTGGCCCGGGCGCGCGCCGCTCGCCGAGCATCTCATACGACTCCGCCCGCAACCGCCTCGTTCTCTTCGGTGGCAGCGCCGCAGGCGAAATCAAGAGCGATACGTGGGAATGGGATGGCAGCACGTGGTCGCTGCGCTCGACGTCAGGCCCCGGGCCCCGCAATGGACACGCCCTCGCTTACGACGCACTCCACGGACGCACGCTTCTTTTCGGCGGATACAACGCGGCAAACGTGCCGCAGGGTGATACGTGGTCGTGGGACGGCACATCATGGACCAAGGTCTCGCTGACCGGCCCGACCGCCCGCTTCTACGCGAACATGTCCTACGACAGCGTCCGCCAGGAGGTCATTCTGTTCGGCGGTCTCCAGCAGAATTTCGGTCTGCCGACCGATACGTGGGCGTGGAACGGCACGGCATGGATCAAGGTCGCCACGACCGGCCCCGCGGGCCGCTACGCCGGTGCGATGGCGTTCGATGCGGTGCGCCAGCGGATGGTTCTCTTCGGCGGATTCAACGTCGCCAGCAACAACTTCTCGGACACGTGGGAGTGGGACGGCGTCGCGTGGTCGCTCCGCACCTCAGGCACGCCCACGGCGCGCACCGGCGCGTCGCTCGCGTTTGATCCCGGCCGCGGCCGCATCATCATGTTCGGCGGCCGCCTGCAAGTCGAAGACGAAATCTCGTGGAGTTCGCGTACCTGGGAGTGGGACGGCACATCGTGGGTTTCAAATCTCACCGGTACTCCGTCGTCGCGCTGGCTCGCCGGAATGACGCTCGACACTCTCAAGCAGCGCATCGTTCTCTTTGGCGGTGAAGACACAACCGGAGCACCGCTCGGTGATACATGGGAACTCGCTTCACGTATTCCGATCACCCAGCAGCCCGCGAGCGTGGTGACGAACTTTGGCCAGAACGCATCATTCAATGTCGCCGCGACGGGAAGCGGGCTCGGCTACCAGTGGCGTCGCAACGGCGTCGCCGTCTCCAACGACGCCCGCATCAGCGGTGCGACGTCTCCCAATCTGCTCATCACGCAGGTCGGACTTCAAGATGAAGGCAGTTACGACGTCATCATCACAAGTCTCTGCGGCCAGGAAGTGAGCCAGCAGGCAAGCCTCTCCGTTTCAAGTTGCCCGAGTTCGTGGCAGGATCTTGCCGTCGGCGGCCCGGGCGCACGCTGGGATGGTGCTGCAGCGGCGGACGTCTTCCGCAAGCAGATCGTTCTCTTCGGCGGCTTCTCCACTCCATCCGGCGGTCGCCTCGGCGATACTTGGATCTGGAACGGAAACGGTTGGTCGCAGCGGCTCGTCTCCGGTCCCTCGCCTCGAGCCGATCTCGCGATGGCCTCGCTTGCTTCGGGCGTGTTGCTCTTCGGCGGCCGCGACACGCAGGGAACGACCAACCTGAACGACACGTGGTTCTGGAATGGCACGGCATGGATTCTCCTGAATCCGGCGCACAAGCCTCCCGCGCGTGCAGGCCATGCAATGACGTTCGATTCAATCCGCAACCGCGTCGTGCTCTTCGGCGGCGTCTTGAGCGGCGACATCATCGCGAACGACACATGGGAATTCGACGGAACAGACTGGACGCAGGTTTCCAGTTCCGGTCCCGCCGTGCGCACGGCCCATCAGATGTCTTTCGACCTCGGCCGAGGCCGAACCGTGATGTTCGGCGGTGCTCTCTTCACCGGCGTGGTCTTCACCGACACCTGGGAGTGGGACGGCGTGACGTGGACCAAGAAGGCCGACTCCGGACCTTCCGGTCCTGTCTACGGACAGATGGTCTACGACCCATCGCGCTCCCGCAGCGTGTATGTGACCGGCTACACACACAACCGCGTCTTCTCCGGTGAAACGTGGGAGTGGAACGGCCTGACATGGTCGAAGACTTTGAACGTCGGCCCGCCCCCGCGCCAGAACGCGTACAGCGCGTACGACCATCAGCGTTCGCGCGTGGTGCTCTTCGGTGGCTACAACCCTGCGGGCACGCTGCTCTCCGATTCGTGGGCGCTCGTGCTCGGTCCTTCGGTGGTCTCGCCTCCTCAGAATCAGACCCTGCGCTCGGGCCAGACCGCGATCTTCTCGGTCACCGGCTCCGCGCCGGGTTTGCAGTATCAATGGCTCCGCAACGGAATCAACGTCATCAACGGCGGCCGTATCAGCGGCGCAACCACCAACTTGCTCAACATCGCTCAGGTGATCGCACCCGACGGTGGAAGCTACCGCGTGCGTGCAACCGACGCCTGCGGCTCGAGTGTGATCTCAACGCCCGCAATCCTCACCGTCACCTGCACAGCCGACTTCAACTTCGACGGCATGGTTGATGATGCCGACTTCCAGATCTTCATCATCGCCTATGACAAGCTGCTGTGTGATCCCGCCCCGACCCCGTGCCCGGTGGACATGAACGCCGACGGATTCGTGGACGACCTTGATTTCCAGTTGTTTGTAACGCAGTACAACGACCTGCTTTGCCCGTAAACCACAACGGGATTTCACCGGGGAGAGCGCAGAGAAACGCAGCTAAAAAGCCAAGCGCGGCTGATTGTGGAGTTGCGCGCAGAAAGAAAGTTCTTGAGTTTGGATCGATCTGTTCTATGCTGAGATCGCTGGTTTCGAACTTTGCACCGCGACATCCGATAACCAATGCCGACTGAATCATGATTCTTTCTTCCCGCTCTTGCTCTGCGCCCTCCTCGGTGAATGTCCTCCCTCTTGGAGTTTGATGATGCGTTGGAATTTTCGTGCCGCGTTCACCGCTTCTGGCCTTGCCTCGCTCATTGTGGGTTCCGCGCTCGCCCTGCCTCAGGGGTTTGTCGACGAAGCGATCGTCGGTAATCTCGATCATGTTGTCGGCGTTGCATTCGGGCCCGATGGCCGCGCATTCATCTGGGAAAAGGGCGGCAAAGTCTGGACGGTCGAGAACGGCGTGAAGTCTGCGACGCCTCTGATTGACATCTCGTCGGAGGTCCGCAACTTCGCCGACTACGGCATGCTCGGGCTCGCGCTCGATCCGGCGTTCGCGGCCAACGGGCGCATCTATCTGCTCTACGGCGTCGATTACTACGACCTCGTGAACATGGGCCTTCCCGGATACAACCCCGCCGGCAGCCAGAGCCAGCGCGATTCGATCGGCCGCATTACTCGTTACACGCTGAATGCCGCGGACGGATTTCACTCTGTTGTTGCCGGCTCGCGCAAGGTGCTGCTGGGTGAATCGCCCTCGACCGGATTCCCGATGATCTATCAGTCGCACGGCGTGGGCATGCTCGCGTTCGGCCTCGATGGCTCGCTCTTCGCCGGCAGCGGCGATTCGGCAAGCTTCATCGAAGTCGACACCGGCGGTCCCCGCAACGGCTCGACCAACACCGCCTTGGCGGACGGGATCATTACACCCAAGGAAGATATCGGCGCGTTCCGCGCTCAGCTGGTCGATTCGCTCGCGGGCAAGATCATCCGCATCGACCCGGAGACGGGCGACGGCGTCGCGGGCAATCCGTTCTTTGATGCGGGTGCGCCCCGTGCCGCGCGGTCGCGCGTGTGGGCGATGGGTTTTCGTAACCCCTATCGATTCTCGGTCATGCCCGGCTCGGCGACACAGTCGAACAGCGCGGGTGTTCTGTATGTCGGCGATGTTGGCTACGAATCGCACGAAGAGCTCGACGTCATCAAGCAGGGCGGAGTGAACGCGGGCTGGCCGTTCTTTGAAGGGCTTTCCAACACGCCCGGCTACGCAACCGTGACACCTCCGATGAATCTCGATGCGCCCAACCCGCTCGCGAACGGGGGCAGCTGCGCCGCGTACTTCAACTTCCGAAACATGATCATTCAGGATTCGCTGAACGCGCCGTACTGGGCCAATCCGTGCAATCCGTTCCAGGAAATTCCAGCATCGCTGCCGCGCTTCCGGCACCTGCGCCCCATTCTCGATTGGGGACACGGCGGCAAGACACATGCTCGGACATACAACGGAAACGCTCCATCGCAAGTCGATGTCACATCGCCAGGCTCGCCGGTTCCCGGCTACGAGATTCCCGGGAGCTGCGCGATCGGTGGCGACTGGTGCACAGGAACGCGCTTCGGGCCGGTCTACAAAGACACTTATTTTGCAGGGGATTTCACGGGCAATCAGCTCTTCAACGTCGTGGTTGATGCGAACCACGCCCCGCTCGAAGTGCGATTCTTCACCAATCCTGTTCAGCCCCCGGTTTTCATCAAATTCAATCCGCAGGATGGCTGCCTGTACTACCTCGGCTATTCCTACAGCACTCCGACCGGAACGCTTCGGCGCATCCGCAAGCTGCCGTGCGCCGCCGATCTGAACGGCGACGGCCAGGTGGACGACAACGACTTCAGCCCGTTCGTCGGTGCGTACAACACGCTCGATTGCTTCGACCCCGCCATGCCCATCGACTGCCCGGCGGACTTCAACTCCGACGCGTTTGTTGATGACGCTGATTTCGTCATCTTCGTCGCGGCCTACGACAACTTGCTATGCAATTGAGCGCGGGCGTTGCGGGATCGCACATCTGCTGGCCTGTGCGGATCTGCAACTTTCTCATGCCGCCTTCCACGTGCCGTTTTCCCAGGCGATCACGACGTTGGTCACATTCTCGTAGTAGATCTTGCGGAGAATGCTTTCCGGAAGGCCGATCCCGCGGAGCGTCGGGCTTGAAAGATCGGTGTGCTTGTCGGGCTCGACCATCTTGAGATCGGGGTCGGCGATCGGACTTGGCTGGTCGCCGATCGTTTCGAACATGGTCCGCAGCGCGAAGTACCGGCTGGCATAGAGATCAAACGCGACTTCCGGTGAATCGGACAGGTCGCTCATCGGGCTCATGCGCTGCTGCTCGGCGGTTTTCTTGACGAGCTGGTCGTCCATCGTCACGATGTCCGAGCCGAAGAAGATGCGGTCCTGCCACTTGTCGAAGAACGCGAGCAGTTCTTCACGCGGATGCTTGCTGAGTTCGCGGACGACCCACTTGGTCGCGCTCGTATCCAGATAAAGATTCGGGTGGCGTTCGAGCAGGCCGGAGAGGAAGTTCAAATCTTCGGGGTTGCCTCCCATGTGTGCCGCGATCCACGGCACGGGGAAGCGTTTGAGCATCACTTCGAGCCCGCGATAGTGCTGCTTCTTGATTCCGTACTTGGCGCGATCGGTGTACTTGGCCTGAAACCATGTATCGGGATCGGCGGTGTGGGTCTTGATCATCATGCCGAGCGAGACGGCAAGCTCTGCCGCGGCCACCCGCCACTTGCCGTCGAGTTCGACATAGTCATCGCGATCCGCCCCGGTGAACCACTCGCGGGTGCGCGGTGCGTTCCAGAGCTTGATCATCCGCGCGCCCTGCTCTTCGCGGAACGCGCGGATCGTGTCGAGGTAGCCGGGTCCGAAGGCGTGTGCCTTATCGGGAAGCGAGAAATTGGGGATGGCAACGAAGCGAACAGAGTCTTTCAGCACTTCGCGGACGGCAGGCGCTTCGGAGAGGCGGGTCTGCGAGTAGGTAAGCCGGACGCCAAACAGCCGCGCGGCGGTTTCGTAAATCTTGCTTGCTTCCTTGCCGTGGATGTGGGTGTGGACATCGATGATGCGCCCGTTGAAGGCGCGGTTCTGCGGCAGCTTCGACGCAAGGCCGACGTAGTCCAGGGCGTGGAGATTGTGGGGGGACTTGAAGGGCATAGGGGCAGGCTTGGAGACAGATTGTTCGGTGCCGGATTTGGATGCAGCGGGCTGAGGGATGTTTCAAATTCACGATCTCGTGAAGCCGCTCCCGCCGGGAAAGTGGCGCTATTGCGAGGAAATGTCACTTCGTGACGACGTACTCGTCGACGAGCTGCACGCTGGAGCCGTCGGCTCTTGGGGATTTCACTTCGGCGCGAAGGGTGATTCGGAGATTTGAGTTTGGACTTGAGTTCACGATCCACTCGGGAAGACCGGAAAGCGGGATGCGATAGGTGCGGGTTGCGGGGTCGTAGAGCTCGGCATTGCGTTTGAGGTCGGTGAGATCGATGTCGTAGCGGCGCTGCTGGGCTTCGGAGCCGAAGGCGTCGGGGTTGTCGCCGTCGCGCGCGGAGGCGGGTGTGCCGCGGGCGGCGGTGGAGTTTGGACCGTAGAGAAGGATCACGAGCTGGCCGACGGCCTTGGTGCTGTCGCCCCAGGCATCGCGGAATTCGAGGTGCGCGATGATGCGGACTTCGGCGGGCTTGGGTGTTGTGTCCTGCGGCGGGATGTTGTCGGCGGGTGAGGGGCCGGTTGGCTGCGCGGGCGGCGCGGGCGGCGGGCTGCCGCGCTCGATGTGGGTGAGCGGATAGATACGCATCGAGGTGGGAACGAAGGGCCAGCCACCGGTGTTGACGCTGCCGGCGCGGAACCCGGGCGAGCCGGGTGTGTTGCAGGCGGCGAGGAAGAGTGTGAGGGGGAGGATGAGAAGGGGGCGGAGCATGTGTGGGGTAGTTTAGAGAGTGCGAAATGAAAAATTTCGGGAACGCGAGGAGTCCGGTCAATGGTTTGGGTGCGGGTCGAATCCGTGAGTAGTAAGAACGTGGCGGATGACACGAGCGAGGACGAAATATCGAAACGAAGCGAGCGCAGGACCAACAGGAATTAAAGCGCCGACCCAAGGCCATCTGAAAAAGAGGAAGTATGCGGTGATGGAGCAGAACAGCATGGCGAAAGCGGACCAATGGAGCGCAAGCAGCAAGGGAACGCGGGAAAAACGGAGAGAGCGGACAATTCGATTGATGAGCAGCGCGGCGCAGATTGCGCCCACCAAGGACGACACAACAGCCAAAGCAGCGCAAGAAAACGCAAGCACATCAACCCATCCAGCGTTGGAAACGAAACCAACTACACCTCCAAAGGTGGCGAGCGATAGCAGGCCGAACGTAAGCCTCGCGCTGACAATGGTTCCGCCCGTTGTCGCTGGCGCGACAACAGGCGATATGAATTGCGGAAGGAAACACCACGTCAACTCAATCAGCAGCCAAGTGATTGTAGCTGCGAGCACTCCTGCAATGAGGGGGCTTTTTATCAGTTGCCCAGGGAACAATTTTTCGTAGAGTGGATAGAGAGGGATGACGATGAGCGCGCAGGTCGCGAGCAGGTGGAGGGCGCCGAGCAACCGAAATAATTTTACATTTCGCGCCGGAAGCGGCATCAACTCGCTGAGCGCGCGAGACGCTTCCGTGTGTAGATAGACCAGCCCGCATTCCGGACATGCGGAATCAGCCGCGAGACCACCGTAGGAGTAGCCGCAGTTGAAGCAGGAGATGGAGGATGGACCTGACATGGTTCAGGATGAGAGTACTTGAGCGTGAGAGTGCGCGTTCATTTGACGGGCTGGATTCGGATAGTCAGCATCTCTCTCGGAATAAGGGGAGTGAGCGGAGTTGGCCGCGGGTGACGTTCAGGCGCGGACTCTGCATGTTCTGTAGAATCAAGTTGTGAAGCTGGGCTCGAAAATACGAAAGACCGCGAAGTGGGTCGGCACGGTGTCGGTACTGGCGCTCGCGATCGCGTGGACTTTGAACTGCTGGTATCGCTTCGGCTGGATGAACAATCGGTTTCCTTGCGTGGGGTTCATTGACGGGCGAATAAACATCCTGTTTCTTGATTCCAATCCGCCCCAGCGCAGCAGGCCTTTCTTCTACGCCACTCCGAATCCCTACACACTCAACTGGCAATTCAGTTCGATGAAGCGGCCGACATTCTGGGACATTTACGTTCCTATTTGGGCGGTGGTTTTGCCCACGCTTGTCGTGTCTTCGGCTGCATGGGCTTTGGACATCCGCTTGCGTGAGCGTGAGCGGCCGGGGAATTGTGCCAAGTGCGGGTACAACTTGTCGGGCGTTCAAGAGGGAAAAAAGTGTCCGGAGTGTGGCGAGGCCGAGCGGGCGTAGTAGATGTCTGAATCATGAACTGTTACGAGCTTCTGATGACTGCGCGGATTCGGCGGGCAAGGAGTCCGGAACGGATGGAGCCCGCGGCAGGCGCGAGGGGAAAGAAGATGACAACTGCAGCGGGCGGCATCATCTGATAGGTCAGCAGAAGAATGGCCAGGAAGCAGACGGCCACGACGGTCGCGATGGCAAAGACAACAGACGCCTTGTTCCACGATCGCACACGGGCGCGAGCGTCAAATGGGAGTGAATCACTCAGCTTCACGACGAAGAGGGCTTGTGCGATCGGAGCGAAGACAAACGATTGAATGAACAAGAGAAGACTCGGCAGAGCGATGAGCGATGGCTCGTCGGACAGGACTGTCCATGCTATCCAGATACAGAGCATGACTCCGGGGATTGATGCCGCGGGAATTGCGAGGTGACGCAGGCGAGAGCGGGGCAGGCGAACGGATTCGGCGATCACGGTCCAGGCTGCCTGGATTCCCGCATTGATGATGCAACCGACGATCAGGGCCGAAAAGATTCTGGGCCTGAGGCCCGGCGCCCATAAGAGGTTGGCCTGGAAGACGCGCAGCCCGAGTACCTGAATGGCCGGGAGCGTCAGCCATGCCGCGGCGAGGATTTCAAAGGCTGCAAGCGTGATGAACAGGTTGGAGGTGAGGCGGGCGCGCGGGAAGATGCGGTCAAACTCGGCGAACATTGCGACGGTGTCGATGCACGGGTGACCGCATTCGGGGCAGTTGGCGTCTTCGGGAAGATCTGCGATGGAGTAGCCGCAGTTGAAGCAGGAGATGGGGTAGGGGGAGGACATTTGCAATCAGATTGGCACGGAAGAGATGCGGATCAACTCGTCCGCTTGGATGACGCGCGCGGCTTCGGCGACAGAAGAAATGTGGCGGCCGCGCCGCATGCGAAGGCAAGAGAGAGTACTGCCGGGAACCAGATTCGGGTGTTGAATGGAGGAATGACAGTTGCCCACATGAGAATTGAAAGCACGATGCTTCCAACGGCAAGTGCGCGGATGATCGGCCCGGCGCGGACATAGGACGTGTGCGAGATATCGCAGAGCCAAACACATTCGGCGTATGATCGCAGCATCGACGTAATCACGAAGAAAGCGGAAACAATGATGGCGGGTGTTGCATCGAACAGACCGGTCAGCAAGGGGACGTAGAACAAGATGAACGCAAGGATCGCGAAGCCCGTTTCGAACATCGCCAAAGGGACAAGAGCCTGCGAGCCGGCGTCCTCGTCGGATGCGGAGCGTGCGAGCCAGATCCACGAGATGCGAACGCCAAGCCAGGTGCACGCCGCCCCGATAAGCAAGAAGAGTTCTGCGCGGCGTGATGCAAGCACGGTGTGAATGAAGCCCGGAAGCAGATTCGCGAAGAACAGGGATGTGACGATGCACGCGATTGACGCGAAAAGTTGAGTTGCTGCCACTGCAAGGAATCGCGCCCGAGCGTGCATGGCAAACTCGAGGAGGGCCGCGGCGCTTCTTTGCGCTTCGGAGGAGTGGCCGCACTCCGGGCATGAGGCATCTTCTTCCAAGCCATTCAAGGGGTAGTTGCAGTTTGAGCAGGAGATGGGGGAGAAGGAGGACATTTGCATTTGGTGGTCAGTGTTCGCCGATGGCGGCGCGGATTCGGCGGGAGAGGATGAAGGAGCGGAGGGACGCCAAGGCTGGTGCGAAAGGGACTGCAAAGGCGAGGAGCGGGTAGCGGATGCTTGCGAGTGCGGCGCTGACGGCGATGTAGAAACAGAGGAGTGCCGCCAAGTTCAGGAGTGGAAGCCGTCCGGGATTGGGTAGAGCGAAAATGATGTCGCGAATGAGGACGGCGGTTGAGATGATGAGGCAGAATTCGATCAGTGCCGCAAGTGAGACGCATCCGAGGGGGCCGATCACAAAACTCGGGAGACGGCTTGTGTACGAGCCGAGTAGGAAGGCGCTTGCCGCGAGAAGCAATATGCACGATGCGACTCGGAAGAAGGCGAGCAGCGCAAAGGCTTTTCGCGACTGACGCACGACGATCGCGCCGGTCACTCGGAACCAGGTGATGGACAACGCGAGCCAGAGGGAGAGTCCGGAGATGTGCGCGAAAGTCTCGATGCGATCGAACGTTGCCGGACGGAGGTGAGACAATGTGATGACGGTCAAGAGCCAGAGTGCGACGGCGAGTTCGAGCGCGCCGAGGGAACGAAACAGTCGGGAGAGGGCGAGCGGGTTGGCGATGGAATCGCCGAAGATCTGGTGTGCCGCGGCTGAGCGCGCGATCGGGTACGCGCATTCGGGGCAGAATGAGTCGGGGGCGAGGCCGGCAATGGAGTAACCGCAGCTGAGGCAGGAGATTGGGGAGGGATAGGGCATTGCTTAATCAAGGGGACTTTTTCGGCTGCTGCGGAGCGGATTGCTTTTTGTATCCGAACTTGCCCTTGGGCACGCGCGCGAAAACGGGGGCGCTGCTGTTGAATTCGTACTCCGGATTTGACACCATCACGTCTCGGTTGAATCGAATGGTGATCGCGGGGATTGTGTCGTGGTAGCTCCACAATTCCGTGAGCGGCAGGTTCAGCGGTCCGCCGCCGCGGCGACTTGAGGGGTATCCCCAGGCGGCGATTGTCTGTGTGCGCGTCATGGCGCGGACCGGCATCGGAATCGGAGCAAAGTCGGTGTAGGGCGGGTCGGGGCGGGTTCCGGTTTCGGGCGGCTCGATTTGCTGAACGGGCAACACCTCGGCGTTTGATGCCGCGGCTTGAACATCGGGCGGCCATTCGGGATGGAGCGCAATGAGGTTGCGTCGTCCCTCGGCGACGATTGCCGGATCGGAGCTGTTCAATTGATAGATCGCGGCTTGTTCGTCGGGAGTGAAGGTGAGGCGCGGGGGTAGAGCGCAGGCGGGGAGAAGGGATGCGATGGTGAGGAGTGAGAGCGTGTGCAATTGCATGATGCGTTCCTGTGCGCCGAGTCTAATCGGAAAGAGCGGTGTTCATTCGGCCAGCACCGCCTTCGGGGTGCGGGGTAATGTGCGGATAGGACCGGGGGTGGCGCTCGCGGACTCGCTTCACCCCCGGCTACTCAACATCAGCCCTTCGGGCTGGGGAGAGCGAGGCGGTCGATCGCGCTTGCAAGGGTGCGCTGGGCTTCCTGCACTGCGGTCATCGCGGCGGTGCTGCGGTCGAGCGCGCCGAGGACTGCGTCGAGGGTGCGGCGTTCCTGCATGAGACGGTCGTGGGTTTCGGCGATTTGCTTTTCGCGGGTCGCGGCGGCGCGGCGTTCGGTGAGCCACATCCAGGCGACGAAACCGGCGAGGCCGAATTGGGAAAGGATTGGGGTGAGGGTGTCGTTCATGGGATGCTCGAGGAAGAAAGGTGTCGAGGTGTCAAGGTGCCGAGGTGTCGAGGGAGAAGACATTGCGTGTGTCTTTGGATTTCCCTTGAAACCTGGACACCTCGACACCTTGTCACCTCTCCTACGGCGTGGCGTTGAATCTCCGGAACCGTGCGACGTAAGCGAGTGAGAAGACGCGGTTGCGGTCGGTGCGGTCGGACTCTTCGAAGGTGATGAAACTCATTTGCGTGAACGCGCGGCCGGTGTTGTCGATCAAAGTGCCGGGTGTTGGTGGCTCGATGAGCTGCGCGGTGATTGCGTCGCGGAGGGACCAGAGCGCGGAGTCGGTTGCGGCGATCAGACGGCCGGTGACTCTGATCGTGAGTTCTTCGAGGCCGAGCCAGCCGCTGCCGCTGAGTTGGATTCCGAGGCGAAGTTTGGGGATGACGAGTTGGCCTTGCGTTTCAAGGGCGAAACGGTGAGGGCCGGGGAAGAGGTTGAGGGATTTGTATGAAGACATAGGTGTCAAGGTGTCAAGGTGTCAAGGTTTCGAGGTGTCGAGGGGGAAACGCGGAGCGCGGAACTCGGAGTTTGGAGCGGAAGAGGGGTGGGTGCGAGTGTCTTTGGTCTTCCCTTGAAACCTTGACACCTCTCTAGAGATCAGTGAGCACGATGGGATCGGTTGCGCCGTCGGGGGAGAGGGCGACGAGCGAGATGGTGCGTTTTGGTTTTTGGGCCAGGTCGTAGCGGACGGAGCGGATCACGACTTGCGCAGTGAGTTTCTTTCTTTGGGCCTGTGAGGCGTTGGGGGATGTGATCAGCTCGAGCGCGCCTTGTTGGCCGGGCTTGGGGCCGGTGAGGGATTGATCTGCGCCGGAATCGAGGCGCTGGGTGATTGCGATTTCGATTTTGCTTTCGGGGATGTCGGCGAAGACGGCATAGGGGCCGGCGTCGGAGTAGTCGGTTACTTCCTTGTGCGCGAGGCGATCGATGGAGACGGACTCGATGTTCGAGTAGGAGGTGGAAAGGAGGGAGAGGGATTGGGGGTTGAGGAAGAGCATGGTGTGGGGAGAGAAGGCAAAGGGGCGAAAGGACAACGGGGCAGAGGGGACGGAGAGGTGTCGAGGTGTCAAGGTGTCAAGGTGTCGAGGGGGAAGGCGGAAGATCACTTTGTCACTTTGTCCCTTTGCCACTCTGCCCCTTCAGAGTCGGATCAGCGGCACGACGTTTGCGCGTCTGGTCGCGTCGGGGTCGCCGTCTCCATTGGTGTCGACTTGTGCGCTCAGGTTGCGGCGTTCGAGGGTGGCGAGTTGTTGATAGCGAGCGGCGCGGCGGGATTGCTGGCCGCCCTCGCTTTGCATTTCGGCGGCGGAGAGGTAGAGAGTTGCGAGGGTTGAGAGCGTGACGAAGCGCTGAAGTGCGGTCGGGTCGGTGATGACCGGCGATGGGCTGCCTGCCGCGTCGGTTGCGGGTTGCGTGGGGTTCAGGCCGAGGATGCGGAAGGCTTGGCCCGAGAGGATTGCGATTTGTGGACGGAAAGTGTGGAGGATCACTTCGGCGCCGGTGACTGGTGCGGGCGTGAGGATGGGGTCGGTTTCGCTTGCGCGGAGGCGGGAAAGTTGTGCGGTTGTTGCGGAGAGTTTGGAGATCACTTCGTGCGGGATGGAATTGATGAGGATCACCATGCCGGGGGTGAGTTGTGCGCCGTCGAAGTTGGTGTCGAAGGCGCTGATCGTGAGCGTTGTGCCGCTGATTGTGCCGGTGGCTTTTGTGAGGCGCTGGGAAAGCCACTGGATGTCGGTGAAGAGGTTGGGTTCGAAGCGGAGGAGATGGGTGTCGGTGGTGAGCATGGGAGGGTCCAGAAGGGGCGAAGGGGCGGAGGGAACGGAAAGGTGTCGAGGTGTCGAGGTTTCAAGGTGTCGAGGGTGGGGAGGGGAAACCCGCGCCGGGTGAGTTGGACCCGGCGCGAGTGAGGAGAGGCTTCTCTTTGGCGCGATCCGTCAGCACGTGCTCCTTGCGGCGGCAGGTCGAGGTATCTCGCGCGAGAGAAGGGGGAAGAGAGGGAAGATGGAAAAATGCGAAGAACGGTCAAGGGGTTTCGGACTGGCGAGAAGCTGGCTTGGGGTTGCGTTCAATCACTTTGCCCCTTTGCCACTTTGTCCCTTCCTTTGGATTACGTCAGGCCGCGCACAAGGCCGTGCGCGTTTTCATTTTTGAATTCGAGCGTGTATTCACCGAGGACCTGCCCGGCGTTGGCGTCGCCGGTTTGCGCGAGCGGCTTGTAGCCGAAGGAGCGCCCTTGGAGCGGGAGCACGCTGATGCGCGAAGAGTCGAGAAGCAGGATTGTGTCGGTGGGGACCCAGCGGCTGAGGATGACGCGGCAGACGCCGAAGTCGCTCTCGTACGTGCTGATCATGTCGCGGAAGGACTTGTCTTCGGGTGTGTAGGCGCGGCTGCCGGTGGCAAAGCCGTTGATGCGGCGCTTGAGTGCGCCGGAGCAGACGATGGTGTCGATCTTGCCCTGGCTTTGTTCCCAGATGAGGCGAAGCGCAGAGTTGAGGACGGGTTCGTTCAGGTCGGTGCCGGCTCCGCCACCGGCTGGGATGCCGCCGGAGTTGGGGTTGTATTGATTGGTTGTGATGCCCCGGACGATGCCGTTCATGGAGCGGCGGGTGGTGGAGGAGCCTTGCGGATTGGTGGCGGCGGAGACGCCATTGATGACGCAATTTTCGAGATCGCGCAGGAGTTCGCGGAGGCGTTCTTGCTTCTGGTATTCGAGTTCGTCATCAATGCCGTGCTGGCGAGCGGCACGCATCGAACCGGATACTTCAACGGTTGCAGAGAAGATCTGCGTGTAGTTGGCCTTGCGGGCGCGGAGCGTGAAGCGGGAGTTGGTCGCGTCGGCGCCTTCGAGCGCGGCGTTGCCGAGGATGAAGAGGCGCTTGCCGTTGACGAGCGTGGCTTTGGTAGTTGTGCCGTAGCCTCGGACGACGGTGATCACGTTGCCGGCGACGGCGGTGACCTGCATCACTTCAGTGCTGGCATCGGGGCGAACGAGATCGCCGACTTGGAAACGCGAACCGTTCTGGACGGTGAGGCTCGTGGCGTTCTGCGCGTCGGGTGTGTAGACAGTTTGATTGAGTGAATCGGTGTTGGGGAGGAGCGTGTCTTCCATCCATTCGTGGATGGTGCTGAGCGCGGGACGCTTGGCATCGCCCAGGTAATCGAGCAGCGGCGTTTCGTACGGAGAGACGATGCCGACAAGGTCGGAGACGTCTTCCATGATTTCGGGAAGATCGGAGCCGGCGGCGAATGTGGGTTTTCCGGAATAGGACATTTCAAAACCTCCAAAGAGACAAATTTCCAAAGGGCCAAAGAAGGAAACTCAAAGCTCAAAACAGCAAAGCTCAAATAGGAATGGATTCAGGGGCGACCGGCGCGGGCGCGCAGGTAGTTGAGGAGAGAGCGGCGGTCGCCGGTGCGGGCTTGGGTTGCGAGGTCGTGCAACGAGTCGGTTGTTGATGTGGTGATTGCTGGGCTCATGGCAGAAGGAATGGGGCGCGAAGGGAGCGCGGATTCGAAGAGGAAGGGTTTTTGCGTGCGAAGCGATTGGATGAGTGCAGCGATGTCGGGTGGATCTCCTGTGGCTTGGCCTGCGCGCATGGATGCGAGCATGAGGGACGCGACTTCGGGGTCGATGGCGCCCGCGTTGGCAAGTGCGCGATCGATTTCGCGGGACTGCTTTTCTTGAGCGAGGGCGGATTCGGCATTTGCGAGCTGTGCACGGAGCGATTGCGTATCGGCTTCGAGTTGTGCGAGTTTGGATTCGGCTTCGAGTGCGCGGGAGCGCCAGTCGGTTTCGTCGGAGACGGGCGGGCGGGTGGGCTCGAGAGGCGGGGTGCCGCCGTCTTCTCCGGGTGGACGGGTGTTTTCGTCGGACATTGAGATTCCTTTCGTGGTTTGGATGTGAATGCAGGACGTCAGTGAATTTGGGGGCAACGGCGCCCTCGCTTGCGCGTCGGGCTCGTAGAGGCATCAGACGGCGCCGTCGTCGGTGGGCGTGTAGCCGAGTTCGCTCAAGATGCGCTGCTTGTCGACGCCGATGCGAAGCTTGGTTTCGGCGGTCTGGACTTGCTCGCGGTCGTCGACGGGGAGCGGGTCGGGCCAGTCGATGCGGATGCTGCGGTCGATCTCGTCGGTCTTGAGAATGTCGAGGTGGTCGAGTGCGGCGAGGATCAAACGTGAAGCTTCGGCGAGGCCTCGGCCGTAAGTGACCTGCTTCCGCGCGGTGCGGCTGAGGAGGCCCATGAGCGTGACCTTGAGAGCCATCGCGCTCGAGAGGTTTCCGACTTTGCCCTGGACGACGCCGGTGGCGAGGGGAGGGACGCCACTGAGTTTGTCGAGGGCGTTACGAATCGCTTCGAAGTGAGCATCTTCGGAGGGCGCTTCGGCGTCGCCACCAAACGTCTGGATCGAGGCCTGCGTGTCGTCGGTTGCGATCATGACGCCGGGACCGATGGAGAGTGAATCCGGTGCACCGAGACCCTTGCAGAGATACATCTTGAAACTCTGCATCGCGAGGCGATACGCACGATCGCTGAGGCGGGTGTTGAGTTCGTCCTGGAGCGGGATGAGCGGCTCGACTTCGCTGATGCCGGCGTAGTGGAACGGCTGACTCACGTTCTGGATGTGGACGATCGGGAGGCGGCCTTGCGTCCACGGTGTTTCGTCGGTTGCGATGGCGCGTTCGTTCTCGTAGATGTGGTGGAAGTCGGCGGAGATGAATTCGGTATGGGTGGTGCGCTTGCGGCGATTTGTTTGCGCGCCGATCAGTGCTCGGAGGAAGCCGGGGTGGGAGTCCTCTGGCGCGTGTTCTTCGCGCTGGAAGTGGATGATGTAGGCGGAGAGGTGGCGGAAATCGGAGGTGTCCGTGAGAGGGATGCCGCGGCGGGGGTCGATTGTCTCGATGCGGATTGGGGGCGAGATGCGAAGCAGTTCGTGCGGCTGCAAGTTGTGCATGCGGGCGCGACGGCGGAAGTCTGCCGCAGTTTCGGTGATGCGGACGAGCAGATCAACATGGCCAAAGACGTGGGCGAGGAGGGCGAGATCGGTGAAGAGGGAGATGCCGCCACTGCATTCCCAGATCGCGTCGAGCGCGGTTTCGACGGCGGAGCGGGTTGCCTGCGTGCGAGCGGTGCTGACGAAGCGGATGGGCTTGGCGAAGAGGAAATCGACCATGGCGTGGAGGCGCCAGGCGATGTCGTTTTCGATGACGAGCTCTCGCGGAGAGCGGAGGCGATCGTCGGATGCGATGTTGCCGGGGCGGGTGAGGCGGGAGGGGAGACCGACTTCTTGCGGCTGGGAGTACCAGCGCGACGGTGTTGAACCGTTCGCGGCGCCATTCGTGGTGCCCGCGCGGGCGACCGGCTCCAGGGCATTCCTGTAATACGTCCAGAGTTTGTCGAGGCGCGGAATGGTGCGCGTCTCGTGCTCTCGCAGTGTGAGAGAGAGTGATGCCTCGTTGAGGCCGACGTCGGAAAATGCCTGGAGCCGGTACGCCATGTCGGGACCACCTTGGGTGGGGTTTGCCGCCGTGCGGGCGGTGATTCGCGGAGGCCGAAAAAAGCGAGCCTCCACAAAGGAACCCCGAAGCGCCAATGGCCCGAAATAACCGTAACTAGGACCTGCACAAAATCGCGCGCAAGGCCCTGTCTTTCAGCGGGTTAACTTGTATTTTGCAAAATGGAAAGTGGGGTGGCTTTGTCGCATACCTTTGGCCCAAAAAAGCAGTAACTACACGTTTGGTAAGGGTGCCCTAAAGACGGCGGATTGGGGGACGCAGCGCGGCGGAGAGACGGCGCTGCGACCCATATCCTCCGGCATGCAAGTCAAACTCACGACGTCACACGGCGAAATCGTTCTGGAACTCGACCCCAAGAGCGCGCCGATCAGCACCGAAAACTTTGTCGCGTATGTGAAGTCGGGCCACTACGAGGGCACGGTTTTCCATCGCGTGATCGATTCGTTCATGATCCAGGGAGGCGGACACACGGCCGACCTCGGCAAGAAGACGACCAACAAGCCGATCAAGAACGAATGGCAGAACGGGCTCAAGAACAAGCGCGGCACGGTCGCGATGGCGCGCTTGGGCGGCAACGCGGACTCGGCGACGAGCCAGTTCTTCATCAACACCGTGGACAACGCGTTTCTTGACAAGCCTCAGCCCGACGGCGCGGCGTACGCCGTTTTCGGCAAGGTAATCAGCGGGATGGATGTTGTCGACAAGATCCGCAAAGTGAAGACGACGACCAAGCAGGGCATGGGCGATGTGCCGGTCGAGCCGGTCATGATTGCGAAGGCGGAAGTGCTGCTCTGATCGAGCGGGTACTTACGGGCACAGCAACTGGTTGTATCCAGCCAGGAACTCGACAAAGTCGGCGTCGTCTACCAGCGCGTCGTGGTTCAGGTCCGCTGCCATGCTTGCGGGCGGGACCACGAGCTGGTCGTAGCTGACGATGAAGATCTGGAAGTCGGCATCGTCGACCATGGCGTCGCCATTGAGATCGCCGGGGCAGGAGACGCGTTCGTCGCCGTCGAGGATGCCGTTCAGGTTGCGGTCGATGCCGATGCGCACTTCGCTGCCTTTGGGGACGATCATCCACGTCTGCTCGCTGCCGAGCGAGGCGAGGTTCTTGACGGATGCGACGGTGACGGGCGAGCCGGCTTTGTCGGACTGGAAGAGACCGCCGCCCTGATAGGCCCAACCGCGCGGGACGCCGTTGACGCGGCCTTTGACGACGAGACCGACCTTGCCGCTGCTGGCGAGGTTTTCGAATTGCGTGAGCAGCGCGAGCTGTTCCGATGGAGCGGTCGCAAAGTTGACAAGCGTTGTCTGCTTGCCGACGGCGGCGTGCGTGTCCTTGCTGAGTGGTCCGGTGGGATCGAGCGGGTTGTTGTTGACGACCGCCAGGTCGGAACCGGAGAAACTGAGAATGAGAGCGGTGAGGTTGGCGACTTCCTGGTCGCTCACAACGTTGAAGACGGGTTCGGAGACGAAACGCTCGATTGAATCGACCGAGCCGTCGTGGAGCAGGCCGAAGCCGGAAGTGTTTTCCATCTGCGTCGCGTTGAAGCCGGTCTTCTTGTACTGGTTCCGCAGCTGCGGAATCTTCATGGTGACGTTGGTTGAGCCGTCGACGGAAACAACGGCGTGATGGCGTTCGCCGTTGGCGCCCGGGGCGATCGCGACCAGGTTGAAGCCGGAGACTCGCATGTCGGTGCCCATGCCGGTTGGAACGGTGTGACACGTCACGCACGCGAGGGCGTTGCCGTCGAGGCGTCGGTTGCTGCTTCTATAGATGGTGAGACCGCTCGAGGCATTTCCGTTCGGAAGGGGCTCGCCCGCGCCGCCGAAGCGACCGGTCTTGAAGTGACCGGGCAATGGAAGATTGGTCGGAAGTGTGTTGTCGAGATTGCGGAACGGATTCGGCGGGATGGTGATCGTCGCGAGGAAATTCTCGAACTCCTGCATGGCGGTCGCGCCGAGTGGGGCATCGCCACCTTGCAGCGCGACGAACGCGTTCGCGAAGGCTTCGATTCCGGCGCGATCACCCCGCCAGTGGTGGGGCTCGTGGCCGATGATGTCCTGCAATGTCTGCGTGGTCATCGGGCCCTTCATCGGATGGAATGGCTCGAAGCCGGAGTTGAGGCCGGACAGGTTGAATCCGAGATTGAGATTGGCCAGCGGATCGACGACACCACTCGGATCGCCGAGATCCCATGCGAGGCGGTCCATCGTTCCGTCGATGTGGCATGACGCGCAGGAAATCTGGCCGAGGCCGGAATTGCGGTGCGTGTCGTAGAGGTGTTTGCGTCCGGTCTTGATGTCGCTTGTGGTCGGGTCGTAGAACGGAACGCGGATGACTTCCTGTTCAGTCGAGAGCGAGACGACGGAGATCGAGCCGCTGAACTTGTTCATGACATAGAGACGATCGCGACCCTCATCGAGCGCGAGGCCGGTCGGACCTTCGCCGACTTCGATCGTCTGTTGCAAGCCGGCGCGGGCGCCCGCCTGATTGATGACGATGACGTTGTTCGAACCCATGCCGGAGATGTAGGCAGTGGTGCCGGAGTTGTTCCAGACGATGCCGCGGGGATCTCCGAGGGATTTCTTGCGTTCGGAAAGGGCGATGCTCGGGGTGGTGTAGGTCAGATGCGGGTTGAGATCGACCACGGTGGACGCGAGCGTGCCGGGCGTGACGGTTGCCATTTCGACGCGGATGAACTTGCCCTTGAGATTGGGTTCGTAGCGGATGTGGTTGGTCGCTTCGGTTCCGATGACGGCGATCTGGCCTGTCGCGGGGTTGACGCCGACGCTCATACAGAGGTTCATGAGATTGTGGGCGTAGTCGATGCTGAGCGAGTTGGCGTTGATAGAAGCAAGATCGTTATCGAGAAGTGTCCAGCCGACAGGGCGGCCCGATTTGCTCGCGTTCGCGCCGGAGACGAGATCAGTCCAGTTTCCGTTGTTGTCGTCGAACCACTGGCCGGCGCCGTTGTTGCGGACGATCATGGCGACGCGCGGCGGAGTACCGGCGGCGGGGTTTTTCGCGGGAACAAATATTGGGCCCATATTCGGCGGCGGATTGACGCCGGCGTACGGAGTGGACGCATCGTCCACGACGTTGGGCGGGAAAGCGAGAACGGCGCCGTTGATACCGGCGGTCGCACCGCCTCCGAGGGCGGTGGTGCCGTTTCCGGATTCAAAGACAGCCGCGTACACAGTTGAGCCATCCGGACTGACCGCCATCGCGCGGGGCGATTCGCCCTTGATGGAAACTTCGGCGACGGGTGCGTCGCTTCCGGAGATGCTGAAAACTTGCACAACTTTCGCGACGGAGCAGGTGACGAAGGCTCGCTGGGGGTTGCCGGCGAAGACGACGTCGGCGGGCTCGTCCTTGGTTGCGAGGGTGCGCACGACGTTCATCGTGTTGAGGTCGACGACGCTAACGGTGTCGCTGACGCGATTGACAACCCAGACTTCAGTTTCGGTTCGAGCGCGGACGGAGACCGGATCGAGCCCGACGGCGACAGAGCCAACTGAATACGGAAGGCCGTGGGTGATGTCGAAGATTTCGAGGCGGTTGTCGGCGGTGTTGACTGCGAGGAGGCGGTTGCCACTGGGTGATTTGTCCAGCGGATGGACGTGCGGGCTTTCCCAGTTCACGAACGAGCTATTGGAATAGCGGTCGCCGAACGGATCGCTTTGAATGACGAGCGCTCCGGCCATGCCGGCGCAGGCGAGACCGAAGATGCCGGCGTAGGACGCTTCTTTCCAATTCTTCATCTCTCACTCCCGCGCAATCTGAATCAATTCCTGATCAAGATACTCGACAAGGCCACGCCGTCGAACATGAACAGCCGAATCCGACCCGAATAACTGGGAAAGGACGGAGATGGCTTTCGCAGAGAAACTAAGCATGCCTTTTGGCGGCAGGAAGGCCTCTTTGCTCAGTTTCCGCCGGGTTGGGGCATCTGCCAGGCGCGAGCAATCCCGAGCGCCCCGGTCCGCGAGACTGGAGTCAGGACGATCGCGTCGGCTCCGACGGTTTCAAAGGTCTCTCCGGCGCGAATGCCGGGAAGAACGGTCGTAGTCCATTGGCCGGCGCGGCGGACCTGAAGCACCCATCGCGAGGGGATGAGCGGAAACTCCCATGGCATCCACGCGAGCGCCGTGTGCGTTCCGTCGCAGGCGATCAGCGATTTCCATTCGATCTTGGGAAAGGTGGGGTCGGCGAGCCACGGGCTTTCGGGAATGAGCGCGGTAGTCGGGTAGCGATCCATGATGACTTGATTGATGCCGCCCCGGTTTTCGAGGAAGACTTTGAGCGAGAAATGGATCTGTCCGGGAGTGTCGATGCCGGGGTTGCCGGAGCGCTCGCGGGTGATGTTGATCTGGCGCAGAATTTCCGCGGGGATCCAGTTGCGTTCCGGGTTTTCTTTCTCAAGGCCGATGCGGCTTGTGTAGAGGCTCGGCCAGAGGTGTCGCTCCATCGTGTTTTGTGCCGCCCACCAGGCCAGAAGCCTGATGAAGTTCTGCTCGACGGAATCCGCACTCCAATAGAGCTGGGGCGAAAGGTAATCGAGCCAGCCGGCAATCAGCCAGAATTTCGCGTCGGCGTGGAGCTTTGCGACAGCGTCCATGCCCTTGATGCCCTCGGGGTTGCCGGGCTTCCAGATGCCGAAGGGTGCGATCCCGACGAGGACGTACGGTTTGGCGGCCTTGATGTCTTTATAGAAGCGCTCGACGAAGGAGTTAATGTTCTGCTGGCGCCAGAGATCGCGCGTGGGCGGACGGATCGCGGTTCCCGGCGGCGCATCGGCCTTGAGCTTTGCGACGTACTTCGCGTAACTGGCATCGTCCGGGAATGCAGCGCCTTCCTTTGGATACGGATAGAAATAGTCGTCGATCGCGATGCCGTCGATGTTGTATCGCTGCACAATGTCCATCGTGACGCGCATCGTGTGCTCGACCGCTTCGGGCTCACCGGGGTCAAGCCATTCGTAGCTGTCGTATTCCTTCACGATTCCCGGGTTGGTGCGCGAGATGTGCGTCGCAGCGTTCGGCGATTTCGCTTTGTAATGGCGCGCCCGGAAGGGGTTGAGCCAGACGTGGACATCGATGTTGCGCTGGTGCGATTCATCGATCCAGATTTGGAGCGGGTCGTAACCGGCTTCGGATGGAGAGATGCCGCTGGCACCGGTGAGATATTCGCTCCACGGTTCGAGCGTGGAGGCGTAGAGCGCGTCGGCGCTCGGACGCACCTGCAGCAGCACGGCATTGATGTTCATTTTCTGGAGGCCGTTGAGGACGCGGGTGATTTCGGCCTTTTGCTGCTGAACAGTCAGATCGCTTGCGCTCGGCCAGTCGATGTTCTGGACGCTGGCGATCCAGACGCCTCGGAATTCGCGCGGGAGTTCGGGCGGTGCGAGCGTTACGAAGGAAGCGGGCGGTGTTTCGCGCCACTCAGATTGAGCAAGTGCGGGCGTTGAGACCAGAGAAAGAGCGATGAGCGACATCCGCAGGGACGGCAATTGCATGTGCGATCTTTGGCAAGGCTTACGGCACTTTGCAGCGATCGCCTTCGCACACCATCGCCGGCTCCTCGCCAAGCAATTTCGCGGCACGGGCGCTGATGCCTATGCGGTTGCGTGCGAACCAGCGATAAAAGATGTCGACGAGCGGGCGAATAAGGGGCCAACCGGTCACGCTTATCGCGGCACTCGTCATGCGGGCTCTGAATCCGCCGCCTTCTGAAACAGCGCGATACGCGCGCCGGAAAACCTCCATGCCGGTGATCAATCGCCTGTCGGGCGTGACACCGTGGATCTGGCCCATCAATTCGTCCATCGACGCGTATCGCGACGCGTCAAAATCGGGAGCAGTGATATCAAGAACGCGGAGCCTGCCCCGTCCGGCATCGAGCCGCTGCATGAACCGGGCCTCGCGCCGGCAGAGGGTGCACTTGCCGTCAACGAGGATGGCGAAGGGTTGGTTCACGCTCTCTCTATTCTTCGGCCACACGGGATTGGATGTTCGGCGAGTGGCGATTTTGATCGCAATTGAGCTTTCCGGTCGCTTCTGCGAACACAAACCGAGCGGGAATCACTACATTGGCGGCCGGATTGGCTGTGTGGTGGGGCGTGGGCCTGCCGCGAGTTCTCGTGCCGGGGCTGAAGGAGGACTCTGATGCGCTTGTTCCCTGTTTGTCTATTGCTGCCGGTTGCTCTCACCGCTCTTGTTTCGGGATGCGCTGCGCAGAATCGCATCGCACACACGCCCGAACCGATCGCTTCGGCCGGCTTGAACAAGGCGCCAATCGAGCAACCCGTCAAGATGGATGCCGACGCCCAGGGTTACACGGCGAATGCGTTTCGAGTTGGCCAGGTGATCGTTGCCGGTCAGCCCACCGAAGCGACGCTTGAGAAACTCTCGAAAGAAGGATGCACGCTCGTCGTGAACATCCGCACACCCGAGGAAATGAACGACCGCAAGCGCGTGCCATTCGACGAAGCGGAAACGCTGAAGCGCCTCAATATCGAATACGTGTTCATCCCCTTGGGCGGTCCGAACAAAGAGTTCCCCTACACGCCGGAAGCGACGGACAAGTTTGCCGCGGCGCTCGCCCGCCACAATTCCGGCCCCGTGCTGCTCCATTGTCAGGTCGGTTATCGCGCAAGTCACCTGTGGGCCGCCTATCTCGTCCGCACGCGCGGCATGACGCCCGACGACGCATTTGCGCTCGGTTCGAAGATGGTCATGAACGAGCAGCCCTTCGAGAATCTCGCAGGCCTGAAAGTCGAATACCTGCCCAAGCCCGCAGAGACGAACTAGCCCGGATCGGCGGCAAGACGCTTCCAGTACGCACGCAAGGCATCGGCGCGAGGACGCATCACGCCCTCACGGTTCGAGATCGAGAAACCCGAATACTCGGCGAGAATCGCGCGGATCAGGTGTTCCTTGAGCGGCTGGTTTGCTTCGTTGGCGAGTCGCAGCGCGATGCTCGCGATGATTCCGTTGTCCGGAAAATCCTTGAGCGCCTTCTGCAGTTCCGGGCTGTCCCACTTCAGTTCGCTGCGCCGAATCATTGTCGTAAGCAAGCTGGCCGCGCCGCGCGGATCGTTCGCCAGTTCCCACGTCATCTTGTCTATTTCATCCTGCTTGCCGGTGTCGAGATACAGAAAACCCGCGGCCTCAAGCACGTCGCGATCCTTCGATTTCTTTGCGAGTTCAAGGATTTTCGGTCCCACCGTGGCGCGGGCGTCTTCACGCAGGATTGCACCGCTCCGGATCGCGTACTTGAGCATGAGCACCATCGCGTGCGCATTGGTGGGCATGGTCGCGCTCTCGTCGATGAGATAGCGGCTCCGGCGGAGCAGGTCGGTGATCTTTTCCTTTGTCGGCCGTTCCATCATGGCGAGCGCGCCAACGCAGCGGGCCTCCTGAACCTGTGTGTTTCCCCCTGGGAGGATCCATTTCCCTGCCAGCGCCAGGTCGTTCTGAAGGAACTCCCGGTGGGGGGCCTTGGTCCACCAGTCCGCCTGCCAATCGCTGTCCAGCAGGATCAGATCGACCGCGGCCATTTCATCCGCCGCCGCGACTTTCGGAACCAGCTCGCGCCGCTTCCCGAGGGGGTACTCGCGGCTGTTCACCTCGCAGACGAGCGCCTCAAAGTTCTCCTGTGAGCCGAGTTTGGCCTCGGTCGCCAGCTTCCAGATCTCGAGCGCTCGGTCCACCTTGCCCAATCGCAGCGCGCATTCCGCGGCCATGCCCAGAATCGGCGAGTTTCCGGGCCGGATCTCGTTGGCACGGTCATACGCGCGCAGCGCGCCCTCATACTCGCGGGCGCGATGCTGCGCAAGCCCCCACTCGAGCTGCGCGTTCGCGTTGTCGGGCAGGGCTTCCGATGCCTGCTTCAGCATTTCGTACGAAAGCTTGCGATCGTTCTGATAGAGCGCCTGACCGAGCACAAGCTTCTGCGCCGGCGTGCGCTTTGATTCCGGAAATGTATCGAGCAGCAGCTTGTTCGCGCCGTCAAAATCGCCCTTGATCACCATCGCTTCGGCCTTTGGCGCGATGGTCCGCAGCGTTGCGACCGCATCATTCACATCATCTTCTGATGTGCGTGCCCGCGTAACCTTTTCAGGTTCCTTTGGAGATGGCTTGGGAACCGCTTTGTCGGACGCCTTTGACGGCGACTGGGCATTCGCGCCGGTGGGCAGCCCCGCGAGCCCCCACGCAACAGCCACCACGCCCGCCAGCCCCGAATATCCCAACGCTTGACGCCTCATCATCCGGCGACCTCCGCGTGCCCGGCTCGACGACCCGATCCGGGCAACGCATCGATCGTACCAGCCGGATGCAACGAAACGAAACCCCTGTGGGAGTGCAGGGGCTTCGTTTCGTTTGGGGAATGAAAGCCGATTTAAGCGCGACGACGCCGCGCCGCAATCGCACCGCCAGCCGCGGCAAGGGCGAGTACGCCGGGTGCCGGGACGTCCGAATAGCTTCCGGGGTTCCCGATGTCACCGTTTGCGGAGGCGTACGAGCCGTAGGCATCCGCGGCCACCGACGCGATCGCGAAGTTCGCGGCATTCGCGCCGAGATTGGTGAACTTGATGTTTCCGGAGATGCCCTGCGTGCGCGGACCGCCGATGGTCTGATCGTCGTACGTCAGGCGGTCGATGAGATTATTCGATGCGTCGTAGATGTTGATTTCGTCGGCGCGGCTGAGGTTGTTCACGTTGCTGCCGATGATCTTGATTGAAGCACTGAGGCTCCAGGCCGAACGGAACGCCGCTTCGGTGGGCTCGCAGATGATCGCGCTCTCGCCGACTGCGAGGATCCCGAAATTGCTCAGGCTCTGAGAGCCGGGCGCGCGCGAGTTGTCGTCGAACGACCAGCCGGTCAGGTCGATGGCGCTGCCACCGATGTTTGTGATCTCGACGTACTCGCGGGCCGTGCCGCCCGCGCCGTTGTACATCCACTCGGTGATGCGGATCGCGCCCATGGCGCTGGTCGCGGCGAACGCAAAGCCCATCGTGAGGCCGACCGCGCCGATCGTTTGCTTGCTGCTCATCTCTCGCTCCTTTGTTACCCGATGTGCGGCACAGGCGCGCCGTTGGAAACCGGGAGCGAAGACTAAACGACGCAGTGTGGTCGCTGCGCTTGCGTACAACGAAGATCGTGTGAAGGTTGTGTTACGACCATGTTGGCGCAGCGATTTCGCGTGAGATCGTTCCGACCTTCGCGCGATCTTGACGCAATCTTGCGCAAACCACAACGCCCGCTTGACACACCTCGTGTTAAGGTCCGCCTCGTATTCGTGCCCCAGCCGTTCCATGCCTTGACCGATCACGCAGAGCATGAACACACATCAGCACGCAAACACAAAGCATCTTCCCCATCGGGCCGTTCGCAATGCGTTTACGCTGATCGAATTGCTCGTCGTGATCGCTGTGATCGCGATCCTGATCGGCATCCTGCTTCCCAGCCTCGCGAGCGCCCGCGATTCTGCCCGCACTCTCAAGTGCAAAAGCAATCTGCGCCAGATGGGCATCGGCTTCCTCGCGTACGCCGGGAGCAACCGGGGCTCGTATTGCAGCGGACCGCAAGACGGGCGCGTGAACAACAACTGGGGAGCGGCATCCGACATCCAGGCGGGCAAGGTCGGCTGGATGTCCGATGCGATCGAGGGCAGCTACTTCAACCCCGGCGCAAATCTCTGCCCGACGAACCCCGCCCGCTCCACGCAGTCGCTTCAGAACGACAAGTTGCCCCCGAATTACAAGGGAATCAAAGACACCATGGCCCGCCGCCAGGCGATGTTCAACGCCGGGTACAACACCAACTACACGCCTACGTGGTACATGGCGTTCACCGAACTGATCAACGTTCATGACAACCCCGATGTCGACGTGAAGCGGCCGTACATGGATTCGAAGCGCACCAAGCAGGCCATGCGCGGCACGCTCAACGAAAAATTCCTCGGCCTCGTGCCCACCAGTCTTGTTCCGCTCTTCGCGGACGGCCGCGTGAACGACGTCAACGACGGCGAATCTACTGTGCTCGTCGGTGCCGACACCTACAGAGTCGTGAAGCACCTCAGCGACGGATACGCCGGCGCGCCGGTCGATGGCTATTTCGGCAAGCAGGCGTACAGCGATCTTGGCCCCGCGCACGGCAAGGCCCCCGGCGGCAGGCTTCGTAACACCGCTGCCGGCGGCATCAATCAGAAAGACCTCGACAAGTACTACGGCAACTGGCTCTTCGCGGACGGCCACGCGGATTCGCTCCGCGATTCCAATATGGACGGCGAGTTCGGCTGGCTCGACGGCAGCAACATCAAGGGCGACGACCCGTACGACGACGACGATGTTGAACGCAAGGTCTTCGGAGGCCATCTCACGACAGGCCGCTTCGCGCCCGACCCGACCAAGGTGCGCAGCAGCATCGAACATTGATCACGTTGCAGTCCATTCGTTCACAAACACTCGGATAACTGTCCGCTCACCTTCCGGAGAGAATCATGAAAGTCTCGATCACTATGGGTCTCATCGCAGCCGCCCTGATTGCCGCGGCCGGCAACGCGCAGGTCGTCCTCAATGAAGTCTGGTCGAATCCCGCTGGTGGCGGCTCGTCCGGCGACGATCGCTACGAATACATCGAGCTGTACGGTAAACCCGGCATGAAGCTGGACGGCTACATGCTCGCTTCGGTCTTCGGCGGCGCGGACGACGGCAACAACATCCCCGGCCCACTCCCGACCGGTTGGGATCAGGGCGATGAGCTCCCCGAGATCGACGAGGCGTGGTCGCTCGACGGACTGACGATCGGAAGCAACGGCTTCTTTGTTCTCTACAACAACAACGGCAACAACTCGAACATTCCGGCGCTGCTCCCCGCCGCCACCACCCGCGCGACGTACATCTCGAAGCACATCCCGACGAGCGACGTTGCCGGCCGCATCAAGAACGACGGCAGCGCGACGTTCATCCTCGTTCGAAGGCGTCCTTTCCACACCCTCGTTTCGAACGGCGCGGGCGGCTTCACCAGCATGTACGACGGCAGCGCCAACTACTTCAGCGGATCGCGATACGCCTGGCGCAAGGATGTGAACCCCGACGTGAACTGCGACGGCATGCTCGATCTCAACGGCATCGCGACTCAGAACGGTTTTCCGTACTTGCCCGAGACTCCCGTGAACAGCGAAGACACGAGCTATTCGGTGGTTCCCACGCCGGCGCCGATGACGCTCGAACCTTATCAGATGGTGGACGACATCACCTGGTCGAACGGCGGCGGCAAGGAGTATTCCCGCTCGCAGCAGCAGGAAATCTCCGACACGACAAACTTCAACCCCGACGCGATCAGCCGCATCCATTACTACGGCACCAATCCGAACCTGGGCGACCGCCTCGACAGTCTCAACCACGTCGTGCCGACGCACACCGCCGATGAAGAGTTCATCTACGGCGACGTGCCGACCAACAGCACACGCCTCTACGACGCGACTCTCTCCGGCGGCCCGACCTTCCCGGGCCAAACTCCCGGCTCGCGTTTCAATGACATCAGCCGCGAGGGTTTCGCGATGACCCCGGGAAACTTCAACGATGGCGTCACGACCGGCGCGTTCGGTGTGACCGTCACGCAGTTCCGCTGGGTCACCGGCGACTTCAACTTCGACGGCATCGTGGACTGCTCCGATCGCGAGCTTCTCGAGTCCCGCCTCGGCGCAACGCTCGATGACACCGAGACCCACATCAAGGATCGCGGCACGCCTGAAACCACTGATGACCTCACGATCACCGGCTGGTGGAAGTGGCAGGGGCGCAGCTTCAACGCCCTGCTCTCGATGCTCAATATGAACACCACCGACGGCCCATCGGCAACCAACAGCAACGCGGTTACCTCCGCCGATCTCGCGGCCTTCGACGCGGCATTCCCGGGCCTTTGCGCCTCCACGTGCCCGGCCGATCTCAACAACGACGGCTTTGTGGATGACTCCGACTTCGTTATCTTTGCGAACACTTACAACATTCTTGATTGCTCCGATCCGACGATGCCCGTCGGTTGCCCGGGCGATATCAATTCCGATGGCATCGTGGACGATGCCGATTTCGTCCTGTTCGCCGCGGCATACGACCAATTGCTCTGCCCGTAAGCCGCTGAAAGCAAGACGCTCAAGAGGCTGGGCGTCGACAATCCGACTCCAAAAAGGAGGCCCGGGGGTCTATCCCGGGCCTCTTTCGTTTTTTGCCGCAGGCTCCAAATCTGCGGATTTGGAGTGCCGGATTCCGCTTGGGAAATTGTCAGGCGTCTGATAGCCTTCGCGCAACAGGTGCCTTCGGCACCGTCGTGGAGGATGTGTATGAAGACGAAGCTGTGCGGGGTGGCAATTGCATGTGGCATCGTGGCGGCGGTGTGTGCGCCAGCGATGGCAGATGAAGCGCGGGTTCCATCAAGCGGAAACGGCGCTGAACTTCCATCCAATCAGGAAGGACCGATCGGCGGTACAACGGCGCGCCATTTCATGATGGTGCTTGATGCGCGAGCCATGCAGGGAATCCCTGTTGGCAGCCGCCTGACTGGATTGAGATTCCGGCTGGACGCGGGCATCGCCGTTGCCTGGCCGCCCGCCAACGTGTCGTTCGCGGATTACGAGCTGCGCCTCAGTGCAGCAGCAACGACTTCCGCAACAATGAGTACCACGTATGCGAGCAACGTTTCCGGCGCGCAGACTCTGGTCAAGGACGGCGGGTTCGCGATATCCGCGAGCTCGTATCCGGCCAGTCCGGCACCGCGCGCCTTTGGCCCGCTGATCCAGTTCGACGCCGGCTACGTCTATAACGGTGGCGCACTGTGTCTGGACTTCAACCACACTGGAACCGGATCGCTTGTATCCGGCTCCATGGACGCGTCGAATTCACCATCGACGGACTTTGTGCGCGGCCTCTACGCGCCAGATCGTGTGGCGGCCAGTGGCAGTCTGACGACGTGCCCGATCGTGGAGTTCGAGTACGTTCCGCCCACCAACACCGTCGTGCCCGCGTCGCTCGTATCCAGCACCGGTCCCAATAGCCAGGAAGGCGAGATTGGCGGCACAGGCGTCCGCCGCTACTTGTTCAACATCGACGAAGCCGCGCTGAATATTCCTCCCGGAAGCGTCATTACTGGTTTGGCTTTCCGACTTGATGAAAACCTGGCTGCGGCGTGGCCCCCTGCGAATACCACGAACTCGGATTACGAGCTGCGCATCGGCTCCGGTGTTGCAACGGCAGCGATGAGCTCGACGTACGCCAACAACTTCACATCGCAAACGCTGGTGTACGACGGCGCGCTCGATCTCAACATGGGAGTCTTCTCCTCCGAGGCGACCGGCGCCACTCCCGAGCAGTATGGTCTGGTCATTCCATTCTCGACGCCATATCCCTACTTTGGCGGGAATCTCAGCATCGATATCAACTATCCGGCGACTGCATTTGGCGCTCTGGGCGCCATGGACGGAACGCAGTTTGGCGATTTCGCAACCACGGGAGTCCGCGGGCTTTATTCCTCCGCCTCGCGGACAGCAGCAACCGGCATTCTAACGACCGCGCCCGTGACGCGGGTCTTCTACATCGCCGGGCCGGCTCCCAGCTTGGCGACGGGTGTCACGAAGGTGTATCTCACGGACGATTTCGCAAGCGCCCCGACAGGAAACGGATACAGCTCGCTGGTACAGAACGCGTCGCGATCCTTGATGATTGTGAGTGCGGCCGATCAGTTCGACACGATTGGTCTCGGATCGCAGATCGTCGGACATGCCGCCCGGTCGTATGAAACCCAGCCTGTGTGGCCGGCAGGCGCCTCCACATTCTTGAACTATGAGGTGAATCTGTCGCGATCGGCGAATCCGCCAAGTGCGATCTCGTCAACGTTCGCCGACAACATCGGCACGGATAACGTGGTTGCCCGCTCTGGACCGCTCTCTATTCCGGCCAACTCATTCCTCCCACTCGGCTCCGGCCCCGCAGCGCCGTTCTCGTTTTCGATTCCGTACACCTCCGCGTACACCTATCTTGGCGGGCCACTGAACTTCTTTGTGCGTCAGTCCGGCGGCAGCGTCGCGCCGATCTTCTTGAGTGCGCTCCAATTGAGCGACCCATCCATCGGTACCAAAGTCGCGGCTCGGCTTGCGACCAGCAATGTGGCGGCTACCGGAAACGTGACCGGTCCCACGGTGATCCGCCTCGATGTCAATGCCGCGACCAACGTGCCGCGAGGCGTCGCTACGCCGAACGGAAGCTCCATCAACGGCTTGCTCGGAACGGGTGAATACACGTTCCAGCAGATCATCGCGGCCGAGGAACTCCGCGATATTCCGGTTGGCAGCCTGATCGATCAACTCTGGTTGCGGAATTACAGTTTCTCACTTTCAACGCCCGCGTCGGATGCGAGCACGACCGATTTCGAGGTCGCCGTCAGCACGTCGGCAAATCGGCCGGCACTAATCTCGGGCACGTTCGCCGACAATGAAGGCGCGGATCGCATTCTGGTGCACGATGGCTTGCTCGCCCTTCCGGCGGATACTCTGCCGGCAGGGCCGACTGGAAACCCAGGCAAGGTGCTGCACTTCCAGCGGGCATTTGTCTATCGCGGCGGCGACCTGTGCGTGACAATCCGCCATCGAGCCTTCAACGTCGATTCAGGAAACATCGAAGCGCCCCCACCAGGTGCCGGGCTCGGCCGAGCATTGTTCTCAAACTCGTTCAGCGCAGCCTCGGGTGGCGTGCTCGGTGGCGGCAATCCCCGCGTCGCCGGCCTCCGCCTCGGCTACACGCCCTCAGTTTGCACGCCAAACGCGCTCGCGACGACAGAAGGCATCAACGGCCTGTCCACGCTCGGATCTGATTCGGCCGTCCAGATCATCGTTCCCGCAAGCGAACTCCTCGCCGTTGACGTCGGCTCAGCCGTTACCGGCCTGAGCTTCCGCAACAGTTCGTCCGGAGGCGGCCCATCATTCCCAACTGCGGCGTTTAGCTTCGCGCGATTCGATGTACGCGTCGCCCCGACCACAGTCGCGCCCCTCTCGATGAGCAACACGTTTGCCAGCAACGTCGGGGTCGGTGAGATCGTCGTTCGCGAAGGACCGCTCGCCGTGCCATTGAACGCGTTCCCCGCCTCGGGATCAGGAGCGATTCCCGGGGAATTCGCGTGGTTCATTGCGTTCGATCGGGCGTTCATCTATCAGGGTGGGAATCTGTGCATCACGATCCGTACGCAAGGTTTGCCCCCGGGCAACACGTTTCTTGATACCGACGGCACAGCTCCCACAGCTCGCGGTGCTATGAGGTACACCGCCGGCAACCCGGATGCACTTACCGGCAACGCCTCATGGGGTCCGATTGTCACTCGCTTCGCTTTCACCGCCCGGGCCTTCTGCCCGTGGGATCTCAACAACGACGGCTTCGTCAACGACGACGATTTCGTGGTCTTCCTCGCGGCGTACAACACCTTGGATTGCGCCGACGGCTCAATGCCCGAGGGCTGCCCGGCCGACTTCAATTACGACCGCTTCGTCGACGATCTCGACTTCCAGGGATTCCTCATGCCCTACAACAACCTGCTCTGCCCGTAATTGTGGCACCGGGCTGCCGCCCGGCGTTCTTCAGCCTTCCGACTTTCCGAACACCGGGCTCATCGCCCGGTGTTTTTTTACCCCTCTTCGCGGTGAAATCATCACCCGTTGGGGCGATGCCCCAATCGCGCACAGTCGCCCCCGCAATTCCTATAGTCTTCCCCTATGGCCTGGATCTCCAAGAACTCTGCCGGCTCCACCGTCGAAAAACGCGCCGAGCCCTACCTCACGACGCAGATGCGTTCGCATCTCTCGCAGCACATCCTGCCGCGATACGAAAAGAAGATGGGCGCGCTTCTCCCCTGCCTCACCGAAATCCAGCACGCCTACGGCTGGATCCCAGGCCAGGCCATGCTCGAGATCGCAGACTTCCTCGCGATCAAGCCCGCCGATGTCATCGACACCGCATCCTTCTATGAGGAATACTGGCTCAAGAAGAAGGGTCAGCACCTTGTCAGCGTCTGCCGCTCCATCGCCTGTGAATTCTGTGGACAGCCCGGCATCACGCAGGCCGTAAAGGACGCACTCGGGATCGACGTGGGCGAGACCACCGACGACGGCGTCTTCACCCTCATCGAGCTCGAATGCCTCGGTTCCTGCGGCACTGCCCCCGCGATCCTCATCGACGAAACCCTCCACGAAAACGTCAAGCCGGAACAGATCGCCGGTCTGCTCGATGCCGCACGCAAGAACTCGTCGCACCACTGATCCGCATGTAGCGGATTCAACCGGAGCCCCGCACATGCAGCGCTCGCTTCGAAACGCCGCTCTCCCCTTTGCACGCTTCTCGCTTGCACTCGTTGCATCCACGCTGCTCTTTGCCTGCGCCAGCAGCAACGATTCGCAGTGGAAAGGTGACGACGGCGGATACGGCGGCACCGGCCGCTTCAATCCAGTCGGCGCCCAAGCCGGTTCGGATGATCAATACAGCGGCTTAGGCACGAAGAAGAATTAAGCGTTCGCCGATTCGCCCCGGGCTTTGATGCCCTTCACTCGGCAACGATCATCTGCCCTCTGGGCGAAAGACATGGCGCTTCGCATCATCAGCCTGCTTCCCTCCGCAACCGAATCGCTTTGCGCGATCGGGGGAGAACGGCTGCTGGTCGGTCGATCCCATGAATGCGACTATCCGCTCGCTGTGACCAACCTGCCCGTCCTCACCTCGCAATCGATCGGCCCCGACCTCGCCTCCGACCCCGGCGCAATTGATGCCAAGGTCCGCGAGCAACTCGCCTCTGGGAATTCTCTCTACGCAGTTAACGAAAGGCTCCTTCGCGACCTCAAGCCCGACCTGATCCTGACGCAAGATCTCTGCGAAGTCTGCTCGATCGACCTGAAAACCGTCCGGCGCATCGCGGACACGCTGAGCCCGGTCCCTGAGATCGTCAGTCTCAACCCTCAGACCTTTGAGGGAGTGCTCGATGACCTGTACACCCTCGGCCGCGCCGCCGGCCTGGAAAAACAAGCGACCGAAGCCGTCGCCCGCCTCCGAGAGCGCATGTTTGCGGCCGCCGAATTTGTCAACGCCTTTGAAGACGGACCATCGGTTGTCTTTTTCGAGTGGACCGATCCGATCTTTGTCGGTGGGCACTGGACGCCCCAGCTCATCGAGCGCGCGGGCGCGCGCCACCCCCTCAACGCCCCGATCCCGCGAGAAAACGCCGGCGCCGCTTCGGGCCCGCAAATGGCCGAACGAATCGCCGGGAAATCCATCAGCGTTGCGCCCGAAATTGTTGAAGCACTCAACCCCGACGCGGTCATCATTTCTCCCTGCGGGATGAACCTGGCACACACACGCGAATGCGCGTCAGCGCTCGCATCCAAAACCTGGTTCCAAAGTCTAAAGGCCGCCCGCACCGGCCGCGTCGCTCTCGTCGATGGCAACCAGATGTTCAATCGCCCCGGTCCGCGCCTCGTCGATGCGTTCGAGTTTCTCGTCGGCTGGTTGAATCACCGCCCGGAACTCATCCCCCTCAATTTCCCTTGGGAGCCGTTCCGGTCGTCTCCGTCCAAATAAAAACTCTCGCTTTCGCGAGAGTGAACTTCATCCAAGAATTGTGTCGGCGCTCGGGCGGGACCGACCCCTGTTATTCGCCGTCCACGACCTTCCACGTCAGATCCGGATCAAACTCCGTCATTCCCCGTGCGATCGACTCGGTGTTCGCGCCCAGGTTGCGCTGATAAACGACGCCTTGCTGGTTCATGATAAACGTCATGATCCCCGACTTGCCGTATTCAAACGGGTACGCCACCACGGCATATCCGCCTGTCAGCTTTCCATTCGACATATAGCTTCGCTGACCACCCGGTGCGTTGGGCCCCTGCGCCGTCAGAATGCGGAACGCGTAACCGTGATACGGCTTCGGGGCATTCGCGGGGTCGGTGCTGCGTGTGTACCCCTGGCCGGATGCTTCTGCAACCAGCTCACCCAGCGGGCTTGGTTGTTCGCCGCTTGCGACCGGCCAATAAAGCCCGTTCTTCTGGCCCGGATCGCTGAAGAATTTCGATGCGTACTCATCCGCCCCCTGCGGACGCTGGTCGAGGTAGTCATCCTCCGCATCGCCGATCGCAAGCAGGGTCTGAATCGCGTCCAACTCGTTGTGCCCGATCCGGCGCGTCAGCATCTCGTCCTTGCCCGCTGCGAGATCAAACTGCCAGCCGCCGCCCGACTTCACCAGCGGAATCGGCATGGGCCAATCCGTGTCACCCACTTCCAGAATCTTCGACCCTTCCTCGCCGTCCACCCACTGGTGTTTCGCGTCGTACTTCTGGAGGAATGCCTCGCGGCTGTTCTTGTCCGCGACATCATCACCGGACGAAAGCGCGTCCTGCGTGTCTGGTCCGAAGATCTTCGTCAATTCCGGCTGATTGTCGGTACGCAACGCCGCCACGACCGCGTTCGACGCGTCACCCGGAGTTGCAAAAGTCTCGCCCGAGTTCGAGGCGCAGCCGCCAAGCGCGGACAATCCAGCCACCGCGGCTCCCACGAGCAAATTCAACCTTAATTGGAAAGCAGAGCAAACTGTTGCGAACATGATCGAGTTCCTGAAAGCGTGAAGAAGTCCTGAAGGACGCAGAGCCAGTCTTTTCAAATCAGCGACGTCCGCCGCCCCCTCGCCCGCCGCCGCCTCCGCGGCTGCCGCCACCCGTCGGTCTGGATGCCGGTGCGGAACGCTGCGGAGAAGCTCTGTTTCCTTGTGCCTGACGCCCGCCGCCGCCGCCTGACGGACGCGATGCGTTGTTCGCCGGACGCGATGGAGTCTGTGAAGCAGTTCCGCGGCTGCTCGCCCCGCGATTGCTCGCATCCCGCGCCGCGCCGCCGCCTCGATTCACGTCGTTGAAAGCGCCGCTGTTCGCCGGCCTTGTCTGCGCGCTGCCACCCCGGTTTGCCCCACCCTGTCCGGCTCTATTGCCCGCGTCGCGCGTCGAAGCGCTCGGTGCTCGGTTTCCGCCCTGACCGCCACCAAGCCCCGATTGTCCGCCCGATTCGCGTCCGCGGAAATCGTTGCGGGCCTGCGCCGCGTCTCCCTTCGAGACGCCACCAAACTGATTCGCCGTCGCCTTGTTGTTGTACGGCACGCCCTGGCGATGTTGCGGATTGTGCTTCCACTGTCCTCCGCCACCTCCCACCGTGTTCCCGCGATTGCCGCCCTGGATGTTGTTGGTTCGATTCCCGCCCTGGATGTTTGTGTTGCGGTTGAAGTTGTTGTTGATGTTGACGTTGCCGCCGTTCCAGTTCGCGCTGCCGTTGCAGTTGTTGTTCCAGATCGCGCCGACCGCGACACCTACGCCGAACGAAAGCAGTGCGGTGCCCGCCACGTAACCCGGCGGGTAATAGGGTGCGGGCGGGTAGGCCGGATAGGGCCACGCGCCGTATACCACGGACGGGTTGTACTGAGGCACATATACCACTTCGGGTTGCGCCGGCTGGATCACGATGGTTTGCGGCACCGCGGCTCCGGCAGGCGCTTCATTGACAATCACCGTCTGCTGCTGATTCGATTGCAGATTGCCCGCGTCCTTCGCCTTGTTCCGCAGCCGCTGGATCGCGTCCATGACTTCCTTCTGCTGCGCGATGAACGCATCGCCGAGTTTCGATGTGATGTCGAGTTTTTCGCTCATCATCGCCAGCGTGTCCGGGAAGGCGACCAGCGCCTTTACGCTCGGGTCCCATGATTGCTTTTCGAGCGCCGTGTCCAAAGCATCGCCCTTCAGGTCCTTGTTCGCCTTCACCCACCGATCCGCCTGCACGATCTCCAGCGGATACGTCGAAGCCATCAGCAGCTGGGTGAGCAGATCGTCTGGATAGAGCGCAATGGGCGCGACCAGTTGATCGATTTGTTCCTGCGTGAGATTGTCGCTCGCATCTGCGGCCGCCGGGGCAGCAGGTGCTGCCGCTGGCGCGGCAGGCGGTGCAGAGGCGTTCTGCGCCCTCAATAACGAAGTGGGGGAGCCGACAACGAGCAAAAGAAAGGGAAGAGCAAATTGCCGTTTCATAGAAGCACTCCTGGAGCGGTTTTCAGTATAACGGACGCCTCGTACTAGATTCCAGACCCACCGCGCCGCATTCATTGCGCGTTGCTTGCTCGTTCAGCCCTTCATCCGTGTTGCATCGCCTCCCTCCACGCCGACAAACGATGTGACCAGGTTCCTCGCATCCGGCTTTGTCCATACCCTTCCACCCAATGAGCGATCCGCTCCCGGACGCGAATCCCACGTTCTCACTGTCGTCCTGGCGTTCCTGCATCTCGCGCGAAGCCCTGCTGCTGATCGCGCTCATCACAGTCGCGCGCCTTGTCTATATCGCCTTCTGCTGCCCGTACAACCTCGTCGAAGATGAGGCTCAGTACTGGGTCTGGAGCCTCCGCCCCGATTGGTCGTACTACTCCAAAGGGCCGGGCATTGCCTGGTCTATCTGGGTTTCAACACATCTGCTCGGCGTCAGTGAATGGGGAGTCCGAGCCTTCGCTCCGATCTACGCCGCCATCGCCGCGCTCTCTGTCGCGGGCTTCAGCGCCGACACCGCTCGAGATCGCCGCGCCTCGTTCGCCGGCGCCGCGATCTTCTTCCTCATCCCCGCATTCATCATCAGCGGCACATTCCTCATGACGATCGACGGACCCATGCTTGCCCTCTGGGCCGTCGCCTGCTGGGCCGGGTTCCGCGCGTTCTACCGGGCCTCACGCAGCGCATGGCTCGTCTTGGGTCTCACGCTTGGCGTCGGCTTCCTGTTCAAGTACACCATCGTGCTGCTTATCCCCAGCCTGATCATCGCTTGGTTGCTTGATCGCAAGAACCTCAACACGACGAAGCCGATCGCCCCGCGCCTCGTGCTCGCACTCGCCTGCATCACATTGTGCCTCGTCCCGATCGCAATCTGGAACCAGCAAAACGGCTGGCCTGCAATCGCGCACTTCCTCGGTCACGCCAAGCTTCCCGGTGGCGATCGCCCTTCAACCGCGTCTGTCGATCACTACTCGCCCAAGTGGACGCTCGAATTCCTCGGAATCCAGCTTGCCGCCATCGGCCCCGCGCTTATTCTCGCTTGGCTCGGCCTTCGTGCCCCGCGCGGCACCGGCCTTCCGGCCGGAGTTCCATCTTCTCTTCCCTACGTCCCCGACGAACCAAAGCACGCCTGCCCCTCGATCTACCTCGCCGCCACATCGTTCACCACTCTCCTCTTCTACTTCTTCGCCACCTTCCTCACCAGCGTCGAAGCCAACTGGGCGATCGGTGGCTTTGTTTCCCTCGTCCCGCTTGCTGCAATCGGACTTGTCCGAGGCATGGACGACTGGCGCGCTCGAATGGCCCGTTGGCGCGCAATCCCACCTGCGCAGCGCCCGCGCGAAGGTTTTCTTCTCAAGCGCCCGGAAACCGCGACCCAAATCGCCTGGCATCTCACCATCGCCTTCGGAATTCTCGTCTCTTTCCTCATCCTCCGCCTCGATCTCATCGCCAAAATCCCCGGCATTCAGGGCCGTGTCGCGCTCCATCGCCTGATGGGCGCACCGCAATTCGCCGATGCCATCCAGCGGCTCGCCATGAAGGAAACTGTGCCCGCTTTGGGTCGTCCCCTTCTGATTTCATACCATTACGGTGTGGCCGCGCAACTCACCTTTTACATGCCCGATCATCCGATGGTCTTCGTCGCGGGCAGCCACCTCGGTTACCGGCGCACCCAGTGGGATCTCTGGCCCGACATGTCGCTCACGAATCCTGCACTGCTCGGGAAAAACGCCCTCCTGATCGGCGCGAGCGAACCGCAGTGGAAACCAGCCTTCCGCACACTTATCGATCTCGGCCACCTGCCCGAAGATCTTCGTCGCGATCGCTGGGTCTATTTCGGTGAAGATTTCAAAGGCTTCGATCGCGACACGAATGCTCCTGCGCCCGCCGTCGTCGGAGGCGGCACATGACCGCATCACGTCCCATCCAGAAGGATTACTTCTTCGATTCCGAGCGCAAAGGCCGCTCTCGCTCCCGCATCTTCTTTGTCTCCGTCGCCGTCCTCGGACTCATCGTCACCAGCCTGCTCGATAACTGGTTCTTCCGCGTCGCGTACGTCGGCCCCGAGCGCCTCGGCGAAGTTGAATCCAGAGCGTGGTATCAGATCCTCCGCCAGACTGGCGACATCCGAACCTGGCTCATCGTCGCGCTCGCCATCTTTGCCCACGCCTTCTGGCGCGCGTTCGGCGGCAATTCCCCCCGCATCCGCCTGGGTGGCATCATCACCATCGCGCTCGCTCCAATCGTGAGCGGCCTCTTCGCCGAGATTCTCCGCGCCGTTCTCGGACGCGAACGCCCGCTTTCGGAAGCCGGCGAGTTCCAAGGCCACATCTGGCGGCACGTATTCGCCGGTGTGTATCACGACGGTCGCTGGTTCGACGTTTCCAATCTCGGTTTGCCCAGCAGCCATGCGGCCGTCGCCATGGCCGGCGCGATCGCTGTCGCCCGCGCTTTCCCCGGCTCCGGCTTCGTTCTCGTCCCGATTGCGTTCGGCTGCGCCTTCACACGAATGCTTTCCGGCCGCCATTTCTCGAGCGATGTCTTCTTCGGCATCATCGTCGGCTGGGCCGTCGGGTCGCTTACTGCCGCGGCATTCCGTCGGCTCCGCTGAATTCCGGCTTGGCCCCGCGCCGCGCTCCAACAATCCGAAACAAGCCGTGAAAACGATCGACCGCTACATCGCCCGTCAGTACCTCCTCAACATCATCGCGCTGGTCGTCATCCTCTTCAGCTTCATCATCGCGATCGACCTCTCGCTCAACTTCGATAAGTTCATGGTCCTCGCCGCGAAACGGGGCATGACCCCCGAGGGCGATCCATCGACCGCCCGCAAGCTGCTGCTCACAATCTTCCTGGTCTTCGACTACTGGTGGCCCAAGCTGGTTCAGCTTTTTAACTACATGATCGGCCTGATCATCATCGGCGCGATGGGGTTCACGTGTTCGCAGCTCGTCCGCCACCGTGAGTTTGTCGCGGCAGTCGCAGGGGGCATCAGCCTCCACCGCCTCATGCGTCCGATCATTCTGGTCGCTCTGCTGGTTACGGCCGTTCAGGCCATCAGCTTCGAATACATCATCCCCAACATCGCTGACCTGATCCAGCGCGATCGCGAGCAGGCCAGCCAGCGCCGGCTCGAATCTCTCCCCGTGCGCCTGGTTCCCGACGGCCATCGCCGGCTTTTCTATGCCCGCAGCTTCAGCCCGGAAAAGAAAGAGATGCTCGATGTCCTCATCATCGAGCGCTCGGCCACCGGCCCCGCAACCCGCACGATATCCGCCACCAAAGCGACCTGGCGCGACAACGGTTGGGATCTTGAAAACGGATTCGCCGAATCACGCTCAAGCCAATCTGCGCCAAGGGAGAAGATCGATCGCGTCGTTACCGATCTCAATCCCACAGCTCTCAAGGTCGCCCGCTTTTCGGGCTATAGCCAAAGCCTGAGCTGGTCACAAATCTCGGAGATGCTCAGCAATCCAAAGCTTCTCGCGCTCGGCGCCGATGAGAGCCAGCCGGACGCCTCCCGCGACATTGAGCGCGATCGCGAGGTTCGCGACGTCCGTGTCGCCGAACTCGAACGCATTCGTTACGGCCGCGTCGCGATCATGCTCTGCAACATGCTGGCGCTTCTCGCCGTGATGCCCTTCTTTCTCCGCCGCGAACCGACGAGCATGATCATGGAATCGATCAAGGCCGCGCCGCTTGCAGTGGGGGGAGTCATGGGCGGAGTTCTGGGTGCATCGGCCGCCATTCCCGGCCTGCCCGCGCAAGTCGGCGTCTTTGTTCCCGCGCTTGTTCTGCTGCCGCTTGCGATCGCGGCGGTGACGAGCGTGCGAACGTAATCACCCCTTCGCAATCACACCAATCGGCGGCTCCAGCGGCAGCATCCGCGCAAACCGCATGTATGCGTCATACTGCGCCCGCACCTCAGTCAGCGAATCCCCGCTGAACTTCTCCGTGAACACCCGCGCAACTTCAAACGCCGCGACGTTCTCCAATACCACGCTCGCCGCGCTCACGGCGCACACATCGCTGCGCTCGTAGCTGCTCATCTGGCTCTCTTTGGTATTGAGGTCCACGCTCGGCATTCCGCGAAGCAACGTCGCGATCGGCTTCATCGTGCCGCGAACGACCACCGGCATCCCGTTCGTCATCCCGCCTTCGGTCCCGCCCGCGTTGTTGCTGTCGCGCACAAAGCCCAAGTGCGCACTCGCCCGCAATTTCGCGTCGTACCGAATCGGGTCGTGCACCTTGTGTCCAGGGAGCGAAGCGCACTCTTTCCCAAGCCCGACCTCGACCGCTTTGAACGCCTGAATCCCCATCACGGCGTACGCAAGCCTCGCATCGAGCTTCGTCGTCCAATCCATGCACGAACCCAGCCCGATCGGACAACCGAACACGTGCGCCTCCACCAGTCCGCCCACCGTGTCCTTGTCAATCTTCGCCTGCCGGATGATCTCGCACTGCCTCGCCGTCACCGCCTCATCCGGGCAATAGGTCTCGCTTGCATCGCGGATCTTCTTCATGTCTTGCCAGTTTGCGTCCGTCACCGCCGCGCTCGTCCGTGCATCCAGAATGCTTCGCACAAACCCGAACGCCTCAATCCCGAACTCACGCAGCAGGCAACGCGCAACCGCGCCCGCCGCCACCCGGCTCGCCGTCTCCCGCGCACTTGCTCTTTCCAGCGTCTCGCGGCAGTCGGTCGTCAGCCACTTCACGCTCCCCGCCAGATCCGCATGCCCCGGCCGCGGCCGATACACCGGCGGAGTCTTCTGTAAGTCATCCAGCCGCGAGTCGTTGTTCCTGATCACCATCGTCAGCGGCGCCGCGATCGTTTTCCCCTGCCGCACGCCGGTCAGAAACTCCACCGTGTCCTGCTCGATCCGCTGCCGCCCGCCTCTTCCATATCCGCCTTGGCGGCGCAGCAATTCCGCATTGATGAATTCAACATCAAGCTCAAGCCCGGCAGGTAACCCCGTCACGGTGATGACAAGCGCCGGTCCGTGCGATTCCCCGGCAGTCTGATAGTCAAGAACTGGCATGCCTCAAGGATAGAAGAAGCCGCGCCCGCACGATGGCCCGCAAACTCACGGGCACAGCAATTGGTCGTAGGCCTTCGCAAACAGCACGAAGTCCTGGTCATCCACCATGCCGTCGGCATTGAGATCCGCAGGGCAACCCGAAGCCATCGCCGGGTCGTCGCAAACCAGGATGTCATACGCGCCGGCGAAAATCACAAAGTCGGAGTCTTCGACAAACCCGTCCCCGTTCAGGTCTCCGGAGCACACAAGCACCCAGCTCACATCCGAAATGTCGAACGCTCCACCCGAAGGGATTCTCCCCGCCACAACGCCGCCGGTGATTCCCCCTGCCTGCCCCTGTCCGATGATTTCAACCGTCACCGAGTTGGCGATCACTTCGATCGATTCAAGACCGTGCTGAATCACCATCTCCCGGCCCACCGTCGCCGGCCTTCCGGCACCGACCTCCGCAATCACGCCCGAGCGCAGCCTTGTACCGACTTCACCGGTAAAAATCGGATCGAGCGCAAGCCAATCGGTCGCTCCTACGCTCAGCCGGATACTCGCCGATTCGCCGGAAGCAACGCCGGTGATCACGCCATCCAAGCGCGTTGTGAGCACGATCGAACTGGATCCCAATTCGGAACCATCAAACGTCAACGTCATGGTTCCGCCCGGCGTTCCACTCTGCGCAACGCTTGAGCGGCATGCGATCGAGCGTGCCGCGCTCCAGTGCGGGCTGAACGTCACGATCCGCAACAAGTCATCCCACGGCTGATAGGCCTCTGACGGTTTCTTTCGAATCCGTAACCGACTTGCCAAGGGCGTCGCGATCGACACGCCATCCTCTCCCGACGCGCCGATGTGGTCAATATGCACATGCGCACGTGCTTGATCCGCACAAACCGCTCCTTCGGGGCACGCTTCTGTCAGGTGAGCGCCGCCCGTTCCCTTCACCTTCGCCCCAAACGTCTCGATGTGCCGCTCCACCACTTCGAACGACGGAATCCCGCTCGCCGTCACGATCATCGAGTCGATGACATCGCCGAACTGGTGCTGCGTCGGTTGATCGCCCCGAACCACAATCTTCGCCCGCGGAGTGCCGGAAAGCCATCCCGCTCCGTCAGAAGGACAAACCCGCTCGATCTCCAGCACCGGCGTGCACGTGCTGCAATCCTTCGTCCACCGCACCGATTCCAATGTCGAGGACCCATCGGCACACATCGCGGCCGGCGTCCAGCTCTTTTCGCCTACCGGCCCGGCAAACGTCTTGCTCGAAATCAATCGCCCATCATCGCCGTATTCATCGATCGTCACTGAGACCGCGCCGATCCCGCTGAAATCAAACGTCGAGTGATCGATTCCGTTACCGCTGCTCGTGATCGTGCGCGTGCACTGCGCATGCCCCGAAAAATCTAAGAACTGCACCGTCGCGCTCGCACCCGGCGTGGAAAGCAGCGGCCCCAGGTTCAGCCTCGCCCCCTTGCCCTTCCCCGTCGGCGCTCGCACTTCAACGCCATTCCCCCCGTTGAAGCCCACATTCTGCACGATCACCGTGGTTCCATCGTTCCCGACAGCAAGATTCGCCGTACCCAGCGCGATGTGCTCAAACCCTTCTCCATACGCATCAGGGTTGCCCGGCAACTGTGCACTCGCCAGCGTCGTCCCGCACATCATCGCGACGGCAAAAGTTCGCCAGGTCGCTCGCGCCGCACCCAAGCCAGGAAAATCGTGACGCATGCAGCATTCCTCCACGCGCCACGGCATTGCCAGCCGCGGCATGTATTCCGTCAGCATAACGCAAGACCACACTCTTCCTCGTCGAAAAGCGCGATTGTTTACCAATCACCCGGCAAAGCCGGCCCAACGCGCGGCATGCCCCGCAAGATCATTTCTTCATTCAGCGATCACTTTTCGCCCGTTCTCCCGGCCTCCATCAGGCGTTCCAGCTTCTCAAGCCGCGCCTTCAACTCCGCAATCTCCGCATCCTTCTCGCTTCGCAGCTGCTTGATCGCCTGCACCGCAACCGCCGTCAGCCTCGAATAGTCCATCCCGACCATCTTCCCCTCTTCATCACGGTAGACGACCTCCGGAAAAAGCTTCTCCACATCCTCCGCGACAAACCCCATGTCGTGCACGCGCCCGCCGCGCTTCGCGGCTTCCGTGTCGATCCAGTCATACCGCACCCCGTTCATCGCCTGCACCTTCGAGAGCGCATCACCGATCGGCACGATGTTCTGCTTGAGCCTGCCGCTCGACGGCGTGATCGTCCCCGTCGCGTTGATGTTCCCGTTCGCACCGTTCAGTGTGATCGTCACGTTGCCGGCGGTGTTTCGCACATCCAGCTTTCCCGCCCGCGTCGCATCATCGCTCGGCCAGATCTCCATCGCGTTGCGCAGACGCAGTATCCCCGCGTTGCCTCCAGTCGATTTCACGTTGATCCCCGGCACAAACTGGTCATAACGGAACTGAATCGTGTGCGTCGGCGCAACCCGCACCTCGAGCGGCACATAAGGTCCGCTGCCGATGTGCGTTCCCAGATTGTCATTAATAAACACCGGTCCCGCGAACGTGGCCGCTAGCGACGTTGAGCTATCTGCCGACACCTCCAGCGCCGTGCTGTCGATCCCGGCCGCTCGAACCTCAAGCGCGAGCGAGTAATCGCCCACCGATACCGCCGAAACCGCGATGCTGTTGTTCCTTTCCGTTGTCGCGCGGATGGCCCGTCCCGCTGCACCTTTGGCAACCGCTGAGAATGCAACCGTCTCAATCGCGTGTGCCGTTGCGGTCAACGCGGTCGCGTTGTACGCATTTGCAACCGCTGCGACCCCCACCGAGTCTTCGTTGTCGGCGATCCCCTGAACTCCGAAGCCTCCAGTTCCGAGAGTTTGCCCAACAACTCCCGACGCACCATAACCGGAAACAAGACCGAAAATGCCGTACGCGTTGAGCGAACTCACCGTCGCCACCAGGCCATTAACGTTCGCCGAATCCACTTGAAGTGCGCCGGGGTAATACGACAAGAGCGATATGCCGCTCGCATTCCCGCGCCGAACCAGCAGCGCGCCGGCACCGGTCCCCGCCCCTGTCGGCGTCGTATTCGTGCTCTGATTGATCAGCGTCAGCGTCGTCGTTCCCAGCGAGCTGTTCGTCGCCCCTCCTCCCGCCGCAAGGCCGCTCGCGTACGGAGTGCTCAGTATCTGCCTTCGGGGCACCTGATTCACCCCGTTGATCGCCACCTGCAGCCACAGCGCCTGGCCATTGAACGGATTCAGCCCGAACTCGTTCGATAGATTCGCGATCACCGTGAACACACCATCAACAACCGTCACGTTGTTGATCGTCTGCACGCTCCCGACCCGGTCTGCAACCACATTGGAAAACTGATCTTTCCAAAGCGAAAGCTGCACACTGATCGCTCCGTCGATCAGCACGCCGCTGTTCGTTACCCGTCCCTGATACGTGAACGCCGAACCCGTCAGCCCTTGAGCGTTCGCGATCCCCAACTGCATCGCCAGCGCAATCAACATTCCCGTCACTCGTACATACTTCATGCGGACTCCCAATGCGGACAAAATCCCGCGGCAACACAGCAGCGCATCATGGGTCGGATTCAATTGGCGCCACAACCGGCGAGTCATACGAGTCTAATGGCCCAACCCAAAAACGCCACCTCAATCCGGTCTCTCCTTTCCGGATCGAGGCAGCATTCTCGGACGCTCAATAGGGCGGGCGGAATCAGCCGTTCGTGCCAAACCCCATCGGAAGCGCGATTGTCGTCGGCGAGCTCGCGTCAAGGCGCCTTGAAAAGCACGACCGTGTACCCAACGTTGTCGTTGAAGTCGTAGTTCAGCGTGCCAAGTCCGGAGACACGTTCGGTCACGATATCTACGTTGACCGCGCCGCCCGCAGGCACATTCATCATGGCGCACCCGGAGATCGTTTGGTGCACATTCGCCGTGTTGAAACTAAAAACAACCGGGTCGCTCAATATCTGCCCGATCCGGAATCGAAATGAATAGACCGTGCTCGGGAAAGTCGTGAACGCCGAGAGCGACCAGTTCACCAGCACCGTCCCCTCCGGAACAGTCCCTTGGCTCCCCGAATCCGTCAGCGAAGTCTGCGGCCCACCGTTGGTGAACTGGCCCGTGTGCCGCTTGTTCAATCCAAATCCGCTCACCGGGCTGAGTACCTGCGGCGGAATCCCCGTCACGCCCGACCACGGAACGGAATTTGCCACATCAGCGACATCAGCAGTGGTGGCTTTCATCGCACGCGCCGCCTGCGGCACAATCGCCAGTCGCGTTCGAGGCTCGAGCGATACAAACCCGGAGCCTGGCGGCGATTCCGCTTCGATTTGCAGCCACAGCTCCTGGTTCTCCATGATCGCACCGCCGAAGTCAAGGTCCGTCGAGAACAATCCCTTCTCAAGATTCGCAAACGCCCGGACAATCGGGCCCGCCAGAGCCACGTTGCCCGCGCCGCTCGTCTCGCTCGGTTGCAGCGTGAAGCGAACGTTCGCTGCCCCCGCAATTGGTTGTCCGTCCTTGCGAACGACCCCCTGATAGGAAAACGACGTCTGCATCGGCCGCGAGAATGTGATGCTCCACCCGAACGCGATCGATGAGTCCGCTCCAAGTGCCTCGCTGTTCCACACATAAAGCGACCAGTTGCCGTTGGCGTTGTTGCCTTGCAGCGTGAAAAGGTCCGTTGAATACGGCAATGCCGGTCCGGGTGAAGGCGCCGCGTGCGCACTTCCGAACACCGTGGGCGTGTACATGCCGGAAACGATCGGACCGCTGAGCGGCAATCCGGTTGTTGCTTCCGTCGCGAACGTGAGCGTGACGTTCGCAATTGATGCTGTCCCGCCGGTGCTGCGCATCAACTGAATTTTCTTACCCGCTGGCGAGACGAGAAGGACATTGAGACGATCCGGCGACAGGTGCGTGACCCCATGCAGCGTCACGGTGACGCGTTCAATCTGCGTCGGTCCGTTCAAGATCGGGATCAAACTCGGATAGACCGTCGCGCGCGTATCCGCCGGTACCCCGAACGCCGCGGGAATCAGCACCGGAGCGCTGTTGACGTATGTCTGCCCCATCGTGTGGGTTGATGCATACAACAGCATCGCCGCCGCAACGAAAAGCTTGAATCGGCACACAGTGCATCCTCCCAAAGAAGTGAGAACGGACCCTCTGAGGGAGAAAGCGCATTCGGAGCCAGGGTTCCCCAGCCGCGGAATCACTTTCGACTGCAAAATCGCGTCAAAGGCCCCCGGGAGAGCCAAAGAGGTCCAAAAAAGCTATCGAAGCCTACTCGCATACCAGCGCGTTATACGCCACAACGAACACGACAAAATCCAAGTCATCTACCACGCCATTGACATTCAAATCGGCCGGGCATCCCACCGGCATCGTCGGATCCGCGCAGTCCAAAGTGTTGTATGCAAACACAAATATCGGAAAGTCCGCATCATCCACAAACCCATCGCCGTTCAGATCCGCCGGACACGCGGTTGTCACATACGTGATTCGGACTACCGCCGCCGATCCGCCGTTCGATGTTGTTGCTTCCGGGCTGGTTGCATTCCCACCACCAGCCGCCGCTGCGCTGTTAGTCACGGCATCGGCGGCCGTTCCACCGTTCGAACCCGCCCCTGGATTCCTCCATTCAATCACCAGCGGGCCACCCTGATACGTATACGACTGATCGAGCACGATTACCGGCCCCCAACCTTCGGGCAGCGGCCCGCCGATCGGAAAAGCGCCCGGATACGCGTTCTTTGCAAGTGGGAGCGGCCCCGACTTCACCTGCTGCTTGTCCGTGATGTTTGCGGCAAACGTGTTGCTGAATCCCGCGGGCGTCAGGGTGCTCGAGCCCATATACACGCGATAGGCATCGATCGTGATGTCCAACCGAGGCCACGGCGTAAACCCGAAGTTGTTGTCCTGCCTCATCTGAAAGCCCGTGATCCGGCTGCCCTGCGGCACGCTCGCCATCTCCTGGGCGGAGTACATCGTTTGCATCGTGCCCGCGCCCGCGCCGATCGGGATGGTGTTGCTGATCTGTCCCTCGGCGTTCGCGAACGCCGCCGGCAGCACAAGGTGCTGCTCCGCCCCCACGCAAACACCGCATTGCACGCGCCATCCGCCCGCCAGCAACAACGCGCTCGCCGCCACGACCGTCTTCGCCATTTTCATGTTGATTCCTCCACGGCCCAAAACAGGCTACCACGCGCGGCAACCCCCGCAACCCCCAACCTCGAAGGGCTCCGATTCCGCGTCTGCCTGATGCCCAGTGCCTCTTCAGTCCCGCTTCATATTCACAAACTGCAGCGGCAACTCCACCATCTTCGGCAGCATCGTCATGAGCGCCTGCAGGTCATCGATCTGCTTCCCGCTGAGCCGGATCTCATCGCCCTGGATCGAGGCCTGCACCTTCATCTTCGTGTCCTTGATCATCCGCACCATTTCTTTGGCTTTGTCCTGCGGGATGCCGTTTCTGATCTTGGCCTGACACTTCACTTTGCCGGCGAGCGCGGGCTCAACTTCGCCCCATTCAAACGACCGGGGCAGAATGCCGCGCTTCTGGCAGGCGGCTTCGAACATCTCGCGAAGTCCCTTCATCTTGACTTCGTCATCCGCGACGAGCTTGATCCCCTGTTCCTTCTTCTCGCCTTCCTTGACGAGCTCGATCTCGGTGTGCGAGCCACGGAAATCAAACCGCGCCATCACCGCCTTCTTGGCGTTGTTGATCGCGTTATCGAGTTCTGGGAAGTTCAGTTTCGAAACGATGTCGAGTGAGGGCATAAGTGCTGACCTGAAGGAAAGAGTGAGCGATGGTTCAAAGACGGCGCAAACGCCGCCGCTTCACACATCGTACCCCGCGCGACCGCCGCTTACCGCTCGCTCGCGAAGTCGCCGACCCGTTCGTACCGACTCGAGCCCTAGCGCCGAGAGTCTACCTGATCACCTTCACCGTGTACGTCAAGGAAGGAACGTTCGCGACGCCCGCGCCGTGGTTGCGCAGCTTGAATTGCACGCTCGTCGCGCTCACGACCCGCGCGTACTGAATGCCGACATCGGTCGGCAGGTTGCCGCTGGGCGACACGACCACGACATCGGTTGTTTCGAACGAGGTTCCCGTGAACGAAATCCCGACATTGAGCTCGGCTCCGGCCGCGATATTGCCAAGCGTGGTCGTGACCGATTTGCTGCCGATGATCTGCAGGGGCGTCGCCGCGGTTGTCTGCACCGTTCCATCCGGAAACTTCACGCCACCGTTCGTCGATTCAAGCCGGCCGTTCACAGTCAGCTTCGATGAGCCCGTCGTCGCTCCGATGAACACGCTCCCGGCCGTGTTAAAGAAAATCGAATTCGCCCCGGCATCCTGCCAAGGGCTGAACGCGTTCGCCACATTGGAAGGAACGCCCGAGACGTTCTGGAATGCGACCGACTGCGCTATCTCGGCAAATTCCGAACTCTCAGACGCGAGCGCGAACGCAGCCAGCGGAGTCGCTGCGATCGGCTCTCGTGGCGACAGCTTGACGAAGGCGGCATCACCAGGTCCCTTTACCGAAAGCTCGACCCAGAGAGCGCGCCCATCCGTAAGTACACTTTCGGAAGGCGCGAATCGAGTCGAGAAGACTCCGTTCGAAACCGCAACACCCAGACTCGTCGAACTCGCCACTAGGTCGCCGGGAATCACGCTGATCGGGCTCCGCCACAAATCCGCCTTCACGTCGAACAATCCGTTGAGCGCGACTCCGTTCTCCTTGAGCACCCCCTGATACGAGAATTCACTGTGCACCGGCGAGATCGGCTGTTCGTTGAGACTCAGCGTCCAGCCGCCGGCGATCAGGCCTGCCTGGCCGCTGACGTTGTCGCGTACGAAGAGCGACCACGTTCCTCCTCCTTCTTCTCCAATGAGTGATGCAAACGATGTGTCGTACGGCAAGCCCGGCGCCGGAGCCGGCATGACCTCTGGTCCCGGAATAAGCGTGCATCGATACGGGACCTTCAAGAATTGATCACCGGCCACCGGCCGGCCGGCATCCGAAATCGCGAGGAACGACAACGCGCTCGCCGCACCCGGAGCATGGGCGAGCATCTGAATCTTCCGCCCCGACGGCGCAACCAGTAGGACGGTCAGATCGCTCACCCGCGGATGCGTGAATCCAATGAGCGAGACCGAGACGTTCGTAATCGCGCCGCTGCCCGGCACGACGATCGTGCTCGGATAAAGCGATGCGTTCGCATTGTCCACGATCGTGATCGGCGTTGGATTGGACAACGCACCCGCTCGCGCAAAGACGTTGTCCGCAAGAAGCTGCGCCGCGCACGCCGCCAGAATAGCTAATCCAAGGGTTCGCATACCACCTCCTGGGCATTACTTTCCCAAAGAGCGATGTGCGAAGCAAGCCTTTTTCGCCTCAAAAAGTGCGTTTCCTCGCTGGGCACCCGGCTTGTTCAGGTGCACCCAAGAATCAGCGCGCTCGCGATTCGAGCAACCTCTCGAGCTTGTCCAGTCGCGCCTCAAGTGCCGCGTTCTTTGACCGCATCGACTCGATCTCTCTGCGCGCCAACTCCAGTGCCTTCTCCTGCTCCTGAATCGCTCCGATCGCAACGACCGACATGCGCGAGTAGTCCATCGTCAGAATCGATCCGTGTTCGACCAGTTCCGGAAGCACTTCATCAACCTGCTGCGCGCCAAATCCGATCTGCGATCCCGATACACCCTTCATCGTGTACGTGATCGGCTTCAGCGCGAGCGCTTTTTGCAAGAGGCCTTGCGCATCCTGGATGTCGCTCTTGAGCCGAAGATCCGAAACCGCCGTCCACACGCCGGTGCTGCTCAGGCGTGCAAAGTTCGCGCCCCCGATCTGGTTCGTCATCTCCAGGAAACCATTATCCGAAACGCGCATCCCGCTCTGATACGTCGCGATCAGGTTGTTCGTCAATCGAATCTGCCATCCGCCTCCGACTGCATCGCTCGTAATGTGAAGGGGATTCAGAGGCGAAACGGTCCCTAATCCGAAATTGCCCCGGTCGACAACCACCGAACCGACCGCGCCGTTCGGACCGATCCCGTTGTACGTACCGGCGGCACCGCCGCGCAGATACAGCGATGCTCCGCCTCCGCCTGCTCCAAAGCCAGGCGCATTGCCGCCCGCACCTGCTTCAACGATCACATTGCCGCCATACGCACCTGCACCCCCTGTTCCACCGATGAGATAGAGCGCTCCGCCAGGGGCACTTCCTCCAGTCGGGTGACTGCCGCCCCAACCGGCTTGAATCTCGATTGTTCCGCCCGGACCGCAGGGGCTGAAAAAGCCGCTGCCGCCGGTGCCCGCGTAGATCTGCACTTTGGATCCGGGGGTTGTGCTCGGATTGTCGAACGTGTAGCTGCGGCCGTTGCCTGCCTGAAGAAATATCCCCGCATTGGTCACACCTCGAACATCGAGCATGGCCGTGGGCGACGCGTTGATTCCGACTCGGCCGATCGAATCCACCGCAATGCCGCGAGTGCTTGCCGAGAAAGGCACAGCCGTGAGCGTTGTACGGGGAGTCAGAGTTTGATAGGACCCGGACCCCGCGGGCTTGACCGCCATCTCAAGCCAGAGCGGGCCGCCCGCCAAGAGCGGTTCGACGCCAAAGTCGAGTGCGACCGAGAAAACCCCCGCTGAATTCGCGACGTTTGTGTGAACCGCATCCGGCCCCAGCTGAGAACCGCCGACCGGGAAGCTGAACAAGCGAAAACGCAGATCAACGTTTCCGCTGACCGCCTGGCCCGATTGAGAAAGTCTGCCCTGATAGGTAAATGCCGTTGCGGACTGGGCACGTGCCGCCGTCGCCAAACCCGCGACCACCGCCAGTATTCCACCCGCTCGCATGAGTATGTTCATGCAGCACTCTGCGAGATCTGGGGTGATGACCCCTCACGAGTCAGAAACAAAATGCAGCGGCGATTGCCGCTGCATTCGTGCGGGAACACGTTCTGCGACTAGCGATTTCGCAGACTCGTTTCGATGGCTTCCAGCCGCGATCGCAGCGACTCGATCTCTTTCCGCTGCGTTTCGATCTGCGCATCCTTTTCCGCCCGAAGATCGCGAAGTGCTTCAACCATCAGCGCCGTGGTCGCACGCTCGGTCACCATCAGTTTGCCGTCACCGTCCGTACTGATCCAATCCGGGAAGACCTGCTGAACATCCTGCGCCATGACTCCAAGCTGCGTGCCCTTGAGCATGTGCTTCTTCTCGATCGCGGCATCGGTGTAGCGGAACGAATAGCCCCGGAGCGAGAGCAGCCGATCGAGTGTGCCGTGCATGGGCTCGATGTCCTGCTTGAGCGTTCGGTCGCAGTAGTTCGCGAACGTGCCGCCGCCCGGTTTGGCAACCGTGCCACCCTGCGGATTCAAGACGAGTGTGCCGAACTCAAAGCCCGCGCGGCTCACTCCCTGAATCTGACATTCGCCGCCTTGCTGCGCCGTCGTGCGCAGGCTGAGCGCGGTGCCGTTGCCCGAGAAGGTGTTGTTCGTGCCGATGGTCACTTCGCTCGCGCCATTGGCGTTGACGTTCAAAAGCGCAGTGGCGGAGGGGTACTCGTTGCCAATCGCAATGTTTCCCGTCGGCGAAATCGTCAGCCGATTGATGCCGGCGGTCAGATCACGGATTCCGAGCGCGCCCGGCCACATCTGCCCGACCGAACCGCCGTTGGCGATGGCAAAGTTCCGCGACGGTCCGAGCAGGTTGAACCAGGTGCCCCACGAGTTCGAGCCCCTCGTGGTGATGGTCGCTTGCGCGATGTCGTTCGTCACCTCGAGCCCCGCGTTCGGAGTCGTACCGACGCCCGGGCCGATCCCGACTCTCCCGCCCGGCGCGGGCTTGATGTTGATGTCGCCGACGCCGTACTGATTGGCGAGCGTCAGCACCGCTGTCTGGCTGTTGTCGTAGCCCAGATACGCACTGCGAATGCTCTGTGCCGCACCCGCGGCACGGATACGCAGGAGCGCGGTACCCCCGCCGACAAACGCCGCCAGCGTGCCTTCTCCTGCGAGGTTCAGTCTCGCATCGCTCTCGGTGGTCGCGATGCGCACGTTGCCCGAAAGACTCGAATCACCGATCACATCAAGCGCCTGCTGTGGTGTCTTTCCGACTCCGAGTCTGTTCGAGACGATTGCGTCTCCGTTCACATCGAGCATCGCGCGGGGCGTGAGCCCAAGGCCGAGCGGCGCATCGCTGCGAAGTTGCGCCGAAGATTGTTTGAGCGTGAGATAGAAAGCAAGATCGCGATCCGAAGTCGGCGCACCGTCGACATACAGCGTTCCGCCCGGGTAGATATTGGGAACAACGTGAATCGCCACGTTCGGCGATGCCGCCACGCGAAATTTGTACATGCGACCCGCGAGCAGCTGAGCCGGCGCGAGCCACTGAAAAACGTGGTAATCCACATCGCTCGCGGAGAAGTCGAGGGCCATCGCTCCGGTCGTTGCAATGACATTTCCGCCATCGTCCAGGATGTCGAAGGTCGCCGAAGCGCTCGTGCTGCCGCTAAGTCGCAGGAGCCCGAGCTGGCCGCCGCTGCCGGTCGCGCCAAACCCGAGCCAGCAGGTACTGGGCACGTTGAAGGTCTGTTCGAGCAGCGAGCCCGCAAACTGAAACGCGCCGCCGCTGGTGTGGTTCAGGCTCTGATCCGCGCCGGACTGTGAAATCGCCGAGAGCGGCCCGACCGCGAGCGCGCTGGGCACGCTTCCCAGCGGCTGACGGGGCAAGAGTGCGACATACGTCCCCGCACCGGCCGGCGAGACTTCAACCTGCAGGAACCTCGTTCCATTCCCGAAGAACCCCGGCGCGCCGGGTGACGACGCGGCCCCAAAGTCCACCATCGCGCTGAACAATCCGCCGCTCACTTGGATTCCCGGCGCGCCGAAAACGGCGCTCACCGCCGAACCTCCCGACGCCGCATCGAACAGCGTGAAACGCATGTCGTAAAGGCCTGTCCTGGGCGCTCCGTTTTCGCGCAGCTGACCCTGATAGCTGAACGCGGTCGAAGGCTCACCCAGCGCAACGGACCCGCCCGCGGCAAGCGCGAGAATCCCTGTCAGAATCGACGATCGCAAATGGCGGCAATGGAACATGGTCGGCTCCTCGCTGGCCCGTTGCGGCCCCTCCGCAACAAAGGCCAAAACTACAGGCGAGCTTCGCCATGTCCAACCCTCAATCTGTGGGACAAAATTGTCAAAAAACCCGCCTCGGGCCTTTGTTCCCCAAGGCTCCAAACTCCCTCGTCATTCGTCGCCTGTTAGTCGTTGACCGGGTCTTTTTCGCGATCCACCACGATCGGGTGCGACTTCGCCTTTTCGTCCTGACGGATGCCGGTGACCGACCAACTCACCTTCGCGCCCGGTTTGCCGCCGGAAATGGCGAACGAATTGTGCTCGACCTCGCGCGCGACAAACAGGTTCGGCATCGGAGCGCCGATGGGCGTGAGCTGATACCGGAAGTCACGGTTGAGAACCTGGAAGTAGTCGGGCAGTTCAATATCCGCCTCGCCCTTCTCGTTCAGCGTCACGACCCCGTTGTAAATGTTCATCATGTCGGGCGATTCGACGAACGAGTGGCTGAGCCAGCGGTGCTCGGGGTCGAGCGGATGCGGGATGCGGAAGCTGCCGCTGGTCTTGCTCACCGCTCCGTTCACCACCAGATTGCCGTTGATTGTCACGCTGCCATCAAAGAGCGCCGCCTTCACGCCCGGACCTGTGCCCGACGCGTAGAGACCGATCGCTCCGCTTCCCGGTCCGGACTTCGCGCTCAGAGCGGTCGAACTCGATTCGCCTCGTACTTCAAGTCTCGCATCCGGCGCACTGTTGAATCCGATCGCGATTCGTCCGCTTGGGAAGAGAGATAGGCGATCAACCAATGCTGTTGAGTCCCGCACGGTCAGTGTGCCGGTATTGATGGATGAGAGGTCGTATGTTCGGCCGCCGGGAGCGCTGTTCACCAGAGACATCGTCGTGGTGGATGCGCTCGAAGCCAGCCGGAGCACATTTCCGTTTCCAGGGTTCAGCACGTCGAGCCTGTAGCTCGGGTCGGTACGCCCCACGCCGACATTTCCCGCGATCGGATTGAGCAGCAGGTTGCCGTACGCGCTGCCCGAAAACTGGATCGCCTGAATCTGGCCCGCGCCGCCCGATTCGGATGTCAGCGAAATCGACATTGCCGTGAAGTCGCCAACGTTGGGATCGCCGCCGATCGTGATTCCATCCGCGTTCGCCACGTGCAGCGAAGTCGCGGGCGTTGTCGTCCCGACGCCGAGCCGGTCCGCGACGCTCGCGGCGTGATCAAAGCGGATTCCCATCGAATCCATCGTGGTCGAAAACGTCACGTCCGAGCTGGGATCTCCATCCAGCATTCCACCCGGATACGGGTTGGTCGATGCGTAATTGAGCGTCGGAGTCGTGACGCCATCTCCCGCCGAGAGAATCAGCCGGTACGTTGTGCCGGCCTTCAACACGGGCGGCGCATTGAACGAAAACACGACATTGTAATTTCCGGGCTTTGTCACGCTGCTGGTGGTGCTCGCGATCGGAGTTTCGTTTTCATCCTCGAGCGTGAGCGGAAGGGTGTACGGGCCCGGCACCCCGTATTGAACAGAGACGCTCATCAAGCGTCCGTTGATACCGGGCTTGAATGTCTGGAAAACCAACGTGGGAGGTTGGGAGCCCACGATGTTTGTGACGACTGGTTGTGAAATATCAATACCCGAGAGCGATGAGGTCCCCGCGAGTGATGTCGCCACCGGCGCCGCATTGACGGGCTGGCGAGGCAGGACTGTTGTGTACGTACCGGCGCCCGAAGGTGTCCGGACCGAGACTTCGAGCCATCGAGGCGCTCCGCCGAAGATCGGACCAAAGTCGGGCGTGATCGAATAGATACCTGCAGTCACCGCCACATTGGTGATTGTGAGAGGTCCACTGATAAGTGTGCCGCCGGAGGCCGCATCGAAGACCGAAATTTGCAGGTCCGCGCTGCCGCTGTACGCAACGCCGGCAGAAGTCAGGCGCCCCTGATAGCTAAACGCGCTGCTCTGCGCAAGGGCCATCGTTGCAAGCACGCACGCGGCAGCCGCGATCAACAAAGTCCGCTTCATAGGTTCTCTCCTGCTCGTCCAACGGTGTGTCGGCGTTCTTCAGCGCCGTGATCAGCCTACCCGCAACCCCGAAAATCGGAGCAAATCATGGAGCGAGAAGTTGCAAGATTGTGCTTGCGTTTCGCATGAAGCCGGGTTAATCTTGCCCTGAACGCCGGGTCTCGTGAGGGAGTCCCCTGCGTCAGCGTCTAACGCTGGGGACCAGAGCCGAAGCCACCCGTCGAACCAATTGACGGAGGGCGAGGGCCGACGGTCCTTTGCATGCGGCCGTTCTCTTCCTGAGGCAGCACCCGGGAAACCCTGAGGTTCGGCGCTTCGCCGAAAACGCGGATCGCCCACGGTCGCGGGCCTTCCACATTGATCCACTGCGAAAGCCCGAGATCCTGCCCCTGCGCGCGTACGGCGACCGTCGCGATGATGCTGCTTGCGCCTTCGCTCGAAGCAGTTCGAGCAGGAAGATCGACGCGCCAGATATCTCCCGTGGGAACCGATTTCGCAATCGCGGAATCGGCTTTGACGGGGGTTTGAGGATCAGGCGGCAGCGCATCGCCCGCCCAGACCATCGCTTCGATCGCGTTGAGTGAATCGTTGGTGACAACGAGCTGATTCGGATTGCCGCCGCCGCTGCCGGCGCAGGCACACAGAGCGAGCGCCAACACAATTCCGAGCATGAAACCGACTGCTTTCACGGGCTGCCTCCGGTTATTGCATCTGGATCACTTCGCCGCCCCGGTCGTCCCAGTTCAGTCGAACCGTGCCCGAATCATCGGTGAAGGCATAGAGCCGCCAGCCCGCGGCACGGGGCATGAGCACCCATTCGCCACTCTGGTATTTGATGTCTTGCCCGCTTGCCTGAATAGTGAGCGCGACGATTTTTCCCGGCGCACCCAGCTCCCGCGATTCGACGCGGCCTGGCGCGATCGTGATCGGAGGTCCGAAGGGCTGACGCGTGCCGCCCGCGCCGGCCGGTTCGAACGGTTGAACAGTGAGCGTGGAAGCGCTGTCGTTTCGAAGGAAGAAGGAAATGGACTTGTGCGCAGCGGACCCGGAGGATGCGGCTGCAGACTGGCCAGAATTGTCGGATGCGCATGAGGCGAGAGCCGCCGCGGAACAGGCAACGACCGCGAAAAGAAGAGATCGCATCGGGTAGCTCCGGCTCTTAATTCCCGCCGACTTCGCGGTTGCTGCCGTAGTAATAAAGATGGGCGTATCCGTCCATGCCATCGCGAGCCTGAAGATTGAATCCTCCGCCCTGATTGGTCGCGATCCATGTTCCGTAGAAGCCTTCCTGTCCGCTCACGGCGGTGACGGTGACCGCGACGTAACGGGCGCCCTCGATCGCTTCATCCTGCGTCTGGCGGGAGAGTCGAACGAACCGAGTTGCGCTCTGGCCCGGGGCGACGACGAAGTAATCCGGCAGGGGGAAGAGCAGCTCGCCAGCTTGATTTGAAACGTACGGCGAAACCTTGAGGTACGCACGGCTCTCGTTGGCGATGGCAACTTCGGCGCCGGCTTCGCCCCAGCCGCTCGAGTCGTCGCCGACTCCGTCGCCGTATTGGCCGAGGCCGTTGCCCGCGCCGCCGTCACCCGAACCAGTCGCGCAGCCCGCGAGCGCAAAGAGACCCGCTGCAAGCCCGACACTCAGCAATTTCCGGATAGATGCATGCTTCATGTGTTTCCCCTTCGAGTACGTTGTATCACGTTTTCGGCGGCGGCGTCGGGATCTCAAGTTCTTCCACGACGGTGCGCCGGACGATGACTTTGCCCTGTTCAGTCTCGCGGACCTGCTCGATGGTTTCCTGGCGCAGGATTTGCTTCTCGTGCGTGTGGGCGGGCATATCGCCCTCGACTGGCTCCTGCACACCCTTCCAGATGTGCCCGAAGAACTCTCCGAGCGAACGGGAGAGCGACTTCTTGTCCTTGGAGTCTTCGGCCATGCGGGATTGTTGAGCGCAGGCGGCGCCGAGGCGCACGCCCCAACTACAGACGAAAAGTGGGCGTGATGACCTCATCGATCATCACGCCCTGCGCGAAGAAAACAGAACTATCGGATGCGGTCGCCCGGCATTGGCCGCGATGTGCACGGGCGACCGCGAATGCCCCGCGACACCGAACGGCATCGCGAGACGATTGTGGGCTGTTGGAACTACTTGGGCTCGCGCTCGCGAAGGTCGCGATTGCGATTGGGGTTGTTCATGTTGTTTTGGTTGTTCGGGTTGTTGGGACTGTTGTTCCAGCTGCTGTTGTCCCAGGTGCGGTCGTAGTAGTACGGCTCGGAGATTCCGTAGCCCTGGTAGATGTTCTGGTACTTGGAATCGCCGCTGAGCATGGCGAGGTCCTTGGGCGTTTCGGGAGCGCTCGTGATCATCGCCTTGCTCGCGTCGATCGAAACGCCATCGGTCGTAATCAGCGTGATCACGCCCCACGGAACGAGGCGCTTGGTGTCGGCGATGCCGAGAACGTTCTGATCGGGGTCGATCGAGACAAACGCGACGCGGCCGGTGCCGGTTTCGACGATGAGGTCTTCGACCTTGCCGCACTTTTCGCCGCGGGCGGTGATGTGCTTGCCGTCGATATCGGAATTCAGGAGGAAGGGATAGCCGATCGGCTGGGCGGGCGTGCTCTTCCAGGACCACCAGTGCGCCTTGCCCGAGTCGTCATAGAGATTCGTGTCCTTCGAGTTCGCGTTGTACGAACGTGCGACGACGACGGGGTTGCCGTTGCGGTCGACGCGGGAGACGCGCACGTCGATCGGGGCATCGCGATAGACGGAATTCGAATTGCCCGTCGTGTAGTACGAGGGGCCGAGCACGACGACTTCTTCGGTGCCGTCACTCTTGCGGACGGTGACGAGTACTTCTTCGGTCGCACTGCCCGGGATCGCGCGCCGATCGACCCTGGTCACGGTTCCCTTGACGTGCGTTTCGTCGTTCGACGCGGTGGAGGGGTAGTAATTCTGGGGCGTGCGGTAGTAGTCCTTGCTCAGACGGCCGGAAAGGCTGTCTTCGGTGCCGGCCCAGTTCTTCTCATCGAATTCGGGCCAGAGCTTGGCGTTTTCCGGTGTCGCTTCGAGCGTGAGGCGCTTGGCATTCGCGTCCCAGCCAAACTGCGAGAACGGAATGACGACTTTCTTGGTGCCGATTCCCAGAAATCCGCCGGCGTTCAGGACGACGTAGGTCACGGCGCCCGAGCCGCGATCGATGATGAGATCGCTGATGGTTCCGATGTTCTTCTTCGCGGCGTTCTCAACGGTCGAGCCCCGCAGCTTGTCGGCGGATGCGAACATGCGGGAGGCGTAGTCGTACATTGGACGCGCATCGGTGCGCGAGGGCTGCACCTGCCTGGGCGGCATCTGATTCTGATCTTGCGGTTGAGCGGCCACGGACAGGCATGCGCCGACCGCTGCAGCAAGGACACACGCGGACAACGTGCGGGTGCTGGTGTTCATAGTAAAAGGCTCCTTTTCGCTTCGTCCCTGTGAATTCGTGCCTCAACGCGAGACACTCTCGACGCGAGGCACAGGGCCCCACGAACGTTCATAGATTGCACCTTGCCGCGGAACGCAGCGTGATTCGGCATTAAGAAATGACTCATAGTTTGGCGACGCTGAAAATTGCCCGCGCAAGATCAATGTGGATTCGCGCACCAAACGCCGGGAAAAGGGCGTTGGAGCGGTTTTAGACGGGGCATTTGCACGCTAAGCATGAATTCATGCTCCTCTCACGGGGTGGCAATTTCAAACCCGCATAAACACATGTCGAACGCGTTGTTCGACGCGTCACTGTTCTTGAGCCCTGGCACAACGAGGGGCATAAAGGCAAGGCACACATGAACACCAAGTCAAAGCCGGGAACGCCACGACCCGGTCGCCTTGAAAAGTTCACCGATCGCCGGGCACAGATTGCGGGCCGCTGCGTCGGGGCTCGCGTGCATCCGGCGGGACGGTTGCGAGTTCCGGGCCGGTGATCAACCGGCCGTCAAAGCAGAATTTATCGCTGCACGTCAGCGAGAGAGATTTCGATAATGCTCAACTCACTTTCAGACCTCCTGCTTGATCAAGTCCGCGACCTGCACAGCGCCGAAACGCAGCTGGTCGCGGCACTGCGGAAAATGGCGAAGGGCGCCTCGAACTCGGACCTGCAGCAGCTTTTTTCCGAGCACCTTGAACAGACACGCGAGCATGTTGATCGCCTGAAGAAGATCGCCGAATTGCTCGGGGGCAAGCCGACGGGCAAGACGTGCAAGGCGATGAAGGGGCTGATCGAAGAAGGCAAGGAAGCGCTGGGCGAAAAGGGTGAGGACGCGGTGCTGGACGTTGGCCTGGTTGCCGCGGCACAGCGAGTGGAGCACTACGAGATCGCTGCGTACGGCACGGCGATCGCGCTGGCGCAGAAAGTCGGAAACAGCAAGGTTGTCGCGCTGCTCGAGAAAACCCTTGGTGAAGAGAAGAGCGCCGACAAGCTGCTGACCGGAGTTTGCGAAGACCGTTTGTTTGATGAAGCGACTGTTGAGTCTGAAGAACCCGCTGCACGCTGAGCCGGAAGGCTGGCGAACGGCCAAAGCAAAGGAGACCTGAACATGTTGTATTGGGCTGCCATGTTTTTCATCATCGCGCTGATCGCTGCTTTTCTGGGTTTTGGAGGTATGGCGGCGGGCGCCGCGTCCATCGCGCAGATCCTGTTCTTCCTGTTCCTTGTGCTGTTCATCGTTTCGCTCATCGTGGGTCTGGCACGTGGCGGTAGGCCTCAGCTTCCGTAAAGCGCTGTCTGAATCGAGCCGTCGAGTCCGCGCGCCCGCGCGGACTCGAGGGCCGTTTGCAAGGAGACATTCGCATGCCACGCGGAGACAAATCGAGTTACTCGTCGAAGCAAAAACGCCAGGCAAGGCACATCGAAGAGTCGTACGAGAGCCATGGCTCGGGCACGAAGAAGGCTGAGCGAATCGCCTGGGCAACGGTGAATAAGCAGGACGGCGGGGCCAAGGGCAGCAGTCCGAAGCGCAAGGGATCAAATGCAAAGTCGTCATCCCGTTCCGTCTCGAAAAAAGGCGCGAAGCGTTCGATGTCGAAATCGCGTTGAGTCGGCGGGGTGGTGCGGAGTGTCCGTTCGTTCAAGGAGTGAACCATGAGTTGGAACCGCATCGAAGGCAATTGGATGGAATACAAGGGCAAGGTCCGCGAAAAGTGGGGCAAGCTCACCGATCAGGACCTGCAGGTGATCAAGGGCAAACGCGAGCAGCTTGAGGGCAAGCTGCAGCAGATCTACGGCAAGACCGTTGAAGAGGCCAAGAAGGAAGTGGACGAATTCACCGCGAGCTGCGATCCGAGCAGCCGCGGCACATGACGTGTGGAGGGAAGGTGCGCGGCGCCCGGCTGCTACACGGCCGGGCGCCGCGATAACCCCGCCTTCACCGAGCTCCAAATCACCGGAAGGTGTTTTCGGCGCTTTGTCGAACGTGATTCCAAGGTTGAACGATCCGGGAGAGTTTTTATGAACGATCTGGTGCGCATCTTGCTCGTCGTCCTGCTGATCCTTTTGATCATCGGGCTCCTTCCTGCGTGGCCTTACAGCGCGGGATGGGGTTACTACCCCAGCGGCGGACTGGGTCTGATTCTCGTGGTGGTTCTCGTCGTGCTTGCGCTGGGCGGCGCGAGAGGAGATATTCGCAAAATATGACGGCGGAGCGAGCCACGAAATTCTGCGAATAGGAGGTTGCCATGACGTTCGAGCAGCCAAAAGAAGTGACAAGCAAAGCGGCTGACCCCCAGGTCGATGCTGTGCAGCGTGAAGTGATGACCGCGATTTCTCCCGACGGGCGTCCGCCGGATCTCGCGGAGGCGCGGGCCGGCTGGAAGAAACTGGCGATCCTGGGGTTGGTCGTGGCGATTGTGGGTGTTTCGTTGCTGTTCCTGACGCTCGGCCCAACGGCGGGAGGCCTCGCGAGCATTTTGCTCGTTGGCTACATCGCGCTGACAGTTCCGGTGTGGGGCGCTGGTCTGCTGCGAGGCCAGGAAGAGCGCGTGGCGCACAAGATCGCCGAAGAGGTTGTGCACCCGGATCATCATCACCCCGCGCCGCAGTAGCGTGGCGGTCAGGCGGTGTTTATCCGATTCGAGTGAACATGTTCAAGGGCCGCTCGCTTCATTGCGGGCGCGCCCATTTTTGATGCGCGTCCGAAATGTGCGAAGCGCGTGAGCAGGCGAATGCCGTTGAGTGCGAGGCTTCGTGCGGCGCGACGGGCGATGATGGTTTGCGATGTGGGCGGTTCGGAAGCGAGACGCTGTTCCTCTTCGTGCACGCCGGTCACGATTGTCTGGACGATGTCAACAAGCCTCGGAAGAAGGTTGGCGACGATGAGTCTGGCGCGCCGGGCGCAGACGCACTCGTACCGCTCGAGCAGATCGGCGATGTCGGGACGCGTGAGCCAGATGATGAGCGAGTCGATCGGGGTCTGGAGGCGGTCCGCGACCTGCTGAATCGAGAGACTGGGATTGCAGACGTCTTTCAGGATCTCGGGGATGTGGTCGGGATTGGGTGAGAAGGTGGGCGGGAGGTGATGTGCGGACATTGGCGAGCCTTTCCAGGAGGGGAAAAAGGTGGCCTCCTATAGAGGGATGCCGAAGCGCCAATGGCCCGAAATAACCGTAACTGGGACCTGCACGAATTCGCGCGGAAGTATCGGTACGGAAACGAGTTAACCTGTATTTTTGAAAATGGAAAGAGGGTGTGCTTTGTCGCATACCTTTGGCCCAAAAAAGCAGTAACTACACGATTGGTAAGGGTTGAGAGTGCTTGGAACTCGGAACTCGGAACTCGGAGTTCGGAGTTCGGAGTTCGGAGTTCGGAATGCGGAGCTCACTGCGCTGCGCGGGTGCGGATGTTGTCGAGTGCGTTCATGAAGTTGATGTAGGAGTCGTACGGCGAGTCGTAGGGGTTGAAGTACTTGTGAACGTCGCCGTCGGCGAAGTACTTGGTGCACATGTAGTAAAAGTGATCGCTGGTGGTGAGCTTGCGCCAGTCGTCGAGGAGCCGCGCGGCGGATTCGGCCCGCTTTGAGGTGCCGCCTTCGCCGGGTTTGAGTTCGATCTGGGCTTTGGCGAACTTCTCTTTGATGGGCTTTTCGAGACGGAAGATTTCTTCGAGGGCGTTGCTCTGCATGGCGTTGCCCCGCCAGGCGGAGAGGTCGCGCTCGGTGTCGGCCCACGAGATGAATTCAGGAACATCGTATTCCGCGCTCGGGGCGAACTGCTGGAAGGCCTGCGTTGGCGTGAGGAAATTGTTCTTGCCGGGGGCGACGTCGAAGACCTTGGTCGGAAGAGCATCGAGGAACTGGAAGATGCCGGTATCGGCCCACTGATGCTCGCCGAAGGTTTCGTAGTCCATGAAGAGATTGCAGAGGGCGGGAGAAGCGGAAGTCGGCGCGGCCTTTGGGTCGGCCTGACTGAGATCGGTGATCCAGTTCGCGAACTTCTCCGGCGTGAGGGGCCACTCGGACCAACCCCGGTTGCTGAAGCGGAAGGCGATGTCGTCGCTGAGGCGGTAGTTCTTCAGCAGGAGGCCGAAGGGCTTGTTGTCGCGGCCGATCAGGTCGTGGCCTTGCACCTTCGGCGGCTTGAAGATGCAGGTGGGTTTGCGGTAACCGAGGTTGCGATCGGTGCCTTCGGAGAGTGCGCCGTAGAAACGCTTCTTGCCCGCCTCATCGGTCATCTGCGAGAGTTCGCGGGCGAGGGCGTTGGCGTAGATCAGTTCGGTGTTGCGGAAGACGGCGGGCGTCTGACCGAAGAGCGACTGGATCTTCTTTGTATGCAGGTCAACCTGAGCGCGAAACTCTTCGGGCGTGTAGTTGAAGGCGAGCGAGTGGTGGTAGGTCTCGGCGAGGAATTCGACGCAGCCGGTGCGGGCGAGTTCTTTGAAGAGATCGAGGACTTCAGGGGCGAAGGCCTCGAACTGATCGAGTGCTGTGCCGCTGATGGAGTAGGAGAGCCGGAAATTTCCGCTGTGGCGATGAACAAGATCGAGAATGAGGCGAGTCGCGGGCAGGTAGCACTTGGAAGCCACCTTGCGGCAGATCTCGGCGTTCTTGCTGTCGTCGAAGTAGAAGGGATCTGAATCGAAAACGCTGTAGCGTCGGAGCCGGAATGGTTGATGGACTTGGAAGTAGAGGACGACGGAGGACATGTAGGGGCAGTGTAACCGAGCTCGGAGCGCGGAACTGGGAGCGCGGAGGATCGATGTGGGATGTGGGATGTGGGATTGCGGAATGAGGACAAACGCGCGGCGGGGTCTTGGCCTTCCGCTCCGCGTTCCGAGCTCCGCGCTCCGAGTTCGGATCAGTGTTTGCGGACGATGAGATAGGTCCAGAACGTGTAGAGCGCGAGGGCGCCGACTCCGGCCCATAAGAGGGGGAGGCCGATCATGCCGCTGGAGCGGGCGAATTGCTGGCCGCCACTGATGGTGATGACGCAGACGAGAGCGGGGAAGAAGCTCCAGAGATAGACGGTGAGCGGGAGGCTGCGGCTGAAGCGAAGTGCGGTCACGGCGCCGGTGAGCATCATGACGAGGCAACTGGCGGCGACGGCCCAGCGCTCGTGCTGGCGGCTGGTGATCTCGTCTTGCAAGTAGGCGATCATGTTGCGGAGATCGCCGGCACGGATCGCCACGTTGACGTCTTTCTCGGAAGGAACGGATTCAACGAGCAGAGGCAATGTGCTCATTTTGAGGAGCGAAGCAAGCTGGTCTTTCGGTGCGAGAAGCCCGGCGAGGGAGAGGCGTTCGCGCTTGGTGGATTCGGTCGCGCTCGCATCGTTGAGAGGGGCGGAGGCGACATCGCGGAGTTCGAGGCGGAGAGCCATTTCGCCTGCGGGGCGATCGTCGGAGGTGTCGAGCGCGAGGACCACGGAGCGGGCGATATGACGGACGCCACCGGTGCGGGAAAGGCCGTTGCCTTCGGGACGGAGCAGGTCGATCTCGACGCTGCCGCCGGTTTTGGGCAGGATGTTCCAGGTGCGGTTGTTGGCGGGCTTGATGGATGAGGCGCGGACGACGACTTGGCGACCGGCGGCATCGAGAAGGGTGAAGGAACCTGCCGCGGCGAGGGAGTGGGACATGTCGTCGAGCGCGCGACGCAGCGCGAGCTCGTCGGCGAGGCGGCGGCGGCGGATATCGATCCAGCTCATGCGCTCGGGCTTGGTGCGGAGTTCGCGGAGCTCATCGGAGCGGAGGAACTTGGGATCGTCCGAGAGGGAGGAAGGAACGGTGATGGAAACCGGGAGAGTTTTTCCAGTGACGAGGCCGGTCTTGACGTCTTTGCTCGCGAAGTCTTCGAAACGCATCGCGATGCGGGTGGTGGGTCCGGTGTCGGCGGTCGAGGCTTCGGGGAAGATCCAGAGCGTGGCGCGGCCGGCGGTGCCTTCGCTCACGACGTTGCCGTTCTCATCGCACTCGATGACGGTGGGGCGGGCGAGGACGAGGGCGGTGCGAGCTTCGGAGCCGGGCTCGAGCTCAATGGGCTGGGCGCGATCGGCGAAGACGAGGAGCTTTTTGAGTTCGACGCTCTGGCCCCGGTTGATGCGGGTCGCGAGGAGCTTGGCGACATCTTCGGTGATCATGTTCTGCATGGTCACGAGGAAGCGCGGGATGATCTGGGCGTTGAGGGCGAGCATGCCTCCGAAGAGGACGATGCCGAGGATCGCGGCGGGAACGAGAAGCGAGCGATGGCTCACGCCTCCGGCGGCGGCGGCCACGAATTCGTTGTCGCTGCTGAGACGGTGATAGACGAGTGTGCTTGCGAAGCAGCCGGCGAAGGGGAGCGCGTACGCGAGCATGGGCGGGATGGCGAGGAGCAGGAACTTAAGCGCTTCGAAGGGCGCGAGGCGGCCGTCGGCGAGCGGTTTGATTGTCGCGGCGAAGGCGATGACGGTGACCAGAACGGTGGTCGCGAGAAGAAGGTTGCGCGTGAGTTCCCAGAAGATGGAACGCCAGAGGGTGATGGGTTGCGGGCGGGACATTCGGGTGCGTGATTATCCGGCGCCGAGACGCGCGAGGATGGCTTCGCGGAGGGTTTTCGCGTCGCCACTGCCTCCGGAGTGTTTCATTGCCGCGCCGACAAGGCGGCCGACCGCGGCGAGTTTGCCAGCCTTGACGTCGGCCGCGGCCTGGGCGTTCTCCGCAATGGCTTGATCGACCCATTTTGCCATGGCAGCGTCGTCGCGGACGGTGAGCATGTTGCGGGTTTGGGCAAGTTGTTCGACTTCGGCGAGAATTTGCGCGGGCGGATTTGCCGTAATGGGTGCGGAGGACGAAGGAACGCAGAGAAGGCCGAACAGCTCGTCCGCGTTCTGGTTATTGAGTTTGCCGTCTTCGCGGAGTTTGCCGATCGAGGCGACCTGCTCCGGGTTGATGCCGAGCTGGTGGATTTCGACGTGTTGCTCATTGGCGCGTTTGGCGCCGGATTGGAGCAGGATGTTCGCGGCGAGTTTGCCGGCGCGGGCGTGATCGATGCCGAGGGATTCCATCGAGGCGAACGTGCGTTCGTAGAAGAGGCAGACATCGCGCTCGTCGATGAGTGCCGCAGCCTCTTTCGTTCCGAGGCCGAACTCGTTCATGAAGCGGGCGAAGCGGGCGAGGGGAAGCTCGGGGATGGTGGCGCGGATGCGTTCTTTCCACTCGTCGTTGACGACGACGGGGACGAGATCGGGATCGGGGAAGTAGCGGTAGTCGTGCGCGTCTTCTTTTTCGCGCTGAAGGACGGTGGCGCCTTTTCCACCTTCGGCACGGTCATCCCAACCTCGGGTTTGCTTGGTGCCGCGGCCCATTTCCCGGCGCTCGGCAAGCCATCGGCGGGGTTGGTCGCCGAGTTCGTATTCGATCGCGTTCTCGACGGACTTGAAGCTGTTGAGGTTTTTGACTTCGACGATCGGCGTCTTGATGAGCTTGCCGTCCTTCATGGTGAGCTGAATGTTGATGTTGGGCTCGAAGCGCATGTGGCCCCGCTGCATGATTCCTTCGGTGACGCCCAGGAAGCGGCAGATGTTGCGGAGCTGTTTGCAGAAGGAAACGACCTGCGCACTGCTGGTGAATTCGGGCTGGGTGACGATTTCGAGGAGGGGCGTGCCGGCGCGGTTGTAGTCGGCGATGGAGCCGTCGATTGCGCCGCCGCCTGGTGCTTCGTGCAGGAGTTTCCCGGCATCTTCTTCGAGGTGGGCGCGGAGGATGCCGATGCGGGTTGGTTCGCCTTCGAGATCGACCTGGCCTTTGTCGTCAACGGCGGGAACGTCGATCGAGCCGTCGAAGCAGATGGGCAGGTCGTATTGGCTGATCTGATAGGCCTTGGGAAGATCGGGGTAGAAGTAGCTTTTGCGATCCCACTTGGTGATCGGGGCGATCTGGCAGTTGAGCGCGAGGCCGACCTTGATCGCCATGTCGACGGCGGCTTTGTTCATGACCGGGAGCGCGCCGGGAAGGGCGAGGACCGTTGCATCGATGAGAGTGTTGGGCGTGACGGAGGGATTGTCGTGCGGATCGAACTCGGGGCAGGCCGGGCTCGGCGCGCGGCTGAACATCTTTGTGCGCGTTGCGAGTTCGACGTGGACTTCCATGCCGACGATGAGTTTGACGCGGTCGATGTCGGCGGCGGTGTAGGACATTGCGGGGATGGTATCGGGGGGGTGGGGGGAAGGAACTCGGAGTGCGGAGCGGAGAGAGTGGTTTCAATCTATGGCGGCGCGGAGGGCTTGTTGGAGTTGGGCGGCGGCGCGGATGCGGGTGAGGTTCAGGGACTGCGCGATCTCGGCGATGGTGTGGGGGCGGGTGGATTGCCAGCCGAAGCGGAGGTGGAGGATTGCCGCGGCTTCTGGTGAGATGTCGATGCGGCGTGTGCGCAGGCGCGCCGGGGCGAGTGCGAGTTGCCAGGGGGACGCGTGGTCGGTCCAATCGGGGATGGTGCCGAGTGCACGCGCGGCGCGGGTTGCGTGACGGGCTCGAAGTTGGCGAATTTCACGATCGTTTGATTTGATCCAGTCGGAGAGTGCGCGGCCGACGGCGAGCGAGATGGGACCGGCGAGGCTGCCTCCGATTTCGCGGCGGGAAGAGGCTTCGGGCGTGAAGCCTTCGATCGCGAGCGAAGCGGCGTGAATGCCTCGGAAGAGCGCGGCGGTGAGAAGGGCTGGTTCGGCGCGGAGCAGGTCGATGCCGCGGATTGAGCTTGCTTGCTCACGTGCAAGAGAATCGAGCGATTCGATGATGACAGCGCGATAGGGGCGGATGAGCGCGGCGCGGAGTTTGGAGGCCCAGCGGAGCGCGGTTTCGGCGAGATCGAGATTGTCGGCGGAGAGAGAGCGGGTTTCGCCGGCGAGCAGCATGCAGGCGTGATGTGCGAGAACGAGCTCGCGTTCGATCTGGCGATCGGGCACTTCGCGGAGGCGCATGGCATCGAGGAGTGATTCGAGATCGAATTCGGCGGGCGGGTGGAGGATTGCCGCGGCACGGGGGTGGCGGGCGGCAAGCTCGAAAAGCGAAGTGGGTGAGGAGAGCGCGAAATCGTGAGGCAGGCGTGTGCTTGCGTCCCAACCTTCGAGGCGATCTCGGCGTGCCAGATTGAGAGCGTGGACGATGGCGGGCCTGGTCTTGCGGGATTGGCGGGCGAGTTCGCCGGCGCCGGCGCCGGATTCCCACTTGGTGAGGAGCGTGACTCGTGACTTTGGAGATTGGCGAGGTCGGCGCTCAGAGCGCTTTGGTGCGGGCATGGCGCGCTCGATTGCGGAGCGTGAGCGACCGGTTCGCTTTGCGAGATGGGCGGAGAGGCGGGTTCGGGTGATAGGGGCTTTGCGCCGGAGCTTTTCCGCGCGGACCCGGATTTTGGAGCGGGTTGCCGGGTCGATGCGAGTAAATGCGCCGGCGCGCCGAAGCGTGTCGGCGTGGGCCGATTCAAACGAGGCCGTGGTGGAGCGAGGGAAGAAGAGAGTGCTCTTGCCTCGGGAAGAGAGAAGGCGGAGGGCGACAAGTCCCTTGGCGCGGTAGCGTTCGAGCGATTTGCGGCTGATGTTCCACTGCTTGAGGAGCGTGGGCTGATCGAAGCCGGGGCCGAGAGGCTTGAGGTCATCGGAGGTGAGCCGGGATTGTGCGCTGAGGAGTTCGACGAGACGGGCGAGCTGTGGCGCGAGCGCTGCGCCCGAAAGCGGCTCGAAGGATTGGTCGGAGCGGTAGCCGGTAATGCGGAATGCGATCCAATCGGCGGGGTATTGCGTGCCCGCGTCGAGGAGCGAGATGGTTTCGATGGTGCGCTGGATGTCTTTTACGACGGCGGGCTTGGGCGCGTATCGCAGCTGTTCGGCGAGATCAGCGAGAAGAGGGAATTTGAGTTTGGGCCAGGCGGGCATGGGGAAAAGCTCAAAGCTCAAAGCTCAAAGTTCAAAACGAAGACCACAGAGTTCAAGGCTGGCCGGTTAGGTTGTCATGCCCAGCGCACGTGGGTGGCTTGCTCGGGAGTAAGGATGTCGAGTGCGACTGCTTCTTCGAAGAACTTGGCGACGGCGGCGCGTTCGTTCGGACCGACCTGATACCTGAGCAGGTTGCCGAGATAGCGGCGCGCCAGATCTGGCGGCCAGCGGAATTCCGGGGCACGATCCTGGATGATGCGATCCAGGCGCGTGAAGTTGTGGCGGAGCTGGCGATCGAGAAGAGATTCGGCAAGGCGGATGTTGTCGAGCGCAGTGGGATTGGCAAGATCGGCGGCGCGGCACATCCAGAGGGCGTAGACAAAGGGAAGCCCCGTCATGTTTTTCCAAGCTTCGCCCAGGTCGAGCTGGTGGACAAAGCGGTCGATTGGCGGGCTTGACGTGATGACTTTGTCGCCGATGAGCAAGAGCGCTTCGGGCCAGTCGCTGGTGGAGGGTCGCGGGCCTGAGGTATCAAACGTTTCGATCTTGACGCGCCGGTCGAAAACGCGCTGAAGCACGATGCGTGCGAGCGCGATGGAGGTGTGGCTGTCGGTGTCGGCGTGGAGGGTCGTGAGCTGGTCGAACGGAACGGAAGAGAAGACGCGGACGGTGAGGGTGGGACCGTCGCAGCCGATCATGCCGCAGGAGAGCATGGCGAGGGGAGCCGGTGCGAGCGCCGCGTCGATGATGCTGACGAGGGCGACGTCCGCGGACTTGGCGACGAGCATGTCGCTGAGGTGCGAAGGGGGCGCGGGGACAAGGGAGAGCTGCGGGATCTTGTCCAGTCCTTCCACGAGGGGGACGGTGTTGAGGAATTTGACGATGCCGATGCGGAGCGGGTCCATCGCTGGATTCTTGCACGAGATGGGGGCGATTGGGAGCGAAACTTGGGTGTTGTCAAGATGGTGTGGGCGGCTTGGGTTCAGTGGAGTGGGCGGAGTGGCCGAAAAGGAAGGCATGGCCTCAGTTATCCAAGTTCAGATCGCATTGATTGGTGGGGGAGGCCACGCGCTGGTGGTGGCGGAAGCAGCGGAGCGGCTCGGGATTGCGATCGGAAAAGTGTTTGACGATCGACGCGATGCGCCCGCGATTTCGAAGTTGGGACTGAAATATGGGGGCGGGCTGGCGGAATTCTCGCCGAGAGAGATGCAGTATTTCGTTTGCCTGGGCGACACTGCGCTGCGGAAGAGGGTCGTGGATTCGATCGAGCGCGCGGGCGGGATCGCGTTCGGTCCGATCGTGTCGCCGGACGCCGTGGTGTCGAAATCGGCGAAGTTGGGTGCGGGCGTGTTTGTGGGGCCGCGTGCGGTGGTAAATTGCTTTGCGCAGGTGGAGGCGCACGCGATCGTCAACACAGGAGCGATCGTGGAGCACGATTGCGTCATTGGTGCATGCGCGCACGTTGCACCGGGGACGATCATCGCCGGTGCGGCGACCGTTGGTGAGCGGGCGTTTCTTGGAATCGGGGCGCGTGTGTTGCCTCGGGTGAAGATTGGGGCGGGATCTGTTGTGGGTGCGGGCGCCGTGGTCATTCGCGACGTCGAAGCGAACGCGCGAGTCGCGGGTGTGCCGGCGCGGCAGCTTTAGCCAGAGTGCGGGAAGAACGACGCGGCGACCTCTTCTGCCGGCTGCTTGCCTCGGTCTAGGCGATCAGGAGCAGAAGAGCGCGTCGTACGCCTGAACGAACAGAACGAAATCGGTGTCGTCGACGAAGCCGTCCTCGTTGAAATCGGCGGGGCACCCTCCGGGCATGGCCGGGTCGGAGCAATCGAGGATTTCGTACGCCGCGACGAAGATCGGAAAATCGGAGTCGGTGACGATGCCGTCGCAGGAGAGATCGGCGCGGCAGATGTGGGTGCTCGCGACCGGAGTGGTTGTTGTGCCGCAGGATCCGGAGATGACAACGTCGTAGTCGCCGGCGTCGCCGAAGTTGAAGCCGAAGATTCGCATGAGGCGGGAATGCGCGCCGGCGACAACAGCCCCGGAGGGTTGCAGGCCTTCTTCGAGTGGAACGCCGTTGCGACGCCACTGGTAATTCAGCGGTCCGGCACCGACAGCGCGAACGGAGAACGCGGGAGCCCCGAGCAAGCACGAGGTCTGCGCGAGCGGTGGCTGGATGATGACCGGTTCGCAGGGCAGAAGCAGGAAGGGCATCGGGTTGTTGCTGCTGTCGGCGGGGTCGATGCCGATCCCGCGACCGACAATGAAGCCCCCGTCGCTGATTGCGAGCGCCGAAGCGAGGCGGAAGTTGGCAGCGTGCGGGCCGGGCTGAGTAAGTGCAACGAGCGGGATCGGGGTCGGGTCGCCCGAAATCCAGATGACTGCTTCTCCCGTGCTTGCATCCCCGGAGCGGCCGACAACATCAACGTTGCCATTGACGCCCAAAGCACAGGAGCCGTCGCGATAGCCGCCGATCGAGTTCAACTTGGTGATCTGGCCACCGAGCCAAAGAGCCGGATGAGTGCGGCCGGCGTCGGAGAAATCTTGAGCGCTGCCGCAGACATCTCCCTGCGTGCTGATGGCGAGCGCCGAACCGGACTCGAGCGGGCTGGAGAAGGTGGACAGTGGAACTTGTCCGTCATCATCGCAGATGAAGGGACGATCGACGAGGATCGGATCGCTGAGCGTGCCGACGTTCATCTGGGCGCGGCCGGCCAGGGTTCCGGCTTCGTTGATGGCGAAGGCGGCGCTGGGAGCGCATTCGAAGTTGCTTCCCAGGAGGGGCGTGACGAAGAAGCCGCCCGGGCTCCAGCGGCTGCCGTAGTCGGTGGACTGGGTGAGCGAGCAATCGAATGTGCTGATTCCCGCGACGCTGCCCAGAGAGTTAATCGCGCGGGCCTGAGCGCTGCCCATCGGCGTGCGCACGGTGGTATCTTGGGTGATGTCGATGCGGGTGCCGCTGGGCGCGATGAGCACGGCGTGATCAAGCGGCGCGGTCTGAAGTTGGACTGTTCCGACGATCCAGCCGTCGTCGTTGATGCCCCAGAGGCCGTGGATCTCATTTGGACCGAGCAGACCGAGATCGGTTGGCACAAGGTCGGATGAAGCGTCGAACTTGAAGCCGTAGTAGTTGTCGCCGATTCGGCAGCGACCGATCACAACGCCTTTGTTGTTGACGGCGACTGCTTCACCGGAGATGGCGCCCGGTAGCAAGGGGATGCCGATGACTTTGTAAACAGGGTCTGCGTGCGCGACCGCAGCGGCGGTGAACGTCGCGCATGCACACAGAATGGATCGCAACCCCGGCATCACTCGACCCCCACCACCGCACGTATCCGACAACCTCCCCCGACCCAATCGCTGCTTTCCGACAACGAACGGAAAGCCCGAGAACACAATATCTTACGCGAAACTCCGAGCTCGGATTCCTTGGAAAAAAATCACTCGGAAAAGGTGGGTCGGCCAGAAAACGGCACCGGGAGAGGCCGAGTTTCGGATCGGCGAGGAAGCGGCGTGGGAAGACGAAAAGCGATTGGTTATTGGGGCGCTTGCGGGAAGTCCAAGACGGCGATTCCCGGGGGAGTGCTGGTGTTGCGAGCCGGTAGTGAAGCGTCGAGGCGCGCCGGAAGGGCTTCGATTGCCTGTGAAAAAGTGGAAGCGAACTGCACCCGAATTCCCAGGTCAGAGGCAATGGCAATGACGGTTTGAATGTGATTTGGAACGGGATCGACCGGGCCCGCGATCGTGAGTGTGGTGGGGCGGAGAGTTCGGAGCACGGCGGGTGCGCCGGATGTTGAGAGCGGATCGCGCGCGTCGAGGATGAGGGTGTCGAGCTGCCATGCGCCGAGGTGGCGGGCGACCTGCACGAGATCGCGACCTTGCGATGCTGGAGATGTGGTGCCGGCGTTGATCATGAGTGTGCGGTCGGGTGTACGGATGATGGTGCAGTTGGCGGGGCGTTCGTCGAGCAGGTACGCGCGGGCAGCGACGTTGATTGGCAGGCGGTGAGCGAACATCATCTCGAGTGCGGCCCACACGGCGAGAATGCATGCAAGCAGCGCGAAACGCAGTATGCGGAGTCGGCCGCGAACGAACCAAAGTGCGAGGCAGACGGTTGCCGCGAGAGCCCATGTTTGCGAGAGCGGTGGCAATCGGATGACTGCGGCAGGGATCGAATCCCACCAGCGCGCGATGTTGACAGCGAAATCGGCAAATGCGCCGATGGGCACCGCGACAAGTGAGGCGAAGGGCGGAACCGCGAGACCGAGAATGAGCGCGGCGTATCCGATCCAGAGCGAAAGGACGATGACGGGTGTTAAGAGAATGCCGGTGACGATCGAGAGTGGATTGAAAATTCCAACGTTGGCCGCGATCCACGGCGCTGAGAGTGCCCAGCAGAGCAGGCCAGTGACGAAGAGTGCGGCAAGTGCATGCCCCGCACGCGACCAGAGCCAGTGATTCTGCGGGCGGACGCCGAGCGGCGGCGGGAAGAGGCGGAGCGAGAGCCGCTGCGCGAGCGTGAGGAGCGCGGCGGTGAGCCCGAAGCTGAGCTGGAAGCCGAGTGACCAGAGTTCGCTGGGTCTGAAAAGCAGAATCACGACGGCGGTCCAGCAGAGGAGAGTGAGCCGGTCATAACGGCGGCCGAAACACTCTGCTGCGAGCAAGACCAGCAGGATTGTGGCGGCGCGAACGAGTGGGGAGCTCGCGGGCACGATTGCGAGGAAGAGCAGGATTGCTCCGGCGATCACGAGCGGTTCGAGGCGGCCGAGATCGCCGAAGAGGCGGAGCGAGAAGAGCGCGGCGGCAGCGAAAACCATCAAGTGGAAGCCGCTGATTGAAAGGATGTGGGCGAGGCCGAGTTGATAGAAAGAGGCGAGGCCTTCGGAGGGAGATGGTGGGTTTTCTCCCAGGAGCAGACCGCGCAGGAGTTGTTGCGCGTCGGGCGATGCGCGTGATGCGAGCGCATCAACGGTGCTGCTTGCGCGGTTGCGGAGCGAGCCGAGGGATCGGCGGTAGAGGTTGAATGCTGATTCGAAAATGCCAGCGGGCGATTCGTCGGGACGGAGGAGCGCGGCAGAGGAAATGTGCAGCGAGCCGGCGATGTTGCGATCGGTGGCCCAGCGGCGCAGATCGAATTCGCCGGGGTTGCGAGGCGGCTCGACGGGACGGAACGTTGCGCGGGCGATGAGGCGATCGCCGGGGCGCGGAGGAGAGTCTGATTTGGCGGAGAGCCAGACATTGCGGTTGATGGGCGTGTTGCCGGAGTCGTCCACGAGGGCGCGGAGTTCAGCGAGGCAGGACCAGGAAGCGCCATCGGGTTTGGTTCGCGGGTTGTGGAGGATGGTGAGGCGGAGCGTGGGAAGCGATTTGGATTGCGCGATCAGCGATGAGAGTTGGGCTGCAACCTGCCCCCGCAATTTGACATTGCCCCACGCAAGGCCGAACGCGAAGACCGCAAGGCAAAGACAGGAAGCTGAAATGCGGACCCAAACGCCGCGCTTGCCAACAGGGATTCCGAGCACGAACGCAGCAAGGAATGTCGAGAGAAGGAAGAGCGTGAATGGCGCGAGCGAGATTACAAAGCCGACTTCGGGAAGTTCCCACGAGGCGAGCAGGCCGAGCGCGAGAAATAGGAATGCGAAAGCAGCGCGGGTGCGCGCCGCCTGGACGGATGTGCTTGGGTGGTTACGGCCTGGCAAGCGGCGGCGAGTCTAGTGAAAGCGCGTTGGAGCCGTTGCCGAGGTGTCAAGGCGCAGCGGAAAGCGCGCTGAAACTCAAAGCCATCCTTCACGGGGGGCTTGCAGTGCAGAAAGCCCATCTATTCTAGATTAGTTTGCGATGATGATGTCGTCGAAGCGATCGAGGAAGTTAATGGATGTGGGCTTGCCGTTGCCGTCGGTATAGACAGCGTTTTTCGTATCCTTGAGCCCGATCCCGTAGTAGATGGCCTTGTCGGTGCCATCGAAGAAACGGGCACCCTCTTTCTGAGAAAGGAAGACGCCGTCGGTTCCGGGAGCGTGGAAGATGATCTTGCCGCGAGCGGATGCCGGGAGAATCTGTTTGAAGGTGGTGGTTGTGGCCTTGGCGTCCGGCGTGGGGTGGGGCGTGCCCGGGTTGCCGACAAGAGCCATCAGAGTTGCAAGAGAGCCGGTGTTCGAATAATTCGAGGGGCTGCCTTGGACGTTGTAAGACAACAAGCTGGTGCTGCCGCGATCCGCTGATGCGGAGTCATACGTGGTATCGATTGCGAGTTTGCCCTGCGCCTTGCTGAGCAGGATTCCGGAGTTGGAGCCCCAGTAAAAACGAGCCGGCGAATCACCGGTCGTTCCGGAATCGACGCCGACGAATGAGGTCAGGCCGCCCGTGCGATCAATCGGCAGCTTGCACGATTCATCCATCTGCCAGGCGAGCACGGGCTGGCCATCAAAGTCCACAAGGTCGGGAAGCTGCGTGGACGTGGCTCCATCCGCGCCGTTTTGAAACTGTGTTCCGGCGCGTGCGGCGTTCACCGAACCGTCAGCAACAAAGCCGACAAGATTCTTCTTCCCCGGTGTGAAGTAAACCGCTTTTCCTGAGCCGATGAGGTCGGGGTTGACATAGACCTTGGAATTCTGGTCCGAGGCCGAGACCGGTCCGACGTCGACGAGGTAGCTCGATTTTTTCGGATTGGTGTTGATGTCATTTCCCACAACGATCGCGTCTTTTCCGCAAAGATCGAGGAGAACGTTTTCCATTGCGGTCATGCCGCGGCCTGCACTGCCGCCTGAACCTGTGTTCGCTTGCATTCCCATTTCGCGGGGAGAGAAGTAGCCCGGGGCGCGGCGGTTTTCGGTTTCAAATGCCGCGGAAGCGCTGGCGATCTGACTCAGCATGTTGCGAGTACCCTGGTTGCGGGCGGTGCCGCGGACCTTGCCGAGCGCGGGAAGCAGGATGCCAATCAGGATGCCAATCAGGGCGATGACGACGAGGAGTTCGATCAGGGTGAAGGCGCGACGATCGCTTTGTGGGTGCTGAAGGTTGGCTTGCATAATCGACCGTCCTCTTGCCGCGGATGGCCGATCGGATGAAGCCGGATCGGCTGGGAGCGGCAGAAAATCCCGGAGCCCTCACGAAAGGACCGCCCATCCTATTCGGGCGGGGGGCGTACGGGTTCCATGAGCAGGGCCGTGCATCTCCCGAACTGAGGGGTGATTGGCAGCTTTCTTGTCTACCTTTCCGGGTGCCGGAAATCGTCCGATTGCAAACACTGAAGGGGAAAGAACGGGACGCTTTGGCGGCTCGGGCGGCGGCATTGATCGAGCAAGGGGCCCTTGTGCTGCTTCCGACGGAAACGGTGTACGGGCTGGCGGCGAACGCGGCACAGGCGGATTCTCTGGGGAAACTGGCGGCATTTGCACCGGGGGTGAAGCGGACGATTTCCGCCAAAGGGGTCGGACCGAACGGGTTTACCTGGCATGCGCCGGATGCGGAAATGGTGGTTCAGGCTCTGCGCATCAAGGCACCGGTGCACGAGCGGATCATGTCGAAATTGATTCCGGGGCCTGTGCGGTTGCTGGTGGAAGGTGCGTTCGAGAAGTCGGTGGCGGGTGAAATTCCCGGGGCGTTCCTTGCGGGGGAACCGGTGTCGGTGCGGATTCCGGATCATGCGTTTGCGCGGGATGTTCTGGCTCGGGTGAGGGCGCCTGTTGCGATGGACCGAGTGCCGAGCGCGATCAGTTCGAACGGTCGGCTGCTGGATGGAGCGGACCTTTCGCTGAGCCTGGCATCCGCCGACGTGGCGCTGTGTATAGATGATGGAGCGACGAAGTTCGGTGTGATCTCCTCGGCGGTGCGCTTGACGAAGGCGGGGGGGTATCGCGTGGAATCGGAGAGCGCGCTCACGGCGCGTGAGATCGACGACGCGGTGGTGACGAGGGTGCTGTTTGTGTGCTCGGGGAATACCTGCCGCAGCCCGATGGCTGAGCGGATCGCGCGCGATGTACTGGAAAAAACGATCGCCGGTGGCGCAGGAATGGTGACGGCGGAGTCGGCAGGCACTTCCGCGTCGGATGGCGAGCCATCGACGCCGGAAGGAGATGAGGCGCTTTCGCTGATCGGGATTCCGGCGGAGAAATCGCGTCATCGATCGCGGGCGTTGACGCGGCAGGTGGTGCAGGGAGCAGACTTTGTTTTCACAATGACGCGGGCGCACCGGGACGCGGTGTTGTCGATTGCGCCCGAGGCGAAGAACAAAGTCATGCTGCTGGATGGGACGGGCGATATCCCGGACCCCATCGGTGCGGGGCTCGAGACATATCGCAAGACCGCGGAGCGGATTCGGCTCGGTATCCTTCAGCGGTTTACCGAGAAGCATCTGCTGCCCGGCGAAAGCGGGAAGGTTCCAAAGCAGCGGGCCAAAGCGGCTGGAGAAAAGTCATGAAGATCGGACTGGGCGCGGACCATCGCGGAGCGGCGTCGATCAAGTTGCTCTCCGAAAAGCTGCGGAGCGAAGGGCACGAGGTGCAGATTCTCGGTGACGCCTCCGGGGAGCCTTGCGATTATCCGGAGCCGGCGTTCAAGGTGGGCAGCGCGCTTGCGAAGGGGCAGATTGAACTGGGCGTCTTGATCTGCGGCACCGGCATCGGGATGAGCATCGCGGCGAACAAGGTGAAGGGTGTTCGCGCTGCCAACGTGCACGATGAAATCACGGCGCAGTTGTCGCGGAGTCACAACAACTCGAACATTCTGTGTTTGTCGGCGGATCTCCTCGGGCAGCGGCTGATCGAGAAGATCGTGGAGCAGTGGATCGCGACACCGTTTGCGGGCGGGCGGCACACGCGCCGGATCGAGAAGATCACGGCGATTGAGCACGAGAAGGATCCGTCGAGCCTGAAGGACTGAACACGTTCACTTGCTCAGATGAGCGACGATGTCGAGGACGCCTTCGATTTCTTCGTGCGAAGAAACGTATTGAGCGTGAGGCTTGAGCTTTTCGTCGGCGTTACTGGGGCATGCGAAGAACGCGACGCGTTCGGCGATGGCGAGATCAGAGAGTGAGTCGCCGACCCCGGCGAGGCGGTCTTTCTTGAGGCCCGAGCGGGCGATGAGGCGGGCGATGCCGGTCGCTTTGCTGACGTGCGCGAGATCGAGGTTGATCCAGCGGACGGTGCGGCTGACGCGAATGGGCCAGGAGTTCGCTTGCGAGATTTGCGCAATGACCGGCATCAGCGACATGAGGAAATCGGTATCGGGGTGATAGATCGAGATGCTGGCGGTCTTGCCGGGCTGCATAACGACGCCCTTTGGCGCGAGTTCGCGGGTGATCCAGTTCGCGAGTGAGTTGACGGACGCGAAATCCTCTGGAGTGATATCGGGGTCGATCAGAAAGTCGCCTTGTGCGGGGTCGTAGAGCCAGACGCCGTTCTCTGCGATGCAGGGAACGACGGTGTTGGCCATGAGGCGGCAGAGGCATTCTACAAAGGGGTACGGTCGGCCGCTGGCGAGGGCGATGATGGGAACGTTGCGGGTCGCGATTGCGCGCCGATTGTGCTCGGCGAGAAGCGCGAGCGATGCGGCATCGAGAGGGTGATGGCTTTCGGGTCCGAGGCAACCGTCGATATCGCAGATAACCGCATCGAACCGCATGTGGCGCTCCAATATGCGAGAGTAGGAAAACGGATGGACGGCGGAGACTGTTGCACCACAAACTCTCTGTAATTCGTAGAGAGATCAAGCCTGATAATCTCTTGTCGATGATCCGCATATTTGGCATCGCAATTTTCTTTTCGGCGGCGCTGTTGTTCCTGATTCAGCCGATGGCGGCGAAGCTGGTGTTGCCGATTTTGGGCGGGTCTCCGAGCGTCTGGAACACGGTGATGATGTTCTTCCAGACGATGCTGATTCTCGGCTATTTGTATTCACATTTGCTGACGAGAAAGCTGCCCTTGAAGGCGCAGTTTGTGGTGCACGGCGTTGTGCTGGCGTCGGTCGTGTTGGCGCTTCCGATCGGTTTGCCGGCGGTGCTGTTTTCGGGAATGACGCCGACAGGGTGGCTTCTCGCGACGCTGACCGTGATCGCAGGGCTTCCGTACTTCGCGGCGGCGACGACGGGGCCATTGCTTCAGAGCTGGTTCGGCGCGACGAATGACCCGAGGGCGAAGGATCCGTATTTTCTGTATGCCGCGAGCAACGCGGGAAGCTTCGTGGGGTTGATGTGCTTCCCGTTTCTGATTGAACCCATTTTCGCGCTCGATGGACAGGCGGAAGTGTGGACGGTCGGATACTGCATTCTTGTGGTTTTGGTGCTGGTTTCGGGATTGCTGGCGCTACGGAGTCGTCGCGAGGAGGAGGTTCCGAAAGAGATCACGCCGATCGGTGCTCCGGTGAGATGGAGCACGAGGCTGCTCTGGATTGCGCTGGCCGCGGCACCTTCGAGCCTGTCATTGGGAACGACGGCGGCGATCACGATGGATATCGCGGCGGTTCCGCTTCTTTGGATCGGACCTCTTTCGATCTACCTGCTGACATACACGCTGGCGTTTTCAAACAAAGTCAACGTGAGTTCGAGCACGGCGGGCAAGTTCGCGATCGTCGCGGTGCTTGCGGTGGTTTACAACATGGTTCGTGGTATTCACGGGCCGCTTCCGTGGATAATCGGTACAGATTTCGTGGCGCTGGCGGCCTGCGCGTATGCGTGCCATCGCCGGCTGTACGAGGAACGGCCGGACGTTTCGCGTCTGACGGAGTTTTATCTTCTCGCGGCGATCGGCGGCGCACTCGGTGGAGCGTTCAACGCGCTGGTTGCGCCCGCGCTGTTCAATTCGTTTCTTGAATTTCCGCTCTCGATCGCGGCGTGTCTCGCTTTGTCGGCCCCGTCCGTGGCCACTCGGAGGTGGAATTGGTGGCAACATGCCTTGCTGATCGGAGTGGCGGCGCTCGTGGTCTTCGGGGTCGCTCTGGCTTTGGTGGAGCCGCTGGCGGCCAAGAAGGGGCTCAAGGAATACACGCTCATTCTGACGGTCCTGTGTCTGCTCTGCGCGATTTTCCCGCGGGGGGGCGGGAACTACCGGTTCGCGGCGGCGGCGATGGTGGCCATGCTGTTCACCGGCGCGGAGCGGCAAAGCCATCGAGGGGTGATCTTTTCGGGGCGATCGTTCTTCGGCGTCTACAACGTTTACAAGGAAAGCGGCCGCATCCAGATTCTCCATGGATCAACGCTGCATGGGGAGCAGTTCATCGATCCAAAGTTGGCGGAAATTCCGACCTCGTACTACCACCCGCTTGGTCCGCTTGGCGACATGTTCAGCGTTGAAAGGCGGGGCGAGACGCCGATGAAGATCGCGGCCGTTGGACTGGGTGCCGGGACAGTTGCGGCGTACACCATACCGGGCGATCAGATCACGTTTTTCGAGATCGATCCGTTGGTCCGATCGATCGCGGAAGATCGTTCGATGTTTACATACATCTCCGCGGCGCGGGAGCGGGGCGTGACGGTGAAAGTGGTGATCGGCGATGGACGCCTGGGGCTCGCGGCGTCCGACCAGAAGTACGATCTCATCATCCTTGATGCCTTCAGCTCGGATTCGATCCCTGTGCATTTGCTGACGGTGGAAGCGCTCGAGACGTACAAAGAAAAACTGGCCCCCGAAGGAATTCTGGCCGTTCATACATCAAACAGGCACTTTGACCTTGGCGTCATGGTGTTGCACGTGGGCGCGCGAGCGGGTATGCCGTGCGCGATCCGCGAGGATCACATGACGCAGCCGAACGCGAAACGATCTCGAAAAGAATCCACTTGGCTGGCTTTGGGCACTTCGCAACCCCGGCTTCGCGAACTGCTCGATCGGCCCGAATGGTTCGCTGCTTTTCTTGATCCGAAGCAACGTGTGTGGACGGATTCGTATTCGAGCATATTCGATGTTCCGTGGAAATAGCCCGGGTGCAGCCACCCACCGGGAAATGGCTTGCAGCGGATTGTCCCTTTGAATTTGAACATTTTGAGCCAGCATTCTTGACCCTTTTTGTGCTTTGGGATTGCGAGCTCCCTTGATAATCTGATTCTCCCAGGAGCCTCGCATGAAGTGCCAGCGACTTGCTTCCGTTTTCGCGCCGGTTTTGGCGTTCATTGTTTTGGGCTTTGGCGCGAAGGCGCAGACCTCCTTCATGTATCAGGGTGTGCTCCAATCCGGTGGCGGCGCCGTCTCTGGAACTGCCGATCTTCGTTTTCGGCTCTACAACGCGGCGAGCGGCGGCCAGCAGATCGGAGCGGAGATTCCGCAGAATGCGGTGGCGGTAATGCGAGGCGTGTTCAGCACAACGCTTGATTTTGGTGATGCCGCGTTTCTCCCCGGCGATGCGCGGTGGCTTGAGATCGACGGGCGTTCACCGGCGGGAGCGGGGGCGTATGTCATGATCGGTCCACGCTCCGCGATCAGCCCGGCACCACTTGCGCAGGGAATTGCGGGAGTCGCAATGACCAAGGCCGGGACGCAGAGCCTCGATCAGAATCAATGGAACCCGGTTGGCGGATCATTGACAAATCGCCTGGACATCGTGCCCGCCTGGGAGTCGTTTACTGCAGGCAAGACCGGGACATTGACGGGAGTTGGCCTTGATGGTTACGGAGTTGTCAATGGCAATCCGAGCCTGATGACTGTGCGAATTCGCGCGGGTGTTGGTACCAGTGGCGCGATTCTTGGAACAGCGGTTGTCTCCGTGCCTCAAGGGCAGAGCGGCCAGGTTCCGGTGGCGTCGTTCCCGAATGTGACCGTGACAGCAGGTTCGAAGTACACGATTGATCCCACAGGCACCGTGTTTCTGACGACCGCAGCAAGCGACATTCCCGGCGCAGTCGCCGGGCCGAGCGTTGCAAATCGCTTTGTATTCCGCACGTACGTAACGCCCGAAGCGACGATTGGCACCAAGGCGAGCAAGGCGGCGTTTGCGGATGCCGCCGGAACGGTCGAATGGTCCGGCATCAATAACGTGCCCGCGAATGTGAGCGGCGCGTACTCGCCGTGGGTGGCGACGCCGGGGGGCTCACGCCTCACCGGCGGCTTCGCGCAGATCGATACCGGCGTGCTGCTCCAGTTTGGCGGTGCGACGGAAAACCAGGATCCGGTCGCCCTGCGTCGCTTCAATTTTACGTCAGAACAGTCGGGGCTCGAACTCATTCTCGGCAACGACAACGGAATCAGCAATGCGAACGACGCCTTCATCATCACCGCGAGTGGCGCGACGCTCTTTCAGTTCAACACGCAGAGCGGCGGACAGGCGCTCAAGGCCGGCGGCGGCTCTTGGGGCGTGCTCTCAGATGCACGGGCGAAGCACGACATCGAGCCGCTCGATGGAGCGCTCGACCAGTTGCTGAAACTTCGTGGCAGGACGTATTTCTACAACGATCCCGCTGCCGCGGGCGCTGGCGGCGGTATGCACACCGGCTTTATCGCGCAGGAGGTCGAGCCGATCTTCCCCGAGTGGGTCGGGAACACCAGCGGGGGAATGAAGACCCTGAACATCAGCGGCTTTGAGGCGCTGACGGTCGAATCTCTCCGGGAGTTGCGTGAAGAGAAGGATCGTCAAATTGGAAAGCTCCGGGCGGAGAACCAAGCACACCTTGCCGAAAAACAGAAAGAGATCGATGAACTCAAGACTCGGCTGCTTCGGCTTGAAGCCCTGGTGCACAGCCGGCCAGCGACAAAGTGAGCCGATTGTTGACTTCGTATCTGGCGCGAGTGTTGCACCCCGAACCGAGATCACTGCGATGCAACTGTGCCGGTAAACAGTGAAAAGGGGGCGAACTGGTCGGGCGACTTGGCCGGGCGGACCGCGCGACAAAACCCCTACACTCCGGCCTCATGGCTTCTTCCTTTCCGCCGATCAATCCCAACCTCGATGGCCCGATCCTGACCCAGCGTATTCCGTGCTGGCCGTACGCCGATCCGAAAGGACGGCACATCGTCAGTTACGAGGAATACACGAGGCCGGGTCCGCACGGCGCGGGCTATGAGGCTCTGCGCAAAGCGATCTCGATGAAGCCGGATGCGGTGACCGAAGAAGTCAAAAAAAGCGTGCTACGCGGACGAGGCGGCGCGGGCTTTCCGACAGGGCTCAAGTGGACGTTTCTGCCGAAGTTGAAAACGAGCGATGCCGGACAGGAAGATGACCCCGGCGTTCGCTATCTCGCGGTCAACGCAGACGAGAGCGAACCGGGCACGTTCAAAGACCGGCTGTTGATGGACTTTGATCCGCACCTGATGCTCGAGGGCATCGCGATCTGCTGCTATGCCTGCCGCATCGGAACTGCGTACATCTTTATTCGTGGCGAATATCACCACCAGGCCAAGGTGCTCGAAGAAGCGATCCGCGAGGCGTACGCCAACGGAATCTTTGGGGGCAAAGGGCTGCTGAACGGCGCGAATACGGCGCGGGGCGGCTCGTTCAAGGTGGAATGCCATGTTCATCGCGGCGCCGGCGCGTACATCTGCGGCGAAGAGACCGGACTGCTGGAAGCCCTCGAAGGTAAGCGTGGCTGGCCCCGCATCAAGCCCCCGTTCCCGGCGATCAAAGGCCTTTTTGGCCGGCCAACGATCATCAACAACGTCGAGACTTTGGCGCACCTGCCCAGCATCGTGAACCGCGGCGCGGATTGGTTCCTGAAGCAGGGAACGGTGAGTAAGTTCCCGAATACGCCTCCCAGCCACGGCACGAAGCTGATGGGTGTGAGTGGCCACGTGAATCGGCCGGGCGTGTTCGAGCTCGAACTCGGCACGACGCTCCGCCAGATCATCGAAGATCCGAACCTGTGCGCCGGCATGCGCAACGGCAAGAAGTTCAAGGGCGCGATCGCCGGCGGCATCAGCATGGGAATCCTCGGCCCGGATCAGATGGACGCCGAGATGGATTTCGACATCGGCCGCAAGTACAACGTGCTGGGCCTTGGTACGGCGTGCCCGACGGTCTTCGATGAAGACACCGACATGGTGGCGGTCGCCCGAAACATCGCACGCTTCTTCAAGCACGAGAGCTGCGGCCAGTGCACGCCTTGCCGCGAGGGCAGCGGGTGGCTGTATCAGTTGCTCACTCGCATCGAGGACGGCAATGGCCGGACGAAGGACCTCGACCTCGCGCTCGAGATCGCGACGAGCATGGGTTCGATGCCGGGCACCACGATCTGCGGCCTCGCCGACGGCAACAATTGGGCGGTGCGCACGATCATGAACAAGTACCGCAGCGAGTTTGAGAGCCGCGTGAAGCCGACGAGCGTGGCGGTGAAGATGACGGTGGGGGCAGGGGCGCGGTAAAGGTCGCTTCGGGACTTGTCCGTCAAGTTTCTGTTGGAAAGTAGTGCCGTTTGCCGGCAGCTCGGGCAGCTTGACGGGCAACGATCCGCCCATGCCAAGCCCATTTGACTTGCTCCCCTCCATCCGCTCGCACTTCCCGGGTCTCTCGGGCGAAACGATCATGTTCGACAACGCCGGCGGGTCGCAGCTGCCACGCTGTGTGATCGATGCGATGCGGGACTACTTAGAGCGTTCGTACGTTCAGCTTGGCGCCGATTACTCGCTTTCGCAGGAAGCCTCAAAGGTCATTCCGCGTGCTCGCGAAGTGGTGAAAGTTTTCGTTGGCGGAGATTCGAAGGGCGCGCACACCGCGGCCGGAAGTTCCGTTGGTGCGGGACTTGGCGAAGTCTTCTTTGGTTCATCCTCAACTTTGCTTTGTTACGAAGTCGCATCGGCATACGCAGACGCACGCGACGCGGCGCGGCACACGCAGAAAGCGCCGCCCGATCTTGCCAAGCACACGATTGATGCCAAAGCCGCTCGAGAGAAGCTGCTTCATCGCGATCAGATCGTCGTTTGCACCGCCGGTCACGAGGCAAACGTCGGTCCTTGGATGAGGCTGGCGCTCCGCGGCTACACGATCATCCCGTGGCAGGCCGAGCCGGTGTGCGATGCAAAGGGAATCACAAATTGGCGTCCTTCGCTCGATACCTTGCGCAAACTCGTGAACGACAAGACTCTGTTGGTGCTTGTGCCGCAGGTATCGAACATTCTGGGCGAGGTGTGGGATGTTCGGGGAGTTGCGGAGGTCGCGCACTCGGCTGGCGCACGCGTGCTTGTCGACGGCGTGGCATACGCGCCGCACCGTCCGCCCAACATGGCCGAATTCGGCTGTGATTGGTATGTGTATTCGACGTACAAAGTCTTCGGGCCGCACATGGCGGCGATGTTCGGCACGCACGATGCGATGGGCGAACTCGTCGGGCCAAATCACTACTTCCTCGAAAACAACATTCCGTACAAGTGGGAACTGGGCAACGCGAATCACGAGAGTGCCGCGGGAGTCGCGGCGTTGTGGGACTACATCACGACGCTGGCGGAGTTGAAGAAGCCATCTGGTCGGCAGCCCTCGCGAGATTGGGGCTCGCCTCCGGAGCGCGCGGCATTCGAGACCGCGTTCGGAATCGTTCGCGAGATCGAGGACGGATTGGCGGCACAGATCATCGGGTATCTGCTCCGCAAGCCGAGCGTTCGGATCGTCGGGCCTCGCGTCGCCGATTCTTCTCGCGTTGGCACGATTTCATTTACCAGCAGCAAGTCCACGCCGCAGCAGATTTCGAAGCATCTTGGCGCACAGAACATTGGCATCCGTCAGGGACATGCGTACTCAAAGCGTCTGGTCGAGGCGCTGTCTACGAATTCGTCTTTGAACATCGATCCGGCAAGTGGCGTCGCGCGAGTCAGCATTCAGCACTACAACACGCCGGCGGAAGTTGACCGACTTTGCGCGGCACTTGATGAAGTGCTTTGATGCAAGCCTATTTCCCCTCGTCCATCGTGTTCGCGATCTGACGGATCTCTTCGGGCGGCTTTTCGCGCACCAAGGGCTGTGGGGCCGGCGGCTGCTGTCCCTTAAACACCATCCACGCCCAGAGAATGAACGGCGCGAAGAGCGCGGATGCCACTGTGAAGACGGCCTTGGGCGGGAGCGACGTCAGCAGGATCGTCAGAGCCGGAATGCACCAATAGAGGAGCAGCGCCGGTATCACGACCCAACGCGGCGTGCGGTCGGCGACAGCGCGTCCTGCGTTTTCGAGCGGTGAAGCACGGCGCTGGATTTCCTGTTGAAGCCGGCGCGCCCACGCGAACTCGGTCGCGAGAATTCCCATGCCCACCGGCGCGAGCAGAATGAAACCCGGGCCTGGGAGCGGAGCGATGACAATGCTCAGCACAATGATGCCGGTTCCCGCGATCAGAATCCAAAGGCGACGCGAATTGCGTTTCAGGAGGGCAATCGCGTCAGCGCCTGTCGCGACCGCGACACGAAACCGCGTCTCGAAGATGCCGTAAATGAGCAGGCACGCCAACATGACCAGCAGCACGAGCGCAACCCAAAACGGAGGCGTGCGGATGTCCACCTCGGGAGGCGGAGTGGCGGGGGTGGGCTGGCTGATTTGGCCGAGCAGAGTCATTCGGGTGCGTGGCTTCGAAACTTCTTGGGAAGAAGGCCCTGTCGATTGCGGTCGTGATTCTCGGACGCGGGAATCACGCGGCCGGGGCTACTCAATAATTGGATGCAGAGGAGCACGAGATGCACACGATCCGGACGATTGGCAAATTTCTCGCCGCCAGCGCGCTCGCGTATCTGGCGTCCGCGCAGCAGCCTCGGCAAAACGTGGTCTTCTCGATCAATCAGACGACGACGGTCGGACAATCCGTCTTTGTGCTGGGCGATCAGCCCGAGCTCGGCAACAGCGACATGCGCTATGCCGTCAAGCTCGATCCCGCGGCATATCCCACCTGGCGAGTCACGGTGAGCCTCCCCGCGAATCGGAGTTTTTCCTATCGCTATGTGCTGCGGAGTGATGGACCAGGGCAAACCAGCCAGAGCGGAAACGGAACGCAGGTCGGAAACGTCATCGCGGCGACGACGAGCGCCGCGCCGCTGGTTCCGGCGAGCAAGACGATTCTGTGGACCACGGATTTTGTGAACCCGATTCTGTGGTGGCGGCAAGGTACAGTCGCGTTTCAGCAAGTGCCACTGGGGCGGTACGGTCCCGGGCGCGTGCGTGCCGGCAACGTGCAGGAGCAGATCTGGTTTGCGTGGAATGTCGGAGTGGCAGGGAAGTCGATTGAGTTCTATTTGACAGATGCAAACGGAGCCAATCGCTCGCCCACGTTCGGGAATTTCAACAGCGAACTCGATGCGATCTTCGTGCAGGACTCGAAGCTCTACTCGTACATACCTGCCCCGAGCGTGAGTGCGTCGAAGCGCGATTATTTCGCGACTTCGCCCCCGAGCATGTTCTCGACCAACCTGAACGAGACACGTCCGTATCGGGTGTACCTGCCCCGGGGCTACGCCGAGCACCCGACTCGTCGCTATCCGGTGCTGTACATGCACGACGGCCAGAACATCTTCGAGAACGGCGCCTTCGGCACGTGGAACATGCAGGCGCCCCTCGAGACACTGACAAACGGCGGCCAGATTCGCGAGGCAATCGTGGTGGGGGTCGACAACACCGCCAACCGCCTGAAGGACTATCTGCCTCCCGGTGACAGCATCAGCGGCAGCGGCGCCGGCTGGGCCGACAAGTACGCGCGATTCCTTCGCGACGAGCTGAAACCCTACATCGATTCACACTATCGCACCAAGACAGGCGCGCCCGACACTCTGACGATGGGCTCAAGCATGGGCGGCGTCGTTTCGCTCTACCTGGGTTGGGATTTCACGAGCACGTTCGGAAAGATCGGCGCGATGAGCGGCGCGTGGTGGACGACGACCAACTTCCTCGCACGCGTGAAGCCCGCCGGCAACTTCCGCGATATCCGCATCTACATGGATCACGGCGATAGCGGCACATCCAACGACGACTACGTGAACTCGTACAACCTGCGGGATGCTCTGGTTGGCGGCGCGGCGGCACGTTATCCGCTCGAGGGCACGCTCCGGCATGTCGTTGGATTCGGTCAGCAGCACAACGAGGCCGCGTGGTCGGCGCGTCTGCCCGGCTCGCTCCGCTTCCTGCTTTCGCCCGCCGATGAGCCGAATGAGATTCTCACGAACGTCTTCAATCCCGCGTATGACGTGAACGGTGACGGGAAGATTGATGTTGAAGATATCTACGCGCAGCACAGCACGCCGAAAGACTTGAACTCGGACGGGCTGATAAACGGCGCGGACGTGCAGCGACTGACCGACTTCGTGCGGCGGAATGAGATTGAAGAGATGACGGCGGGGCGTCGGCAGTAACCGCTGCTCGATGCACATTGTGCGCATGCACGGCACAATTCGCGCTGTCGAAGCCGGCGCTGGACCAAGCCGCCACTTCCGGACTACGCCCGGACGAACCCAAAACTCTCGGAACGCAAATCGAACGCTCGATGCAGAGTTCCTTCAGGAGAAGGACTTTGCACACACCTATCGGAAGTGGCTCTTGCGAAATGCGGTCCAAACTCGCTCTCGGTCTGAGTGTTCTCGCGTGCGCCACGGCCATTACAAAGGCTGCCGCAGAATCGAAGGTTCTCTATGTCGACAAGTCGGCTCCCGCCGGGGGGGATGGTTCCGACTGGGGGCACGCCTTTCGAGACGTTCAGGTCGCGATCGATGCGGTGCGCGCGGGCTCCTTCGGAACGTACATTACGATTCTGGAGTTTCGCATTGCGCAGGGCGACTACACCCCCGATCGCGCATCAGGTGATCGATCGGCTTCTTTCGATTTTTCGTTCGGAGTCACGAGTGCGTATGCGATGTACCTGCAAGGATCGTTTGCGGGACTTGCCGGCCCCAATCCGGATGTACAGGATTTCGTCCGTACCAGGACAATCTTCTCCGGCGACCTTGCCGGTAACGACACGGCAGATCGCTCGACACGTTCCGACAACTCCCATGTCATCATGAGATTGACCAAGCCCGATACGTATGCATTCGTAAACGGCATTTCAATTCGCGGCGCGTTTACCGATCCGTCTGAAGGATGGACGGGCGAGAGCGGCGGCCTAAGACTTGAGAACGGTATTCCGTCCATCGGCGACTGCTATTTCGCCAACGCAACGCTTGAAGACAATCAGGCGATCGGAGACGGCGGCGCGGCCTGGAGCAACTGGCGGGCGACCCGCTTTGGCAACTGCGTTTTTCGCCGCAACGTTTCCGTGGCCGGCCGGGGTGGCGCATTCGCGCACTTCCCCATCAATCTAAACTCAAACTACTCATCAGCTGACGCGACCATTTATCAGGAAAATCGCGCTGCGCAAGGCGGTGCCCTGTTTTCACCAGGACGGATGATTCTCGCCGGCTGCACGTTTGCAGACAACATCGCGACAGAAAGAGGCGGGGCAATCGCCGGCGGCGATCTTCGCGCGGTCGGTTCGCTTTTCTTTCGCAATCGCGCGCCGGAAAGCGCGGCGATGTTCCTCAGTACTTCGCTCGAGCTCTACCACTGCACTGTGGTCGCACATTCCCTTTCGAATGCCGCAGTGATCGACGGGACGGGTCCGCTCACGCTCGACCGGATGCTCCTTTGGGACAACCAAACGGTACCGAACCGGCCACTGATCCGCTTTGCGACAATTGGGAGTTGGAGCAAAGCGACGGATTGCTTCTTTGAAGGCGGCACATCATTTATTTCGGTGCCTTCCGGCGCTCTTGAGTTCCAGAACGTCTCTGGAACCGATCCGAAGTTCGTGAGTCCCTGGCTTGGCGGAGCAACCGACGATTCATGGAAGATGTGGAACTACCGCCTCCGCCTCGACTCCCCGGCAATCCAAAGGGGCCAGAACAGATACTTCTACGACATTACTGATCTTGACGGCCAATTCATGCAGGGCTCCGGCGAAAACAAGACCGCCGATCTGGGTTGCTATTACTCCGATTCGCGAGTCTGCTTTGCCGATCTCGCCGGGCGAGAACCGGAAGTCGACGATACTGATTTCGAGTTGTTCGCTCGCGCCTACGCGCAAGGCATCGCTCCCAAGGCCGACATGCGTGCCGATTTCAATCGAGATGGCCGTGTCGACGACGCCGACTTCGCCATCTTCTCGGTCGCCTACGACGCGCTGCTCTGCCCTTGATCTTTTCTGCAAGTGCGTGCGAAAGCGAATCTATCTACGAAGCGATCGAGTAGCGGTTCTTCCGGAGAATCTTGAATGCCGTCATCCGATGTTCAGTCCACGTCGCGCGCTTCCCGTCCCTTCGCGTGCGGTATCGCCGCGCTGGGTTCCGCGGTCGCCCTCTCTGCTCGTGCTGCCGATCCACCCACGCTTGTCGTGTACGTCGATCAATCGGCACCGGCCGCCGGTCAGGATGGCACGAGCTGGAACCACGCGTTCCGTAATTTGCAGGATGCGATTCAATTTGCAAAGAACGCAATCAGCCTCACACCGTCAGACCTCGAAATTCGGGTTGCACAAGGCGTCTACAAGCCTGATCGTGCGACGTTTGATCGTGCCGCTATTTTCGACCTGAGCTTCGCGCTGGCAAGCGGTATGACGCTGACTATTGCCGGTTCGTACGCGGGAGTCGGTGCCGCCCATCCTGATCAACAGGATTTCGTCGCCACGCGCACAGTTCTCAGTGGCGATCTGCGCGGCGACGACGCGCCCTCCTGGTCAAATCGCGATGACAACTCGCTGCAGGTGGCACAGATCACTCTCGCCGCCGGATCGGCCCGCATCCTCGGAGTTACCTTTGCCGCCGGCTACTGCGGCGATAACAACGTAGGCCGCACTGGTGCTAGCGGTCTACAGGTTGAACTTGGTCGACAAGCAAGCGGCTTGTGCATCATGGAGAACTGCTCGTTCGAGGAGAATTGGACGATCAGCGGCCAAGGCGGTGGCTTTTTTGCAAACGTCCGAGGCGTCAGCTTGGCCAGCACGAGCTTCCGGATGAACCGCTGCGATGCCGGTTATGGAGGAGGCGCGTTCGTGAACACCGTTCCCTTCATCGGCTCAAGCGTGCAGGACTGCATCTTCGAAGGGAACTCCGCCATTCGGGGTGGTGGCCTGTATCGCGAAAACTACGAGGGAGTTCGCCGTTGCGTATTTGTTTCCAACAGTGCATCTGAGCGAGGTGGCGGTATCTGTGGAACGGGCGGTCCTAGCGTCTGCCTTTTTGTCCGGAATAGCGCTGGCGTTGCTGGAGGTGCGCTTGCGGGGAAGTGGCCGAGCGCAACCTGGTGCACGTTTGTGGACAACACAGCTCCCTCCGGCTCTGCAATCACGATCGATGGAACGGATGTATCGGTCCGGTATTCGATCCTTTGGACTTCTGCTCCGTCTGCTGCGTCCCTCATACGCCTGGACGACAAGGTACACAACTCCCTGATACTGAGGTCCGTGATTCGCGGAGGGGGCGGAGCGATTGAAGTCGTGTCGTTTGCCCCAACCATCATTGAGGTGAAAGACGCCGATCCTCTGTTCATTCGGCCGGGGCAACCGCAGGATCCTTACACGCACTGGACGCAATGGAACTATCGCCTGAAAACCGGCTCCCCGGCGATCGGGATCGCAGATTCATTGGGCGGGATGGACCTGGATCGTCTTTATTTCTTTGAAAACGGGAAACCGGATGCGGGGGCGTACTTCGCGTCACACAGGCCTTGCAGCGCCGACTTGAATCAAGCATACCCCAGGATCGTCGATGACGCCGACTTTGAAATCTTCGTCAGTGCATACTACCTGCTGGTATCGCCCCCAGCAGATCCGCGCGCCGATCTCAATCGCGATGGCCTCGTCGACGACGCAGACTTTTTACTGTTCGTCGTCGCATACGACCAGTTGCTTTGCCCATAGCACACAAACCATCGCGTGGCCGGAATTCAAATCTGCATTGCGAGTTACTTGATGGACCTTACGCCGACTTCTTCACCGGCTTGCCAACCTTCGCCACAACCGGAGCCGCCGCTGGCGCCTGCTTCACCGACTTCACCTTCGTCGCGGGAACGATCACCCATTTTTTCCGCCACACAGCGTTCGTGCCGTTGCGGGCGCCGGTGCGCCACTTGATGAGCTTCCGCACTTCGCCGTTTTCCATCGTCTTGAGATTCGCCATGATCTGCTTTCCCGGGCGTGGCCCGTCGGCCGGCGCGGGCAAAGACACACCACGCGAAGTGCGGGCGCGCAAAGTTTCCGACCGGACGAGTTGCTTCGACGTCGTTTCGGCCAGTGTTCAGTTGGTCGCGAGGAGGAGGCAAAGGACCGTAGGGGTGCGGTTTGCTTCGTCCCGTCCCCGCAGGCTCTAATCTGAGCCAATGGCGACGGTTACACAAGATGGTGGGGGTTGTTTGGTGCGTCTGAAGGTGGTTCCGGGCAGCTCGCGCGATGCAGTTGGCGGCTTGCTGGGCGATCGCATCAAGGTCAAAGTTGCCGCGGCAGCCGAATCAGGCAAGGCTAACAAAGCAGTCTGCGACCTCGTTGCCCGCACGCTGGGTGTGAAACCCCGAGATGTCGAAATCGTCAGCGGCCAAACTTCGCCAGAGAAGGTGATACGAGTCGCGGGCGTCTCGGCTGCAGCGGCAAAGGCCGCGTTGAAAGCTGATTGATCGCGGCTGCGGATCGATCGCTAAACTCGCTCGCGCATGCCTAAGCGAACGTCACAATTGTTAAGAAGCAAGTCCGGCTCGCCGCGGGTCGGCATCATCATGGGCTCGAAGAGCGATCTCGAGACGATGCGTCACGCTGCAGACGTGCTTGATGAACTCGGCGTGACCTACGAAATTCTCGTCGTCTCAGCCCACCGCACGCCCGACTGGCTTTTCACCTACGCACAAAGCGCAGAACTGCGCGGGCTGCAAGTGATCATCGCCGGCGCCGGAGGCGCGGCACACCTCCCAGGAATGGCCGCGAGCAAAACCATCGTGCCAGTTCTCGGCGTTCCCGTCGAAAGCCGTGCCCTCAAAGGCCTTGATTCGCTCCTTTCGATCGCGCAAATGCCGGCAGGCATTCCCGTAGGAACGCTCGCGATCGGCAAAGCCGGTGCGGTCAACGCGGGCCTTCTCGCTGCAGCAATTGTCGCAAACGGCGATCCCGCCCTTCGAAGACGCCTCGCCGCTCGTCGGGCAGCGCAAACCAAAACAGTCATGCAAACCAAGGACCTCAAGAACGAAATCCGCCGGATGCGCAAGGTCTAAGGGTTGATTCGAAACATCTGCTCCCACTTGCCCCCGCCTTTCTCTGTGTTCTCTGTGTCTCTGTGGTGAATTCTCTTCTCTCCCCCGGTGAATCATGCTGATCGGCGTTCTCGGTGGCGGCCAACTCGGCATGATGATCGCCCAGGCGGGCATCCGCCTCGGCCATACTTTCCGCTTTCTCGATCCCTCCCCCGAAGCACCCGCGCGGGGCGTCGGCGATCTGATGGTCGGCGAATACACCGATACCAATGCGCTCCGGCAGTTTGGCCGCGGCCTGGGTGTCGTGACCTGGGAATTCGAAAACGTCCCAACCAGCGCCGTGCAGGTGCTTTCCCGCGCAACGCCGTCCTATCCGGGCGTTGCCCTTCTTGAAATCGCTCAAGACCGGCTCAGCGAGAAGACTGCGTTTCGAGAGATCGGCCTCGCACCGGCTCGACACCTTTCCATCGGATCGCTTCCCGAGCTTCGGGACGCCGTGAGCGAGATAGGCGTCCCCTGCATCCTCAAAACTCGTCGCATGGGCTACGACGGCAAGGGCCAGTTCGTGCTGCACAAGCGCGAAGATGTCGAAACCGCGTGGAGCGAGCTCGGTCGATCCGGGCAGTTGATTCTCGAAGGCTTCGTTGAATTTGAGCGCGAAGTATCCCTGATCGCCTGTCGAGCCAAAGGGGGCGGTATCGCTTTCTACCCCATGCCCACCAACGTCCATCGGGGCGGAATCCTCCGCGTCTCGCGCGTTGGCGAAGGTGCGGAGATTGAGCCTGAGCTCGAACACGCCGCCCGCGGCGCGATGAGCAAACTCATGGACGGAATGGATTATGTCGGGGTCCTCACCTTTGAGTTCTTCGTCGTCAAGAAGCTCGATGGCGGGCGCACGCTCATCGCAAACGAAATGGCGCCGCGTGTCCACAACAGCGGACACTGGACAATCGAAGGCTCGCGTGCGAGCCAGTTCGAGAATCACTGCCGCGCTATTGTCTCCATGGAACTCGGTCCGCCTGCTTTGCTCTACCCGGCCGCGGCCATGATCAACATCGTCGGCGAAGCCCCCCGTCCCGAGGAAGTCTCGCGTGTTCCCGGCGCGACGCTCCATCTCTATGGCAAGGAACCACGGGAAGGGCGCAAACTCGGACACATCACGCTTGTGGGTACGCGTCACCAGGTCGAATCCGGCCTCGCCAGTTTGCGATCAC
>Ga0268266_10000186_pt1 | contig 110448 bp, 111 predicted proteins | sample KBSS13metaG_FD_190356 | JGI IMG/M metagenome (GOLD analysis project Ga0268266, IMG submission 190356) | Switchgrass rhizosphere microbial communities from Kellogg Biological Station, Michigan, USA - KBS S1-3 metaG (SPAdes) (version 2) | ecosystem: Host-associated > Plants > Roots >...
GGTCAGGACGATCTGTCCTTCAGGACCCACCCCAAATTCGGCGCCTTCGGCTTTCAGGACAAATGGGACGTCGGTCGTCCCGCCAAGGCCCGGCTGTGGCAGGGTCTTGATTGCGGTTGTCGCCAGATAAGGAAGCAGCTTGTTGGGAAGCGCGACCCAGACGTCCTTCTGCCCGTCAGGCGTAGGCTCAACCCGGCCGAAGCGGATCAAGCCATGTTCGCCGTCGCTCGACCGAGCGCCGGAGATCGCGGAGATCAGATGCGCCTGGACCGGTATCGCTTTCATTGACGCCACTCCCCGGTAAGCGCCTCTCCCGCGTCAGAGACCGGCGCGGTCGTCCGTCGACGAGTAAGGCTGTTCCTGGATGCTCGTGTCGACGTCCACCACCTTGTAGAGCGGGCAGCGAGCGAACAGTCCGGTCAGCACCAGATAGGCGGCGAGAACGTAAAGGACGATCGACGCAATCGGCGGCAAGACCTGAAGATATCCAAGCACAGCGAGACCGAGCCCGACGACGATACGAACGACCCGATCTTCCGGTCCGACATTCCTGTCCATGGTAAGCAAACCCCCTTTGATGAGCGTGCCCAGTGTTCTAGCCGACTCTGAAGGGTAAAACCAAGTGAAACAAACTGCCGTTCGATAACGGTGGCTGATGGCCGGGGAGGGGCGAATGTTCGAAGGCTGGTCCGAATTCTACCTGATGGCGGGCGGCGCGGCCGCTGTATTGATCGGCCTCATCTTCGTCGTCATCAGCCTGATGCAAGATCGCTCGCGTTCAAGCGTACTCCAGGGTTCGCGACTGTACATGGGCCCGATCGTGCTGGGCGTCAGCTTCGTGCTGGTGTTGAGCGCCGCCGCGCTTGCTCCGCATCTCGACGGGCGGCAGTTCGCGCTCATCGTCGGAGCAATCGCCATCTGGGGCCTGGCCCGCGGCGTGATCTCGACGGTCGGGATCCACAACGTCCGGGACGAAGTCCACTGGACCGATATCTGGTTCTACGGCCTCATCCCGATCGCGCTCTACGTCGTGCTCGGTGTCATCGCGTGGTGCTTCTGGATCGGCCAGCCCGGTGCCAGGCCAGCGCTCGCCGGGTTCGTCACCGCCGGCCTCCTTCTCGCTATCAGGAACGAGTGGGATCTCATCACCTGGATCGCGCCGCGCCACGAGGGCACGGACGACAGCGACTTCGCCTGAAGCCGCCGCGGGTTACATTTTGCGCCGGCTCGGCCTATGAGGGCGATGCTACTAGTCGCAAACTGACGGCATCTGGCGCTTTGCGGCTCCTTATTCCTTCTCTCGCAGCTCCTAGCATTCGGAATCCGACTCCCGGGCTCCCGAGACAAAAGTAAGGAAAGCATCATGCCCATCGGCACCGTCAAATTCTTCAACGAGCAGAAGGGCTACGGCTTCATCGCGCCGGAAGGCGGCGGACAGGACGCGTTCGTCCACATCACCGCGGTCGAGCGCGCCGGAATGCGCACCCTGCACGAGAATCAGCGCGTCAGCTATGACCTCCAGGAAGACAATCGCGGCAAGATGAAGGCCGAGAACCTCCAGGACGCTACCGCAGCCGCCGCTCCGGAAGGTGAGTAATCCCAACCCATGATTGCCAGTCATCGTAACAGCAATCTCGACTTCTACCTCGCCCGTGCCGCCCAGGCGCGGGCCGAGGCGGAAGCGGCGACCCTGACCCACGTTCGCGAGCGCTGCATGCGCTCGCACGAGGCGTGGCAGGCGCTCGCCGACCGCGCCGAACGCAGCGAGCAGATGAAGGCGGCCGAGGCCGAGCGCAAAGCCGAAGCCGGCCTCGTCAGCTAACCGCAACCGAATACCCAAGCCCGCAAATTTAATACGCCGGACAAGTGCCGGACGGACGGCAGCGCCTAGGCTGGCCCGGTACCAGTGAGCCGGGGGGCCTAGTCCGGCTCATTTCCGGCCGGCGGGCGAGCCCTAACTCGTCCGTCGGTCGCGAGCGCGGCGCAACAAGCACACTCCACCCCGCACCTGTGTCGTCTGGCCGACAAACGCGTGGCGCGCGCGGATAATCCGATATGGAGCGAACCGAGTTCTCGCTCGCCCTGGAGCTTCTGCTTCAGGCGCGGGCGAGCGTGCCGAAGGGGCGGCTCGGGCGTTGTACCCACTTACGCCCGGGTCGCCTTTCTTATCCCTGCTGCGTCTCGGCCGCCTTGGCGAGCGGGCAGGTGGCCTTCGTGTCGCCCATCGCGATCCGCTCCTGCGTGTGGCGCTGGCAGGCCTGCTTGCGGAGATCCTGGAGCACCGGCTCCATCGATTCCATCATGTCCATTTGCGCCTGCACGATCGCTCGGTCGCCCATCAGGAATCCCTGGCTCCGGGTATAATGCCGGCCGGCGGGCGACTGCGCGAATGCCACCATCGAGCGAAGCTCGTCCGCCGAGAACTCACGCGCATAGGCCTGCGCGTAAGCATCGAGCAGCTTGGGCAGCTGTGCGCGCATCGGCGGCTCGAGCCGGTCGACGACCTTCTGGACGTCAGCCATGACCTTGTCCGCCGGCGTGTCGCTGGCATCGGCATTGTTGACGACGGCTTCCGACGCGGCCTGCAAGGCGCTGGCGCGAATGGTGTCCGTATATTCGTCGCCCGACATCGTGGCGTTGACGAACTGGCGGGCCAGGTCGAGCCGTTCGGGCGTGATGGTGTGCGCAGCCCTGGAAGCTGCGATGCGATCGACCGCAGCCGGAGCGGGTGCACCCGCTTCCTGCGGCGCCGCCGCAAACGCGGTGGTCGAAACGAGCGTTACGAGAAGCGAACCGGATACGAGCTTCATGACAAGCCTCCACACGATACCGAGCGCGGCCTGTGTGGCGGCAGAGGGGTTAAGGAATGGTGCGCGAGCGTTTGGCGAACGCCGCGCATCTGACCCCTTCCTTTCGCTCGCAAACCTAGTACCTGTGATGGCAAGTTAGGGGTGGGGAATGAAACTGTACCGCATCGACAAGCTCGCCAAGCTCGGCGGCGCCATCATCAAGCGCAAGCACATCCTCGCCACGTCCGACCGACAGGCGGTGCAGCAGGCCGAAGACAGCGACGACTGCCCGATCTGCGACGTCACCCACAACGGCGAGAAAGTCGGGCAGGTTATCTAGCAAGCCACCGAGCGTAGCGACGCCGACGCGAAGCGTCGCCGGAGCAGCGCGAAGAGATGGCGAGCCGCGGCCGACGGGTCGCGCAGCGAACCCGATCGACGTCACGGGATTCACTCCCGTGACGCACCGCGCTTAGGAAACGTGTACCCCTGCGCAGGCAGGGGTCCAGCCCCTCAATCCACCCGCTGCGCCAGCCCGCGCTGGATCGCCTCATCCACCAGCGCGCGGAACTGCGGGCGGGCCAGCTCGGCGAGATGCTCCTGCTGGCGGCCGAGCTCTTCCTGGCGCTCGCCAAGCGCGGCCTGCTGCGCGCCGAGCGAGGACTGGCGCTCGCCGAGCGCCGCCTGCCGGGTCGCGAGCGACGCCATCTGCAGCGGGGTGGAGTTCGCCATCAGCGCGCCGAGCCGCCCTTGCTCGTCACCCAGCTCGGCCTGGCGGGATCCGAGCTCGCTTTGTTGCTGCCCAAGCTCACCCTGGCGGTCGCCGAGTTGCCGCTGCGGCTCCATGATCGCGTGCGCTCGGGCAAGCAGCGCGGCATCGCGGATCACATAAGCAGCGTCGTCCAGGCGGACGTAGAGAAGGGGCGAATGACCGGCGCGGTGAGCCCTGGCGCGGCGGAAGTCGTCCGACGACCCGCTCATCATGCTGCTGCCGTCGTTGCCGTCGAACAGGACGTAGCTCAGCCGGTCCGAGGCGTCGGAGCCATGGGAAACGGCGAGGGCCGATTGGGCGGGCGCGATGGCAAGGAGCAGTGGGACGATCCAACGCATGTTCAACCTCCGTGGCGAATCTACAAATGTAGCGTTAGCTACAAATGTAGCGCTACGTCAAGCCACCGAGCGCCAGTATAATCGGACCTTGTGCTTCGAGGGGAACAAAGATAGAACATCGTAGAGGAATTGACACATAATTGCACCAGGTTTCCCCAAGTTACTGGCCGTCCGCGTTCGCGGGAAAGACGCCTGATACCAGACCGATCCGGGATGTTTACCCCGTCGTTCCAGTCGGTTACACCGGTAGAGCTCGGGTCAGGGGGGATATGTCCAAAGCGATAGGGTTACGCGTCTACAAAATTGTTGTTGTAGAGGAGGGTCGGACTGCCCCTCTTCCTCACGATTTAGATGATCTGAATATCAACTTGGATGACTTCGTTCATGCGTTTGTCGATGCGCATGATGCGATCAAGGAGCACGCCGAAGAGGAGCGGAGTTGGTATATTCAAGAAAAGGATAGGGACACGGAAGGGCAGAGTTCGGGCCTAATTCACTACGGAACGTTCGGGTTTGAGTCGAACCTGATCGATGGCAAGACGAAGACTAAGCAATACCGGCGAAAAACTACGGATATTGAGGAGGTTCCCCTTTACTACGAGTTCTGGGTTCCTTCAGACTGCAAAGTAGGCTTCGCAGCCTTCCAATCATTTCAGGGTCGTTCACCGATATCTCTCATCACAAAATCGATGAGAGAGTCCTTCAAAGTGAGAAATAAGGGCTATTCGCTCTATTTTTACAAGGTGATGCCGAATGACGTTCGTGGAGCGGCCTATTTCGAGTCACCGGTGAAAAAGCTTCGTCTAATTCGGCGAACCTGCCAAGCAGCGAGTTTCGCTTGAGAATCGTACGTGCTGGAAAGAAGCGCGAAGCCGCCCAAGAGGGTAGCAGCATACATTATCGCTTTGTGAATATGCGGCTTCTGTCGAAGGGCGCGCATAAGGAAATGCGCGCACGCCAGCGATATTACTGTGAACGTCAGGAGGGCCGACCAGTGAATTGTGATTGGCGGGCCCACTTCGCAGCGTCACCTCTACTGGTCTAAAAACGACCTCATCTTCCGGCTCCGGCTCGGATGCTTAAGCTTCCGCAGCGCCTTTGCCTCGATCTGCCGGATACGCTCGCGGGTGACCGAGAATTGCTGGCCGACTTCCTCCAGCGTGTGATCGGTGTTCATGCCGATGCCGAAGCGCATGCGCAGCACGCGCTCCTCACGCGGGGTGAGTGAGGCGAGGACCCGGGTCACGGTCTCCTTGAGGTTGGCCTGGATCGCGGCGTCGACCGGGATCACGGCATTCTTGTCCTCGATGAAATCGCCGAGGTGGCTGTCTTCCTCGTCGCCGATCGGCGTTTCCAGGCTGATCGGCTCCTTGGCGATCTTCATCACCTTGCGGACCTTCTCCAGCGGCATGGAGAGGCGCTCGGCAAGCTCCTCCGGCGTGGCCTCGCGGCCCGTTTCGTGGAGGAACTGGCGCCCGGTGCGGACCAATTTGTTGATCGTCTCGATCATGTGCACCGGGATTCGGATGGTGCGTGCCTGGTCGGCGATGCTGCGGGTGATCGCCTGCCGGATCCACCAGGTGGCGTAGGTCGAGAATTTATATCCGCGGCGGTATTCGAACTTATCGACCGCCTTCATCAGGCCGATGTTCCCTTCCTGGATGAGGTCGAGGAACTGCAGTCCGCGGTTGGTGTATTTCTTGGCGATCGAGATGACGAGGCGGAGGTTGGCCTCGACCATTTCCTTCTTGGCGATGCGCGCTTCGCGCTCGGCCTTCTGGACCTGGTTGACGATGCGCCGGAACTCGCCGAGCGAGGTGCCGGTGCCCTGCGCGATGGTCGCGATCTCGGTGCGGATTCGGTCGACGGTGTCGCGCTCGGTCGAGGCGAAGCTGGCCCATTTCTTGTCGGTGCCGCTGACGCTGTCGAGCCAGTTCTCGTCGAGCTCGCGGCCCATGTAGCTTTCGAGGAACGCCTTGCGCGGCACGCGGTGACGCTCGGCGAGGCGCAGCATCTGGCCGCCGAGCGCGGTCAGGCGGCGGTTGAAGCTGTACAGCTGCTCGACGAGATATTCGATCTTGCTGCCGTGGAACTGGACGCTCTCGACTTCGGCGGTCAGCTGCTCCCGCAGCTTCTGGTACTTCTTTTCCTCGGCGGCGGGGAATTCGGCGCCGGCGGAAAAGGCCTCCATGCGGTGGGCCTGGACCTTGGAGAATTTCTTGAAGACCGAGGTGATCTCGGCGAACTTTTCGAGCGCCGCGGGCTTCAGCGTCTCTTCCATCTGGGCGAGCGACAAAGTGTTGTCCTCGTCGTCGTCCGATTCCTGCGGGCGGGCGCGACGGTCGACCATGTCCTCGTCGTCTTCGTTGGCGCCTTCCTCGGGCTGGTCCTCGACCTCTTCCTCTTCCTTGATCGAGGGGCCGGCGACCTTTTCGCTGATTTCGCCTTCGGCGCCTTCGCCGCCCTCTTCGGTCTCGTTGAGCTGCTCGGCGGTTGGGCCCTTCGACAGCATGGCTTCGAGGTCGATGATCTCGCGCAGCTGCATGCGGCCTTCGTTGAGGGCGTTCGACCAGTCGATGATGGCGTTGAAGGTGATCGGGGATTCGCACAGGCCCCAGATCATCGTGTCGCGGCCGGCCTCGATGCGCTTGGCGATGGCGATCTCGCCCTCGCGGCTGAGGAGCTCAACCGCGCCCATTTCGCGCAGGTACATGCGGACCGGGTCGTCGGTGCGGTCGACCGCTTCCTTCTTGACTGCCGCCGCGGGGCGGGGGCCGCCGTCGTCCAGCGGATCGACCTCGTCCTCGACGATGCTCTCGGCTTCCTTGTCGCCGTCCTCGTCGTCATCATCACCAGCATCATCACGCTCAACAATCTGCACCCCCATGTCGTTGAGCGTGGACATGATGTCCTCGATCTGCTCGTTCTGGTCGGGGGGGATGGCGGCGTTGATGTCGTCGATGGTGATGACGCCGCGCTTCTTGGCGCGCGCGATCAGTTTCTTCACCGACGCATCGTTCATGTCGATCAGCGGGGCATCGCCCGCTTCCGCCGTGTCCAGGTCCTGGGTATCGTTTTTCGCCATATTGATCCGCCGCTTAGTCAGTGCCGGCGAGCGACGCCAGCCTTTGCCGTAGTTCCTTCTGCGCCTGCTTCAAGCGCTGCTGTTCTTCATAGGCCTCTTCGGTCACATCCCGCTTCAGCCGTTCGGTCGCGTCGACCAGGGCCTGCTCCACTTCCTCGCTCGCGGCGACGATTTCCACCGCTGCGGCCAGATCGCTTCGGGCGCGGTCCGGGTCGCTGTCGCGGCGGGTGAAGGAGAAGCCCATGGCGCGAGGGCTCTTTCCGCCCGCCGCTCCGTTCTCGGTGCCCAATATGGTGTGAAGTGCCTCTCGATCAAGCGCAGCCCCATGTAACGCGGCTTCGACGAACTCGTCGCGCAGTTTCGCGGTGCCGCGGTCGGCGATCGGAAGGTGCGCCAATTGCTCGCAATGGGCCGGCAATTCCTCCGGGAAATTGGCGAAACCCAGGATGAGCGCCCGAGCGGTCGGGGCGTCGATGCCCTGCTGGGCGATGGCGCGGGCGTTGGCGCCGACCGGCGGGGCAGGGGGCGTCCAGCGCTGGCCTTTGACGAACGGGCGGCGGTCGCGGGTCGCGCCGGGGATGGGTGAGCCTTGCGGGCGGCGAAGCTCGTAGAACCGGCGGAGCCAGTCCTCGCGGTAAATGCGCGACAGGTCGGGATGCTGGATCTGCGCGGCGTGGTCGATCAGGCGCTGCTTGAGGCCCGCCCATGCTTCGGGGGTGTTGAGCGGTTCCGCGTCCAGCTCATGCCGCCACAGCCGCGAGTCGAGCGGTTCTGGGGTGGAGAGGAGCGCTTCGATCGCTTCGCGGCCGCCCTCGCGCACCACGTCATCGGGATCCTGGCCGGCGGGAAGTTCGACGAACTTGAGCGTCCGGTCGGGCCGAAGCAGCGGAAGGGCGCGCAAAGCAGCGCGAATTGCCGCCTTTTTGCCTGCATTATCGCCGTCGAAGCACAGGATCGGGGCGGGATCGAGCCGCCACAAGCGCTCCAGCTGCCCCTCTGTGAGCGCAGTGCCGTTAGGTGCGACCGCTTCGCTGATCCCGGCACGGTCGAGGCCGATAACGTCCATGTAACCTTCGACGACAACGAGCCTTTTCGCAGTCCGGCTCGCGGGTCCGGCGCGGTCGAGGTTGTAGAGCGTCCGCCCTTTGTCGAAGAGCACAGTGTCGGGGCTGTTGAGGTACTTCGGTTCGCCATCGCCGAGGATGCGTCCGCCGAATGCAATCACCCGTCCGCGCGCATCGCGGATCGGGAACATCAGCCGTCCGCGGAACCGGTCGTAGCTGTCCTTTCCGCTCTCCTCGGGTTTGATCAACATGCCGGTGTCGATCAGCCGGTCTTCGCCAAGCTTTTCGAGCGCGCGCTTCAGCGCGGTGCGATTGTCCGGCGCAAGTCCGAGCCCGAAGCGCTGCTGCGTCTCGGTGTCGATCCCGCGCCTCTTCAAGTAATCGCGGGCGTCCGCACCGCCGAGCCCGTCGAGCTGCTCGGTGTACCAAGCGGAAACTGACGCCATGACGTCAGTCAGGCTAGCGGCGCGTTCGGCGCGTTCCTGGGCTTTTGGATCGGGGGCAGGGACATCCATGCCCGCTTTGCCCGCAAGCTCCTTCACCGCATCCATGAACGGCATGCCGCGATTGTCCGTCAGGAAACGGATCGCGTCGCCATGCGCGCCGCAGCCAAAGCAATGGTAGAAGCCCTTGTCGTCGTTGACTGTGAAGCTCGGCGTCTTCTCGTTGTGGAATGGACAGCAGGCTTTCCACTCGCGCCCCGCGCGGAGCAACTTCACCGTCGGCGCGATCACCGCGCTGAGCACGGTCCGCGCGCGCAGTTCATCGAGCCATTGCGGTGAGAGGGTCACTGGGCGCTACTCTGATCAAGCGTGGGCTCGAGGCGCCCTTCGACTTCGCGCTTCGCGCTACGCTCAGGACGCGCGGATCCTGTAGTGCGAGCTTCGACGTCGTTCGTCCTGAGCGAAGTCGAAGGGCGTTCGTGAGGCGGTCGTGCAAGCCAGCTAAGGCGATCCCAGTCGCTCCTGATCAGCGCTTCCTTCTTCGCTCGCGTCCAGCCCTTGAATCGTCGTTCGAAGGCTAGCGCGTCGTAACGCGTAGGCGCCGACGCACACCAGACCAGTTCGACCGGCCGACGCCTGCTCGTCCAATCACAGCACAGGCCCTGTTCGTGCTGCCAAAGCCTCGCTTCCAGATTCTCGGTATGGCCGACGTAGTACGACCCGTCGCCACAGCGCAGCAGATAGACCCAGAATTGCATTCAGGTTGTGCCTACGCCCTTCGACTTCGCTCAGGACGAACGAGTGGGCTGATTTGACACCTAGCGCTGTTTATCCGCAAGCGCGGCGGCCAAAGTTATCCACAGACTCAGGCGCTTGGGCGAATCGGTTCGGAGAAGGAACAATCGGTCGGTGAAGATTTAACCCCCAAGTCCAGCGGCTTGATTTGAAAGGATTCATTCAAGTCGTCGATGAAGGCAAATGTAGGGTAAACTGTCATTCTTCCGACACACGGCGGCAGAGATCGCTGAGCGGAATGAATAGGAGGGGGTTATATGTTGAAGAAAGTCGGCGGGCTTGCCCGCGCTCTCTACATCGTACTCGCGATTGTTGCCGGGTTTGTTGCCCTCGGCATGATGAACGTACCCTTGGTTCTTGTCGTTCTCGGACTGATTGCCGGCATCGTCATGCCGAGAGAGAGAATGCTCCTAGTTGCCGCGCTTGTCATAGCGTTCCCAACGGTCGGCGCCGCCATGGGCAATATCCCCATGATCGGCACGCAACTGACAGCCGTCTGCACAAACCTGCAACTTGGCGCCGCTGCCGCACTCGCCGCCGCGATCGCCATCATGTGCTACGAGCTGGTGATGGAAGGCGTTACCGGGCTGACTGGCACAACCACTGCCAAGACAGCACACGCCTAAGCACTGAGATACCGAAACTGGCTCCGCCGCGCCGTGCGGCGGGGCCTTTTTCGTGTCTGTTTAGGCGAGCGCGGCCTTGACCAACGCGCTGGCGCGGGCTGGCTCAATCGACGGGCCCAGGCGCTCCTTCACCAGACCCATGACGCGGCCCATGTCCTTCATCGAACTAGCGCCGGCCTCGGCGATGATCTCGCGGATCTTCGCTTCCGCGTCGGCATCGCTCAGCTGTTGCGGAAGGAAGCGTTCGATCACCGCTATTTCGCCTTCCTCGGCCGCGGCGCGGTCCTCGCGGCCGCCCTTGCGGTAGAGCTCGGCAGATTCACGACGCTGCTTGATCATTTTCTGCAGCACTTCGGTGACAAGCGCGTCGTCGTCTGCGGGAGCGCCGCCGGTCCGCGCTTCGATGTCACGGTTTTTGATCGCGGCCGAGACGAGGCGGAGCGTGCCCGTCGTCTCCTTGTCGCCACCCTTCATCGCTGCGATCGTGGCCGTCTTGATGTCATCCCGGATCATGATGCCCACGTAGCGTTGCATTTTCACGCTGACCAGCGTTGACCCCGAGGGCCAACCTGCATATCGGCAATCCCTTAGCGACATCGCTGGCAAACCCCTGACGGAAGGCTTCTCCCGCCCATGGCCGACGCACATCCTACGCGCCCCCTACAACCCGAGGGCGCGACGGGAGTCGTGGTGTTTGCGGATGGCCGGACGATCTGGGGGCAGGGCTTTGGCGCGGAAGGCCAGGCGGTCGGGGAGTTGTGCTTCAACACCGCCATGACCGGCTACCAGGAGGTCATGACCGACCCCAGCTATGCGAAGCAGGTCATCGCTTTCACCTTCCCGCACATCGGCAATGTCGGCGCCAACGACGAGGACGTCGAAGCGGGCGAAGCACATGCGCTGGCGTGCCTGGTCCGGGAAGTGGTCACACAGCCGTCGAATTACCGCGCGAACCAGGGCTTTGCCGACTGGATGAAGAAATGGGGGCGGATCGGCATCGCCGGCGTCGATACGCGGGCGCTGACGCGGCTGGTGCGCGAGGAGGGGCCGCCGACGGTCGCCGTCGCGCACAGCGCTGAGGGCAAGTTCGACATCGAGGCCTTGCAGAAGCTTGCGGCCGATTGGCCGGGGCTGGAAGGCATGGACCTCGCCAAGGACGTCAGCCGCTTGCAGGTCGAGCGCTGGACAGGTGGCAAATGGGCATGGGGGCAGGGCTATGAGCTCGGCCGCGACGACGAGAGCCGACCGCATGTCGTCGCGGTCGATTATGGCAACAAACGCAACATTTTCCGGCTGCTTGTTGAGGCTGGAGCTCGGGTAACGGTGGTGCCGGCGAGCGCCTCGTTCGACGAAATCATGGCGCACCAGCCGGACGGTTTCTTCCTGTCGAACGGGCCGGGCGATCCGGCGGCGACGGGCGAATATGCGGTGCCGGTCATCAAGCAGATGCTGGAGACCCGGAGGCCGTTGTTCGGCATCTGCCTCGGTCACCAGATGCTGGCGCTCGCGGTCGGCGGCAAGACCGCGAAGATGTTCCAGGGTCACCGCGGCGCCAATCACCCGGTGAAGCGCCTCGCCGACGGACAGGTCGAGATCACCAGCATGAACCACGGTTTCGCGGTCGAACGCGAAGGACTGCCGGAGAATGTGCGCGAGACTCACGTGTCGCTGTTCGACGGGTCGAATTGCGGGATCGAGCTGACCGACCGCCCGGCGTTCAGCGTGCAATATCACCCCGAGGCGAGCCCGGGTCCGCAGGACAGCTTTTACCTGTTCGAGAAATTCGTCGGGGCAATGAAGTGAGCGAGAATCTGAAGCAGGTCGATCGAGCAACGAGCGTGCTCGCGGTCTTTGAGGAACATGATGAGGACATGGGTGATGTCCGACATGTCATCCATTACTTCTACGGCGGCAACTTTGAAGCTCTACGCAGCTCCTTGATAGAACTGGGTTATCAGACGAGACTGACGGTCAATGAGGATGGTGTAGTCGCCGAGCGCCACGAAGCGATTGGCGAGGATTGGCGAACGTCTACTCTCGTGCACTTGTGTGAGCTCGCTGACACCTACGGCGTCGAGTACGACGGATTTGAAGCTTCGATGACTCGGCAGGAGCCGCGCCCAAAGAAGAAGAATGGTTGGCTCTCTAAGCTCTTGGGAGTGAAGGGTTAGTGGTACGGCCGCTCCTCAAGAGTTTCGCGACGATTACGGCGCTGGGCGTTTCAGCCTGCGTGACGCCACAGATGCACAGCGAAGCGCAGCTCAATACGGTGGCCACCGGTTGCGGGCTCGCGCTTGGCGAGCTGATTCAGGACGAGGAACAGAAAAAGCTGCTGCTCGCTATCCGGCAGGGCCCGACTCCCGAACAGCGCGCCTGCGTCGCAAAGTGGGCTCGCCGCAACGGCCTCAAGCCTGTCTTCGTCAACATGAACTTCCCGGAGAGCGGATCCTAATATGCCCAAGCGGACCGACATCTCCTCGATCCTGATCATCGGCGCCGGTCCGATCGTCATCGGCCAGGCCGCCGAGTTCGACTATTCGGGAAGTCAGGCCGTCAAGGCGCTGAAAAGCGAAGGTTATCGAGTCGTCGTCGTCAATTCTAACCCCGCGACGATCATGACCGATCCCGAGCTTGCCGATGCGACTTATATCGAACCGGTCACGCCCGAGATCGTCGCCAAGATCTGCGAAAAGGAGCGGCCCGATGCGCTGCTCCCAACCATGGGCGGGCAGACCGCGCTCAATACCGCGCTTGCGCTGTTCAAGGACGGAACGCTCGACCGGCTCGGCATCGAGCTGATTGGCGCCAATGCCGAAGCGATCGAGAAGGCCGAGGACCGCGAGAAATTCCGCAATGCGATGGACAAGATAGGGCTGGAGAGCCCGCGCTCGGCCATCATCCACACGATGGAGGAGGCTGCGGCCGCGCTGGAGAGCGTCGGGTTGCCCGCGGTCATCCGTCCGAGCTTCACACTGGGCGGCACGGGGGGCGGCATCGCCTACAACCGCGGCGAATATGAGCATTTCGTCCGCACCGGCCTGGAAGCGTCGCCGACGACCGAGGTGCTGATCGACGAGAGCCTGGTCGGGTGGAAGGAATATGAGATGGAAGTCGTGCGCGACCGCGCCGACAACGCCATCATCATCTGCTCGATCGAGAACATCGACCCGATGGGCGTGCATACGGGCGACAGCATCACCGTCGCCCCGGCGCTGACACTGACCGACAAGGAATATCAGCGCATGCGCTCGGCATCGATCGCGGTGCTGCGCGAAATCGGCGTCGAAACAGGTGGTTCGAACGTCCAGTTCGCAATCGATCCAAGGACAGGGCGGATGGTCGTGATCGAGATGAACCCGCGCGTTTCGCGGTCGTCGGCGTTGGCATCCAAGGCAACGGGCTTCCCGATTGCCAAAGTCGCGGCGCGGCTGGCGGTGGGCTACACGCTCGACGAGATCGCCAACGACATCACGGGCGGAGCGACACCCGCGAGCTTCGAGCCGACCATCGACTATGTCGTGACAAAGGTGCCGCGCTTCGCCTTCGAGAAGTTCAAGGGCGCCGAGGCCCTGCTATCGACGTCGATGAAGTCGGTCGGCGAGGTGATGGCGATCGGCCGCAGCTTCCACGAGAGCCTGCAGAAGGCGCTCCGCGGGCTGGAGATCGGCCTGTGCGGGCTCGACCGGGTCCGCGAACTCGAGAATGCGGATCCTTCGACGATTGAATCGGCGCTGGCTCGACCGACGCCGGACCGGCTCCTGGTGGCGGCGGAGGCGCTGCGGCAGGGGTTTACCGTCCAGCGCATCAACGAGATCGCAAAGTTCGACCCATGGTTCCTCGAGCGGCTGCAGGAGATCGTCCAGGCTGAAGAGGAAGTGCGCCTGAAGGGGCTGCCAGCGGACGCAGCGGGAATGCGGCGCCTCAAGGCGATGGGCTTCTCCGACGGGCGCCTGGCGCAATTGTCGCTGCGCTCGGTCGAGGTGAACCGCGCGATGAGCGAGAAGACCGCGGCGGGCTCTGGCGTGGTTCACGACGCCATGAAAGCCATGACCGGCGGCGTGACCGAGGCAGAGGTGCGCAACCATCGGCTGAAGCTGGGCGTGCGGCCCGTATTCAAGCGCATCGACAGCTGTGCGGCCGAGTTCGATGCAACCACGCCCTACCTCTATTCGACCTACGAGGGGCCGCTGTTCGGCGAGCCTGAGGACGAGGCGGAGGTCGAGGATAAGCGCAAGGTGATGATCCTTGGCGGCGGGCCCAACCGGATCGGGCAGGGCATCGAGTTCGACTATTGTTGCTGTCACGCCGCGTTTGCACTGCGCGATGCGGGTTTCCAGACGATCATGGTCAATTGCAACCCTGAGACGGTGTCGACTGACCCGGACACATCCGACCGGCTTTATTTCGAGCCGCTGACGGGCGAGGACGTTCTCGAGATCGTCCGGCGCGAACAGGAACGGGGCGAGCTGCTGGGCGTGATCGTCCAGCTCGGCGGGCAGACGCCGCTGAAGCTCGCGGCGGAACTGCAGGCGGCGGGCGTGCCGATCCTTGGGACCTCGCCTGACAGCATCGACCTCGCCGAAGACCGCGAGCGGTTCGCGAAGCTGGTGCAGCAGCTTGGGCTGAAGCAGCCGGCCAACGGCATTGCGCGCAGCCGCGATGAGGCGATCCGGGTAGCCGAACGCATCGGCTATCCGGTGCTCCTGCGGCCTTCCTACGTGCTTGGCGGGCGCGGCATGGAGATTGTCGACGGGCCGCAGCAGCTTGATCACTATATCGCGACCGCGGTTCAGGTCTCGGGCACGAGCCCAGTGCTGATCGACCGCTATTTGCGCGATGCGATCGAGGTCGATGTGGACGCGATTTGCGACGGCACTGACGTCACCGTTGCCGGTGTGCTGCAGCATATCGAGGAGGCGGGCGTTCACTCGGGCGATAGCGCCTGCTCGCTGCCTCCGTACAGCCTAAGCGCTGACATCGTCGCCGAGATCGAGCGGCAAGCGCGCGAATTGGCGCTCGCGCTCAAGGTCAAAGGGCTGATGAACGTCCAGTTCGCGGTGAAGGACGGCGAGGTCTATCTCATCGAGGTCAATCCGCGCGCAAGCCGCACAGTGCCCTTTGTTGCCAAGGCAATCGGCAAGCCGGTCGCGAAGATCGCGGCGCGGGTAATGGCGGGCGAGAAGCTCGGCACGTTTGGCGAGATCCAGCGCTCGCTCGATTATATCGCAGTGAAGGAGTCTGTGTTCCCGTTCGCCCGCTTCCCCGGCACCGACCCTGTGCTTGGACCGGAAATGAAGAGTACTGGCGAAGTTATGGGAATCGATAAGGATTTCGATACGGCATTTGCCAAGTCATTGCTCGGCGCGGGAATGAAGCTGCCGCAGTCTGGGACTGCATTCGTGTCGGTCAAGGATGCGGACAAGGACAATATCATCCCTGCAGTCGAGAAGATGATCGAACTCGGTTTCTCCATCATCGCCACTGGCGGCACCGCGGCTCACCTGCAGTCCAAGGGGCTTGCCGTCGAAACGGTGAATAAGGTGGCCCAAGGGCGCCCGCACATTGTTGACCGGTTGACCGATGGAGATGTTGCGATGGTCTTCAATACGACCGAGGGCTGGCAGTCGCTGAAGGACAGCCATTCGATCCGGACGACCGCGCTCAACAAGAAGGTGCCGTACTTCACGACGGCGGCGGCGAGCCTGGCCGCAGCGCGGTCGATTGAAGCTCTTCGGGGGCACGCGCTTGAAGTCGCTTCGTTACAATCCTATTATTCCGGCTCCTAGAACGAGCTTCCACACCAGTCTTGCTCACGTTCGCGACGCCTGAGGCAGGCGCGCCGGGGCAGGGTTTTGAAAAGGGATTTGTAAGATGGCGAGTGCCGAAAAGGTGCCAATGCTGGCCGAGGGCTTTCGCAAGATGACCGACGAGCTCAAGCGGCTCAAGAGCGAGGAGCGCCCGGAGATCGTTCAGGCGATCGAGGATGCGCGCGCCCACGGCGACCTCAGCGAGAACGCCGAATATCACGCCGCGAAGGAGCGCCAGGGCCAGATCGAAGCAATGATCGCCGATCTGGAAGATCGCCTGAGCCGCGCAATGGTGATCGATCCGACGACGCTGTCGGGCGACAAGATCGTGTTCGGCGCGACCGTCACGCTGCTCGACGAAGACGAGAAGAAGGTGAAGTACCAGCTTGTTGGTCAGACCGAGGCGGACGCCAAGGATGGCCGGATCAGCTACAACTCGCCGCTTGGCCGCGCCCTCATTGGCCGCCAGGCCGGCGACGAGGTCGAAGTGACCACCCCGTCGGGTGACCGTTACTACGAGGTCAAGAAGATCGAGTTCATCTGAGCCGCTTCATGGCTCGGATATTCCGGAGCGCGACGGGGATCATCGCGGCGCTGACAGCGCTGGCGTGGGTTGTCGCACAACTCTCGGGTTACAGTGGCTATATCGCTGAGGCGCTCGGGTTCATTCCTGCGCGCTTCAGCGGCTTTCAGTCTCACTACCCGCTGGCGCCGGCGATCCTGACCCCGCTTACGGCGACGTTCGTCCACGGTGGCTGGTTGCACCTCGCCACAAACCTGCTGGTTTTCATCTGGTGCGGAAATGCAGTCGAGCGCGCGCTGGGCCGCGGCAATTTGATCGTTATCTATGTGATTGGCGCTTATGCTGCAGCGGCAGCGCAGTGGCTCAGCGATCCGCTCGGCATGGTGCCGATGGTCGGCGCGAGCGGAGCGATTAGCGCGATCATGGCTGCCTTCGCGCTCAGCTTTGGCCGGCCGCGCATGTTCACGCGCAACATTAAGGTCAACCGCTGGCTACACATTGCCCACTTGCTGGCCGCGTGGGTGATTATCCAGTTGATGGTGGGCTGGGTTGCGGGAGGCCAGGGCTTCTTGCTGGCAACTCCCGCGCATATCGGAGGATTCATCGCCGGGCTATTGCTCCAGCGGCCGCTGCTTCTGTGGAAATTCCGTAACGCCTAGCCAGCGGGCTGCTTTGGCCTCGCTATTCCCGGAATGCTGCCTTCAATATCCGGCTCGAGCAAACGATGCAGGTGGACGATGACATATTTCATCTCGGCATCGTCAACGGTGCCCTGCGCCTTGCCGCGCCAGGCCTCTTCCGCAGAAGAATAACTGTCAAAGACGCCGACGAGGTCGATCGTCCCGAGATCGAAGTCGAGAGTCTGCGGGTCCTTCACGCGCCCGCCAAAGACCAGGTGAAGCTTGCTCATATTCCCCCGCTAGCCGGAATTGCGCGCCTCGTCAGCGATTCTTGACTGCGTCGACGGCTGCTTGGCCCGAAGCCTTGGCAGCGTCGGTTACCCCTTCGAACAGCGAGCGAATGGTCTGCTCGCCTCTCTCGCGGGTGAGGCCAAGCTCACTCAAGCGCTCGCTTCCGGTCTCCCTTGCAGCATCGACAGCGGCTCTCGCGCTTTCGCGGACCCGCCTGACGGTCGGGCGCAGCGCCTTGGTCTCGGCTTTGGTGCGCGGGAGGAGCGCCGCGAGGAGGGCGCCTGCGGCAAGGCCGCCGGCAATGGCGATCAACGGCGCCGAGGTGACTGCGTCACCGGCCCGCCGACCTGCGCCTGTCACGCTCGTTCGAGCACGGTCATAGGCTTCGATGGCACGTTGGCGTGGCGTGGTGCGCCCGGTTTCGCCGTTGTTCGAGTTGTCGTTTCGCGAGTCGGTCATTCCACTGTCTCCGTATTTGGCTTCGTTCGCCTCGACGTTTTCGCCTGCTTCTTGGTTGCACGCTTCATCGTGAAACTCTTCGTGAGCTTGCCGGCCAGTTCCATCAGCGGTTCCCGGGCAAGGAACAGTGCTATTGCCGCCACCGTTCCGCCCGCGGTGATGGGCCGGGAGCGAACTGCGTCGACGGCATTTTCAGCAAGGTCGGCGCCCTTGTCTTTCGCGCCTTCCCACGCGTCCCGGGTCAGGCGCTTGGGATTTAGCCGTTCCTGCAATTGCTCCGCGCTTCCGATCAATCTCGCGCGGCGACGGTCGGCCTCTGCGCGAGCGGCGACGATTTCCGGCGTGTCCCTCACAGGTCGCGCTTCAATCTTTGCGCCCCGTACCACCCGAGGCCGCCCGCGATTGCGGCGAACAGCAGGAACGAGATGAGCCCAGCAAGCAGCGGGTCCATGAAGGCGTAAAGCTCCATGAAAACTCCGAACGCGAGTGCCATGATGGCGGCGATAGCTACGACGAAAGCAACGCCGAACAACGCTGCAGGAAGGATAAGTGCTTTGCCCTTTGCAGTGGCGATCGCCTTGACGACGTCGAGCTCGGCCTTGGCGTATGCCTTTCCCTCTTCGACGAGCTCCTGAACCAGCTCGCCGATCGGCCGCTCATTCTGCGGATTGTTGCCGGGATCGGTCGGCTTCAGCATCAATCCTCGTCGTCGTCCTCATCCTTGGCCAGCCCGGTCTTGAGCAGGCGTGCGAGGACGAAACCGACAACGGCAGCTCCGGCAAGCGCGATGCCGGGCGAGTTGCGAACGAACTCGCGGGTGTCGTCGATCAATTCGTCCGGATCCTTTTCGGCAATGGCGTTCGCGGCATTCTCGATCGCCGAGGCGGCGCGGCGCGCATAGTCACCATATTCGGTTCCGAGGCGCTCTTCGATGCCGGGAGCGGTGTCGCCGACGAGCTTGGCTACGTTGCCGAGCGCTTCGGCCGAGCGTTCCAGACCCTGGCTGACGAAGCCGCGTGCACGCTCACCAGCCTGGCTTGAGAGGTTCTCCGTGCCGCGACGAATGCGGTCGGCAATGCCGTCGCTGTCGCTGGTCGACGTAATTTCGCGATCCTGGATCAATGTGTCGTTCACCGTCGCCGTGCCGCCGGACGCGCCCGCAATCACCTTGTCGGTGCCTTCCGGCAGATCGGCGGTCTTGTTGTCAGCCATAACCCATACCTCCTTTTCCGGCTCAACCATAAGCCGGTGGCCTTCGTTCCTGCGCCATGGGGTGAAAGTTGCACGGTCCGGCGCGACGGGTATGAGGGCCCTTGGGTCGATATGGCTCGTTCCAGTTACGAAACAAGGTCAAATGACGCGAATTGCTCAGGTTCACGCGCGGCAAATCCTCGACAGCCGCGGCAACCCCACGGTCGAGGTCGATGTCCGGCTTGAGGATGGCAGCTTTGGCCGGGCAGCGGTGCCGTCCGGCGCGTCGACGGGTGCTCACGAAGCGGTCGAGCTTCGCGATGGCGACAAGAGCCGCTGGGGAGGGAAGGGCGTCGAGAAGGCCGTTGCCAACGTGAATGGCGAGATCGCGGAAGCGGTTGCTGGTCGCGATGCGGACGACCAGCAGGGGCTGGATCGGGCTTTGGTCGATCTCGACGGGACCGAGAACAAGGGCCGGCTTGGGGCGAATGCGATCCTTGGCGTCAGCCTGGCCAACGCCAAGGCCGCTGCGGCCTCGGCCAAGCAGCCGCTCTACCGCTACATCGGCGGGGCCGAAGCTAACTTATTGCCGACGCCGATGATGAACATCCTGAACGGTGGCGCGCATGCCGACAATGGCATCGACTTCCAGGAATTCATGGTGCTGCCGGTCGGTGCAGCGACGTTTGCCGAAGCGCTTCGCTGCGGCGCCGAGATTTTCCATGCACTGAAAAGCGCGCTTCATTCCGCGGGTCTGTCGACTTCTGTAGGCGATGAGGGCGGGTTCGCTCCGGCCATCAGCAATTCACGCGAAGCGCTGGATTATATTGAGAAAGCGGTCAGCGCCGCGGGATATTCGCTCGGCCAGGACGTGCTGCTTGGGCTCGATTGCGCGGCCAGCGAATATTTCAAGGATGGCGCCTACCGCATGGTGGGCGAGGGGCGGACCCTGTCGTCTGCCGAGAATGCGGAGTTCCTCACCGATCTGGCGACGAATTACCCGATCGCGTCGATCGAAGACGGCATGGCCGAAGACGATTGGGACGGATGGAAGCTGCTGACCGAGAAGCTCGGCGACCGCGCCCAGCTGGTAGGCGACGACCTGTTCGTGACAAACGTTACGCGGCTGCAGAAGGGCATTTCGGAGGGCATCGCCAATTCGATCCTGATCAAGGTCAATCAGATCGGGACGCTGACCGAGACGATCGAAGCGGTCCGCCTGGCGCACAGCAACGGCTACACCTCGGTGATGTCGCACCGGTCGGGCGAGACCGAGGATTCAACGATCGCCGACCTCGCGGTTGCGCTGAGCTGCGGCCAGATCAAGACGGGCAGCCTTGCACGGTCGGACCGGACGGCGAAGTATAACCAGCTGCTGCGGATCGAGGAGGAGCTTGGTGCCGACGCGCGTTATGCGGGGCGGGGCGCGATCAAGGCATATAATCCCAGCTGATTCACAAGCTTATCCACGACTTATCCGCGAAATATCCACCAATTCATTCGATTGTTCTTGCCTTCATGGCGTCTTCGTGATTCTTCTGAAGACGCATGAAGGGGACGAACCGCATTTTGGCATTGATCCGCAGGTCGGCGATGCCGGCGCTGGCGGTCATTGTCGTCGGCACGTTCGCCGGGCATGCGGTCGCCGGTCCCAATGGCCTCCTCGCCTGGGGCGGTTATCACCGCGCGCTCAACGAGCGGAAGGCGGAGCTTGCAGCGCTCCAGCAGGAAAAAGCGCAGCTGCGGCACCACTCGACCCTCCTCGACCCGCGCAAAGCAGATCCGGACATGGCCGACGAGTTAGTGCGAAAGGACCTGGGTCTCGTCCGCAACGATGAAGTCATCGTTCCGCTCGACTAGTTGCCGCTTCCGACACTGCTGCCTATAGGCGGCGGCTTCCAGAGGAGAGAGACCGCCGTGGCGCGTTCCGCCAAGAAAACCGCCGTTTCCACTGCCGCCGCCGAGGCTGGCGTCCAGCAGCCGCCGCAACCCCAGCGCTACAAGGCGTCGAAGGAAGAGCTGCTGAAGCTCTACCGCGAGATGCTGCTGATCCGCCGCTTCGAGGAGCGCGCCGGCCAGCTCTACGGCCTCGGGCTGATCGGTGGCTTCTGCCACCTCTATATCGGGCAGGAAGCGGTCGGCGTCGGGCTGCAGTCGGCGATGACCGTGGGTAAGGACAGCGTCATCACCGGCTATCGCGATCACGGCCACATGCTCGCCTACGGGATCGACCCGAAGGTCATCATGGCCGAGCTGACCGGCCGCGAGGCGGGCATTTCGAAGGGCAAGGGTGGTTCGATGCACATGTTTAGCGTCGAGCATGGCTTTTACGGCGGCCACGGCATCGTCGGCGCGCAAGTAGCGCTCGGCACCGGCCTGGCGCTCACGCATCAGTATAGCGGCGATGGCGGCGTGTGCCTGGTCTACATGGGCGACGGAGCGGTGAACCAGGGCCAGGTCTACGAATCCTTCAACATGGCCAAGCTGTGGAACCTGCCGGTCATCTACGTGGTCGAGAACAACAAATATGCGATGGGCACGTCGATCCTGCGCTCGTCAGCGGAGCCGGAGCTGTTCCGCCGCGGGCAGGCGCACCGGATCCCAGGTCTGCAGGTCGACGGGATGGACGTGCTTGCGGTGCGGGGTGCGGCTGATGTCGCTCTCGAATGGACGCGGGGCGGCAAGGGGCCGATCCTGATCGAGTTCCTGACGTATCGCTATCGCGGCCACTCGATGTCAGACCCGGCGAAGTACCGGACGCGCGAGGAAGTGCAGGACGTACGCGAGCATCGCGACCCGATTGAGCACGCCGCGAAGGAACTCGAGAAGCTCGGTGTGAAGGAAGAAGAGCTCAAGGCGATCGACAAGGAAATCAAGGATATCGTCGTCGAAGCTGCTAAGTTTGCTGAAGATGCGCCGGAGCCGGAGCCAGCCGAGCTCTACACTGACGTCCTGGTGGAGAGCTACTGATGGCGACCGAACTCAAGATGCCCGCGCTTTCCCCGACGATGGAGGAAGGGACGCTCGCCAAATGGCTGGTCAAGGAAGGCGATGATGTCCGCTCCGGCGACATCCTGGCCGAGATCGAGACCGACAAGGCGACGATGGAATTCGAAGCTGTCGACGAAGGCAAGATCGCGAAGATCCTGGTCCCCGAAGGCAGCGAAGGCGTGAAAGTGGGCCAGCCGATCGCATTGCTTGCTGCGGATGGCGAGACGGTCAGCGAGACGCCGGCTGCGGCGCCTGCTGCAGCGGAAGCGCCGGCCGTTCCCGAGCCAGCTGAACAGAAGTCGGAAGCGACGCCGACGCCGCACGTGTTCGAGACCGCCGCGCGCGATCTGGTTGCTGACGTCGCGAAGACCCACGACGATCCGGAAGTGCCTGAGGGCACGCCCTTGGTCTCGACGACAGTGCGCGACGCGCTTCGTGACGCGATGGCGGAGGAGATGCGCAAGGACGAGCGCGTCTTCGTGATGGGCGAGGAGGTTGCGGAGTATCAGGGTGCCTACAAGGTCACCCAAAACCTGCTTCAGGAATTCGGCGCCAAGCGCGTGATCGACACGCCGATCACCGAATATGGCTTTGCCGGTATCGGTTCGGGCGCGGCGATGGGCGGCCTTCGCCCGATCGTCGAGTTCATGACCTTCAACTTCGCGATGCAGGCGATCGATCACATCATCAATTCGGCTGCGAAGACCAACTACATGTCGGGCGGGCAGATGCGTTGCCCGATCGTGTTCCGCGGTCCGAATGGCGCTGCCGCTCGCGTTGCTGCCCAGCACAGCCAGAATTACGGCCCGTGGTACGCCAGCGTCCCCGGCCTGATTGTCATCGCGCCGTACAGTGCTGCAGACGCCAAGGGCCTGCTCAAGGCCGCGATCCGCAGCGAAGACCCAGTCGTCTTCCTCGAGAACGAGCTTCTTTATGGCCAGCATTTCGATGTGCCGCAGCTTGACGATTACGTGCTTCCGATCGGCAAGGCGCGGATCGTTCGCCCGGGCAAGGACGTGACCATCGTCAGCTACTCGATCGGCGTCGGCGTTGCGCTCGAAGCCGCGCAGGAGCTAATGGGGCAGGGGATCAACGCTGAGGTCATCGACCTCCGCACCTTGCGACCGCTCGACAAGGCGACGGTGTTGGAGAGCCTCAAGCGCACCAACCGGATGGTCGTGGTCGAGGAAGGCTGGCCGACTTGCTCGATCAGTTCGGAGATTATCGCCATCGCGATGACCGAGGGCTTCGACAACCTCGATGCGCCCGTGATGCGCGTGACCGACGTCGACGTGCCGCTGCCCTACGCCGCGAACCTCGAGAAGCTGGCGCTGATCAAGGCGGCAGACGTGGTCGAGGCCGTGAAGGCCGTCACATATCGCTGAGCTGTCGGACCGCGACTTGGTTCGGAGCCACTGGCCGGCGCATCTGAGGCCGGCGTTCGATGCATTGTTCGCGATCGATGATGCGATGGCTGATGTCGTTGCGCAGTCGACGCAGCCCGCCCTGGGCGCAATCAAGCTAGCCTGGTGGCGGGAACGGCTCGAAGAATTGGATGAGGGCAAGGTGCCTGCCGAACCGCGGTTGCAAGCAGCGGCGGAGGACCTTCTGCCGCGCGGCGTAACCGGTACTGATCTGGCTAAGCTGGAAGATGGGTGGGCCGCACTGCTCGATGAAGAGTCTGAGGAAAACCGCATAGCCGAGCGCGGAGCGCGGCTTTTCGAAATGGGAGCCATTTTGCTTGGAGGCAACTTCGATGACGATGTGGCTTGGGCGGGGCGATTATTCTCTTCCGTCGACGTTGTTCGCCGCGGCCTTAGCAACGCGGCTCCTGATAAGCCCCGTCTAGGCCAGGTCGTTATCGATCGCCCGCTCAGGCCGTTGACAGCGCTCAGTGCCTTGGCGGCGCGAGGCTCGCTCGAGCCGCAGGCGACGCCAGGCCGGGCATGGGCCCTGCTTCGCCATCGACTGACGGGTCGCATCTAACCACGGTTGACAGGAACGTTTAAAGAACAGAAAGGTGCGTCCGTGCCGAATCTCCTCAGTTTTTTGGGAGATTCTAGTGATCCGTTATCTTGCCGGCGCTGCCGTCGCCTTGTTGCTTTCCACTGGCGTCTTCTTTCTCTGGCAGTCGCACGCGGAATCCGCCCCGAATCTTCCTTCTGCACCGCAAGCGCGGCCGGCTAGTGCGTTCCTCACTCCAGCCGGTCCTCTGAGCGCGCCGGAAGCGAGCCCGAAGAGTCGCGAGCAGAAGCGCTTCAGCCGCTACGACCATGACAAGGACGGCAGGGTGGAAGCTGCCGAGTATCTCGGCGCACGCAAGAAGAACTTCGACAAGCTCGATGCCGACCACAATGGGTCGCTCTCGTTCCAGGAATATGCCGTGAAGGGGATCGAGAAATTCAACGGCGCCGACCAGGACCGTTCAGGCTGGCTGACCGCAGCCGAGTTCGCGCGTACCGCCCCGCCGCCGCCCAAGCATAAGAGCTGCAGTTGCAACATCGCGTCGCGGTCGACCGACAGCAACGACGACTAGGCGGGTTCGACGATAAGCATCCGATCGAGCCACTGCGAGAAAGCTACCCGAGCGCGATCGGTGTAGGCTTTCTTGCGGTCGGCCTTCTTCGCCCGGCCGGGCGGAGGTGGCATTAGTCCGAAATTGACGTTCATCGGCTGAAAGGTCTCGGCGTCAGCGCCGCGCGTGATGTGGTTGAGCAGCGCACCGAGAGCCGTCTCTATTGGGGGCGGCTGGAGCGTCTCGCCAAGTTGCTCGGCAGTCGCGAAGCGTGCAGCGAGAATGCCGATGGCGGCGCTTTCGACGTAGCCTTCGCAGCCGGTGATCTGCCCGGCGAAGCGGACGTTGGGCCTCGACTTTAACCGAAGCTGGTCATCGAGAAGCTTGGGCGAATTGATGAAACTGTTGCGGTGGATGCCGCCAAGGCGTGCGAATTCGGCATTCTCGAGCCCTGGAATGGTGCGAAAGACCCGCACTTGCTCGCCGTGCTTCAGTTTGGTCTGGAAGCCGACCATGTTCCACAGGGTGCCGAGCGCGTTGTCCTGGCGGAGCTGGACGACGGCGTAGGGCCATCGGCCCGTTCGGGGATTGTCGAGTCCAGTCGGCTTCATCGGGCCAAAACGCAGCGTCTCGAGACCGCGCTCGGCCATCACCTCGATCGGCATGCAGCCTTCGAAGTAAGGCGTGTCCTGCTCCCAGTCTTTGAAGGGCATTTTCTCGCCTTCGACGAGGGATTGGACGAATGCCTGATATTGCGCCTTATCGAGCGGGCAATTGATGTAATCTTTGCCGCCCTTGTCCCAGCGCGCCGCCATCCAGGCGACGTCCATGTCGATGCTGTCGCGGTGGATGATTGGCGCGATGGCGTCGAAGAAGGCGAGGGCGTCCCGGCCGGTCTCGCCGGCGATGGCTTGAGCGAGGCCCGGCCCTGTCAACGGGCCGGTGGCAATGATCGTCGGATGGTCGGGCAGGGCATCGATCCGTTCGCGCACGACACGGATGTTCGGGTGCTGCTCAATTTCCCGCGTGACTTCGGCCGCGAAATCTTCGCGATCAACGGCAAGCGCGGAGCCGGCAGGAACGCGATGCTTGTCGGCTACGCGCATGATCAGCGAATTGAGTGCGCGCATCTCCTGGTGCAGCAGTCCGACGGCATTGTGCTCGGCATCGTCGGAGCGGAAGCTGTTGGAACAGACCATCTCCGCGAGACGGTCGGTCTCGTGCGCCGGCGTATTGTCGCCACCGCCGCGCATCTCGGACAGGCGCACGCGCAGACCGGCTTCCGCAAGCTGCCAAGCTGCCTCGCTTCCGGCGAGTCCGCCACCGATTACGTGAATGTCAAAGTTCGTCATTGCGAGCGAAGCGTGGCAATCCAGAGGGCGTTCGACTGGATTGCCGCGCGCCTGCGGCGCTCGCAATGACGGCAGTGAGGGACTAAATCCAGCCCATGCGCATCTTTACCATCGGCTACGAGGGCGCGACGATGGACGAGTTTCTCGCCGCGCTGACGAATGCCGGCGTCGAACGCGTAATCGACGTTCGCGCCTTGCCGTTGTCTCGTCGGCCCGGTTTTTCGAAGACGCCGCTCCGGCTTGCCCTCGACGAAGCCGGCATTGAATATATTCACCTGAAAGCGCTGGGCACGCCCTCCGAGGGCCGAACCGCGGCCAGGGCCGGGCGCCACGAAGACATGAAGCGAGTTTACGCGGGCCAGCTCGAGCTTCCAGAAGCGATCGCGCAGGGTGCGCAAATGCTCGATCTTGCGGTGGAGAAACCAAGCGCATTGCTGTGCATGGAGCGCGAGCCTGCCCAGTGTCACCGGACGCTACTCTTGGACGCCATCGCGCCTGACGCAGATATTGTTGACCTGTACGCCTGATTACATTCCAACGGCCCTAGGAACCGGCGCGCGTCCTGACAGGTTCCCCTGTCGTAACGATCTGAACGGGAGCGATTGCCATGAGGAAACTTGTGATTCTCTTTGGCGGAGCAGCACTGCTCGCCGCGTGCCAGACCAACCCGCCACCGCCGCCAGCACCGCCGCCCGTCTCCGTCGATCCTAATAACCCGCTTTTCGCGCCGGGCTTCCTTGCTCAAGCCGGAAGCAGCGGCGAGTTCGAGATCCAGTCGAGCCAGATGGCGCTGCAAATGTCGCAGAACCTTGCAGTGCGGAATTTTGCAAACATGATGATCGCCGATCACACGCGCCTGGCGCAAGCAGTCGGTGCAGCTGCAGCTTCGGCCGGCATTACGCCGCCGCCGCCGGGTCTTCTTCCAGCGGATCAGACGACGCTAAGCCAACTTGGTGCGGCGGGGAGCGGTCCGAATTTCGATCTTGCCTACAAGAATGCCCAGATCGCCGGTCATCAAAGTGCCCTGCAGCTGATGCAGAATTATGCGGCGAGGGGTGACGTCCCGGCGCTCCGCACCGCGGCATCACAGGCTATTCCAACGATTCAGATGCACCTGAATCAGGCGCAGATGCTGAATGTCGCCCCCACTGCTCCGCCCCAGGCAATGCCAACGCCCGGGCGCTCGGGCGAGCGAGGTTGAAAGATTGGCCCGGCCAAGGCAGCCGGGCCCTTAAGCCTAAATCGGTTCGGAAACTTCGAAGGTCACGTAATTCTCGCCGACAGTCGCGTCGACATGACCGTCTTGAGTGATGGTGATTTCGAACGGCGCTCCAGTTTGCCGACTAAAACCAGAGAGGTGAATTACACCCTTTTTATCGGTCCGTTGAACATAGCGGCCCACCACCGCGGAGTAGTCGCCACTGATGGTTTCAGGTTGCCCGGTATAGTTCAGCGGCGCAACGCCAAGCGCAACTGCAACGACTGTCGACATCAACATCTTTAATCTCCCTTTTCGCAGCTTCAGTGCTGCTGGGGAGACGATTTCAAGAAGCGTGCCAAAGCACTAAAACCAGTGGCCTCAATATCTTAGCCATATATGTCGATCTCACGACAATGGTGGATGGTGCTATAGCTTAGTAATACACACCTACACGGTCGGCAGCTCTTCGGCGCGGGTTGCCCCGTCAAGCAACGCTTCAATATCTGGGATCGGGCGGCCGCTCATTTCCTTGTTCACTGTGCAAATGAGCCGTTTCTCCACCTCCGAGTGAAGGCACTTCTTCAGAACGCCTAGCGCCTTGGGGGGAGCGATAATCGCCAAGGCGTCGAAATCGCCGCGCAGGGCGCGAACTTTCAATTCCTCGGCCGCATCTTTGACCCAGCGATCCTCTTCCTGCTGTTTGAAATCAGCTTCTTCGTAGGTCGACCGTCCGTAACCCGCACTTTGCTTGGTGGTCCCCGGCGCGTCCGTCTTGATCTCGCGATCCTTACGGTCGTCGCGCTCATCGTGAGCCTCGGTTCGAAGGTCGATCTGGTTGTCGTCCCCGTGGTTGCGGAAGAATAGCGTCTTACGGCCGTCGGCGACGAGAACGAGCGCATTGTGGGGCAGGGGCATGAGCGGTTACTCCTATGGAAATTCGTCAGGAGAACGCGGGCTTTGCACAGGTTGCTCCGCCGCTCGTCGCAGCGGAGCGCACCTTTGCCTAACTCACTCCTGTTCGGGATCGCTTGGCTCCGGATCGACTGGTTGGTCGAGCTCACTTTCGCCGACGACCGCGTCCGGAATCGGCGCAATTTCGTCGCCGCCTTCCAGTTCGAGCTCTTCCTCGTCGCTTTCGTCAATCTTGGCGACGCTGACGACGTGCTCGTTATTGGCCACCTTGAAGATCGTCACGCCCATTGTGTTACGGCCGGCAATGCGAATGCTGCCGACGGTCGTGCGGATCATCTTGCCCTGGTCGGTGACGAGCATGAGCTGCTCGCCCTGCTGAACCGGGAAGGATGCCACGACGCAGCCGTTGCGCTCTGAAGTATCGATGTTGGTGATGCCCTGGCCGCCACGATTGGTCCGCCGATACTCGTAGGCCGACGAGCGCTTTCCGTAGCCGTTCTCGGTGATGGTGAGGATGAACTGCTCGCCATCGGCCAGTTCAGTGAGGCGGTCTTGCGAAAGAGAGCATTCGCCGTCTTTTTCACCCTTCCAGGGAGCGAAGCGCAAATAAGCCTCGCGTTCTTCCTGCGTCGTCCCGACGCGGTGGAGGATCGACATCGAGATGACTTCGTCGCCGGGTTGCAGCCGGACGCCACGAACGCCCGTCGATGTGCGCGACTGAAACTCGCGAACGTCGGTAGCCATGAAGCGGATCGCCTTGCCGTGACGCGTTGCCAGAAGAACGTCGTCACCCTCGGTCAGCAATTCGACGCTGATCAGGCGATCGGTGGGATCCGCCTGCTCGTCGCTGTCATCGCCCTCGCTTTCATCCGGAGCGCCAGCACCGAAGCGCATGGCGATCTTCCCATTCGAGGGGATGTTGGTGAACGCCGCCATGCTGTTGCGCCGGACGGTGCCATGCGCGGTCGCGAACATGATGTGCAGGCCGCCCCAAGTCTCTTCGTCTTCCGGCAGTGGAAGCACCGTCGAGATCGTCTCGCCTTCCGCCAGCGGCAGCAGGTTCACCATGGGGCGGCCCTTGGTATTGGGCCCCCCTTCGGGCAGGCGCCACACCTTCATCCGGTAGACCCGGCCGAGGTTGGAGAAGAACAGCACAGGATTGTGCGTCGAGGTCACGAACAGGTTGGTGACCGCGTCCTCTTCCTTCGTCGCCATGCCGGCGCGGCCCTTGCCGCCGCGCTTTTGCTCTCGGAAAATCGCGAGCGGGGTGCGCTTGATGTAGCCGGCTAGGGTCACGGTGATGACCATGTCCTCGCGCTCGATAAGGTCCTCATCCTCGATGCCGTCGGCGGCCGCGGCCAGCTCGGTTACACGAGGCGTGGCGAACTCGGCTTCGACCTCGTCGAACTCCTCCTGCATCACCTCGTAAAGGCGGACGCGGTTGGCGAGGATTTCGAGCAGCTCGCCGATATTCTTGGCGAGGCCTTCGAGTTCATTTCCGATCTCGTCGCGACCGAGCGCCGTCAGGCGATGGAGGCGAAGCTCGAGGATGGCTCGGACCTGTGCGTCAGACAGGCGGTAGACCTTGTCGCTTTTCTGCGGCTCGACCGCTTCGACGAGCGCGATGTAGGGGCGGATCTGCTCCATCGGCCATTCGCGCTCGAGCAGCTTCTCGCGAGCGACGGCGGGGCTCGCGGACCCGCGGATCAGCTTCACTACCTCGTCGAGGTTGGTGACGGCGACGACCAGGCCCAGCAACAGATGAGCGCGCTCGCGGGCCTTCAGCAACTCGAACTTCGAGCGGCGCGTGATTACTTCCTCGCGGAAGCGGATGAAGCTTTCGATAAAGTCTCGGAGGGTCAGCGTTTCCGGGCGGCCACTGCGGATGGCGAGCATGTTCGCCGGGAAGCTGGATTGGGCCGGGGTGTGCCGCCAAAGCTGGTTGAGAACGACTTCGGGCGTCGCGTCGCGCTTGAGGTCGATGACGATGCGGACACCTGCGCGACTGGATTCGTCGCGGATATCGGACACGCCCTCGATGCGCTTGTGCTTGGCGGCTTCGGCGATTTTTTCGACCAGCCCGGATTTGCCGACCTGATAGGGAATTTCGGTGAGGACGATGGAGCGGCGGTCGCCACGGCCTTCTTCGACCGTGTAGCGCGAGCGCATCATGATCGAGCCGCGGCCCGTTGTGTACGCGCTGCGGATTCCGGACTGACCGAGGATCTGGGCGCCGGTCGGGAAGTCCGGACCCTTTACATATTCCATCAGCCCTTCAGAGCTGATGGCCGGGTCAGCAATGTAAGCGCGGCACGCGCCGAGCACTTCGCCAAGGTTATGTGGTGGAATGTTGGTCGCCATGCCGACCGCGATGCCGCCGGCGCCGTTGACGAGGAGGTTGGGGAAACGGGCAGGGAGGACCTGCGGCTCGCTCTCCGATGCGTCGTAGTTCGGCTGGAAGTTGACGGTGTCCTTGTCGATGTCGCCAAGGAGGAAATTCGCCACCTTCGCCAGGCGCGCTTCCGTGTACCGCATCGCCGCCGGGGGATCGGGGTCCATCGACCCGAAGTTGCCCTGGCCGTCGATCAGCGGGACCCGCATCGACCATGGCTGCGTCATCCGCGCGAGCGCGTCGTAAATCGCACTGTCGCCGTGCGGGTGGTACTTACCCATGACGTCACCGACGATGCGGCTCGACTTGCGGTACGGCCGTCCGGCGACATAGCCGGCTTCCTGGCACGCAAAGAGAATGCGGCGGTGGACCGGCTTCAACCCGTCGCGCACGTCGGGAAGCGCGCGCGCCACGATCACGCTCATCGCGTAATCGAGGTACGAGGTCTTCATCTCGTCGACGATGGAGATGGGGGCGATATCGCTTCCGCCCGGAGGTGTGCTGTCGTTGATGTCGTCGATCGGCGGTTGGGTAGCCAAGATAAGTCCTGTGATTTGTGATGTACGCGAGGGATTGCAGCGGCAGCTGCGTCCCCCACGAACCCATCTAGGGCATCGGTTAGGCCATTGCCACCCCGCGCGCGCACGTACGCGTACGCGCACGCGAGGATTTCACCGGTTCAAAAGCGGTTCAGGCCAATCCGGCCAAAGGCTTGGCGTGCCCGCCGCGAACGATTAAGCGCTCGCGCGCATATCCATTTCAATCAGTCTCCACCGGGAGAGGAAACCGATGAAACTTACCACCACCGCGCTCGCCGTCGTTCTCGCGCTTTCGGCCGTTCCGGCAGCCGCGCAACTGATGCGCTCAAGCTCAACCGACAATGAAAAGCCGCAGGCGCAAAAGGCGCCCGAGGGTGAGCCACAGCTACGGCCGTCCAATGGTGCGATGAAGGCGATCCTCGATCTGCAAACCTCGGTGAATGCAAACGACTATGCATCGGTACCGGCGAAGGTCGCCGCAGCTCAGCAAGTCGCGAAGACTCCGGTTGATAAGTATCTTATCTCGCAGCTGCAGCTGAAGGGTGCGCTGGCCGCGAAAGACAATGCAGGGATCGCAACTGCGATCGATGGCGTGGCAAATTCGGGCTATCTCGCCGATAAGACCAAGATCAGCGGGCTTTATCAGAGCCTTGGCGCTTCCCTTTATAACGACAAGCAATTTCCTCAGGCCGCGGCCGCCTTCCAGAAGGCTATAGCGCAGAACCCGAATGACCCTGAGGCCTACGCCATGCTCGGCGAGTCCCAGAACGCGCAGGGCCAAAAGGCCGAGTCCATCGCCTCGTTCCAGCGAGCGATTCAACTGGGTTCTGCATCGGGCACGAAGCCGCGTGAGGAAATGTACAAGCGCGCCGTCGGCCTGGCATATAACGCCAAGGCCCCCGCAGCCGCCGAACTCGGCCGTCAGTGGATCGCAGCTTACCCGGGCGCGGATAGCTGGAAGAACGGCATTGCGATTTACCGGAACCTCAATTCGCCCGACGTCGAAAGCACTTTGGACCTGCTTCGGCTGATGCAGGCGACTGGCGCGCTCAACAGCGCAGCGGACTATAGTCTCTACGCGACTGCCGCCGCCGACCAGGCAAACTATGTCGAGGCCAAGGCGGCGATCGACGCCGGAATCGCTGCCAAGATCGTCGACCCTGCCAGCCCCATGTTCCGGGATACCGTCGCTGGATTGAAGGCGAAGAATATTCCGACCGAAGCTGATCTAGCTGAGGCGCTTAAGGCGTCCCAGACAAGTGCAACTTTGGTCCGCGTCGGCAACAGCTATTACGGCATGGGCCAATATTCCAAGGCCGCCGATCTCTACCGGCAGGCAGTTGCCAAGGGTGGCATTGACGCAGACCTGGCAAATCTGCACCTCGGGATGGCCCTCGCTCGCTCAGGCGATAAGGCCGGCGCGGCTACGGCTCTGAACTCGGTCAAGGGTGCCCGTGCCGACATCGCGAAATACTGGTTGCTCTACCTGCAGACCCACGGTTGATTGGAGAGCGGCGGGCTTCAGGCCCGCCGCTCTCCATGCCGCATGAGGGCTTGCCCGGACTGTCCCGTTTCGGGATAGTTAAACACTGGACGCTTAGCGCAAAGTAAATGGCCGCATAGAGCCGGTAACTGGTGCGTCCAGGGATGCGAATTAGCCGGTGCGGTTTGACGATCGATTGCTCACTGTCCTGAACCAGCCCGCTGGTGACCGCCATGACACGGCGGTCCGCTGGCGGCAGCTGGTGGATCTCGTCGCGCGCGCGGGACCCAGCAGTGCCAGTCCGATCGTGCTTCAGGCGCTCGATACGATCCGCGCCGAATCATCCCTAGTCGATGCATCTTTGCGAGCAGCGGCAGCACGAGCGGTGGCGGCGCTGCCTCTGCCGCTTGGACTTCTTGAATGTTTCGCGAGCGACAAGCTCGCTGTCTCGGCGCCCGTGCTTGCTGCGGCAAGCCTTGAGCCAGCCCAATGGCGGGCCCTGCTCACCAACGCGGACGATGAGACCCGGCGTTTTGCGGAGACCCTGCACCCGGAACTGACTGCCGCTGTCACAGGCGATGCAACTGAATCCCTGATTGAGCCAGCACCAGACCTCCTGCCGGCTGTCGATATGCGGCCCGCCTTCGTGGATCGTGAAGGCCGCCTCGGCGGCCCGTCGCTGAGCGAAGTAGTAGCACGGATCGAACGCCGCCGCCGTGCCCGCGAGGTCCAGGAAGAGACGGTCAGCGCGCCGTCCTCCGCACCTCTGGGCGCGCCGGCATTGTTTCGCTGGGAATGCGGGCCCTCTGGGGAGATTGCCTGGATCGATGGGGCCCCCCGTGGCGCCCTGGTCGGACGGTCCATTGCCCGGAACGAAAATGGTTCGCGGGTAGCGGATGACGTCGTTCGCGCGTTCGCAATGCGCGCTCCGTTCCGTGACTCGGCTCTGACCGTGCCGGGCGATGGCTCTGTCTCCGGTCAATGGAAGATCAGCGGTGTGCCCGCGTTTGATCCGGCGGATGGCCGTTTCCGAGGATATCGAGGGATCGCCCTTCGCGACTTGCCGCCACCGGTCTTCGATCGACCTTCTTCGCCGGAGATGCTGACTGATCCGGATTCCCTCCGCGAACTGGTTCACGAGATCAAGACGCCGTTGAACGCCATCATCGGCTTCGCTGAAATCATAGACGGCCAGTATCTGGGCCCAGCCGACCGTCGCTATCGCGAGCGGGCAGGGGACATCGTCGGTCAGGCCCATTTGTTGCTCGGCGCGATCGATGACCTCGACTTCGCGGCCAAGGTCCATTCGTCAGAAAGCAGTCGCGACCAAGTCAATCTTGGTCAGCTCGTCGAGCGCGTTGCGGATTCGCTTCGAGACTTGGCGACGCAACGGGGCGCTTCTTTGGAAGCATCCCGAACGATGGATAACCTTACTGTCGCGGTTGAGGCTGAGCTGGCCGACCGAATCATTTATCGTCTCTGCTCGGCGGTTATCGAGTCTGCAGGAGAGGGGGAGCGCCTGCGGCTCATCGTCGACAGCGGGCCGCGCGAAACTTGCCGGGTGGTGATCAGCCGTCCGCAAGCTTTGCGCGGCCTTTCGGATGCCGACCTCTTCGGGGCTGCGGGGTCCGAGGAAGCGCGCACGTTTTGGCTCCGCCTGACACGAGGTCTTGCACGAATCGCCGGAGTCAGCCTGGCGGCGACCGCGGATTCAATCGAGCTGATATTCCCTCGCGCCTGACTTGGCGCTGGCAAAGTCGCCGTTTATCTGCCACCGGACCGGTGAGGGCCTGTAGCTCAACGGTAGAGCCGGCCGCTCATAACGGCTAGGTTGGAGGTTCGAATCCTTCCGGGCCCACCACAGTCAGGCCGGATCGGTCAGCCGATGTCGGGGAGTAGCGCAGTCTGGTAGCGCATCTGCTTTGGGAGCAGAGGGTCGCAGGTTCGAATCCTGTCTCCCCGACCATCGGCCGACGATAGGTTACTTGGTCTTGTTTTCCTCGACCTTGTTCTCGGTCTTTACGTCGGTGTTCACCTTCACGTTAAGATCCGTGTTCTTGGCCTTGTCGCCAAGGTTCGAGGCTTCGTTACCGACATCTGACGCGATGTTCTGGATCGTGTTTCCAGCGTCATCGGCCGCGTTGCCGGCTTCTTCTTCGTTCAGAGTGACGCTGACGGTATTGTTCGCCGCGTCCTTGGAGACGTTGCAAGCGCCAACGGCCAGCAACAGCGGTGCAGCAAGCAGAATTCGCATAAAAATCCTCCCTCGTTTTCAGCACTAACGCCGCGACCGCCGTTTCGGCTCCGATTCAATTCCACCGGACAGGATGGCGAGAATGGTGGTCCAGGCGGCGACGTTCTGGCGCAACTGTGCCGGGTCGATCTTGTCCAAGGTGTCGTCCGGGGTGTGGTGATAATCGAAGTAACGCATCCCGTCCTGGTTGAGCGAGATCCACGGTGCGCCGGCCTGAATTGTCGGGTCCACGTCGGTGCCGTCACCTTCAACCTTGTCGTTCTTGGTGATGCCAAGCGGAGCCAGCGCCGCGGTCAGCAGAGCGTGGGTGGCGAGGTCCGTTTTGTACATCGCCGAATTGAACCGCCAGATCCGGTCAGCTCCGAAATCGCTTTCACCGGCGATCGCGTAGCGATCCGCTGCGTGCGCCTTCGCCAGTGCGGCGCCGCCAAATCCTCCCGGCTCTTCAGCGCCAAACCAGACCACCCGGATCGTACGGAGCGGCCTTCCGGTATCCATGATGTGCTTGGCAGCCGCCGTCGTGATGGCGACGCCTGAAGCGTCATCAATCGCACCCGTGCCCTGGTCCCAGCTATCGAGATGGCCGCCAACGAGCAGGATCGGGGCTTTCGGGTCTCGCCCCGGGATTTCCGCGACGACGTTTCCGGAATGGCCGCCTTCGGTCTTCTGGCTGACGAGCGTTAGGTGCATGACGACTGGCTTGCCGCGTTTGAGGATGCGGATGAGCTGCTCCGAATCCGGAACGGTCAGCGCGCCAGCCGGGATCGGCGCTGCGCCGTCGGTGAAATACTGGACACCGGTATGCGGATTGCGGTGGTGATCGGTGCCGATCGAGCGGATCACGATGCCGATCGCACCTTTCAGCGAGGCGATGGTCGGTCCCTGGCGGCGCGGCGCCCCGAACTGGCCGTAGCCCGACCCGTCCTGCGCCGGCATCATGTTGTGGTCGATGAAGACGATCTTGCCTTTGACGGCGCTATCGGGAGCGGCGCGAAGGGCGTCGACGCTGGGGAAATAGACAATCTCGCCGGTGATGCCTTCAGGGCCGGTCGAGCCACTGTACCCAAGCGCTGCAATTACAAGCTTCTGCGGGAATGGTGAGACGATTTCGGCGCTCTCGGCACCGCGCACCCAGACCGGCATGGTGAAGGGCTCAACATGGACGTTCGAAAAGCCCATCGCCGTCAGCCGCTGCACCGCCCAGTCGCGGGCGCGGGCTTCGGCCTCAGTCGCCGCAAGGCGTTGCCCGACCTCGGTCGTCAGCCCCTCGACGATGTCCCAGGCATAATGGTCGCTATTGAGCGCATTGTCTCGAAGCTCCGCGACTTTGGGATCGACCAACGCGAGCGGCGGAAGAGTCGTGATCGATGTCTGGGCGATGGCTGGAGCGGCGGTTGCGAGGAGGAGCGCTGCGAATAGATGAGATTTCATCTGAATGACCTAGGGCAGGGGAGGGAAAAGAGTCACGATCTCTGTTCGATTAAATTTGACTGCTAATCGATCAGAGGAGCCGCATCTGGGCGCCTTCGGGCGGCATGAACAGGTCGGTCCTAAGTGCGAACTTGGCCCTGTTCAGCCCGTATTTCTTGGCGGCGATCGCGAAGCGGGTCTTGAGCAGCTCGGCCCACGGGCCCTGGCCGCGCATCCGGCTGAAGAAGTTGGGGTCGTTATCGCGGCCGCCGCGAAGTGAGTTGATCGTTGCCATCACCTTTGAAGCGCGATCGGGATAATACTCGTCAAGCCAGGCGCGGAATAGGGGCGCCACTTCGTGTGGAAGGCGCACCGGAAGATAGAAACCGCCGGGAGCCCCGGCTTCGACCGCCGCTTCGATGATATGCTCGAGCTCATGGTCCGTGATCTGTGGAACGACCGGCGCAATGCCGACGTAACAAGGCACGCCGGCGTCATTCAGGGCCTTCATCGCGGCAAGGCGCTTCTTGGGCTGAGGGGCGCGCGGCTCGAGCGTCCGAGCTACTTTTGGGTCGAGCGACGTCACCGATAGAGCCACCGAAGCGATGCGAAGGTCGGCCGCCTCCTTCAGCAAGTCCAAGTCGCGGACGACGCGGTCGGACTTGGTCGTGATCGTGAAAGGATGGCGTGTCTCGACCAGCAGTTCGATGATCGAGCGCGTGATGCGCCAATTCTCCTCAATGGGCTGATAGGGATCGGTGTTCGTTCCCATTGCAATTGGGCGGCATTCATAGCCCGGCCGCGACAACGCTGCGTGCAACAGCTGCGCCGCCTTGGGTTTCACGAACAGGCGAGATTCGAAATCCACGCCGGGCGACAGGTCGTGATAGGCGTGGGTCGGGCGAGCGAAGCAGTAGATACAGCCATGTTCGCACCCGCGATACGCGTTGACCGAGCGGTCAAACCCGATGTCTGGTGAGCTGTTCCGGGTCAGGATCGACTTCGGATGCTCGATCGTGACGGTGGTCCGACGCTTCGGAATTCCATCGAGAGCCTCGACCTGATCGAGCCATTCACCCTCAGCGACCCGCTCCGGAAGATTAAATCTCGTGGGCGTCGAATTGCGCGTCGCGCCGCGACCATGACTCGATTCAACCGGCATTTGAGCGGCTTACGCTCATAAAAAGAACATAACAAGAACGTGCTGGTCAGAATCTCTCCATGGAATTGTAATTTCCCATTCACCCGAGAGCCAAGTTCGCAGACCGACACACGCGCCCAACAGGGGCCAACAGGCAATAAAGGGATACAACCATGCGTAAATTACTGATGGCAGCGACGGCCTCAGTCGTTCTCGCGACGCCAGCCTTCGCCGGTGCGCCAGGCCCCTATGTCGGGATCGAAGGCGGCGTCACCTTTCCGCAAAGCAAGGACCTGGACGTAATCCTGAACAACACGACGACGTACGACAACGGTTACCGCGTCGGCTACAAGGATGGATACGACGTAGACGCGATCGCCGGGTACAAGATTGGGCCCGTCAGGCTCGAAGCGGAAGGCGCTTACAAGCGCGCCAAGGTGAAAAGTCTGGGCGTCAGCACGCCGCTGATCACCGATGTCAGCACCGCTTCGGTTACCACAGCGACGGCCGCTGACTTCAGCGTCGGGAATCACATCGGAATCACCAGCCTGATGGCAAATGCCCTGCTGGACGGTGACTTCGGTGGCGGCCTTGGCGGCTACATCGGTGGCGGCGCCGGCCGCGCCTGGGCCTCCATGTCGGGCGACAAGGACAGTGCTTGGGCATTCCAGGGCATTGCGGGCCTGCGCTATGCGCTGAGCCCCAACATCGATGCGGGTGTGAAGTATCGTTACTTCCAGACCGGAAACCTGAACTTCAATGATGGCTTCACGGTTGGAACGACCCCGTTCACCACGGAAACTACGGGCAAGTACACTTCGCACAGCGTGCTCGCGAGCCTGGTTTACAACTTCAACTCGGCCGCCGAGGCTGCTCCGCCACCACCTCCGCCGCCTCCACCGCCTCCGCCGCCTCCAGCTGCACCGGCGACCCAGACTTGTCCCGATGGATCGGTGATCCTGGCGGCGAGCACATGCCCCGCTCCGCCGCCGCCACCTCCGCCACCGCCCGCCACGAGCGGCGAACGCGGCTAATCGCTGGCTTAAATTGGGATGAGGGAGCTCCCGGGCGGCGAACCCGGGAGCTTTCCTTTAATGCGTGAGGCGAGTCATGCTCGCGGGAAATGCCGGCCAACGATGCTCAGCCATCGCCTTTAGCGTACCGGTCTCTTCACGGTTCAGACCCTGATAGACCCACATGTTCCGGAGCACGGAGGGGACGTAATAGCGGGTCTCCCAGTACGGGATGGACTCGATCCACAGCAACGGATCGCCACGGTCGTTGATAGCCGCCCACCTAGCGACTGGGAGCGGCCCTGCATTGTAGGACGCAATCACGCGCGGCAGCTGCCCTGCCGTTCCCGGGTCGGTGCGCATCATCTCGATGAAGCTTTGACCATATTCGAGATTGTAGGTGGGGTCGGTCATCGCCGCGCGCGAGAAGGGCACGCCCCGATTGCGTGACACCAGCTGGGCGGTAATCGGAAGCACCTGCATCAGGCCGACGGCACCGGCGGTGCTGACCGCGCTCCGGCGGAAGGCTGACTCCTGGACGATGTGCCCGAAGGCAAGCGCCGGATCGACGCGCCAACCCTTCAGCGGGCTCCAGCGCGGATTTGGGTAGCGATCTGCCGCATCTGACCGCGCGCCCCACTGACCGTTGTTCGCCAGCCAGAGCTGGGCTGCAGGAAGGTCGAGACTCTTCGCCATTTGGATGAGGGCATGGTGTTCGGTCGGAACTCCGATCTTCGCCTGGTGGCGGAGCATTTCCTCGGCCAACGCGGGTTCGCCGATCCGGGCCAGCTCCATTGCCCTTTTAACGTTGGGATATTGCTCCACCGGCGGATCGTAACCAGCCAGTCTGTCGGGCGGCAGTTGGGTCGGCATTCCGAGTGTTTCGCGGGCGAGGAGACCATAGAAGCTCTCCGGCGACTCATCGGCGGAAGCCGCGGCCTTCAGCAGGGCGGTCACCTGCGTTGGCCGGCGGCATGCCTGCTGCGCTCGCGCAGCCCAGTAATAGCCGCCCGCGCGAAGCTCGCGCTGCTGGGCAATCTGGGCCACCTGCTGGAAGAAGATTGCCGCGGAATTGCAGTCATTGAGCCGCCATGACGCGAGGCCGGAGATCCAGACAGCCTGCGACGCCCATTCGCCCGTCGCGCCTTGTCGCCAGGTCTCGGAAACGCGGCGAGCGTCCATGTCGAGGCCAAGGACGTAATAGACGAAGGCGACACGGGTGCCGGCTTCCGCCCGAGCCTCAACGGACAATTGCGGCGCGAACGTCAGCAACTGCGCTTCGGCTCCCGCAGCGTCGTCGGCCTTGATCAGTGGATCGAGGATAGCGCGTAGCTGGTCGGCGGCAGGCTCGCCCTGGACGGGCTTGGCGCGATATCGGACGGGTGCCGAGCCGAGGTTGTAAGTCGGCTTTTCCGGAATTGTCTGGAGCGAGACCAAGGCTCCGCGCTTCACGGCCATGGCGGCGAGCTGGTCTGCCTGCGGCAGTTCCGGCGCTTCGGCAATCAGCGCCTGCAGCGAGCCGAGATCGACCGGCGGAGAGCCCTTGGCGGTGTAAAGCTCCGCCTTGGCTACCGGGGTCAGAATGCTTGCAGGAAGGGTTGCGATGCCAGCGCGCGCCGAGGCCCAATTGCCGGCATCAATCGCGTCGAACACGCCGCGCCAATCTCGGGGAACTTGCACCGTGGCCAAGGTGGGCGCCTGTACAATGGGCTGAGGGGCCGTGGTCACCGGAGGATAGACGACCTGCGATCCGGTTGGCGACGGAGCATAGATGACTTGCGGAGTGGATGCCTTCGGTAATTGCGGCTGCACGCCGACGGAAGGCAGCGGGGCCAACGGGTCAGCCGTCGGCTGCGCGATAACAGGCGCTGCCGAGATCAATGCTCCAAACGCGAGCAATCCACCTCTCAAGATTCGTCCTCCATCAGAAGCAGTAAGTCCTTCCATGCCAGCGACTTATCTAACGGGCGCTTAATCAGGTGCCGCGCGCTGAAGGTGACAATGGTCCGGATGCCTTCGATTTTGTGCACATGAGCGCGTGCCTTGAGCAATGGCTTACCGAGCAGCGCCTGCGCCGGGCCTTCGCCAAACAGAAGGACGCGCTTTGGCTTGGCGAGGCGAATGTGCTGCCGGGCAATTTCCGCGCAAGCCTCACGGTCCTGCGGGGTCATTCTCGCCCCGGGCGACTGAAAGCAGGTCAGGGACGCGCTGTAGGCCGCATCAGGCGAAATGCCGATTGCGTGGAGCATCCGCTTGGTCAGATCCCACGCCTCGCCACCAATGGGTTGTCCTGCCGCCGCATCTTCTACCGTCGGGGCGTCACTCAAAAGCATGATGGCCGCTTCTTCGGGGCCATGGGGGAGCACGCGCTTTGCAGCTGGGCCGGCAAGGGGAAGCTGGACGCTGCTCGACAACCATTGCTGAAGGTCGGCAAGCGTGTCGTGGCTCGGCTCAGTGACGTTTGCGACGGGAGCAGGGGCTGGCGCACCTGGCGCGGGCTTTTGAATTGGCTTCAGCCAGTCGCGAGGTTCTTCCTGTACGGCGAGATCCACCCCGGCCTCGAGCCACCAGGCCAGTGCGCTGCGCGCTTCGGCAATGCCGACCGATTCCATCACCCCGCCCACAGGTCTTTCGTCCCCGCCATTGACGTCACGGTCAAGGAATTGGCAGGGCAGATGAGTCGAAATGTGTGGATAGCGCGACGGAGAGAGGGACCATGAGCGAACGCGAATCCATGCAATATGACGTCGTCATCGTCGGCGGCGGTCCCGCTGGCCTGTCCGCCGCGATCCGGCTGAAGCAATTGGCGGTCGAAAAGGGCAGCGAGGTTTCTGTCTGCATCCTCGAAAAAGGCAGTGAGATCGGCGCCCATATCCTGTCAGGAGCGGTCGTCGATCCGATTGCCCTCAACGAGCTGATCCCCGACTGGAAGGACAAGGGCGCGCCCCTGACAGTCCCGGTCACCGAGAACCACCATTGGGTGCTGTCGAAAGGCGGCAAGTTCGCGATCCCCCACATCTTCACGCCGCCCTTCATGCATAACAAGGGCACGTACACGTTGAGCCTGGGCAATCTTTGCCGCTGGCTGGCGGGGCAGGCGGAGGAACTGGGTGTCGAGATTTTCCCCGGATTCCCGGCGGCCGAGATCCTCTACAATGACGACGGCTCGGTGAAAGGCGTCGCGACCGGCGACATGGGCATCGCTCGCGATGGCAGCCATCGGCCCGACTATCAGCCGGGGATGGAACTGCATGCGAAGTATACCTTCTTCGCGGAAGGCGCGCGCGGGCACCTGACCAAACGCCTCACCGAAATCTTTAAGCTCCGCGATGAAAGCGGTCCACAGGTCTTTGGACTTGGCGTCAAGGAGTTGTGGGATATTCCTGCGGAGAAACATAAGGCGGGACGGGTGATCCACACCCAAGGCTGGCCGCTGTCGGACGCTTGGGGCGGCGGATTTCTCTACCATCAGGAGAATAACCAGGTCGCCTTGGGCTTCGTCGTCGCCCTCGATTATTCGAACCCGTACCTCTCGCCCTTCGAGGAATTCCAGCGTTGGAAGACCCATCCGGCGATCCGCGCCGAGATCGAGGGCGGGCGGCGCGTGTCCTATGGTGCCCGCGCGATCAACGAGGGCGGTTACCAGGCCATCCCGAAGCTGGCCTTCCCGGGCGGCGCCTTGATCGGCTGCTCGGCGGGCTTCGTAAACGTCCCGCGTATCAAGGGCACGCATACCGCGATGAAGTCGGCGATGCTGGCGGCCGAGGCGGCATTCAACGCGCTGTCGGCCGACCGCTCGAACGACTTGCTTGAGGCCTATCCCGACGCGCTCCACAAGAGCTGGATCGTCAAGGAGCTTAAGGGTGTCCGCAACGTCCAGCCCGCCGTCGCGCACTGGGGCGGTACTTTAGGAACGCTCTACGCCGGCCTCGATATGTGGCTGAATTATCTGAAGATCGGAGTGCCGTGGACGCTGAAGCACAAGCCCGACAATGAGCGGCTGAAGCAGAAGGCCAACGCCGCCCCGATCGACTATCCCAAGCCCGATGGCGTGCTAACCTTTGATCGGCTGAGTTCGGTCTTCGTCTCCAACACCAATCATGAGGAAGACCAGCCGGTTCATCTGACGCTCAAGGACCCCGACATACCAACGGCCATCAATTTGCCGGTCTATGCAGGGCCGGAGCAGAGATATTGCCCGGCGGGGGTGTACGAATTTGTCGAAGACGGTGGCGAGCCGCGGCTGCAGATCAACGCGCAGAACTGCGTCCACTGCAAGACTTGCGACATCAAGGATCCGACCCAGAACATCAACTGGGTCACGCCCGAAGGCGGAGGAGGCCCCAATTACCCGAACATGTAAGTGGCTGGTGAGTGCTGGCGCGGTTGCGCTGTTGGTGGCAGCGACGCCGGCCGTGGCTCGACTGAAGCCATCGCCGAACGATCCCGCGCTCGTTTATCTCCAAGCGCGAGCCGCTTCGATGACGGGCGACCATTCGCGTTCCGCGACGCTGATGGCTTCGTTGGCCGAGGCGCAGCCGGGCGATGCAGACCTCGCCAAGAAGGCCCTGAACGAAGCGATCGCCGCGGGCCGGACGGAGATGGCGCTCCAGCTGGCCCGGCAGGTGCCGCAAGCGCAGCTGCCAAGCGATGCCCGGCTGCTGCTTGCCGCGGACGAACTTCGGCGGAACCGGCCGGACAAAGCCGTGACCTGGCTGTCGGGCCCGGCCGACACTGGCACGCTGCAGTTCCTGAATCCCCTGATCAATGCGTGGGCCGATGCGGATCGGGGAAATTCCAAGAAGGCGCTCGAGACGATCTCGCAGATCCCACCCGCGAGCCTTCTTGGACCGCTGAGGTTCGAGCAGGAAGCCTTCATCCTCCTTAAGGCGCGCAACACCGTGGATGCCGAGGCCTTCGTCGACCGGGCGCTGGCAAATGCCGGGGCACGCGAGTCGCGGCTTCGCCTGGCCTTCTCGGACGGTTTTCTCGCAGCGGGCGACCAGGCACGTGCGCTGGCTGTCCTCGATGACTTGGGGACGGAGGCGGGCCCAGCCAAGCAGCGCGTCCAGGCGCGTAAGTCGAGCGGACAGGCCGTCGATACGTCCGCTAAAGCCTTCAGTGAGGTGCTGACAGCGTTCGGTGCAGACGTGGCCAGGATCGACCGAGCGCCGCCGCCAATCGGACTCATCCAGGTCGCACGCTACGCGAATCCGCAGAATAGTAGCGCCGCGATCCTTCTGGCCCTCCTGTTTGACGGCAACGGTCAGGCAGCGCAGGCGCTGAATGTCCTGCAGAGCGTCGGAGCGAACGATGCTTTGACGCCCCAGGTCCGTGACATTCAGGTTCGTATCCTCATCGACGAGAAGCGTCTCAACGAGGCGTATGCGATCGCTGCGACTCCGGGACTTGGGCCCAATGCCACGGTTGGCGACTTGTCGCGGCTTGGTGACGTGTATGAGGCCATGAAGCGGCATGACGACGCCGCGGGGGCTTATGGCAAGGCTGTCGCGCTGGCGCGGCAGCAGGGCCTCAAGGAACAAGTCTGGCCACTGCTTCTCCTGCAGGCGAGCTCGCTTGAAGAAGGCAAACGCTGGCCGGAAGCGCGAACCGCGCTCAGCCAGGCACTGGAGCTGGCGCCCCAACAGCCGCTGCTGCTCAACTTCATGGGCTACGCCAAGCTTGAGCGCGGGGAAGACGTCGACAACGCCGAAGCGATGATCCGCAAGGCAAGCGAGCTAACCCCGGACGATGCCTCGATTACCGATTCCCTGGGCTGGGCCCAGTTCAAGCGCGGCAAGGTCGGGGATGCGATCGCGACGCTTCAGAAGGCGGCCGAGAAGGATCCTGACCAGGCGGAGATCCAAGAGCATCTCGGAGATGCCCTGTTCCGGTCGGGCCGCCGCTACGAAGCGCGGTTTGCCTGGGAGGCCTCGCTGGTCACAGCGGAGGATGACATTGCGTCGCGCGTGAAGGCAAAGCTCGCGACCGGGCTTACTCCGACGAACGCAGCGCCTTGAGCACAGCCGCGCGTGAGATTGCAGCGGCGAAGCTCAACCTTGCCCTGCATGTACGTGGGAAGCGTTCGGATGGCCGCCACGATATTGAGACCATCTTCGCGTTCTGCATTGATGGAGATGGCCTAAGCGCTGAAACAGCGAACGAGCTGACGCTGACCGCCTCGGGTCCCTTCGGGGCTGAGCTTCCTGAAGACGGCGAGAACCTTATTCTGAGGGCTGCGAGGGCCTTGCAGTCCAAGGCTGGAATCAGTCTTGGCGCCTCAATCCATCTCGACAAGAAGCTGCCGATTGCTTCGGGAATCGGCGGCGGCTCTGCTGACGCAGCAGCAGCACTGCGGCTGCTGACGTCATTGTGGCAGATCGACCCGAAATATGCCTCGGCGGTCGCACCCACGATCGGCAGCGACGTTCCGGCCTGCTTGCTCAGCCTTCCGGCTCGCGGGACTGGCGCAGGCGACGATCTCACAGCGATTGAGATGGCGGGCGTGTCGGGAAAGCCGGTGCTGCTCATTAATCCACGCGTTGAGCTATCGACTGCGGCGGTGTTCGCCGCATGGGATGGCAACGACCTCGGAGCGCTGGGTGATTGGCGTGAAGGCCGCAACGACCTTGAGGCGCCGGCGAAGGCGTTGGTGCCGCAGATCGAGACGGTGCTAGCCTGGCTCTCAATCCAGCCGGGAGCCGAATTCACGCGGATGTCGGGCTCGGGGGCGACCTGCTTCGCAGTGTTCGAGAGCGAAGAAGCGCGGGACCTCGCCGCGGACAATGTTCCGCGCGAATGGTGGCGCCTCGCGACCTTCCTGCGCTAGACGCCGCGCCCATGACCGACGGGCGTCCAATCCTTACCGCCGAAGCCATGCGCTCCGCCGAGCAGCGCGCAATCGACGGTGGGACCAGCGTCGAGGATCTGATGGAGCGGGCAGGAACTGCATTGGCGGAAGCGACGTATCGGTTCGCCGGACCGCTGCCAGCGCTGATCCTGTGCGGTCCAGGCAACAATGGCGGCGATGGCTATGTCGCTGCCCGGCGCTTGGCCGAGCGTGGCGTGCAAGTGCGCGTCGTCGCGCTAGCTGAACCAAGAAGCGCCGCCGCGAAGTGGGCGCGTTCCAAGTGGAACGGGGAAGTCGAGTGGCTTTCGGAAGCCACCAAAGCGGCTCCAGCTGTCATCGATGCGCTGTTCGGCACCGGCCTCAAGCGCGGCCTCGATGAGGCGGTTGCCGAGCAGTTGTCGCGGCTGTGCGAAGGGGCGGTGGTTCGGATCGCCTGCGACCTGCCAAGCGGTGTCGAGACCGACAGCGGCGCCGAGCTAAGCGAAGTCCCCGCTTTCGACCTCACCGTTACGTTTGGAGCATTGAAGCCGGCGCATCGACTACATCCGGCGATGCACAAATGTGGGCGCGTCGTGCTTGGCGATATCGGCATCGCCGCTGAGACGCCGTGGCAAGAAATCGGGCGCCCCGCGCTGCCGCCTCTCGATCCCGGTGGTCATAAATACGATCGGGGGCTGGTGCACTTGCTTGCCGGCAAGATGCCTGGCGCGATCGCTCTTTCAGCCAGAGCCGCGGCTTACGCTGGTGCCGGCTATGTCCGGGTCAGCACATCGAGGCCAATCGAAGGGCTGCCGTCTGCAATTGTCCAACTGGACACCGCCGAGGTCAACGATCCTCGGATCGGTTGCCTTTTGGTCGGTCCGGGGATGGGCGACATTCCGCAGGTCTTGACTCTCGCCCTGACGTCGCAAGCGCCCAAGGTGATCGATGCTGACGCCATCGCCCACCTCGGCGACCCCGAGCGTCTGAAGGGTCAGGATGCGATCATCACTCCGCATGCCGGCGAGTTCGGGAAGCTGTTCGGCCAAATTGAGGGATCCAAGGCGGATCAAGCGCTTGAGGCCGCCCGACGTTCTGGCGCGGTCGTCGTGTTCAAGGGTCCCGATACATTGGTTGCCTCACCCGACGGGCGTCTGGGCTTTGCGCCACCGGCTCCTGCCTCGCTGGCGACGGCGGGAACCGGCGATGTGCTTGCCGGCCTCTCAGCGGCCATTCGCGCCCGCGGCCTGCCTGCATTCGAAGCCGCTTGCGCCGCAGTTTGGCTGCACGGGCGCGCAGCTGAGCTGGCCGGACCGGAGATGATTGCCGACGACCTCGCCGAGGCCATTCCTGCCGCGATCGCCGATTTGTGAACGAACTGATCGTCCGCATCGCGGCGCGCGGCGACGGCGTGACGTCGAACGGCCGCCATGTGCCCTTCGGGGTGCCGGGCGACGCTGTGCTCGATGACGGGGCGCTCGCTTATGGTCTGCATCATCAGGACCCGCCGTGCCGACATTTCCCGGAATGTGGCGGGTGCCAGCTCCAACATGCCGATGACGAGGCCTATCGTGGATACCTCGCGTCGCGCGTCGAGACCGCACTCGCGCAGCACGAACTAACGACAGAAATCCGGAAACCACATCTGTCTCCGCCATGCAGCCGTCGCCGCGCAACCCTGCGAGCGTTGAAAGTGGGGAAGGGCGTCGCCCTCGGCTTCAATGCGGAGAAGTCGCACCGCATCGTCGATATGCACCAGTGCCACATCCTGCGGCCCGAGCTTTTCGCCCTGGTGGCGCCGCTTCGTGATTCGCTCGCAATACTGCTCCAGCCGAAGCGGACGGCGGAAGTGTACCTCAGCCTCGTCGATCAGGGCGTCGATGTTCTGCTGAAGGGCGTCGAAGCTGAAAGCCTTCGGGCCGTCGAGGCGTTGACGTCATTCGCATCTGCGAATGGTCTTGCCCGACTTGGCATCGACCAGGGCCTGGGGTCCGAAACGACCTACGAACCCCAGCCCGCGACCATCACGCTTTCCGGACGGGCGGTAGCGTTTCCGCCAGGATCCTTCCTTCAGGCGACGGAGGACGGAGAGAAGGCGCTGATTGACTGCGTGATCGAGGCAATGGGCGAAAAGAATCAGGTCGCGGACCTGTTCGCCGGTCTCGGCACGTTCGCGCTGGCTGCCCGGGCAACCTTCGCGGCTGAAGCCTCACGCGATGCCGCGGCGGCCCTCATGCGCGCTGCTCCAGCCATGACAATCGAGCACCGCGACCTTTATCGCCGGCCACTCGATACCAACGATCTCAAAGTCTTCGACGGCGTTGTTCTCGACCCCCCTCGAGCAGGCGCCGCCGAGCAAGTCACTCAGCTGGCGGACTCAACAGTCCGGCGGATCGCCTATGTGAGCTGTAATCCGGCGACTTTCGCCCGCGACGCCCGGACTCTGGTTGACGGCGGCTATGTCCTCGACTGGATCAAGCCGGTCGGGCAGTTCCGTTGGTCGACGCATGTCGAGCTTGCTGCCTGCTTTACCCGTGATGGATGAGGAAGATGGCCGCGTGAATCGTCAGGCACACCAGGCATAAGGTGCTGAGTGCGAATATGGGAAAGCGGATGCTGACCCGGTTTATCGTCGCCTGGACCACACTGTGAATGACCCGCAGCGCGACGTAGGCCCATGCGAGCCAGACATTGATCGGCCCGTCGAAGCCCATGAGAATGAGCGCCAGTACGATCGCGTAGAAGATCGTCGGCTGCTCCATCAGGTGCTGGTAGTTGTGCGCCGGCCAGTTGTGCGGGCCCTTGGGCATGTCCTCGCCGCGGGCCCCATCCGGAATGGGCTTCCCCCGCAAGAGCGGCAGGCGCTTCGCGGCCATCCAGATGAGCATCACCAGCGACCATGCGACGAGCGCGACGATCGGCCCAAGCAGCGGACTGATGTGCATGAAAAACCCTCCCCCGAATTTGGTCCGGGGGAGGGTGCGTCAGTTCGTTTCGGGGTGCAACCTGGTCTTTAGTCGAACAGCTTCGCGAAGCGGCGCTTCTCACGGTTGCGCCAGGCGCCGCGGTGGTACGCATCGCTCGCCAGTAGCGGGAGAACGCTGGTCGCCTCGGCGAACACCATCTGCTCCATCGCGGTCGATACCTTGCCCCAGCTCGCCGCTTCCTGGAGGGTCGAGGAAGAGCAGGCGCCGTCGCGCACGTCGGCGACGGTGATCTGCACGGCGTATTTGTGAACCTCGACATCGTCGTGACCAAGGATCTCGGCGCAGACGACCGTGTCCTGCGTGAAGTTCTTCGGAACGCCGCCGCCGATCATCAACAGCCCCGTGGTGCCGGCCTTGATCTTGATGTCGGTCAGCTCACGGAAGTCGGCGATGGCGTCGAGAACCATGTAGTGACCGCCGCGCTTCATCGCGTCGACCTGATGCTTAACGAGGCCGAAGCCGGCCGAGCTGTCCACGAACGCAGGGCAGAAGATCGGCACGTCATGCTCGTAGGCGAGCTGGACGAGGCTTCCCTGCTTCTTGGCGTTGCCTTCGCTCAGCCACTTTCCCATCTCGCGGATGAAGGCGCGGCTGCTGTAGGCGCGCGGTTCCAGGCTGTCGGCAATTGCGCCGATCGTGTGGTCGCAATCCTGCAGCTGCTGCTCGTCGATATAGGTGTCGTAGATGCGGTCGATGTACAGCGATCGCAACGTATCATCGTCAGGGATTTCATTGGCTTGGTAGTGTTTGTGGCCAAGTGCTTCGAAGAAATCCATGTCGACGATCGAGGCTCCGGTGGCGACGATCGCATCGACCATGTTGGACTTTACCAGCTCGGCATAGAGATCCATGCAGCCGCCGGCCGACGTCGAGCCGGCGATGACCAGGATGATCGAGCAGTCCTTGTCCTCGAGCATCGTGTTGTAGATGCCGGTTGCGCGCGAAAGGTCGCGGCTCGTGAAGCTCATCCTGCCCATCGAATCAATGATCGGACGAGCGTCGAACTTGGTGATGTCGATATGCTCGATCGGGGTCGACAGTAGTTCCGCCTTGCGGGTGTCGTTGATCCGGTCGGCGTCCTGAACCTTGTTCAGCGTGTCAGCTTCCATCTTCATGCTCCAATGCGTCGCCGCGCCTATAGGCCGGCAGCTTGAAAAGGGCATGTCATTTGCGTTGCAGGGGACAGCCTGACCCCAAAACCGCGGTGCGGTTAGCTCCCCTCCCGCCAAGGCGGAAGGGGAGAATTGGGTCAGAGCTTCACCACGTTCGAGCGCGCGATCTTGCCTGGGATGAGATACAGGCTCGCCATCGGCTCGTCGTCGACGATCTCGGTTCCCGTCACGCCAAAGCCGTTGAAGCCAGTGCGCATTGCACAGCCATAGGCACCGAGCATTCCGATCTCGATGTAATCGCCGGGGCCAACGTCAGCGGGAAGGTCGAACGGGCCGGCCATGTGGTCGAGGTCATCGCAGGTCGGACCGTAGAAGCTGAACTCCATCGGCCGCGTCTGCGAGTCGTGCTCGCGGATCAGTCGAACTGGGTAGCGCCAGCCGATATGCGCGGCATCGAACAGCGCGCCATAGGCGCCGTCGTTAATGTACAGCTCCGACCCGCGGCGCTTTTCGACGCGAACGAGCACGCTGGCGTATTCGGCGCAGAGTGCACGGCCGGGTTCGCACCACAGTTCGGCCGAATAGCTGATCGGCAGGGCTTCGAAGCCGGCGTGGATGACGGCAAAGTAGCTCTCGAGCGACGGAGGCTCCATGCCCGGATAGACCGACGGGAAGCCACCGCCCACATCGACAATGTCGACCGTGACCGCGGCCTCGACGATCGCGGCACGGACGCGCGCCAGAGCTTCGGCGTACGCCGCGGCGCTCATCGCCTGGCTGCCGACGTGAAAGCAGATGCCGAGCGCGTCCGACGCCTGACGAGCAGCAATCAAAAGCTGCTTCATTTCAGCTGGTTCTGCACCGAACTTCGACGCCAGGCTGAGCTTGGCGTGGTCCGAGCTGACGCGGATGCGGACAAGGAGGTTGAGGTCGGTCGCCGCGATGCCGTCAGTCGAAGTTGCACGGACGATCTTCTCGAGTTCGTCCATCGTATCGAGCGAAAAGGTGCGCACGCCGTACCCGAAATAGGCCTCGGCGATGACTTCCTCGGCCTTCACCGGATGCATGAAGCAAAGCACGGCCTCAGGCAGGGTCTCGGCGACCATTCGCACTTCACCGATCGACGCCACGTCATAGTGCGTGACCCCGGCATCCCACAGGATCTGCAGGAGCTCGGGCGACGGGTTCGCCTTCACCGCATAGAGCGAGCGCCCCGGGAACTTCTCCACGAAGAAACGGGCAGCCCGGCGCGCGGCGTGCGGACGCAGAAGCGTAACCGGCTGGACCGGACGCTGCTTGGCGATAGCGGCAGCCCCCCGGCTACCGGATGGGGCGGCGGCTAGCCCCAGCGCGCGATAGTGATTGTGCAACTCAAGGGACCTCCAACGGTACGGTTCGACATAGAGCTGCCTTGCGGTTGGAAGTCCCATGGGGCAGCGGCGCGCGATATATGTTTGGGGTCCCCCAGTGTAAAGATTTTTTGGTTCTCAAATTACGAACAGCGGAACTTTTGTCTCTCTCATGCAACGGTTGGTCGAATGGCTAGCGTAATCAATCATTTATCGGTGACTCGTGACGACATTTTGGCCGCTGCGGAGCGCATTTCAGGGCTCGTGGAGCGCACTCCACTCATCGAATCTGAGATCAAGGGCGTACGCGTCTGGCTCAAATGCGAGTGCCGGCAGACCGGCGGAGCCTTCAAACTAAGGGGCGCAACCAATCGATTGCTGCAACTCTCAGAAGAGGAGCGAGAGAGAGGCGTTGTCGCCTTCTCCTCTGGCAATCACGCGCGCGGCGTGGCGATTGCGGCAAAACGCCTCGGCATCCGTGCGGTGATCGTGATGCCGTCAAACGCGCCGCAAGTGAAGGTGGATGGTACGGCTGCTGAAGGTGCGGAGATCGTCTTTTACGATCGCTTGACCGAAAGCCGCGAAGAGATTGCAGCCAGGATCGCCGGTGAAAATGGCGCCGCGGTGGTTCCCAGCTTCGACGACCCGGCCATCGTGGCGGGACAGGGCACCTCCGGGCTCGAGATTGCGGAGCAGCTGGAACGTGCTCCAGAGAGGATCGTGATTCCCTGCGGAGGTGGCGGATTAGCCTCGGGAATAGCCTTGGCGGTTCCGGAAGCCGAAATCGTGGTCGTGGAACCGGAAGGATGGGACGACATGGCCCGCTCGCTGGAAGCCGGCGAGATCCAGCCAGTCGGGGCCAGCCCTCCGCCGACGCTGTGCGATGCGATCCAGACGCTGCGCGTGTGCGAGTTGACGCTGGGCATCCTGCGCGACCGTTCGGCGCGTGCGGCCGCAGTGAGCGATGCGGATGTCGAAACCGCCATCCGCTTCGCCTGGGAGAAGCATCAGTTGGTAGTGGAGCCTGGGGGCGCGGCAGCGCTAGCCGCGCTCCTGGCGGGCAAGGTTGAGCCGCGCGAAGGCACGGTAGCGGTCGTTTCAGGTGGAAATATCGACCCGGCGTTGCACGCGCGGATTGTCGGCGCTTAGGCGGCGCCGCGCGCCTTGTACTCGCCCGGCTCGACGTGAGCCGGGCTCGACAATTCCACGGTGCGGGTGAGCTCCTCGAGCTCGGCCGCCAACGTCTTTAATTCCCCGATTAGGAATCGGCGCTCGCCCTCGGCGACATGCTCCGACGCCTCGATGAGTGTCTCGAGCATCATCGAGATGCACGGCAGGATCGTTTCCTCGATCCGCTCGAACGCCTCGTCCAGGCGCGCCTGTTTCTCCGTCAGGGGCATGGCGCCATTCTGGAGCCAAGTCCGTTAAGCCTTGGTGAAAACCGGTGCGAAAAATCGAAGATTACGAGCGGGATGACCGCGACAGCGTCGGTGGCTTGATCGGGTCGGTCGCCAGCCGCATGTCGAGATATTCGTCGACTTCCTTCATCAAGAGGTCGAGCTCGTTCGCGAAGAAGTGGTTCGCCCCCGGAATTGTCTCGTGAGCAATGGTGATGTGGCGCTGAGTGCGGAGCTTATCGACGAGCTTCTGGACGGCGCTCGGGGTGACGACCTCGTCCGCCTCGCCCTGAATAATGATTCCCGAGGACGGGCAGGGAGCTAGGAAGCTGAAATCGTACATGTTTGCCGGCGGAGCGATCGAGATGAATCCGCGGATTTCGGGACGGCGCATCAGCAGCTGCATGCCAATCCAGGCGCCGAAGCTGACTCCAGCGACCCACGTAGTCTCGGCCTCGGGGTGGATGCTCTGCACCCAGTCTAGCGCGGAGGCCGCATCGGACAGCTCGCCGATGCCATTGTCGAACACGCCCTGGCTCTTGCCCACGCCGCGGAAATTGAACCGCAGCGTCGCGAAGCCGCGCTTCACGAAGGTTTGATAGAGCAACTGCACAATCTTGTTGTTCATCGTGCCACCCGCCTGCGGGTGTGAGTGCAGGATCATGGCGACCGGCGCGCGCGGACGGGTACCGGGATGGAAACGGCCTTCAAGGCGGCCCTCGGGGCCGGGAAAAATGACTTCGGGCATTCAAGCTCGCTATAGGGTGTGGCGCGGAAGGGCTGGGCCTATATAGGCGGCAGCCGATTGAGCGCAATCATTGGCGGTGGACGGGCAATTTCGAACAACAATGACGACACGCATCTATCTCGATCACGCAGCGACAACGCCGGTGCTTCCCGAAGCGCGGGCAGCCTTCGAGCGCGGGTTTGAGGCATGGGCCAATCCCAATTCGCCGCATGGCGACGGGCGGGCCGCGCGGGCGCTGCTCGAAGAGGCCCGCAAGACCATCGCCGATGTGCTCGACTGGCGTCACGACGTCATCATTACGTCTGGCGCGAGCGAGGCGATCGAGATCGCCGGCGCGAGGGCGAAGATCGCGGGCAGGGCGCATGGCGCGACCGAACACCCAATCGTCGTCCACGCGATGAGGCCGAATTCGCGGGTCATTCCCGTACAGGCAAATGGGCTGATCAACGACGAAGCGCTCGACGCGGTGCTGGCGAAAGGACCGACCTTGGTCGCGATCCAACACGTCAACAACGAGACGGGTGTCATCCAGCCGATCGAACGTATCGCCGAGAAGGTCCGGGCCGCGGGATCATTGCTTCTGGTCGATTGCGCCCAGAGCGCTGGCAAGCTGCCGATTCCTGATGCGGATTTCGTCGCGGCCTGCGGGCACAAGCTTGGCGGGCCCCCGGGTATTGGGGTGCTGCTCGTTCGTGATCTTGGCACCCTGGAGGCTGCTGGCGGAGGCCAGGAGAAAGGCTATCGTCGCGGCACGCAAGACATGCCGGCAGCCTTGGCATTCGCGGCGGCGCTCGCCGCAGAACCATATGACCTTCAGCGGCTTGCTGAGCTCCGCTCACGCCTGGAAGCAGAAGTGAATGCTGGCGGGGGTGTCGTCATCGCGGCTGATACGCCGCGAATTCCGACGATCGGCTCAATTTCGCTCCCGGGCGGTTCGAGTTCGTCCCTCCTAATCCAGCTCGATCTGGCTGGCATTGCGGTTTCCGCAGGTAGCGCATGCTCGTCCGGGAAGATGAAGGCGAGTGACGTGCTCGCGGCGATGCAGGTTCCCGAGGACGTTGCCGCAGGCTTTATTCGCGTTAGCTTCGGGCCGTACACCAGCGACGAGGACGTGACCCGTTTCCTCGAGGAGTGGAACCGTATCGCGTCGCGGGCCAAGGCTGCGTGATCTATCTCGATTATCAGGCGACGACGCCGGTTGCGCCCGAAGTGGCCGACGCGATGCGGCCTTGGATCGAGGAGAAGTTCGCAAATCCGCATTCACCGTCGACCGCGGGCAGGGAAGCTGCTGCCGCGATCGAGGTTGCTAGGGATCAGGTCGAGCGCGCCATTGGTCTGGATAGCGGCAGCCTTGCCTTCACGGGCAGCGCCACAGAAGCGCTCAATTGGGCGCTGAAAGGAACTATCGAGAAGGCGGAAGAAGGGCGTAACCGGATCATCACTGTCGCGACTGAGCATGCGGCGGTGCTCGATAGCTGCGAGTGGCTGGCAGGGGAGGGAGTCGACCTCACCATTTTGCCGGTCGGAAGCGACGGTCTGCTCGACCTTGCCGACCTGGAGCGCGAACTCGACGACCGTGTAGCCATCGTTGCGGCGATGCTGGTGAACAACGAAATCGGGGTGGTTCAGTCGATCGCTGAAGTGGCGAGCCTAACTCATTCCTGCGGGGCGCTGATGTTGTGTGATACCGTCCAGGGCCTCGGTCGGGTCGATATCCCGGAAGGTCCTGATCTCGTTGCCGTCTCCGCGCACAAGGTTCACGGCCCCAAGGCGATCGGCGCGCTATGGATGCGGCAAGGTGCCGAGCCGGCTCCCCTAATCCACGGCGGCGGACAGGAGGCCGGATTGCGGTCCGGAACGCTTTCCCCGGCCCTTTGCGTGGGGTTCGGCGCCGCTGCGAAGCTCGCTGAAGAGCGCCGTGAAGCGGATCACCAGCATGTCGAACAACTATGGACTGGCGCTCTCGATGCCTTCGGCGGTCGCTGGACGATCAACGGCAGCATGGATCAGCGCTATCGCGGTAATCTCAACATTCGCTGTGAAGGCGTTGATGCGACACGGCTAATTGCTGATCTGCGTGACATCTCCTTCTCGCTCGGCAGTGCTTGTGCCAGCGGCTCCGGTCGGCCGAGCCACGTGCTTCGAGCATTGGGCCTGTCCGACCGCGAGGCGCGCTCATCCATCCGGCTCGGCTTCGGGCGCTACACGACTGAGCAGGAGCTGGTTGATGCCCTGAATCGCATCGATGCTGCGGCTCGCGCCCAGGACAATCTCGCGGCGTGACCTGTGTGCGTTTCTTCAGGGCGGACGGGACCCTGGACAAGGAAGTGGAAGCGGCGGCCGGACAGCGGTTGCTCGACGTGGCTTGGGCCGAGCGGCAACCGCTTGAAGGCGCTTGCGAGGGCGTGATGGCCTGCTCGACCTGCCATGTGATCGTCGATCCCGAGGATTTCGCCAGGTTACCAAAAGCCAGCGAGGAGGAGGATGACCTCCTCGACCTCGCGCCGCATGCTGGACGCACGTCGCGTCTGGCTTGTCAGATAATCCTGACTGAGGGTCTCGAGAGCCTGAGCGTGCGGATCCCGCCGAGCTCGAAGAACTGGATGGGTCGTTAATTCGCGGTCGGTAGTCCGTTGCCGACCCGTGAATCGTCGTCGCCGGCCTTCCTCTTGGCGTTCAGCTGCGCTTCCCGAATTGTCTGAAGACCCGGCAAGGTCAGCTTGCCGGTTCTCCCGGTATCGAGGATCTGGAATCGGCGCGCCGCCGCCATCTCGAACTCGCTCAGGGAAACACCGCGATTGAAGTCCGTGTCCGCGGCAGCGACAGGCTCGGGGAGGTTCAGAAGGCCGTAGCGCGCGGCGCCTTGGAGCGCGCCAGTGAGCCCCAGCATATCGTCGAGCTTCTCTTTGCGCTTCGCTTTCGAACCGCCGGGACCGTGCATGGTCCGCATAGCGGTCTGGATTTCCGGTGCGACTTCGGACTCATATTGAGTCAATTCGACCGGATCGATCTCACCATTGTGATCAGTATCGAGGGTCGCGAAGAAACGGTCGGCGTCGGCTTTCATCTCACTTGGGTCGATCGCTCCATCCCCGTTCTTGTCGGCTTGGCGAAACCATCTCGTAAGCGCGTCATCGCCGTTGGATCGAGAGCGGAAGGGCTCGCCCATCGGGCTGATGAACGGAGCCCACGGGTGGCCCGTTACAATTACTGGCGCCGACGTCGGCGCAGGAGCGACGGCTGCGAGCAGCGCCATGCTGGCAACGATCATTCATTTGCCTCCAAGGGAAGCTTGCCCGTAGCCTTCGGCCGTGAATGCGCAATGAAGCTAATCAATTCGGGCTGGTGTCGGCATCCGCGTTGATCTGCGGTGCGTCCGCATCGGTCTTCTCGCGCGCCGGCTCGGGCGGACGAAGGTTTTCGAGACCCGCCAGCGTCAGTTTACCTTTATGCTCGACATCGAGCGCATTGAACCGACGCCCCGCCGCGACGGTGAATTCCTGAAGCGAGACTCCGCGATTGAAGTTTGAATCCGCCGATGCGACCGGCTCGGCGAGACCGAGGAGATTGGAGCTACGCCGGTTTTGAGGCGCCACGTCCTGCTCGTATTTCATGATCTCGTCGGGGTCGATCTCTCCGTCATGATTGAGATCCAGCAGCTTGAAGTAGCGCTCGGCATCCGCCTTCATCTCGTCGACGGTGATGATCCCGTCGTGATTGGCGTCGGCCTGTTGGAACCATCCCGTAATCGCATCCGCTCCCGCGGTGGCCACGAACGGTTCTCCCATTGGGCTGATGAAGACGCGGCGGCTGCCTCGACCCACAACCGGGAGCGGTTTCGGGGCCGAAGCCGCAACGGCAGGTTGGCCGGCAGCGACGGCAGCAAAAAGAAGGAAAGCAGGAAGCGGCATTGTTGAACCCGAAGCGAGATATGGCCCTGTTCCTATCGCCGAGGTGAACCGTGAATGAAATCCCTCATTTCAGCGCATGCTTGCAGAGCATGACACTGTCGCCCATATGCCCGCTCGGAAGTCGGCGGACGGCGCTGTCGCCAACCTGGTCAGATCCGGAAGGAAGCAGCCACAACGATTTCGTGCCGGGTCGTCGGCTTCCACCGCTCGCAATGCCGAGCACGACACCCTACACCGTTGATGATGGACGATGCCGAATCGCCGGGCCTGGGGCTCGACCTTCCTGAAGTAGCTCAGCAAGCGCCCACCGGGGCGTCGCCGTATCGCGTGCTCGCGCGGAAATACCGGCCGCAGACCTTTTCCGGGCTGATCGGCCAGGATGCAATGGTGCAAACGCTGGCCAACGCGATTGCGCGCGGGCGGATTGCTCATGCTTTCCTGCTCACCGGCGTCCGCGGAGTGGGCAAGACGTCGACGGCGCGATTGATCGCCAAGGCGCTTAACTGCGTTGGTCCGGATGGGCAGGGCGGGCCAACCATCACTCCATGCAATGTCTGCGAGCCGTGCCGCGCCATTAGCGAGGGGCGGCACATCGACGTGATCGAGATGGACGCCGCGTCGCACACCGGCATCGACGACATCCGCGAGATCATCGACGCCGTCCGTTATGCTTCGGTCAGCGCTCGCTACAAGATCTACATCATCGACGAAGTCCACATGCTGTCAAAGAGCGCGTTCAATGCGTTGCTCAAGACTCTTGAGGAGCCACCTGAGCATGTGAAGTTCCTGTTCGCGACGACCGAGGTCAACAAAGTGCCAGTCACGGTGCTGTCCCGCTGCCAGCGCTTCGACCTGAGGCGAATTCCTGCCGAGAAGCTGGCGGCCCATTTCGCCGAAGTTTCGAAAGCCGAAGGAGTCGAGGTCGAGTCCGAGGCAGTCAACATGATCGCAAAAGCGGCCGAAGGTTCTGCCCGCGACGGGCTTTCGATCCTCGACCAGGCGATTGCACATGGCGCGGGCGCGGTGACGGCTGCGCAGGTTCGCGACATGCTCGGTCTCGCTGACCGCGGCCGTATTCGCCGCCTCTTGCAACTAATACTCGGAGGCGACGCCATCGCGGCGCTTTCCGAGTTGGATGAAGCGCACGACCTTGGCATTGACCCGACGCAACTTCTCCGTGGTCTCATGGAGAGCCTGCACGCTGCTACCCGGGCCAAGGCTGGCGCGACGAGCGACGCCCTTCAATCCGCCGAAGAACGCGACACGGCCGCCGAAATCGCCGCCAAGCTGTCGTGGGGCTCGATCCACCGCCTTTGGCAGATGCTGCTCAAAGGTCTCCAAGATGTGGCTGTTGCGCCAGACCCGCGTGAGGCGGCAGAAATGGCTTTGCTCAGGCTGATCCACGCGGCCGATCTCCCTGATCCAGCGAGCCTGATCGCAAGGATGAGCGGCGAGGGGGCGATCACCGCATCTTTGACAGCTCCCTCCGGACGATCGAGCGCTCCGACGGCTCGCATACCGGCGGACTTCACCGCGCTCGTGAAATTCGTCGAAAGCAGCGGCAAGCACATCCTCGCTCAGCAGCTTCACGACCAGGTGGGCGTGGTGCGATACGCCCCGCCCGAGTTGGTGCTGAAGCCGACACGCCCGCTTGGCGGCGATTGGCCGCGCGAGCTTGCGGCGCAACTGAAGTCGATCACCGGTGCCGTCTGGCAAGTGTCGCTATCCGATGAAGCCGGCGAGGCGTCGCTGCTCGATCAGGAGAAAATGGCCGAGGAACGCGTTCGCGCTGATGTGCTAGCGGACACTAACGTGCGAGCCGTGCTGGATGCTTTCCCCGACGCCCAGCTCGAAAGTTTTGATGGAACGAGAGGCCAATAAGCAATGCCCGAGACCCCAGATCTCAATGAAATCCTGCAAATGGCCCAGAATGCTCAGGCCGAGTTGCAGAAGGCGCAGGACAATCTCGACAAGGTCGAGGTCGAAGGCGCCGCGGGCGGCGGCATGGTCAAAGTCCGCGCCACCGCGAAGGGCAGGATCATCGCCGTTGAGCTCGACGAAAGCCTGCTCCAGCCGTCCGAGAAATCGATGCTCGAGGACCTGATCGCAGCCGCGTTTAACGACGCCAAGGCCAAGGCTGACAACGCCGCGGCGACCGAAATGCAGAAGATGCAAAGCTCGCTTCCGCTTCCGCCGGGGTTCAAGCTGCCATTCTAAGCGTTTGACGCTCGGTAATATTGCGCCATGATGCGCGCCTCTTGTGGGGGGAGGCGCCAATGTCATTGGGCGCAATGCAGGATTTCCCGCTCCGCATCATGCGGTTGATGGACCATGCCGAGCGGGAGCACGGGTCTCGCGAGATCGTCGCGGCGCGCACCGACGGGACAATCGTCAGGACCAATTGGTCTAACCTGGCCCATGACGCACGGCGAATGGCGCAGGCGCTGGAGCGTGTCGGCCTTCGCGAAGGCGATCGAGTCGCGACGTTAGCGATGAACCACGACCGCCACCTCGCTGCATGGTTCGGAGTCGTCGGCGCCGGCGGCGTGCTTCACACGGTCAACCCGCGACTTTTCGACGACCAGCTCGCCTATATCATCACCCACGCCGACGACCGCGTCCTGCTCTACGACGCGCAGTTCGCGCCGCTGGTCGAGCGCCTCAAGCCACGGCTTCCGACTGTCGAACAATACATCTGCTTCGAAACCGACTTCGACCCTTGGCTGGCCGCGGAAGACGGTGATTATCGCTGGGTAGAAGGCGAGGAGCGTGCGCCCTGCGGGCTCTGCTACACCAGCGGCACCACCGGAAACCCAAAGGGCGTCCTCTACGAACACCGCTCAACGGTGCTCCACGCCATGTCGATCATCGTCCCAGACGTGTTCGATTTCTCGACTCTGTCGGTGGTCCTGCCTGTCGTGCCGATGTTCCACGCCAACAGCTGGTGCCTGCCGTATGCCGCGGCGATCACCGGCCTGAAGCTGGTCCTCTGCGCCGACAACAATTCGGAGCGTATCTGCCATCTATACAATGAGGAGGGCGTGACCCACTCTGCGGGCGTCCCGACCGTCTGGATCAACATGATCAACCATGTCGAGGATACCGGGGCATCGCTCGGCAAGCTCAACACTATCATTGTCGGCGGGTCGTCAGCGCCGCGCGCGACGATTCGCTGGTTCCGTGAGCGGGGCGTTCGCGTCCGTCACCTGTGGGGCATGACAGAGATGTCGCCGATCGGAACAGTCGGTGCGCCGCCCGCAAACTGGGACTCACTCGGCGACGACGAACAGCTCGATTATCTGTCGCGGCCCGGGCGCTCGCTGTTCGGAGTCGAGCTTCGCGTCGTCGACGATGACGGCAATGTGCTGCCACGGGATGGCGCCAGTTCCGGCCGCCTCCAAACCCGCGGCGCGGCAGTGGTGCGCCGCTATTTCAAGAAGGACGAGGATAGCGTCGACGCCGACCAGTGGTTTGACACAGGCGATGTCGCCGTCATCCACCCGGACAACACATTGCGACTGACCGACCGCGCCAAGGACGTGATCAAGTCAGGCGGCGAGTGGATCAGCTCGATCGAGCTCGAAAATGCTGCGGTGGGTTGTCCCGGAGTCCTGGAGGCCGCCGCGATCGGCATCCCGCATCCCAAGTGGGACGAGAGGCCTTTGCTGCTGATTGTGCGCGATGACGACCATGACGTAACGGTCGACGAAATTCGCGCCGTCCTTGCCGGACAGATGGCGAAATGGTGGCTTCCCGACGCGATCGAGTTCGTCGAAGAACTGCCCCACACCGCGACCGGTAAGCTCAGCAAGAAGGATCTGCGCGACAAATATCGCGACTATCGCTTTGCCAATGCCGAGGCGATGGTAGGAAGGGACTAAGTCTTCGTCATTGCGAGGAGCCGAAGGCGACGTGGCAATCCAGAGCGCCGCTGGATCGCCACGCTCCGCTCGCGATGACGGCAGGGTGGTAATCGGCGTCCGCCTCTACTAATTGGCTGCCAACTCCCGCTTACCAAAGGACGCTCGCGACCCCATGGCCGCTCAATATGCATTTGTCATGAAGGACATGACCAAGTCCTTCCCCGGCGCGCAGAAGCCGGTGCTGAACCACATCAACCTGCAATTCTATCACGGCGCCAAGATCGGCATCGTCGGCCCTAACGGCGCCGGCAAGTCGACCTTGATGAAAATTATGGCCGGCATCGACAGGGACTTCCAGGGCGAGGCGTGGCCGGGCGAGAACGTGACGGTCGGATACCTGCCGCAGGAGCCGCAGCTCGATCCGAGCAAAACCGTGCTTGAGAATGTCAAGGACGGCGCCCGCGACGTCGCCGACATGGTCGATCGCTTCAACGCCATTTCCGCCGAAATGGGCGATCCCAAGGACGACACCGATTTCGACGCCTTGATGGAGGAAATGGGCGAGCTCCAGGGCAAGATCGACGCCGTCGATGGCTGGACGCTCGACAACCAGCTTGAAGTCGCGATGGAGGCGCTTCGTTGCCCTCCATCCGACTGGTCGGTCGAGAACCTTTCTGGTGGTGAAAAACGCCGTATCGCGCTGACCCGGCTGCTGATCCAGAAGCCGTCGATCCTGCTCCTCGACGAGCCGACCAACCACCTCGATGCAGAAAGCGTCCAGTGGCTGGAGGCGCACCTGGCTGAATATCCGGGCGCGGTGCTGATGATCACCCACGACCGCTACTTCCTCGACAATGTCGTCAGCTGGATCCTTGAGCTCGATCGCGGGAAGTACTTCCCGTACGAGGGCAATTACTCGACCTACCTCGAGAAAAAAGCCAAGCGCATGGAGCAGGAGGAGCGCGAGGAATCCGGCCGCGCCAAGGCGATCAAGGACGAGCTCGAGTGGATCCGGCAGGGCGCCAAAGGCCGCCAGACCAAGTCGAAAGCGCGTATCGCCAAGTTCGACCAGCTCGTCGCTGCTCAGGAAAAGCATGTCCCGGGCAAAGCCGAAATCCTCATCCAGGTACCTGAGCGCCTCGGCGGCAAGGTCATCGAGGTGGAAGGGCTCTCAAAGTCTTATGGCGACAAATTGCTGTTCGAGGACTTGTCCTTCACGCTTCCGCCGGGCGGCATCGTTGGTGTCATCGGGCCCAATGGCGCGGGCAAGTCGACCCTGTTCAAGCTGATTACTGGCCAGGAGAAACCCGACACCGGCTCGATCGACATCGGCCCGACCGTCCACCTCGGCTACGTCGACCAGAGCCGCGACCACCTCAACGACAAGAACAATGTTTGGGAGGAGATTTCGGACGGCCTCGACTACATGAAGGTCAACGGGCATGACCAGTCGACGCGCGCTTATGTTGGCGCCTTCAACTTCAAGGGCCAGGATCAGCAGAAGAACGTCGGCAAGCTGTCAGGTGGTGAGCGCAACCGCGTCAACATCGCCAAAATGCTGAAGCGGGGCGGCAACGTGCTGCTACTCGACGAGCCGACTAACGACCTCGACGTCGAGACCCTGGGCGCGCTCGAGGAGGCGATCGAGAATTTTGCCGGCTGCGCCGTGGTCATCAGCCACGACCGGTTCTTCCTCGACCGCTTGGCTACGCACATCCTCGCGTTCGAGGGGGACAGCCACGTCGAATGGTTCGAGGGTAATTTCCAGGCCTACGAAGAAGACAAGATCGCTCGCCTCGGCGAGGAAGCGACGCGGCCACACCGGACGACGTACCGGAAACTTACGCGCTAACGGGGTCCGTTTCACTCTATCGACGGCGTCGATACCGCCTGGCCGACGCGCGGTTCATCTGACGCAAGATCGGTCGGAAAGGGCCGGCTATCGCCGAGTTGAAACTCGCTGTCGTGGACCAGCACGCTCTGTCGGACCGTGGGCCACACCCTCTCGCGCAGGAACTGCTGGTCCGCCGTGCGGCTTAGCGGCGCGTCCCGGCAGTAATCGATGATTGCCTGCTGAAGCGGAGACAGCGCGCCGCGAACGCCGCCCCACATTCCGGCGAGCATCACTTCCGTATGGGTTGGCGCATCGCGCATCACATGGAAATGGCGCTTGCTGACGATCCACTCCTCGACCGCAGCCCGCTCGCGCGGGCCGACGCACGCATCGCAATCGCGGATCAGATAGCGATCGACGCTGGGGTCATCGGCGACGAGAAAGCGCCAGAAGGTCCCAAATCGACCAGCAGGTAGACCGCCGACACGAACGACTTTCGAGCCTTCCTGGAGCAACCGATCGAGCACCCGCGGAGGGACCCCTTCGTCGACGTAGAAACTGCAGCGCCACTCTGGATAGAGCTGCCTAGCCGCGATCGCGTTGCGGACGGCGCCGTCGCGATAGGCCTGGGCATCCCCGAACAGGGAAAAGGCGATCACGTTCCGGTCCGGTTCCGCGGCAACGAAGGGCGGCACATCGATGCCCGAAAGATCTTTTGCCGTGCCGCTCGCCGCAGCATCTTTAAGGCGCAAGCAGTCGTTTCCTGCGAGCCGACCTTCTTCGTCCCGGCCCAGCCTTGAGAGTGCATTTGCGAGGGCCGAGTAAAGTCGCTCGTCACTGGGGTGCGCACGAAGGCGCGCTCTGGCTTCCTCGACAACGCCATCGAACCGCTTCAGCCGCAAGAGAATAGACAGGAGCGTGTGTCGGGCATTTTCGTCGTCAGGCGCCAGCTCGATCCAGATTCGGCATGCTCTCAGCGCTCCGGAATAGTCGTGCTCGCTAAAGCAGCAGTGCGCCAGCAAGTTGGCCAGTGACGCACCGAGCACGGGCTCGCTGGTTTTGGCCAGGGCCCGTTCGATCTCGGCTCGCCGGTTAGTCCGCCCGTTCTGCTGGAGCTCGCCGATGACCTCGCGATAGAGCCGAAGCTCGGTAGGCTCTGACGCCCGGGACTTCTGTGGCCCATCGCTCACGTCTTTCTATCTAGCATGCCGCATGATCGATGGTAGTTTCGACTCTGAAGATGATCGCACTTACCGGACCCTTGAAGATCTGGACTAACGATGAGGGCAGCGTTCATTTCATCAGCCTGCCGGAGGATATGTCCGGCGAGGTTCGAGCCCATTCGCTGGCCTTCAGGCGTGGGTTCGGCTCGGTCCGCGTCGAGGTTACACTCGGCAGCGAAACCTGGCGAACCTCGCTCTTCCCCGTGAAGGCCGGTGGCTACTTCCTGCCGGTAAAGGTCGCTGTGTGCCGCAAGGTCGGAATCGTCGCCGGCGATGAGGTAACGGTGGAGCTCGAACTGCTCTAACGCAGGCGCTTGACCAGCAAGCGGCCTTCGTCGCCCGTTTTCACTTCGAAGTTGGGCACGGCCTTGATGAGGTCGGACAGACGCGTGAAACCGTAGTTTCGCGCTGCGAAACTCGACACGGCCTTGGCGCGCTGACCAAGCTCCGAAAGCGGCGTAAAGCCCTCATCGTCACGCTTCGATGCCTTGTAAGCGGAGCCAAGGACCTGGAGCAGCTCCGGATCGACCGGCCGTTGACCCTTGGTGATTGCAGGCTGCTCGAGACAATCGTCATCCGTTAGCGCGAGAGCGCCCACGTCGAAGAAGCGCGTACATGCCTGCTGAAAGGAAACGGGCGTTTTCTGGGTGCCGAACCCATAGACTGGCAGCCCTTCCTCACGAATCCGCTGGGCGAGCGGCAGGAAATCGCTGTCGGAAGACATAATTCCGAACCCGTCGACGTGACCGCGGTAAAGGAGGTCCATGGCGTCAATTGTCATCCGCATGTCGGTGACGCTCTTGCCTTTGACGACGTCGAACTGCTGGACAGGCACGATCGAGTGGCTTCCGGTGAGTCCGCCCCAGCCTTTGAGGCTGGCCTTCGCCCAGTTCCCATAAGCCCGGCGGATATTGATCGTGCCGAGTTCGCCCAGGACGAGCAGGGCCTCGTCGAGGTGGTCGGGGCTGGCATTGTCCGCATCGATCAGGAGGGCGATATTGTTTTCGACCTCTCCGTTCCGGTCGTTCATTCAAGCGACTCTCTACCTGGATTTGCGCCACCTGTAGCGCGGCATCGCGGAATGGCCACAGCCAAGCGCAACACCGGTCCCGTAAATGAACGGTACATGATCGATGCGGGAACGAAATGGGGCCTTGTGCACTGTAACAGCCGACAGTGGGGGCGCTTGTGGAAGGGACGAGACGATGATGAAGCTTGGACTTGCCGCCCTGGTCGCTGCTGGAGTCGCGACGACGGGCTGTGCCACCAACCCGTATGGCTCTGGCTATGGCTACGATCCGTATTATGGCAACGGTGGTTACTACAATAACGGCTACTATGGTCAGCCGAACCGCACCGGCAACGTCGTGACCGGCGCTGCGGTTGGTGCCGTCGGCGGAGCTATCGCCGGCAAGATCATTCCGGGCGTGAACACCACGACCGGTGCGGTCGCCGGTGCGATCCTCGGCGGCGTTTTAGGCGCCTCGGTCAACGGTCGGCAGTATTACCGCGATACCCGCGGCTATTGCTATTACGTGGACCAGTACGGCCAGCCGCATTATAGCTACGATATTCGCTGTTAGCTCAGCGACATATCCATCGGCTTTAAGCCGAGATGCTAGACGGGGCGGAAGTTTTCTTCCGCCTCGTCGAGTATGTAGAGCCGCCCCTCCGCGATCGCGAAGTGCGCGCCGTGCAGTTTTAGAGTTCCCGCTTCTTCACGCTCCCTGATCCAGGGGAAGGTGCGAAGGTTCGCAAGGCTGACTTTAACCGCTTCCTGTTCCATCTCGTGGAATGCTTCGCGATTCAGCTCCGGATGATGTGAGCGGACCTCATCACGCGCGCCGCTCAACATTCTCACCCAGTCAGCAATAAAATGCCCTTCACCCGGCTCCGTGTGATCGAATTGGCCTGTTAGCGCGGCCGCGCAGCCGCCGCAGAGGCCGTGTCCCATCACTAGAATTTCACCGACCTCCAGTTGGGTGACGGCAAACTCCAACGCAGCGGACACACCGTGAAAGCCGCGGCTCGTTTCATAAGGCGGGGCAAGGGCCGCGATGTTGCGTACGACAAAAATCTCGCCCGGCCGAGCGTCGAAGATGTGCGCCGGGTCAACCCGGCTGTCCGCGCAGGACAGGATCATGACCTGCGGGCTTTGTCCTTCAGCGAGTTCCGACCAACGCTCGCGCTCTCGCGCCCAGTCGTGGCTGCGGAACCGTTGATATCCATCGATGAGCTGGTTGAGATAAGGCATGCCCAGCCCGCTACCTGTAGGAGGGCAGGGGTGGCAAGCGCGCTCCGCAGTCGCTATCTGCCCGCCCATGAACGTTCCCGCGGCAGTTCCTAAGCAGCGCAAGCCCGACTGGATCCGGGTGAAGGCGCCCGTCAGCGAAGGATATCACGCGACGCGCCGGCTGATGCGTGAGCTCAACCTTGCGACCGTTTGTGAAGAAGCGGCCTGCCCGAATATCGGCGAATGCTGGACGAAGAAGCACGCGACGGTGATGATCCTCGGCGATACGTGCACACGGGCCTGTGCCTTCTGCAACGTAAAAACCGGAATGCCACGGGCTGTCGATCCGCTGGAGCCGGAGCATGTCGCGACGGCGGCCGCCGAACTCGGCCTCGAGCATATCGTGGTGACGTCGGTCGATCGGGACGATCTTCCGGACGGTGGCGCTCGCCAGTTCGTGAAGGTGATAGAGGCGCTGCGGAAGCGCACGCCGAATACGACGATCGAAATCCTGACGCCTGACTTTCGCAACAAGAGCGAAGAAGCAGTCGATGCGATCGTCGCCGCGGGACCCGACGTCTACAATCACAACCTCGAGACGGTACCGAGGCTCTATCCGACCATCCGGCCGGGAGCGCGGTACTACGCGTCGCTGCGGCTGCTCGAGAGCGTGAAGCGCCGAGCGCCGCACATTTTCACCAAGTCGGGGGTGATGGTCGGCCTCGGCGAGCAGCGCCTTGAGGTGCATCAGGTCATGGATGACATGCGCTCGGCAGGCGTCGATTTCCTCACCATGGGCCAATACCTTCAGCCGACACCGCGCCATGCCAAGGTCGAAGAGTTCGTAACCCCGAAGGCGTTCGACGCTTACGCGGCGATCGCCCGCGCCAAGGGCTTCCTGCTCGTCGCCGCCTCGCCACTGACCCGGTCGAGCTACCACGCTGGCGACGACTTCAAGAAGATGCAGGCGAACCGTAACGCCCAGCTGGAGCGTTCGAGCGGCTGATGCCTCGGCACAGCGAGACCAAACACCTCGCGTATACGCCCGAGCAGCTCTTCGACCTGGTCGCGGATGTTGCCCGCTACGACGAGTTCCTGCCCTGGGTGGTGGCAGTACGGATTCGCTCATCAAGCGAGAAAGAGACGGTGGCCGACCTGGTCGTTGGCTTCAACGCCTTCAAGGAGCGCTTCACCAGCCGTGTCGTGAAGGAGCATCCGTCGCGAATCTGCGTCGACTATGTGGAAGGGCCGCTCAAGTACTTGCACAACGAGTGGAAGTTCGATCGCGCGAACGATGGCGGCACCAATCTAGGCTTCTCAGTGGATTTTGCCTTCAAATCGCGATTGTTCGAAACACTTGCAGGCTCGATGTTCGACCGCGCGCTCAGGCGAATGACGCAGGCTTTCGAGCAGCGCGCCGCGGCGCTTTACGGCATCAAAAGTTCGAGCGCACAGAGCGCGGCCTGAAGCCGAACGCCGGCCCGGCCCTCATCTTTAAACAGCTTCTGGTCGGCGACGATCTTCGCGGGATCCGCGTTGCGTTCGGCCAGCGCAAACACGACCGTACCGACCGGCTTCGATGGCGTCCCGCCACCGGGCCCTGCGATCCCGGTGATCGCGACGGCGACGTCCGCTTCAGAGGCGGCGAGAGCACCTCGAGCCATTGCCCAGGCCGTAGCGACGCTTACCGCTCCGAACGTTTCGACTACGTCCAGACTGACATGAAGCTCGCTGATTTTGGCTGCATTCGAATAAGTTACGTAGCCTGCCTCGAATACGTCTGAAGAACCAGCGATCTCGGTAATGGCCGCGCTGACAAGGCCACCAGTGCAGCTCTCCGCCACAGCAATCCGGCGCACGGCCTTGCGATTGGCTTCGACGACGTCGCGGGCCTTGTCGACCAACACCTTGGGTAGGAGCGTGTCAGCCATTGGCCATTGTCCTGATGCTGGCAACGGCCTGTGCGGCGATGCCCTCTCGGCGTCCAGTGAAGCCGAGGCCTTCTGTCGTCGTCGCCTTGATGCTGACCTGGTCGACCTTTAGGTCGAGGATTTCGGCAATTCGCTGGCGCATTGCGGACCGGTTCGGTCCCACCTTCGGCTCCTCCGCTATGACCGTGCAGTCCACATGGTCAATGATCGCTCCGCCTGAGCGGACCAATTCCGCGGCATGACGCAGGAACAGGTCTGAACTCGTCCCTTTCCACCGCGCGTCCGATGGCGGAAAGTGCTCTCCGATGTCGCCGAGCCCGGCGGCGCCGAGCACGGCATCTGTGATCGCATGAAGGACGACGTCGGCGTCGCTATGCCCCGCAAGGCCGCGCGAATGCGGGACGGCGATGCCGCCAAGCATGACTGGCCCATCGCCGGCGAACGCGTGAACGTCGAACCCCATTCCTGTTCGGGACACAAGCGTTCCGGCGAGCCATTGCTCGGCGCGGGCCCAGTCGCTTGCTGAGGTCAGCTTTTCGAGCGCAGGATCGCCAGCGACCGCGGCAACGGACATTCCAGCCGTTCTGGCGACGGTGGTCTCGTCCGTCGGAGGTCCACCGGTCCACGCAAAATACGCTTGGCGAAGGGCTTCGGTTCGGAAGGCCTGCGGGGTCTGAACTCGCATCAAATCGGAGCGATCAACCGCCTCATCAAGAGTGCCGCTGCCACGGGCAAGCGTATCGCCGACAGGAAGGACGGGCGCCGCGCCGTCGTGAAACTCAAGCGAGGCGACCAGCCGATCGATGACGTCCGCGGGACAAAATGGTCGCGCCGCGTCGTGGACCAGAACCGCGTCGGATGAGATAGTCCGCAGGCCTGCTTTCACGGAATCGGCTCGATCAGCGCCGCCGACTACGAATTCGCTCACGGCAAGGCTCTTCAAAGCCTCTGTCGCAAGATCCTGCTGCCCATCGCCAACCACCACGCGGACTTCCCTAATCGCCGAATGTTTCAGAAAAGGCTCGACTGCCCAGCGCAGGACCGGCTTTCCAGCGAGCTTCCTGAATTGCTTGGGGACTCCGCCGCCGAGGCGTTCGCCCTTTCCTGCAGCGACGATCAATGCGGTTACGGTCACGGCGCGCGCCTTGCTCCCGTAAGGCGCCTCCTGTAAAGGCGCGGCCTCTCATGCAGACGCTGAAGCCAATCAAGATCGGCCCGGTCGAGGTCGCATCGCCAGTTATTCTGGCACCGATGACGGCTGTCACCGATTTGCCGTTCCGCCGCGCCGTGAAGCGTTATGGCGCGGGCCTGACAGTCAGCGAGATGATCGCGAGCCAGGCGATGGTTCGTGAGACGCGTCAATCGCTGCAGAAATCGTTGTGGGATCCGTCCGAGGAGCCGGTCTCGATGCAGCTCGCCGGGTGCGAGCCGCACATCATGGCTGAAGCGGCCAAGCTCAATGAGCAGCGCGGCGCCGCGATCATCGACATCAATATGGGCTGCCCTGTGAAGAAGGTGGTCAATGGCGAGGCAGGGTCGGCGCTGATGCGCGACCTGCCGCTCGCGGCGCGGCTGATCGAGGCGACGGTCAAGGCGGTGAAGGTCCCGGTGACGCTCAAGACCCGGATGGGCTGGAACCACGACAATCTGAACGCCCCCGAGCTGGCGCGGATTGCCGAGAGCCTCGGCGTTCAGATGATCACCATCCACGGCCGCACGCGCTGCCAGATGTACAAGGGCGAGGCCGACTGGGCCTTCGTCCGAAACGTCAAGGAAGCCGTGTCGGTACCGGTGATCGTCAACGGCGACATCTGCTCGATCGACGATGCGCGGACCGCGCTGCAGCAGTCCGGCGCCGACGGCGTGATGATCGGCCGTGGAGCCTACGGGCGTCCGTGGCTGCTTGGCCAAGTCATGGCCGACCTCATGGGGGGAGGGCAACGTCCTGACCCGAGCCTCGATGAGCAGCTGAACGTCATGCTCCAGCAGTATGAGGAGATGCTGTCGCTCTACGGCACCCACACGGGGGTCAATCTCGCCCGCAAGCATATCGGCTGGTACACCAAGGGATTGCCGGGCTCGGCGGAACTTAGAAACAAGGCGAATCAACAGGATGACCCAGCTGTTGTCGTCTCGATGCTGCGCGAGTTCTACTCGCCTTGGCTGGAACGGGCAGCGGCCTAACCGGTATTTCGCCGACACAAGTGTGTTTTTGATGCAACGGGTCGAAAGCCCGTGCTAGGGCGAACGGCAATGGATGCCCGCGTGGCCGAATCGGCAGTGACATCGAACAGACTGAGCTGGCTGGAACGCGAACGCGCGAGCGGGCGCTTCTATCAGCGCGCGATGGTCCTGAGCGCCGTCTTCTTTGTCGCCATGTTGGCTCTCAGTTTCTGGCTGCTGCGGCGACCCGGCGATCCGGGGAAATTGTTGGCGCCGCAGGTGATTGCTCTTCTGCTTATCGCCAACTTGATCCCGGCGATCGCCCTCATGGTGCTCTACGCGCGCAAGGTTGCGATGCAGCGGGCAGAACAGAGCGGTTTCGGGAGCGCTCGTCTGCACGTTCGACTAGTTGCGCTGTTTTCAGTGATCGCGGCGGTCCCGACAGTCGTCGTGGCAATCTTCGCTTCGGTGCTTCTGCAGAGCGGTCAGGAGTTTTGGTTTTCAAGTCGCGCGCGAACGATGCTCGAGAATACTGTTGAAATCTCGCAGGCAACCTATCGGTATGAACTTGGCCGGGTGAGTGCCGAAACGGCTGCAATGTCCGGCAACATGGCGGCTGGCCTTAGTCGCATCCCGATAGACGATCCCAGGGTTGCTGAGGGACTAGCTACACAGGTGTATCTCCGGTCGCTGAACGAAGCGGCGATTCTCAAGATCGACCCTAAGACTGGCGACGCCCAGTCTTTTGGCGTGATCAACGGCTATGACGGCATGATCAGTCCGGCGCGCCTGCGCGACGCAATCGCTCGGCTGTCCAAACAGCCCGCCGATGCGACGGTTGAGGAGAAAACGCCCAAGCGCGTCTCGGTGCTCACGCGGCTGAATTATGGGAAGGACTTTTATCTTTACAGCGCGCGGGTAATCGACCCCGAGATCGGGCAGCAGATCACGCGCGCGAACGACGTGCTGAAGGACTATCGTTCCCTTCTGAGGCGCTCGCAAACCAATCAGCTTCGCTTCAACGGCGCCTTGCTGCTCGGTGCTCTCGTCATTGTCGGTCTGGCCATTCTCGCCGCGTTGAAGATCGCCGATTGGATGGTTCGACCGGTTGGCCAACTGGTGACCGCAGCAGGGCGTATCGAAGAAGGCGACTTCTCGACACGCGTCCCGCTCACAGAGACTGAGGACGAAATTCACACGTTATCCGCGGCATTCAACCGGATGAGTGGACGGCTCGAGGAACAAACAGGTGCGCTCAAGGCGGCGAACACCCAGCTCGACGCCCGGCGTGCCTTCATGGAGGCCGTGCTCTCCAGCGTGACTGCCGGCGTCGTCGCGCTCGATTCCAGCAACAATATCCTCCTGACCAATCGCTCCGCCGAGACGTTGCTCCAGAAGGGGCAGGAAGAGATTGAAGGCAAGCCGCTAGGCGAGGCTTCACCTGATCTCGACGAGTTTCTTCGTGGCGATCAGGGCGAAGCCAACGTCATCGTCGTCGCGGGTGGTGATCATCGGACTCTCGCCGTGAAGCGCGTGCGTTACCAGGATGGAAGCGTCCTCACCTTCGACGACATCACCGATCAGCTGACCGATCAGCGTCGCGCAGCCTGGTCGGACATCGCGCGTCGCATTGCCCATGAGATCAAGAACCCGCTCACGCCGATCCAGCTCGCTGCGGAGCGGCTTCAGCGGCGGTTCGGAGCCGACATCGCCTCGGACAAAGAGACGTTCGAGCGTCTTACCGGCACGATCGTACGCCAGGTCGGCGACCTCCGGCGAATGGTCGACGAATTCTCCAACTTCGCGCGCATGCCGAAACCCGTCTTCCGTGAAGAAAACGTCCACGACATCGCTCGTCAGGCCCTGTTCCTGCACGAGGTCGCACACCCCGGTATCAGCTTCGTACTCGATCCACCGCAAGGCGATTTTGAAATGGTGTGCGATCGCCGACAGCTCAGTCAGGCATTGACGAATGTCGTCAAGAATGGCGTTGAAGCCATTGAAGGGCGTAAGAATCGCGGCGAGCACAGTCTTGCTGGCGACCGTGTAGAGCTGAAACTCCACACTGAAGACCACCACTTGGTCATCGACGTGATGGATACGGGAATTGGCCTTCCGGAAGACCGGGAGCGACTGACCGAGCCCTACATGACTACCCGCGTACGTGGCACCGGCCTCGGTCTCGCGATCGTGAAGAAGATTGTCGAGGAGCATATGGGCGAGATCGCCTTCCTCGATCGGCCCGGAGGCGGAACCCACGTCCGCATCTCCTTCGACACCGACAAGCTTGCCGGCCTGGAGAACGAGTCTCCGGCCGAAACCGAAGACAACCCCGAACCAAGTGAGGATCAGGCCTGATGGCTCTGGAAGTGCTCGTCGTCGACGATGAGGCGGATATTCGCGAGCTCGTCAGCGGGGTGCTCGAAGATGAAGGTTATGCGGTTCGGACCGCGGCCAACAGCGACCAGACACTGGACGCCTTCGAGGAACGCCGTCCGTCTATGGTGCTTCTCGACGTCTGGCTTCAGGGATCGCGCCTCGACGGTCTGCAATTGCTGCAGGAGATCAAGGGCCGCGATCCTACCGTCCCGGTCCTGATGATTTCCGGCCACGGAAACCTCGACACCGCCGTCGCCGCGGTGAGGGAAGGGGCCGTCGATTTCATTGAAAAGCCGTTCGAAGCCGAGCGGCTGCTTTATCTCGTCGATCGAGCAACCGAGACCGAACGCCTGCGCCGTGAGAACGAAAGCCTTCGCCGTCAGGTCGGGCACGAAGAACAGCTTCACGGTACGTCGGTCGCAATTAACACTGTTCGCGCGACCCTGAAGCGCGTTGCTCCCACGGGAAGCCGGGTGTTGATCACGGGGCCCGCCGGTGTCGGCAAGGAAATCGCCGCGCGCATGATCCACAACTGGAGCCCGCGCGCCAAAGCGCCATTCGTTGTGCTTCCGGCGGCGATGATGAGCCCGGATCGGGTCGAAGAGGAACTCTTTGGGAGCGAGAGTGAAGGCGTTGTCCGCCCCGGACTTCTCGAACACGCACACGGCGGCACTTTGTTTCTCGATGAGATCGCTGACATGCCGCTGACGACTCAGGGCAAAATCCTGCGCGTCCTGACGGACCAGAGCTATCACCGCGTTGGCGGTCAGCGTCCCGTGAAAGTGGATGTCCGCGTGCTATCCGCAACCTCCCGAAATCTTGCCGACGAAATCTCCGGCGGACGCTTCCGCGAGGATCTGTTTTACCGTTTGAATGTCGTTCCAGTTCGCATCCCGCCGCTACGTGAGCGGCGCGAGGATATTCCCGAGATGGTGGATTACTTCCTCGCCCGATTCGCAGCGGAACGGCACATGCCGGCCCCGTCGATCTCCGAAGAGGCGATGGCTGCCCTCCAGGCGCACGATTGGCCAGGTAACGTCCGGCAGCTCCGCAACATTATCGAGCGCACCATCATCCTTGCTCCCGGCGACCGCGTCTCCTGCATCGAGGTCGACCTGCTTCCACCTGAAGTGCTCGAGAACCAGAATGCGATGGGTGGATCCACCGCGGCCGTCGCCATCATGGGCAGTCCGCTGCGCGAAGCCCGGGAATCCTTCGAGCGTGAGTATCTGAAGATCCAGATCCGGCGCTTTTCCGGCAACATCTCCCGCACAGCGTCGTTCATCGGCATGGAGCGCTCCGCGCTGCACCGGAAGCTGAAGGCTCTGGGCATCGGGGAGAAGCGGGAGGACGAAGAGTAGCAAGGTAAAAGGCATGGCTGCCCGGTCGCTCGCCCTCCAGGATCACTTTCTGAATGCCATTCGGCGCGCCAAGCTGCCGGTGACGATCTTCCTCGTGAAGGGCGTGAAGCTGCAGGGCGTCGTGACGTGGTTTGATGCGTTTTCGCTCCTGCTGAGGCGGGAAGGGGCGTCGCAGCTGGTCTATAAGCATTCGATCTCAACCATCGTGCCGTCGCAGGTGCCACCCGACTTCGTGCCGACAAACGGCGTGACGGATGGCGCGAAGGCGCCGCTACAGGACCTGTTTCTTGCCGCGGCATCACGGGATCAGGAGCGGATGACGCTGTTCCTGGTGAATGGCGTCATGCTCCAGGGCACCGTGACCGGCTTCGACCAATTCTCGCTGGTTCTTGAGCGCGGCGGGCAGATCCAGCTCGTCTACAAGCACGCCATCTCGACGCTGCAGCCTGCTCATGCCCTGAAACTGGGTGGCGAAACTGAGGATGAGCCGGAGGCTGAGCCTGACTAATTTCGACGGCAATGGCGCGATCGAGGTCGCTCGCGGCGAACGGGCGGTCATTGCGGTGCCCGAACTTCCGCGCGAGGGTGCGCGACGGTCGGCCGATGCCCGGATGGAAGAAGCGCAGCGGCTCGCTGCGGCCATCGGCATTGATGTAGTTGCCGCCAAGCCGTTCCGGGTGCGCACGGTCCGTCCGGCGACCTTGCTGGGGAAGGGCCAGGTCGAGGAGATCGCCGAGTTGGCGAAGGATCGGGAAGCGCGGCTGCTGATTGTCGATGCGCCGCTCGCGCCGATCCAGCAGAAGAATCTTGAAGACGAGGTCGGCACCAAGGTGATCGACCGTACTTGCCTGATCCTCGAGATTTTCGGCGAACGCGCGGCGACTGCCGAGGGCCAGTTGCAGGTGGAATTGGCGCATCTCGAGTACCAGGCTGGCCGGTTGGTTCGCAGCTGGACCCATCTCGAGCGCCAGCGCGGCGGTTTCGGGTTCCTTGGAGGTCCCGGCGAGACGCAGATCGAAGCCGACCGCCGGATGATCCGCGACCGCATGGCCAAGATCAAACGCGAGCTCGAGCAGGTAAAACGGACACGATCGCTGCACCGCGACCGCCGGCAGCGGGCACCGTGGCCAGTGATCGCCCTCGTCGGCTATACCAACGCAGGAAAGTCTACGCTTTTCAACCGCCTGACGGGCGAAGCTGTGTTCGCGGAGAACTTATTGTTCGCGACACTCGACCCGACCATGCGCGACATTCGTCTGCCCGGCTTCGACAAGGTCATCCTGTCGGACACGGTCGGTTTCGTTTCGGATCTTCCGACCGAACTAATCGCGGCCTTCCGGGCGACGCTGGAGGAGGTGCAGTCGGCCGACCTCGTCGTCCACGTCCGCGACATGTCGCATCCCGACCATGAGGCGCAGCGCGACGACGTCGAAGACGTGCTTCAATCGCTGGGACTTGCGGAAGAGGGGGCCCCGCCGCGGCTCGAGGCGTGGAACAAGGTCGACTTGCTGTCACGAGAGGAACGGGCGCGGCTCTTGGAAGAAGCGAAGCGGCGCGATGACGTGGTGCCGATCTCGGCGCTCAAGGGCGATGGAATGGACCTGCTGCGTGAAAAGTTGGCTGAAAAGCTACGTAGCGGTGAGCAGGTGCACGAAGTGCGGTTGCCGGCGGGACAGGGCGATCGCATCGCCTGGCTGCACGCGCGCGGCGAAGTACTCGACCAACAAATCGACCACGACGAGGTTCACTTGTCGGTTCGCTTGTCGCCGGAGAACTGGGCGCGGTTTCAGTCGCTGGGGGCGAGCTGACCCTTCTTCGCCTCGGTCCACAGCTCTTCCATCTCATCGAGCGACATGTCCGAGAAGCCCGGTGCTTGCTCGATCGCGCGGAAACGCCGTTCGAACTTGCGGTTGGCCTCGCGTAAAGCAGCTTCAGGTTCGATGTTAAGTTTGCGCGCCAAGTTCACGACCGCAAACAGAAGATCGCCCATCTCCTCGAACATCGGTTGGTGTTCGGTTTCCGCCTCGAGCTCGGCGAGTTCCTCGTCGATCTTCGCCCGTGGGCCAGAGGCATCCGGCCAGTCGAAACCGGTACGAGCGGCACGCCGCTGAAGCTTGGCAGCGCGCTCCAGCGCCGGAAGCGCAAGCGCAACGCCGGCCAGCGCGCTTTTGTCGGGGTTCTTGGCGCGCTCTTCGGCCTTGATGATCTCCCACAGATGATGTCCGCCATGCTCGGCACCACCGAAAATATGGGGATGCCTGCGCTCCATTTTGTCACAAATGCTCGTGACGACGTCGTCGAGCGTGAAATGGCCGGCGTCTTCGGCCATCTGCGCGTGGAACACGACCTGGAGCTGCAGGTCGCCAAGCTCGTCGGCGAGCGCATCCATGTCGTTGCGGGCGATTGCGTCGGCGACTTCGTAGGCTTCCTCGATCGTGTAGGGCGCGATTGTCTCGAACGTTTGCACGCTGTCCCATTCGCAACCGGTCTTCGGATCGCGCAGCCGGCGCATGATCTCGACGAGGCGCTCAAGCGGCATCGAGGGCCCCCTGTTCTGTGGAATCTGTAAGTATGATAATATGCATTATGTAAATGTCCGTCATAGTCAGGGGACCAGAACCAGCCATCGCCCTTCGACGCCCCAGCGCTGCAGCGACGACAGGAAGTTCATCCCCAACACGTTGAGATTGTCGTTGTCTGCAACTTGCACACCGACATCCCTGCGATCGATCCCGCCCACGTTGAGTTGCTGAGCGCGGCCACTTGCAACGCGGATAAGACCGTTGCCGGTGCGAACAATCTGATCCGCGGTCTTCGAAACCGGCACGCCGGCACGGATTGCGGTCTCACGATCGATCGTCGTCATGGTCGCACCGCTATCGACCAGGAACTTCACTGGAATGCCATTGACGTGACCTTCGACCCAGAAATGGCCGTCAATCGCCATTGGAATGCGCGTTTCGTGCCCCTGGACGACGGGCGTGCCGATGGCTTCTGCCTTCAGGCGCTGGCCGACCCAGCTGAAATTGTCGCGAAACGTAAGCAAAACGAAGCCCGCTGAGAAAATCGCGACCCACATGAGCCCGGTGGTCACCAGCTTCGCCCACGGTTCCCGGCGCGTCATCAGTGTCCCGAGCACGAGCATGGCAGCCATCAGGATGTAGACGCCGCCGAGCATCAGATCGTTGGTCACGGCTGCAGCACCAGATAATTGCCCTCGACCTTCCAGCTATTGAGTGACGACAGGAAGTTCATTCCCAACAGGTCTGTGTCGTCATGCTCGTTGATATCGATTGGAAAATCGGTCCGCTGGATCGTGCCGACCTCGAGCTTGTCTGCATAACCCTTGATCACCTGCGTGGTCCCGTTGGCCGTGCTGATGGCGGTACGCTCGGTGCCGACGGGCATTCCCACTGCCTTGGCGGAATCGACTGAGACGGTCGTCACCGTAGCGCCGCTGTCGACCATGAACCGAAGCGGCCGGCCATTGACCGTCGCATCGACCCAGAAATGTCCGTCATCGGCCATCGGGATCCGCACGGTCTGCCCGTCCGTGATGGACGCGCCCGTAGCTTCCGCCCGTAAGCGCTGGCCAACGCTCGTGAATTCGCTGCGGAACGAGAAGATGATGAAGCCCACGCCGAAGATCGCGACCCATGCGGCGGCCATCTTCAGCACCTTTCCGATCGGCAAGCGCATGGCGAACAGCGAGCTCGCCACGGCAACGGCGACGATCAGATAGTAAATCGCCATTGGCCCGTTGCCGTCGCTCATAGAGAGATTTCTAGCCCGTCGTGGGCCGGCGCGGCCCAATCGGGAAGCTCGGCGACCAGCGTCCCATAATCAAGGCCGTTTCCCATGTGCGTGAGATAGACCTGCCCTGCCCGCAGGTCTCGCGCGGCGCTGAGCACCCCATCGAGATGGGCGTGCGTCGGATGCGGCGTTCGGGTCAGGCAATCGGCGATCCAGACGTCGACACCTTCATACAGCTGTATCATGTCGTCGGTTAAGCTACTGAAGTCTATGGCGTAAGCAACCGACTTGCCGCCCTCGTCGAACCGTAGGCCAAGCGATTTGGTTGTGCCATGCGGCTGCTCGACGAAGCGCATGGTCGCATCACCCAACTGCAGCTCATCTAGGACGCGGCCCTCGACAATCGGTCGGTAGAATTCAGTCTGGCTGAAGGCATAGGCGAAGCGGCCACGTAGGCTCTCCAGCGTCTCCTCATCGCTGTAGACCGGCACGGGCCGATCAATCGCCTGAGAAAGCGGCCGAAGCTCGTCGATCCCATGGACATGATCGCCATGATCGTGGGTCACAATCACGGCATCGATCCGTCCGACGCACGCGGCGAGCAACTGCTGGCGAAGGTCGGGTCCGCAGTCGACCAGCACCCGGGCGTCGCCGCTTTCGACGAGAATTGATGACCGAAGGCGGTAGTTGCGCGGCTCGTTGGGATCGCACTTGCCCCAGTCGTTGCCGATCTTGGGGACCCCGGTCGACGTCCCGCAACCGAGGATCCTGACCTTCACGCCGCCTTCTTGAACAATTTGAAGAAGTTCGCAGTAGTCGTTTCGCCCAGTTCCTCGGGGTCGACGCCTCTGAGTTCCGCGACGAAAGCCGCCGTGTCAGCTACGAACGCTGGCTCGCATTTCTGCCCGCGGTGCGGGACGGGGGCCAGAAATGGGGAGTCAGTCTCGACCAGCATCTGGTCAGCCGGCAGCCATTTCGCGGTCTCCTGCAGGTCGGCAGCGTTCTTGAACGTCACGATGCCCGACAGGGAGACGTAGAAACCGAGGTCGAGACCCTTTCGCGCCAAATCGGCCGACCCGGTGAAGCAGTGGAGGACGCCGGTGACACCCCCTTCCCTGACCGCCGCCTCGAGCATTTCAGTGGTGTCGGCTTCGGCCTCGCGGGTGTGGACGACCAGGGGTAGCCCCGTCTGCCGAGCAGCTTCGATATGCGCCTGGAACCGCTCGCGCTGCGCCTGGCGGTCGGACTTGTCGTAATAATAGTCGAGCCCGCATTCGCCGATCGCAATCACACGGGAATGTGATGCCGCCTCGGTCAGCGCCTTCGCGCCGAGGTCCGGATGAGCGTCCGCCTCATGCGGGTGGACGCCTATCGTTGCCCAGACATCCGCATTACGCTCGGCGACGCCGATAACGTCGTTCCACTCGCGCTGGCGCGTCGAAATGTTGAGAAAGCCCTCCACGCCGCGGCCTCGCGCTGATTCGAGCACTTCCTCCTGACGCTCGGCCAGTCCCTCATAATTGAGGTGGCAGTGGCTATCGATGAGCCTCACGCCGCGGGCTCCGGCTCTTCCTCGAGTTCGAGACGCGGGAAGAGCGGCGTCGGCTGCTCAATTGGCGCCCCGCCCTGCCCGCCGTCGATCAGGCCCAGAAGCCTCTCCGCGGAAGCAGGAATGATCGGTTGCACGGCCACGGCCAGCTTGCGGACAGCGACGACCAAAGTGCCGAGTACCGCCGCCATGCGCGCGGGATCCGTCTTCCTGAGCGCCCAGGGCGCCATATTGTCGACGTAGGCGTTGCAAGCGAACACCGCCTGCATCCACTCTTCGAGGCCGATCGAGAATGAAAGGCGCTCGAACTGCTGCGTGAGATTGGCGCAGCGTTGCTCCACGTCGGCAAGCAAAGCCCTGTCGACCTCGTCCTCGCCAGGTGATGGAAGAACGCCGTCGAGATTTTTGTAAATCATCGACAAAGTGCGCTGGGCTAGGTTGCCGAAACTGTTCGCCAGCTCGGCATTCGCTCGGGTGACGATCGCCTCCGCGCTGTAGCTTCCATCCTGGCCGAAGGAGACTTCGCGCAGCAGGAAGTAGCGCAGGGCGTCCACCCCGAACCGCTCGGCCAGCACCATCGGATCGACGACATTACCGACGCTCTTGGACATTTTCTCGCCGCGACTGAGCAGAAAGCCGTGGCCGTAGACCTGTTTGGGAAGCGCGATCCCAGCACTCATGAGGAACGCCGGCCAATAGACCGCGTGGAAGCGCACCACGTCCTTACCGATCAGGTGGATGTCCGCCGGCCAGTAGTGCCGCCACAGCTCGGTATCATCGGGATAACCGAGCCCCGTGATGTAGTTGGTCAGTGCATCGAGCCACACGTACATCACGTGATTGTCGCTGCCCGGCACCGGAACGCCCCAGTCGAAACTGGTGCGCGAGATACTCAGGTCCTTCAGCCCGCCTTCGACGAAGCGCACGACCTCGTTCCGGCGGCTCTCGGGGCGGATGAAGTCCGGATTGGCGGCATAATGGTCGAGCAATGGCTGCTGGTATTTCGACAGCCGGAAGAACCAGCTTTCCTCGACGGTCCATTCAACCGGCGTCCCGTGCGGCGACAGCTTCGCGCCGTCTTCGCCTTCGGTTATCTCCTCTTCCTCGTAATAGGCCTCGTCGCGGACCGAGTACCAACCTTCGTACCGGTCCAGGTAAAGGTCGCCGTTGGCCTCCATCGCCGACCAGATCGCCTGGCTCGCGCGATAATGATCCGGCTGCGAGGTCCGGATAAAGCGGTCGTACGATACGTTAAGAGTGTCGCACATATCCTGGAAAAGGCGCGACATTTTATCCGCCAATGCGCGCGGCTCCAATCCTTCCGAGCGCGCCGCCTGGGCCATCTTCAGTCCATGTTCGTCGGTCCCGGTCTGGAAGCGCACGTCGCGGCCCTGGGCTCGCTGGAAGCGCGCGATGACGTCGGCGGCGATCGCCTCATAGGCATGGCCGATATGCGGCGGGCCGTTGGGGTAGCTGATCGCGGTCGTGATATAGAAGGGCTCGCCCATGTGCACGGCCCTAGCCGCCGCGCCTTAGCGCTTCAAGGAAGCGGCGGGTCGGTAACCGACGCGAGGATGCCGCCGAGTTGGAACACCGTCGCCGCCGGATCGAGCGAGACGCGTGGCGCCACGGTCGCAAGCTCGCGGGCTCTGGCGTAGGCGTCGAGCGCGCGCTCGCGCCTGATTCCGTCGGCCTGCCGGGCTTCGCATGCAATCAGTGACGGCGCGAGATCCAGGAAAGCGGCGTAGCGTTCGCCCGCGCCGCGCTTACCCAACTCGGAAGCGAGCTCCGAACGGCGCGCGTTGGTCGGGTCGCCGTTCCGCAGGATGGCGATCGCGGCGTCCTCAAGCTTGGCGAGGCCGAGCTCGGCAAAGGCGAGCGCCCTCCCCGCCGATCCAAACGACATGGCGACGATCTTCTTGCGGTCCGCAGCGCTGACATCTGGGGCCTGCGCTTCGAGGATCGACGTCATGACGTCATCGTTAAGCGATTGAAAATCCAGCCTTCTGCAGCGCGAGCGGATTGTCGGCAGCAACCGGCCCGGTGCGTGGCTGACGAGAAAGAAGATGCTGTTTGGCGGCGGTTCCTCGAGCATTTTCAGGAGCGCATTAGCACCCGACGGCTCAAGCTCATCGACCGAATCGATGATGACGACGCGCCAGTCGGACATGGCCGGGCTGAGGTCGAATAGCTCGGCAAGGCCGCGCACCTGGTCGACGCTGATGTTGCGCGCGAGATTGCCGGTCTTCTCGTTCGTCAGCCTCTCAAGGTGGCGCATGTCCGGGTGGCTACCGGCTTCGACCAGCTTCACCATCGGGTGGTCGTCGCTCGTTTCGATGCCAGGCAGGTTGGACTGTGGCCCTGCGGCGTCGGCGAGTACGCGGCGGGCAGCAGTATGGGCGAAGCTCGCCTTTCCTACGCCGCGAGACCCCGCGAGCAACCAGGCATGGTGGAGCTTTCGCGATGCCCACGCGGAGGCGAACTGTGCGACCGCCCTGTCCTGTCCGAGGATCATGACAACAGGTCCCGGATAGTCGCGAGAAGCCGCTTTGTGACCTGCTGCGGTTCGCCCGAGGCATCGATCAGCTTCACCCGTTCGGGCTCCTCGGCCGCGATCAAGCGGAAGGCCAACTCGACCTTGTGGTGATAATCGGCGCTGCGGCCGCCGATACGGTCGCTTCCGGCCGTATCGCGGACTCGGGCCCGTTCGACCCCCTCGTCGAGCACAAGCACCAGCGTCCGGTCTGGAAAGCCGTCGCCAATCCCGAATGCGTTGATTTCGCGCACCGCCTCGATCCCAAGGCCTCCCGCGCCCCCTTGATAAGCGAGCGAGCTGTCAACAAACCGGTCGGACAACACCCACTTTCCCGCGTCCAATGCTGGTCGGATGGTCTTCGCGACATGATCGGCGCGTGCCGCGGCGAACAGCAACGCCTCGGCCTGAGTTCCCCAGCGATCCTCGTCACCACCGAGGAGCAGCTCGCGGATCTTCTCCGCGCCTTCGCTTCCGCCGGGCTCACGCGTTTCGACGACCTCAAGGCCGCGCTCGCGGAGGGCCGCGGCGAGAGCCTTCACCTGCGTCGACTTGCCAACACCTTCCCCGCCTTCGAGGCTGATGAACCTGCCGCGGCCCATCCCTCTGGCGCTCACGCCATCCCGAACAGCTGCTTGAAGCCGAGCCAGATGCGGCCGAAGAATCCAGCCTGCCCCACATCCTCACCCGCAACCAGCGGCACCACCTGCGGCGGCGTATCGCCCGTGGTGATGACAAGGTCGGCGACATGATCGCCCTTCTTGATCGGCGCAGCGACTGGGCCCTGATAGCGGATCTTCATGCTGGTCGCTCCGCCGGAGACGAGCCCCGCAGGGACTGTCACGGCGAGGTTGCGCGGCGCGACGAGGCTAACTTCGCTCGAGCTTCCAAGCTGGACCTTGGCGGTGCCAACCTTGGCGCCGGCCTGGAACAACGGCTTGGCTTGCCACGCGCCGAAGCCCCATTCCATGAGCCGCTTGGATTCGGTGACGCGCGCGTTCCAGCTGTCGAGCCCCGCGACGACCATGATCAGCCGGCGCCCGTTCTGCTCGGCCGATCCGGTGAAACCGTAGCCGGCCTCATCCGTATGCCCGGTCTTCAGGCCATCGGCGCCTGGAACCACGCCGAGGATCGGGTTGCGGTTCTGCTGGGTGATGTCGGCGCCGGACCCCAGCGTCTTGCCCCAGGTGAAGCTCGGCAGCGAATAATATTGCTTGTAGAGCTTGTAATGGTTCTCGATCTCGTACCGCGCGAGCGTCGCCAGGTCGCGTGCCGACACGTAGGTCACGCCATTGTCCGGCCAGCCGTTGGCGGTGCCGAAGTGGCTGTTGGTGAGGCCGATCTTCTTGCCGAGCGAGTTCATCGAATCGGTGAAGGCCTGCTCCGTGCCGGCGATGCACTCGGCCAGGACGACCGACGCGTCGTTCCCCGACAGCGTCACGATGCCCTTCAGCAGGTTCTCGACGCTGACCTGCTCGCCCGGCGAAAGGAACATCGTCGATCCCGCCGCAGGACCATGCCACTTCTGCCAGGTCTCGGGCCGGACGGTGCACATCTTGTTTGGTGCGAGCTTGCCGCTGTCGATTAGCTCGAACGCGACGTCCGTCGTCATCATCTTCGCCATCGACGCCGGCGGCATCCGCGCATCGGCATTCTTTTCGTAGAGTGTCGCGCCGGAGCTGAGGTCGATCAGATAGGCGTATTTGGCCGGCGTATCGAACTGTGGCGCGGCAGCGGGCGCTGCGGTGGCAAGGAGGAGAGAGGCGGCGGTGGCGATGCGGACGCTTTTAGACATTCACCCCGTCTATCGCCGTGCAATCGCGTTCGCCAGCAGTCCGACCGACATCGCGTAAAAATTCGAGCAATTGTAATCGAGGATCGCGCGATAATTGTTGGTCAGCAGATAGCCGGACCCATTCGCGCCCTCCGGTTCGAACAGGGTCGCCATCTCATTGTCCGCCAGGCCTCCATACGGGATGACCCCAAGCGAACGCCACTCGCGCACGGTCAACCAGCGCGTGTGGCGCTTGTAAACCTGAGGACATTTGGGTGCGGTGATCGTCGAACGAAGCGCTGCGCGATTGAGGTTGATCGGCACCTGAGCCGACGCCCCCCAGCGCACAGAGGGCTTCCAGCCGGCATCGCGCAGGTAAGACGCGATCGACGCCAACCCGTCGAGTTCGTCCTGCCAAATGTTGGCATAACCATCGCCGTCGCCGTCCGCTCGCAGCCGAAGCGCCACCGAGGGCAGGAATTGTGGAAAACCGGTGGCCCCTGCCCAGCTGCCTTTCAGCATCGAGCGCGGCACACCCTGATCCATCAGCTTCAGGGCGGCGATGAATTCGTTCTCGAACAGGCTTCGGCGGCGGCCTCCGTAGGCCATCGACGCCAGCACTTCGAGGAGGTCGTTGCTGCCTGTAACCCGCCCATAACTGGTCTCGTGCCCGTAGATCGCGAGGAGGATGGCGGGATCGACGCCGTACCGCGATTCGATCCAGCGCAGGCCCTGGTAGAGATTGTTGTAATTCGCCTGCCCGCGGCTGATCAGCGAAGTCGTCACGTGCGTGCGGATGTAAGGCTGCATAGACGGCGGACCGCTCGACGTCGAAGCTAACGGCTCGGCATGGTCGAGCGCGATGACGCGCCGATTGATGTCGAGGCCGGGAATCACCGACTGGATCGTCGATTCGCGAACGCCCTGCTGACGGGCCAGCGCCGTCAGGCGCACCTTGTAAGTCTGCCACGGATCGGAAACCGGCATGGAATAAGCTGGCTGAGCATAAGTCGGATAAGCGGTGACCTGGGCGAGCTGCGGAGTCGTGGACGCCAGCGACGTCGCACCCGCTCCGATCAACAGCCAGTTCAACATATTCAACGCCACCTCCTGTACAGCCGAGGCTATGGGTATAACCCCCGCCCGGCCAGCTTGGTTCACCGCGTGCCTTGCACAGCCCGCCGCTCCAGAACATATGCGACCCGGATTAAGGAGAGGTGGCCGAGTGGTTTAAGGCAGCGGTCTTGAAAACCGCCGTGGGTGCAAGCTCACCGTGGGTTCGAATCCCACCCTCTCCGCCACCGTTTGTCGAATAGCCCTTGCATCGACGCTACAAATGTAGCACAAGCTACAAATGTAGCGCGAGGAGTCCCGCGCCTAAAAGGGATATGAAATGCTGAGCAAGCTTCCGCCACGCGAACGTCAAATCGTCGACATTCTCTACGAGCGCGGACCCCTGATCGTCGCGGATATCTCCGACGCACTGCCCGACCAGCTGAGCGGATCCGCGATTCGCGCAATGCTTAAGCGACTCGAGGACAAGGGCTTCGTTCAGCGCAGCGATTCGGAGCGAGGCTTTCTTTACAGCCCCGTCGTTTCCGAAACCGCCGCCAAGAAGTCGGCACTTACCGAAATCGTTCGCGTCTTCTTCGACGGCTCTCCGGCGAGCGCCGCGTCGGCACTGCTCGGGATGTCCGAGAAGCTCCAGGACGACGAGCTCGACGCGCTCGAGCAGATGATCGCCAAAGCTCGCCAGGCGAAAGGGGGCAAGTAATGTCCGTCCTGATCGCGATCGCACTGAAGTCGCTGGTTATTTCCGGACTGGCGCTCGGGCTCCTGAAGCTCATGACCAACCGCTCGGCCGCCGAACGCTCGTGGGTCGCGCATATCGGCCTGCTCGCGTTGGTCGTGATGGCCTTCGCGCCGTTGGTTCTCCCGGCCTGGAACGTCGAGACCCCTGCCCTGCTGGCTCCAGCGTCTGAAGCCGTTCCGATGCAGGCTGCGCCGGCCAAAATCGCACCCGCGCCGGTAGCCACTGCAGCCGCAGCCCAACCCGCGGCGACCGTATCGACCGTCGCCGCCAATGCGCCTTCATCCTTCTCAATCAGCCCGGAAGCCGCGGCGACGGCGCTTTATGCGATTCCAGCAGTCCTGCTGTTGTTCATTACCTTCCTTGCGATTTTCCGACTGGTGACGTTGCGTGCCCGCGCCGACGTGCTTGTCGACGGTCATTGGCTGACCGCCCTCGCCCGCGCTCAGCAGCGTATGGGTTTCAAACATGGCACGGCCTTGCTCACCAGCAACGCGCTTGCCTCACCCGTCAGTTGGGGTCTGATGCGCCCGGTCATCCTGCTCAACGGGCGCGCCGTTGCAGCTGCGGGTGAAGCCGAAGCGATCATCGCCCACGAGCTTGCGCATGTCGCCCGCATGGACTGGATCAAGCTGCTGCTTGCCCGCGTCGCGACGGCCCTGTTCTGGTTCAACCCTCTCGTTTGGATGCTGTCCCGCGAGGCTCACCAACTACGCGAGGAAGCCGCTGACGATGCAGTCCTGGCGGCCGATATCGACGACACCGATTATGCCCAGCTGCTCGTCGGCGTGGCCCGCCACGAATGCCCTGGCCTGCTGCTTGGCGCGCACGGCGTTGCGCCTTCGCGTAGCTCGTTGGCCCGACGCGTCGCCCGCGTCCTGGACGGCAAGACGGTTCGCGGCCCTGCGGCCAAGTCCTTCGCAATGGGTGTGATCGTCGGGGCAGCGGTCGTCGCCGCCCCGCTGACGGCCCTGACGCTGACTCCGCAGCAGAAACCCGCCCGCAAGCTCGTCGGCGGTAAGACCGTGGTCGATACGTCAAAGCCCTATTATGCACCCTCGGAGCAGCAACCAGCCGACCTGTCGCACATCATCGCACAGGGCGTGTCCACGACGGTCGCAGCGGCAACCGCCGCCGCCGATCGGGCGCAACTCGACGCAGATGATGCGGAGGACGCTGCCGATGCAGCACGCGATCGCGCCGAGGCGGCTCGCGAAGCGGCCATGGATCGCGCCGAAGCCGCGCGCGAGCGAGCCATCGACCAAGCTCAGGCTGCCGCCGAGCGCGCCCGCGAGCACGCCAGGGTCTATCGCGGCAGGGATGATGCAATGCGCGCGGTGGGCATGACCCCGGAATATGTAAGCGCCATGCGCGCTGCCTCCCCGCAACTCGCCCGTGTAGATGCCGACACCATGATCGGGATGAAGGCGGTCGGGGTAACGCCCGCTTACGTCCAGGAACTGACTGCTGCCGGCCTCGGCCGACTCAGCATGGACGAAATCATGGAAGCCAAGGCGATCGGCTTGAACGGCTCTTATGTCCGCTCGGCAGTTGCCGCCGGAGCCCAGCGCGACCTCGATGGGCTCGTTCAGCTCAAGACGCTCGGCATCGGTCCGGACAAGATCGCACGCGCAAGAGCGGCTGGCGCCAGGTCGAACGAAGACATCGTCGAGCACGCAATGGGCGTCCCGAACCACGTGAATGTGAATGTGAACGTGACTGGGCCGAAGTTCAGAGGCTGGCCGTTCCAAGCACCTCGGCCGCCGACTCCACCACGCGCGCCGAATACGGGAAAACCGGCCGCCCCGCCCAACTGGGACCCGACAGATAGCGACGACGGCAACTGACCGTCCGGGCGCCGGCCCGACCTGAACTGACCCAAAGATTGGATTTCTAAGCGCCTGGCCCGGGCGAACGGGCGAGGCTTGTCCAATGAAGGAGACTGAGAATGACGAATGTTCTTGCAGCCATCCTCGGCGCACTTTCGATCGTGGCGTCGGGTGCCGAAGCCACGAATCGGGACTTCCGTGAGGTCCGCTATCACGACCTCGATCTGACTACGCTCGCAGGGGTTAAGGCTCTGCATCGGCGGGTGGACAGCGCCATCAACGCCATCTGTGCCGATCAGAGTGGGCCATGGCTCGGCGGTCCGATCGACCTGGATTGCAGGGCCGACACCTGGGCGTCCGTCCGCGACCGGCTCGATGCCACTGTGGCCGCCGCTCGACGAGAAGGCGTCGAGCTTGCCTCCGCAGATCCCATTCCAGCCCACCGCTGAAATCCTTTCCAAGGAGACCGACAATGAATCGCTTTGTCACTTTCCTGCTGGCCCTGATGGTCGCAGCCGTTACCGTGTCATCGGCGTGCGTCGCCGCTCCATCCGACGTTATTAACTTCACGCTGGAGCCTGAACGCGGCGACAACGCGACTATCCACGTCACCTTTGGCGACGAGAAACGCGATCGCGACCGGGACCACACCAGTTGGTCGACTGGATTCACCCCTTCGGAGCTCGCGGGCCTCGATATCTCCGGGTTTCGCGGCTCCGGCACCCGGCCGCTCCGCTTTGCCGTAATTCGCGAAGCCGGGCGCCTCGATTGCGCCGGCAACGGCGGCCAGTCCCACGCGTTTGGAAGCTGCAGCTTCACCGCCGATCCGGGCTTTACGCAGCTGCTCGTCGGTCGCGGAATCGGCCGACCGACAAGCGATCAGTCATTCGGACTGATGGCCGTCAATGCCCGCCGCGAGGTGATCGACGCGGTTGCTGCCGCTCGCTACCCGACGCCAACGATCGACGACTTGATGGGACTGTCGGCGCTTGGCGTGGACGGACGCTACATCGGCGAGCTCGCGCAAGCCGGCTATCACCCGAAAGCGATCCACATGCTGATCGAATTCAAGGCGCTCGGTATCTCGCCCGAATGGATCGGCGGCTTTGCACGCGCCGGCTATGCCAACATGCCACCGGACGACCTGGTTCAGCTGAAAGCGCTCGACCTCACGCCTGACTTCATCAGCGGGTTCGACCAGATCGGTTATCGCCACCTCCCCGTCGACACCCTGGTTCAATTGAAGGCGCTCGGCATCACGCCGCAGTTCGTCCGCGCTAAGGCGGCCGCCGACCACCAGCTAAGCGTCGACGAACTGGTGCAGCTCAAGCTCTTCGGCCGCCTGCGCTGACGTTCGTCCGTTCGTGACTCCCGGTCCGGGCTTCGGTCGATCCGTCTGTCGATTGATCGAAGACCCGTCGCCGGGGTCCTACGCCGCCGACTAGGCGCACCACCAACAACAAGGGGAACACAAGGTGCGCCAGATCTGGCTGTCCACCGTCGCAGTCACGGCCATTGCTGTCGCATCACCCGCTTATGCTCAGGCTCCTGTCGGGGGTTCTGTGGCTTCAGGGCCGACAAGCAGCCGAACGACGGTCTATGATTCGGGCTATTTCGCGCAGTACGCGCCACGCACGGCGCTCGATATCGTCCAGCATGTGCCGGGCTTCCAGCTCGATCTGGGCGCAACGCAGACCAACATCGGCAACGTGGACGTGCGCGGTTTTGCCGGGACGGCCGGCAACGTCGTCATCAACGGCGCGCGGCCAAGCACCAAGTCAGAGACCATCGATACGACCCTGCAGCGCATCCCCGCCCAGCGCGTCCTTCGCGTCGAGCTGGGCTCCGGGGATCTCTACGGCTCTGACTATGCAGGTAAGAGCCAGGTGCTCAACGTCGTCCTGTCGAACGCCGGAGGCTATGACGCCAACGTCACTGTTGGTGCTCTGCGCCGCTATACCGGCTTCATCCAGCCGAACGTGTCAGCAAACGTGGTTTTCACGAAGGGCCCGTCGAGCCTCAACTTGTCCGCGGGAACCGGTTTTAACAAGCAGTTCGAGGAAGGGACGGACACGCAGGTCGACATGGCGACGGGCGACCTCGTTGTATTCCGGCGCAAGCATAACACCTACGCCAACAAGAACCCGTTTATCGCCGCGGCTTACGGCCTCGAGCGTGGGACGAACGACTCTTACCACCTCAACCTCCGCTGGCAGCCGAGCAAGTTCGACCTGTTCCAGAAGAACATCGTGACGCCAGCTGACGACCCGCAGCACGAGGACAACCTCTTCCAACATTATCGAGATCCCGTGATCGAGGTCGGTGCCGATGCCACGCGGCCGCTGGCAGGAGGCGCGATCAAGTTCGTGGGGCTCGCGACCCGGCGGAAGCGCCACGATATCGATACTTACGTTCAGCGCGACGGGCTGATCGACGATGGCGGGCTGATCAATGGCGGTTTCGATCAGCTGATCGACGCCAGACGCAACGAGACGATCGGCCGCGTCAGCTGGACTCGTTCCAATCTCTTGGGGCTATCCTTCGAAGCGGGAGCGGAAGCGGCCTACAACACGCTCGACGATCACGTGGAGCTGAACGAGGTCGAAGAAGACGGCACGACGGTGCCCGTCGACCTATCAATCGCTGATGCGACGGTGAAGGAGAAACGCGGCGAGGTCTATGTGAACCTCGGCAAGCAGATCTCCCCCGCCCTGCGCGTTGACGGCGGCGTCAATTACGAGTTCTCGGAGCTCAAGGTCCGCGGCGACGCTACGGCCGACCGCAGCCTCAAGTTCCTGAAGCCGAACGTCACGTTCGACTGGAAGCCCGGAAGAGGCTGGCACAGCCAGCTATCGATCAGGCGCACCGTCGCCCAGCTCGATTTCTACGATTTCATCAGCTTCGGCGATCTGTCGACCCAGCGGATCAATGGCGGCAACGCCGATCTCGAGCCGCAGCGCACCTGGGAATTCCACGGCAGCGTCGACCATCCCCTGTTCGGCGACGGCCTGTTCAAGCTCGATTTCGGCTACGACCTCGTCAGCAAGCTCCAGGACCGGGTGCTGCTCTGCGACGATGAGGACAATTGCTTCGACGCGCCGGGAAATCTCGGCACCGGAAAGCGCCTGTTCGCCAACGTGACCTTGGACGCCCCGCTGGGCATGCTTTGGAAGGGCCTGCGCGCCAAGCTGACCGCCAACTTCCAGCGCACCCGGGTCGAAGATCCGATCAGCGGCAAGCAGCGCAACTGGAGCGGCTTCTTCCCCAACTGGCAGTGGGACCTGACTGTCCGCCGCGACGCCGGCGCATTCTCTTACGGCTTCGAAGCGTTCGACAACCAGAAGTTCACGTTCTTCCGCACCGACGAGTTCGACAGCAATTTCAACGGAGCGCCGGGATGGAATGCGTTCGTTGAGTACCGGCCGAGCTCTAAAACGTCGCTCACCCTCAATCTCGACCATACGTTCGGGAAGCGGAATCGCCTGCTGTTCTTCCCCAACCGCGCCGAGCCCGAATCCATCATCAACGAATATCGCGAACGCGATCAGCACATCAGCATCGGGCTGACGCTCAAGCAATCGTTCGGCGGCGGTGGCGGAAAGACGGTCGCGTCGAAGGACAAGTGACCGCCAAACGACGTTGGGGGTGGCGCTCAGCGGCAGCCGTGGTAAGGGCGCGCGACTTCCTTTGACAGTTTCGGAGCCGCAACGCCGTGGGTGAGCCTGCAATCCTGCCGTTCAATTGGCAGGACCCTTTCGACCTCGATCATCAGCTTTCGGATGAAGAGCGCCTCGTCCGCGATACTGCGGAGGGTTACGCCCAGGAGAAGCTGCAGCCGCGGGTGACGTCGGCCTATCTCGACGAGCGCTTCGACCGCGAGATCATGAGCGAGATGGGCGAGCTTGGTCTCCTCGGCGCGACCGTCTCCCCCGATTACGGCGGAGCCGGCCTCGGCTACGTCAGCTACGGCCTCATCGCCCGCGCCGTCGAGCGCGTCGACAGCGGCTACCGTTCGGCAATGTCGGTGCAGTCGAGCCTCGTGATGCACCCGATCAATGCCTACGGTTCAGAAGAGCAGCGCCAGAAGTACCTTCCCAAGCTCGCGACCGGTGAATGGATCGGCTGCTTCGGCCTGACCGAGCCCGACGCCGGGTCCGACCCTGGCAGCATGCGCACCAGAGCCCAGAAGGTGCAGGGCGGCTACGTCCTCTCCGGCACCAAGATGTGGATCACCAACTCGCCGATCGCCGACGTCTTCGTGGTGTGGGCAAAGTCGGACGCGCATGACGGCAAGATCCGCGGCTTCGTGCTCGAGAAGGGCGCGAAGGGCCTGTCGGCGCCGAAGATCAAGGAGAAGCTCTCGCTTCGTGCCTCGATCACCGGCGAGATCGTGATGGACCAGGTCGAGGTCGGCGAGGATGCGCTCCTGCCCAACGTCGAGGGCCTGAAGGGCCCGTTCGGCTGCCTCAACCGTGCCCGCTACGGCATCAGCTGGGGCTCAATGGGCGCGGCCGAAGCCTGCTACGCCGCCGCGCGCCAGTACACGCTCGACCGCAAGCAGTTCGGGCGCCCTCTCGCCTCGAATCAGCTGGTCCAGCTGAAGCTTGCCAACATGCTGACCGACATCACGCTCGGCCTGCAGGCGTCGCTCCGCGTCGGCCGCCGCCTGGAAGCCGGCGAGTTGATCCCCGAGACCATCAGCCTCATCAAGCGCAACAATTGCGGCAAGGCGCTGGAAATCGCCCGCATCGCCCGCGACATGCACGGCGGCAACGGCATCTCGGCCGAATTCCAGGTGATGCGCCACGCGGCGAACCTCGAGACGGTGAACACCTACGAGGGCACCCACGACGTCCATGCGCTCATCATGGGCCGCGCGATTACGGGATTAAGCGCCTTCTAGTCCGAGCCTAACGTCTGTTTTGGGTGGAAAGCGGCGCGGTGGCTAAACAGCGGTCGCGACCATTCCGAGCCTCTTCTTCGCCGCGGCAACCATATCCTTGAATCGAGGATCGTCTCGGATTGAATCCAAGTCGGGGTCGGCTTCCGCGTGGCGAATCTCCGTGGTGCTACTCGTCAGCTCGAAATATGGCCTAAGCGCCTCGACGCCCGCCTCGGGATCATCGAGATCATGCACGAGGGCGCACGCGATGTTGTAGCGACCCAGCAAGTTGTCAGGATCGAGGAGCAAGGCGCGTCGCGCCCAGTCGCGTGCCCGCTCCTGCTCGCCCAAGGCTGCCAAGGATCCTGATCCCATAGCAAGCGCCGAGCAATTTGTAGGATCGCTCTTGATAACGGATTCTACCCGAGCGACGGCGATCTCGGCTGCCTTCCGGGCGTTTCCGTCATCGCCAACGGCATTGTAGCAACAGACCAACATCGCGGCGTTCCGCCAATCCGTGTCCATCAGGCCCGCAGCTTTTTCAAAGTACGGGATCGCTTCATGAATGTGCCCCGACCGGAAAAGAATTCGGGCCGCCTCGCGATTTACCTCCCACGAATTGGGATCGAGCTTTAGCGCGTGCTGAATCTGCTGCGCCGCTTCTTGAGGTTGGCTGTTTTCCTCAAGATATCGAGCCTTGATGCAGTGCGCCTCGGGAAGCCCGGGATTGATCTCAAGCGCACGCTCTGCCGCGGGCAGGCCATTTTCATCGACACCGTGGACGAAACGCAATTCGAGCTGCGCGAGGCCCATTAGTGCCCACGCCTCAGCATAGCGGGGGTCGAGTTCGACAGCCTCCTTGCAGAACCGGAGAATTGCCTTGTCGCGGCGAAGGTCCCCGTACGAACCCTGTATCCATTGCTGCCGCGCCATTAGATAGAGGTTGTAGGCTTCGACATTTGAGGTACCGCGGTTCTCAATCGCTTTCTTCTCGGCCGGCATCAATTTCAGCTTGAGAGCGTCGACGATCGCCTTCGAAATCTCGTCCTGGATCTCGAAAATATCCGTGAGGTCCCGGTCAAACCTCGCGGCCCAAACGTGATCGCCCTTTGTCCCGTCGATCAATTGCGCAGTGATGCGCACGCGGTTTCCCGCCTTGCGCACGCTTCCCTCGAGCACATGTGAGACGCCAAGTTTCTGGGCGACTTCCTTGACGTCGGGGGATTGGCCCTTGAACCCGAAGGAAGTGTTGCGCGCGACAACCGAAAGCGCAGACACATTTGATAGATCGGTGATGATGTCTTCGCTGATTCCGTCGCTGAAATACTCCTGCTCAGGCTCGCCACTCATGTTGGAGAATGGCAGCACGCAGACGGAGGCCTTTTGCGTTTGCCCTTCTTCGTGGCCTGCCACGGCATTGCGGTCGGCTGCATCTGATCCGCCTGTGCGGTTGATTGCATCGAGCAACTCGTCGAGCGCCTGAGGTTGTCCCTGACCATTCCAAGAACCGAGGTCGATGGTGTGGAATTGGCGAAACCCGAGTGGCGGCTTGACCGACCCCATCGAGACTGGGACCAAGCGCTCGGAGTCTCGGGCTTCGGCCGCTTCGTCCTTTACCCATGCGGAATTTACCGAGGCGGCGGACCAGAGAACGACGACGGCTTGTGCCTTCTTGAGGGCTTCCTCGATCTCTTGATCAAACCGAGACCCCCCGTGAAGGTGGCGATCCCACCAGACATCGTGGCCTGACTGTCCTAGATCAGCCGCGAGTTGTCTCGCCGCGTCGACGTCGTCTCGAGCATAGCTGAGAAATACCCGCGACATCGTCCCTCCCGCCGGATCGACTAAGTCTGCGCTGATTGGCTATCGAGCGCAAGCAGGCCAATAAACCGAAAAATAACAAGTCTCCCACTTGGAAAATCGATTAGGCTGAAGTCCGTCATGGGTCGAAAGCAGACATTGGCCGCGTAGCGGATTCTTCACGGCCCCTGTTGGGAATGACGGCTAGGCGACTGTTCCAAACAGCCTTATGTATGTCCCCGGGTAGGTAATGGGGGTTATCTCATGGGGATCATCGGCTGGGTCATCGTAGCAGTCTTCGTACTGCTCGTTCTTTCAATGATCGGGCTTTACAACCGACTGGTCAGGCTGCGCGCGCTCGTCAAAGAAGGTTTCAGCGGGATCACGGTCCAGCTTCGCCGCCGCGCCGACCTTATCCCCAACCTCGTGGAGGCCGTGAAGGGGTATGCGTCTCATGAAAAGCAAGTGTTCGATGATGTCAGCGAGAACCGGTCCAAGGCTCTGACCGCCGGCAGCGTCCAGGCGACCGCCGCCGCCGACGCACAAATGACCGGACTTCTCAGCCGCTTGTTCGCGGTTGCGGAGGCCTATCCTGAGCTCAAGGCTAACACGAACTTCCTTCAGCTGCAGGACCAGTTGTCCAACATCGAGGGCGAGTTGCAGAGTTCCCGGCGCTACTACAATGCGACGGTTCGCGACCTGAACTCTTCGATCCAAAGCTTCCCTGCGGTGCTCATCGCCCGCCCGATGGGGTTCAGCGAAGAGCCCTTCTACCAGGACGACGACCAAAGCATTCAGGCCGCCCCCAAGGTCTCCTTTTCGGCGGCCTGAACGTGGGCGCATTCTGGCGGGCATGTATTGCCCTCTTGCTCGCTGCGGCACCTGCGGCGGCGCAGGCAGATGAACGGATCACTCATTTCTGGAGCGACATCCAGATTCAGCGCGATGCCTCCGTCGAGGTCACCGAGACGATCGACATCCGCGCCGAGCACGACCGGATCAACCACGGCATCTTCCGCGACTTTCCAACGCGTTATCGTGGGCCCTTCGGCAGCAATGTGCATATCGACTTCACCTTCGAAGGCGCGACCCTGGATGGCGCGCCAGCCCCCGCTTCGACCGAATTGATCGCTCGCGGTGTGCGGATCAAAATCGGCGACCCCGACAAATATGTCGACGTCGGCGACCACCGTTACGTCATTCGCTATCGCGCGACGCGCGAGCTCGGCTTTTTCCCCAAGTATGATGAGCTTTACTGGAACGTGACGGGCAACGGCTGGATCTTCCCGATCGACGCCGCCGAAGTCCGTATCCACCTTCCCTCGCCTGCCAAATTTGGTCATCGAGCGGCCTATACCGGCGGTGCAGGCTCGACCGAGTCCAACGCTTCGGTGGTCGACGAAAAGCCGGGCGAGATTGCATTCGCGACGACTGCGCCGCTTGGACCGAATGAGGGATTGACTGTCGCGGCAGCTTTCCCGAAGGGCTTGGTCGACGAAACCGCAGGGGCGAGCGCGGCCAGGCGATGGCTTGAAGACAACGGCCCGCCCCTGATTGGTGCCGGCGCCCTGATCGCCCTTCTCGCTTATTTCTATCACGCGTGGCAACGCGCAGGGCGCGACCCTCGCCCAGGGACCGTCGTTCCCCTCTTCTCGCCACCGGACAATCTGACCCCCGCGGGAATGCGCTATTTGACCAAGATGAACGCCGATAACCGGACCTTCGCGGCAGCTTTGGTCGATATGGGCGTTCGCGGGCATGTCCGGCTGGTGGAAGAAGACGGCGGGTGGTTTTCGAAGAACAAGACTCGAATCGAGCGCACGGACAGCCCGAACAGCCTTCCCGCCGACGAGGATGCAGCGTTGCGCTCGCTTGTCTCGAACGGCGACTCCATTGTCATGGAACAGAAGAACTACGCGGCGTTCCAGACCTCCAAGAAGAGCTTGGAATCCGTCCTGAAGGATCAGTTCGAAGGCAAGGCTTTCAAACGGAATTATGGCTGGGCTGCAGCTGGCCTCCTGTTCTTCTTCGGAGCGCTATGGGCGACGTCTGCAGCCGTGGTTGCAGCAGCGGATACCGCGTCCATCTGGCAAATTGGTGTGACCATCGGCTGCCTCGCACTGGCGGCAATCCTGGCTTTCCTGATCCATGAATCGTCTTGGCTTGGAAAGCTGGTTTGCGCGGTTATTGGCTTCGTCGCCTTTGCGATCGCGGCGGCGCTCGGTTTCCCGATGTTCACTGAAGCGCTCGGCAGCGGTTCTGCCCTTCCTTTGCTAATCCCCGTTCTGGCGCTGCCTTTGGTAATCTCCTGCTTCTGGTGGATTGCAGCGCCCACACGCGATGGCCGGACTTTGCTCGATCACATTGCCGGGTTTAAACAGTACCTCTCGATTACCGAGCGAGAGCGGCTCGATCGAATGACCATGCCGCAGGACACGCCGGAAGTGTTCGAGAAGTATTTGCCCTACGCCATCGCGCTTGGCGTGGAGAACCGCTGGGCCGACCGGTTCTCGTCAGTCCTCGCGGCAGCGCAGGCTCGTGGCGAGCAACAGCAAGGTTTCTATTGGTATTCCGGCCGCGGGAATCCGTGGAGCAACCCGAGCCTCTTCGTGAACAGCGTCGGCGCCTCGCTCGTGAGCACGATCAGCTCCGCGTCGACCGCGCCCGGATCGAGCAGCGGCTCAGGCGGCGGCGGCTTCTCTGGCGGCGGTGGCGGCGGTGGGGGCGGCGGCGGCTGGTAGGCCTAGCCTGCGCGCAGCCAAAATGTCTGCGGCTTGTCCCGATAAATGCCGTCAGGTTGCTGGATGAACCCAAGCCTGCGGGCCAGCTTCATCGACGGCTCATTGCCCACTGAAATCAGCGCCCAGATGTCCTGCATGCCGAAGTTGCTGTCGAACCAGTCGAGCATTGCGATGCAGGCCTCGCTCGCATAGCCCTTCCCCTGCGCTTCGGGCGCGAGGATCCACCCCATCTCGGCCTTTCCGGCAATTGCGGGGTCGGAATCGCGCAGGAAGTCAAAGATCCCGCCATGGCCGACCGCTTCATCGTCCCCACGACGTGCGATCGTCCACATGCCCAGGCTGGTGAGCGGCCACATGCCCGCACCGGCTAGCATCCGGCGCCATGTATCTTCGACTCCGCTCGGGCCACCGACATGCTCGCTGGCGACGGGGTCCGAGAAGAATCGCAGGAAATAGTCGAGATCCCGCCGCTCGAACCCGCGCAGGATCAGCCGCTCCGTCTCAATGCGCGGAGCGACCGGAAACCGATGCTGCGGGTCGTGAAGTGGCTGCAGCTTACTTCTTGCCGAGCGTCAGACCGCCGAAGCGCTTGTTGAAGCGCGCGACCTGGCCGCCGGTGTCGAGCAGCTTGGTGTTGCCACCGGTCCAGGCCGGGTGGACGGTGGGATCGATATCGAGGTGGAGCGTGTCCCCCTCTTTCCCGTAGGTCGAGCGGGTCTGGAACTTGGTCCCGTCGGTCATTTCGACGGTGATCATGTGATAATCGGGATGCGAACCGGACTTCATGTTTGTTTTCCTTGGGTTAGCCGCTGGTTTCCGACCAGCAACAAGGACAAGAGCGCGCGCCTTACAGGCGACACGCCAAAGTTGCAACTAAACGGGCCTTAGATGGCCTTCAGGCGGAGAGCCGGAACTTTGCGTTCGAGCAAGGCAAATCCGCCGAACAGGAGCGCCGAGAAAAGCAGGTCGCCCGCCACCGTATTCTGGAAGAACGGGATCGCCGCGATATAGCAGGCCTCGAGCCCTGCGAGCGTGCGCGGGTAAAAGCCGCTCGACAGCCACATGCCGAAGTTGGTCAGGACAAAGAACAGGATCGAGCTGGCAATGGCGGACGCGCCAATGCGCAGGGGCGACTTCTTCTGAAGCGCCAGCCAGCCGATCAGCACGACGAGCGCGGTGCTGAAATAAACCGTCGCCATGCCGTGGTAGAAACCCAGCACCAAGTCACTGATAAACAAGGCTCCCAGCGGCGCAACGAGCGCGATCGCGCCGCGACGTCCGAGATAGGCGCCGCTGAACAAAGCCATGGCCCCGATCGGCGTGAAATTGGGCGGATGCGGAACGAGCCGGAGCACGGCGGCAACGGCGATCGCGGACAGCAAAGTGAGGATGCGGACGTTCATGACGCTTCCATAGTCCGCCTCTTGCCCCCCGCCAAGCTCGGCTCTAGCACGCAACTCGACCAGGGTGCCGCCCACGGTCCTTCGGGACTGGCGGGGGCGGTTCAAAGGGAAGCCGGCGAAAATCCGGCGCTGTGCCCGCAACTGTGAGCCGAACATTCGGCAAAGTCAGGAACCTGCCTTGGTCAGTCGTCCGTCTCTCCGGCCGGGACCAGCCGCGGGGGCGTGGGCACCGCTGCCTCATTGGCCGCGCAATCCCTCTGTGACGGCACGTTCGTCAACAGGAGGATTCCATGCCCGCATTACCAATTCCCACAGACCAGATCGTCATCACCGCCTCGCGAGCGCCGGAGAGTGCGGCGCAGACGCCCGCCAGCGTCACGATCATCGACGGCCAGACCATCGAGCGATTGGACGAGCCCGCCCTCGCCTCGCTCCTTCGACTGACACCGTCTGCGGCAGTCGCCACATCAGGCCCGGCTGGTTCGCTGACCGAAGTCCGCATCCGCGGCGCTGAGGCCAATCACACCTTGTTGTTCGTCGATGGCTTCAAGATCGACGACCCGGCATCCGGCGACACGCCTCGTTTCGAGATCCTGAATGCCGACCTCGCCTCGCGCATCGAAGTCGTCCGCGGCCCGCAGTCCGCCCTGTGGGGCTCGGAAGCGATTGGCGGCGTGATCGCGGTCAACGGTGTCGACGATGCGCCAGGCTATGCCGCGAGCGCGGAAGCTGGCTCCTTCGGGTTCCTGCGAGCGAACGGCTCCGCTTCGCTGGTCACCGGCAAGGCCAGCCTCGCTGGCGCCGTCGGCTTCCAGCGCGCGACGGGCATTAACAGCGTCGGCGGTCCGGGCGACAAGGACGGTTACCGTAACCTCTCAGCGCGCCTTCGCGGCACGTGGCATCCGTCGCAGAACCTTGAGCTCGGTGCCTCAGCCATTGCACTGACGGGGAAGTCGGAATTTGACGGCTTCGACTTCTTCACCGGCGCCCATACCGACACGCTCGACAACAGCCGCAATCGCCTCGCTGCAGGACGGATTTGGGCAAGCCTGGGCGGCGCTTCGTCACCGTGGCGTGGGCAAGTCTCTGCCACATTACTTGGATCGTCCAACCGAAACTATCTCGACGAGGTTCAACAAAACCGCACTCGTGGGACCCGTCGTGTTCTCTCAGGTCAGCTACAGCGACGCTTCGCGACCGGTTCGATCGACAACCTCGTGATCGTTGCGGCTGAGACGGAACGAGAGACTTTTTACGCGCGGGACACCGCATTCGGCGGTTTCACCGATCAGGACCGGACCAGGAGCCACAATTCGTTCACTGCGGAATGGCGCGCCAATGCTGGCAGGATCAGTGGCGACTTCGCCGTCCGGCGCGACATGTTCAATCGCTTCAAGGATGCCACGAGCATCCGCGCGTCAGTACTCGGGCAGCTTGGCGCCGGCTTCTCGCTCGCCGGGTCCTATTCCGAGGGGATCGCGCAACCGACCTTCTTCGATCTCTACGGCTTCTTTCCGGGAAGCTACGTGGGAAATCCGAATCTTAAGCCGGAGAGCTCACGTGGTTTCGAAGTCTCGCTGAGGTACCACCGGGGACCGATTGGAGCGTCGCTCACGGCCTATAGGCAGCGCCTGCATGACGAAATCGTCAGCAATGCGACCTTCACCAGCGCGCTTAATGCGTCAGGCGCGAGCCGTCGCTCGGGCGTCGAAACCACGGTCGACTGGAGGCTGTCCAATAAGCTCCGCGTCTCCGCCAACTACGCTTACCTGAAGGCAACCCAACCCGACGCAACGATCGGCGAACTGCTGACAGAAACTCGACGCCCTAAGCATAGTGGAGCGATCGCGGTCGACGGATCGTCGGGTCCCCTCACCTACGGCGCGTCGCTGGCCTACGTCGGGAAACATATCGACAACCGCGATATCTTCCCCTTTGACCGGTTGACGCTCGGCTCATACTGGCTGGCGGACGCACGCGTCGCCTACGCCGTGCGGCCTGGACTCGAGCTATTCGTCAGAGGCTCGAACCTGCTCGATCAGAAGTATCAGGACGTTTTCACGTACCGGACCGAAGGGCGCGGACTGTTCGCCGGGATCAGGCTGGCGGATCGGCGATCATCGCCGTGAACTCGCACTCGGTGGCGATTTCGCCATCGAGTATCGCGCGGCCGGCGAACTTGCACACGCGTGAGCGCTTCTGGAGGAATTCGACCTCGAGCCGGAGCAGCACGCCTGGTTCGACCGGCTTCCTGAACTTCACGCCGTCGATCGACATGAAATAGACGAGCTTGCCCGATCCCGCGAGGCCCAAGCTCTCGACCGCGAGTACCCCAGCGGCCTGCGCTAGCGCCTCGACCTGGAGCACGCCGGGCATGATCGGTCGCCCCGGGAAATGCCCCTGGAAGAATTCCTCGTTCATCGACACCGCCTTGATGGCGACGATACCCTTTTCGGGGTCGAGGCTTTCAACCCGGTCGACGAGGAGCATTGGATAACGATGCGGCAGCGCCGCCATCACCCGCTTGATGTCGAGCGGACCGATGGCAGCGCTGGCCGGCTGATCGTTCATCGTGAGCTTAGCGGCCCTGCGGGGTTGCCGCCTGCGGCATCGGGGTCACGCTGACCGACGGCAATTGCGTGTTGAGGTTGGTCAAAACCTCAGTCGTCACGTCGATGGCACTGTCGTTGGCGATCGTGCTGTTCTTTGACAGGACAATAGCGGCGCCGCGGCGGGCACGGATCTGCTCGACAACGGTAACGACCTTCTGCCCGATTTGCTGCTGCACATTGGCGGCAGTCGATTCGAGAGTGCGCGTCGAAGTACCGAGCTCCTGCTTCGCGCTGTTTTCCTTGGTTTGATAGGCGGTGATCTTCGCCTTCAGCGCAGCGTCGGGCTCCTTGCCGTTGAGGGCGTCGATCGCGGTCTGGAGCGCCTTGCCTTCCGTCTGGAGCTGCGTCTGCAGCGTCTGGGCGCGGCTACGGAGAGCAGCCTGCTTCGTCTGGAGCTGGCTCGCGGCCGACTTGCAGGCGGTGCAATCGGACATGATCCGGTCAGAATCGACGATCAGGATGTTGGCCTGCTGGGCGTGCGCGGCGGCCGGAAGGCCAATCGCCAGAGCGGCAGCAGCGGAAAGTAGAATCTTGGTCATTAGAATTGGGTTCCTACGTTGAAGCTAAACAATTTCGTGTCGTCGCCATCCTGCTTAAGGAGGGCTTTGGCGAGGTCGATACGCAACGGGCCGAACGGCGAAGTCCAGTTCACGCCGACGCCAATGGCCAAGCGCGGCTTGTATGAATTGCCGAGGAATCGTTCCTGATAGCCCGGCGACGAGTTGAAAAGCGTCGGGTCGTGCGCGGCACCGGTATAATCGATGTGGCAATCCGGGTTGGGGCTGGTGAAGGACGTCTGGTTGGTCGTCGTCGTCTTCGGCGTGCAGAAGGCGACAATGTCGGTCAGCGGCGGAGTCTTCACCTTCCACAGCGAACCGACGTCCAAGAACGCAGACGGGCGGAGGCCGACGCTCTTCAGTCCCGACGTAACTGGGAACTCAAGCTCGATACGGCCCATGTAATAGGCCCGGCCACCAAGCGCGTCGGTGATCCGCGCCTGGTCGAAGTTCAGTGCTCCGGCGGTATCGTAACTGACGCGCTGGATGCGTGGCCCGATACCTCGGATATCGAAGCCGCGAAGCTGCGGACCGAAGAAGCGATCGGTCAGCCGGATCGGCTCGATCTCGAGTCCTTCGTCGTCATGCCGCGTTTGCAGCGGATGAATGTAACCGCCCTCAGCATGGGCAGAGAGAATCCAGCCCCCGCCCAAGCCGCGATACTTGGTGCCATTGACGCTGGTCCGGAGGTACCGGACATCGCCACCGAGGCCGGCAAAGTCCTGCGAAAGGCTTAGGCGCTGGCCACGCGTCGGATGGATACCGTCGGTGTTGTCGTACGCGATCGTGTAGCCAATCTGCGACGTCAGGTGCGTGCCGATCTCGTCGCAGAGATAGCGTCCGGCGAGGTTGGGATTGCATCGCGCCGGCTCCGGCCCGTTCGAACCGGTCAGTGGGCCGGTGCCATCCGGGTCCGGGATCAGGTCGGGATCCGTGTAGAACGTGCTTTTGTCCAACGACAGCTTGTCGTTCTGTAACGTGTACCGAATCCCCATGTTGGTGAATTCGGTCAGCGGGAAACCGCCGCGAATGCTCCCACCGGTTTGGGTCTGCTGGTAGGTCGTGTTCCGCTGGTTGCCGATGAAGTTGAAGCTTCGATAGTCGCGGCGGAATAGCTGACCGCCGAGAAGGATCGGCTTGTCGAGGAAGTAAGGTTCGACAAAGCCCAGCTCAATGGCCTTGGAATAGCGGGAATAGTTGACGGACGCGTCAAGCGACTGCGCCTTGCCCATGAAGTTGTTCTGACTGACCGCCAACTGGACGACGAACTTCTCGAGGCTCGAATATCCTCCGGAGAGCGCCAACTGTCCGGTCGCCTTTTCCTCGACGTTGGCCGCCAGCACCACGCGGTCGGGAGCAGAGCCCTCGCTCTGCTTGATCTCGAACTTGTCCTGGAAGAAGCCGAGGCTCTGGATCCGGTCCTGGCTGCGCTTGAGCTTAACCGCATTGAACGCATCGCCTTCGTTGATGCGGAACTCACGACGAATGACCTTGTCGCGGCTCACGGTGTTACCCGTGATGTCGATACGTTCGACGTAGACGCGCGGCGTTTCCCCGACCTTGAAGGTCAGGTTCATGATGTGCTTGTCGGCATCGCGATCGTACGACGGGCTGATGTCGGCGAAGGCATAGCCAAGATTGCCGGCCTGTTCATTGAGGCCGGTCACGGCGTCTTCAACTGACTTGGCGTTGAACCAGTCGCCCTGTTTCAGCTTGACGAGGCTCTTGACCTTCTCCGCCGGGAAATCGCGCAGAGCGCTGTCGGCGTCGATCGTGCCGAACTTGTACCGCGGCCCTTCCTCGACAACGTAGGTGATCACGAAGTCTTTGCGGTCAGGAGTCAACTCGGCGAGAGCCTGAACCACCCGGAAATCGGCATAACCCTGCGTCAGGTAGAAGGCGCGAAGCTTCTGCTGGTCAGCGGACAGACGATCGGGATCGTAAGTGTCGTTCGACTTCATGAAGCCGAGCAGGCCACCAGCTTCCTTGGTGTACATCTCTTTCAGGAGACGCGGACTCTTGAACTCCTTGTTGCCGATAATGTTGATGCTGCGGACCTTAGCGAGGTCGCCCTCGTAGATCTCGAACACGACATCGACGCGGTTCTGGTCAAGCTGGACGATCTTCGGCTCGACACGCGCGGCGAAGCGGCCCTGGCGGCGATAGAGTTCGAGAATGCGATCGACGTCGGCGCGAACTGCTGAGCGGGTGAAGATCTGCCGCGGCGCGAGCTTGATCTCGGGATTGATCTTGTCGTCTTTGAGCCGCTTGTTGCCCTCAAGGATGATACGGTTGATGACCGGATTTTCCCGGACGGCGATGACGAGGTCGCCAGTATCGCCGCCAGTGATTTGGACGTCTGCGAACAATTGCGTCGCGTAGAGGTCCTTCAGCGCCTGATCGAGCGATTCCGCGGTGTAGGTTTGGCCAGGTGAAAGATTCGCATAAGAGCGGATCGTCTCGGGTTCGAGGCGCTGATTACCGCGGACCGCGATCGAGCGAATCGCCCGAGGGGCCGGTGCTGGCGCTGGTGTGACCGCAGCTGGGGCCGGCTGCGAGGCATCGGCGGGAGCCTGCTGAGTGGCGTCAGCCGGCGTCGTCTGAGCGGCAAGCGGGGCCGCCCATCCACCAAGCATCGTTCCGACCAACAGGACGGCACCGGCGCGCCGCTTGAAACCAATAGTTCCTGAATTCACGCTTCCCCGCCTTGCACAAAAAATTCGGCCGCCCCTCAGCCGCCACGACGTCAGTCAGCCCCTGCCCCAAGCCTACTACCCAATCAAGCGCTCAAGCTGGTTCCAGAGGCCGAGGTCGTTGAAGGTCGCGAAGACCAGCAACGCGAGGATGAGTGCGAGACCGCCGCGAAATGCCCAATCGAGCGCCTGGGCGCTGACTGGACGGCGCCGGACAGCCTCGATCGCATAGAAAAATAAGTGGCCTCCATCCAGCATGGGAACTGGCAAGAGGTTGATGAATCCGAGATTAATTGAAAGCAGCGCAAGCAGCTGGACGAAGGGCAACAACCCGCCGGCGGCCGATTCACCAGCAACCTGCGCAATACGGATCGGTCCGCCAATCTGGCTAGCAGAAACCCGACCGCGGATTATCTGGGCCAGTCCGTCGACGATCGCGCCCGTCAGCCGGAAGGTCTGATCAACCGCTTCAGGGACTGCCTGCATGATCGGCATGGTCTGAAGTTCTCGGACGCTTGGCGTGATCCCGAAAATGCCGCGCTTGATTTGTTGACCATAGCTGTCGGTCAGCGTGTCCGTGGCAAGCGTCACCCGAAGGTTTTGAACCGCTTCGCCGCGTTGGACTTGCACGATTACGGTCTCACCCGGGCGGACAGCTGTCGCGTTGAACAGGTCCGCGAAGGTGGGTGTCGATCGCCCTGCGACCGAAATCACCCGATCACCCGGGATTACCCCAGCATGAGCGGCCGGTGTCCCGGCGCGCACGGCTCCGACGACATTGCTCGTCGGCGCCCCGATGAAAGCGAAGAAGGCCGTGAAAATCACGATTGCCAGGATGAAATTGGCTACAGGCCCAGCGAGCACGATCAGGAAGCGCTGCCATACCGGTTTGAACTGGAACGCCCGGTCACGAAGCTCCTCCGGAATCGAGTCCTCTTCCGCGGGCGTGCTTGCGGGCCCCATGTCCCCGACGAACTTTACGTAGCCGCCGAGCGGCAGCAGCGACAGTTTCCAGCGCGTCCCCTGCTTGTCGGTCCAGCCGAACAGCTCACGGCCGAACCCGATCGAGAAGACTTCGGCCGGTACCTTGAAGAGCCGCGCAACCAGGTAATGGCCGAGTTCGTGGAAGAAGACGAGCGGACCGAGCGCACAAACGAACGCGATCAGGACCATCCAGAGAGGCGGGTGTGGAAGCGGCATCAGGCGGCCTGCATCAGAGCGTCAACGCGCTCCCGGGTCAAACGGTCGATTTCGAGCACCTCTTCGATCGTGGCTGGGGCTGCGTGGCGGTTATCGACCAGCGCCTCGCCGACAAGGCGTGCAATGTCGGTGAAGCCGATCGTTCCCGCCAGAAAGCGTGCAACAGCGGTCTCATTGGCGGCATTCAGCACGATTGGCGCCGAGCCCTCTGCTTCGAGCGCCTCGCGCGCTAGCCTGAGTGCAGGAAAACGCTCCGGGTCAGGCGCCTCAAAATCGAGCCTGGCAATCGCAGCAAGATCGAGCCGTTGCGCCGGCGTCGCCATCCGCTCGGGCCAGGCCAAAGCATAAGCGATCGGAATCCGCATGTCGGGGCTGCCCAGTTGGGCCAACACCGATCCGTCCGTGAACTCCACCAGCGAATGAACGACAGATTGCGGGTGGATGACGATATCGATCCGATCAGACGGCACGCCGAACAGATGATGGGCTTCGATGAGCTCGAGGCCCTTGTTCATCATGGTGGCGGAATCGACCGAGATCTTGGCGCCCATCGACCAGTTGGGATGGGCCACCGCCTGGGCTGGCGTCGCGTCGCGAATGGTTTCGTCTGTTGCCGTTCGGAACGGCCCGCCGCTCGCGGTAAGGATGATTTTTGAGACCCTGTCTTTGCTGCTGCAAGCAAGACACTGGAATATAGCGTTATGCTCGCTGTCGACTGGCAGGATCGTGGCGCCACTCTTTGCAGCCGCCTCGGTCATCAGCGAGCCCGCTGTGACCAGAGCTTCCTTGTTCGCGAGCGCAACGGTCTTCCCCGCCTCCACGGCCGCCATCACCGGCCGCAGGCCAGCGCATCCGACGATTGCCGCGATGACGAGGTCCGCTTCGCCGGTGGCTGCTTCGACCAGAGCCCATTCACCTGCAGTGGTCTGACAGCCGGATCCGGCCAGCCGCTCGTTCAAATCGTCCAAGCAGCTCTCGTCAGAGACGACAGCAAGCCTCGCTGACGTCCGGCGAGCAATCTCGGCCAAGGCTTCGGAATTGGTCGCGGCCGTGACTGCAACCACTTCGAATCGCTCGGGATTGCGCTCGACGAGGTCCAGCGTCGACTTCCCGATCGAACCGGTCGCTCCGAGGATGGCGATCTTGCGCCTCACGCCAGTCCCATTAGCTGCGCAATCGCGGTAAGGACAGCGACGGGAACCAGCCCATCGAGGCGGTCGAGGACTCCACCATGGCCCGGCAGGATATGGCCCGAATCCTTCACACCCGCCGTGCGCTTGATCCAGCTTTCGAATAGGTCGCCAGCCTGAGCCGCGAGAGCAAAAAGCGGCGCAGCGACTAGCAGAGCACGTCCCAGATGCTGGTCCCAGACCCAGGCGCCGCCGAGCAACGCAGCGATCACTACGCCTCCGACGAGCCCCTCGATGGTCTTTCCGGGGCTGATCGACGGCGCCAGCTTGTTTCGGCCTATGGCCTTGCCGACGAAATAGGCGCCGATGTCGGTCGCCCAGGTCACGATGAACGCCCAGAGCAACAGCTTTGGCCACTGATTGTCCGGTTCGACCAAGCGGATCCAAATCAACGCAATTGCCGGAATAGCGGCGTAGGCGAAGCCGCCAATGGCCCATTTCGAGCCCCAGGTTTTGGTCAGCTGTCGCCATTCCCAGAACATCGCCACCGACGCTGCCGCAACGAGTAGCGCGAAGAAGTCACGCCCTTCATAAGCGGCGCCCAGTGCGACGCCGATCATGATCAGGCCGGAAATGATTCGGACGAGAAGCTCGTTCACCGGCCACCAAAGCGCCGCTGGCGCCCCGCATAATGGTCGAGCGCCCCAGCAAAGGCGGCCTCATCGAAGTCCGGCCACAAGAGATCGAGAAACAATAACTCAGCGTAAGCCGCTTGCCACAAAAGAAAATTGGAAAGGCGAACTTCGCCCGACGTGCGGATCAGAAGATCAAGTTCGGGGAGGTCGTGGGTCTGGAGCTCGGCCTCGATTGCACCTTCGTCGATCGCGCTCGCTTCGATCTCTCCAGCCTTGGCCTTTTCGGCCAGGCGTCGAACTGCCGATGAGATCTCGGCCCGTGACCCGTAATTCAGCGCCACGACCAAGGTCAGCCGGGTGTTGCCCTCAGTCCGTTTCATCGCGCGCTCGAGCCGCGCGACCATGTCAGGCCCAAAGGCGGAGTAATCACCAATCAGCTTCAGGCGGACGCCTTCATCGACGAGCCGGTTAAGCTCTCGCTCCAGGTAGAACTTCATCAGCGCGGTCAGGTCGGACACCTCGCCTTCCGTGCGCTTCCAGTTTTCGGAAGAGAACGCGTAGATTGTCAGTACCTCGACGCCATGATCCGCCGCCGACTGGAGCGCCCGGCGAACGGCCTCGGCCCCTGCCCGATGCCCGGCGACGCGCGGAAGACCACGGCGCTCGGCCCAGCGGCCGTTGCCGTCCATGATGATAGCGACGTGGCGCGGAACTTTTGTCCCCCCGCCCGGTCCCTTCACGCCCTCGGGCGCGGCGGCGGAGGTCACTTGCCGAGGATTTCCTTTTCCTTCGTCTCAGCGATGCCGTCTATTTCCTTGATCGTGTCGTCGGTGAGCTTCTGCACCTCTGTCTCGAGCCGCTTGCGCTCGTCCTCGCTGATCGCGTGGTTCTTCTCGTCTGCCTTGAGGTGGTCCATGCCGTCCCGGCGCACGTTGCGGACCGCGACCTTGGCCTTCTCGGCATATTGGCCGACCAGCTTGGCCAACTCTTTGCGGCGTTCTTCGGTCAATTCCGGGATCGGGAGGCGAATAACCTGCCCATCGACGATCGGATTGATGCCCAAACCGGCGTTTCTGATCGCTTTTTCGACCGGCTGAACGTTTGAACGGTCCCAGACCTGGACCGATAGCAGGCGGGGCTCAGGCGTCGACACCGTCGCCACCTGGTTCAGGGGCATATTGGACCCATAAACCTCTACGTGAACCGAATCGACCAATGCGGTCGACGCGCGGCCGGTCCGAAGCCCGCCAAGATCGTGCCGTAGCGCCTCAAGCGCGCCATGCATCCGGCGGTTCAGGTCGGACGTGCTGATGCTGGTAGTCATTTTACTCTCCGGTTTGGACGACCGTCGCCGTCCCCCGCCCATCGAGCACCTCGGCGAGGTTGCCGGCCTGGCGGATGTTGAACACGACGATCGGAATATTGTTGTCGCGGCACAAAGCGACCGCGGCGGCATCCATCACCTTGAGGTCGTCGCTCAGGACCTTGCCAAAGGTGACGGTGTCGTAGCGCGTGGCATCCGCGACCTTCTTTGGGTCGGCGGTGTAAATGCCGTCGACGCTGGTTCCCTTGAACAAGGCATCGCAGCTCATCTCCGCCGCGCGCAAGGCGGCGGCGGTATCGGTGGTGAAGAACGGATTGCCGGTGCCGGCGGCGAACAGGACGATGCGCCCCTTCTCGAGGTGCCGCAGCGCCCGGCGGCGGATGTATGGCTCCGAGACGCTCGACATGGGGATAGCTGACATGACGCGCGTGTCGACGCCGATTTTCTCGAGCGCCATCTGCAGCGCCAGCGCGTTCATGACAGTTGCCAGCATGCCCATGTAATCGGCGGTCGCGCGGTCAAAGCCCTTGGCTGCCGCGGCCATTCCCCGAAAGATGTTTCCGCCACCCACAACGAGGCAGAGCTCATGGCCCTGCGACTTGGCTGCCGCGATTTCTCCGGCCAAACCGGCCACGGCGTCAGAATCGATGCCAAACTGGCCTGGGCCCATGAGCGCTTCGCCCGAAAGCTTCAGCAGGATGCGGTTGAAGCGCGGGAGAGTCATTCGGCTCGGCTGTCCTCTGGATATAGCAAGGGCGGCCACGCCTTTATGGCGCAGCCGCCCCGTTGCCAACTGCAAAGCAGTTGGGATGCCTTAAGCTACCGGCTCGGCCTTGTTCGTTCCGGCGGCAGCGGCGACTTCTGCAGCGAAGTCATCCTGCTTCTTCTCGATGCCTTCGCCGAGCTGGAACCGGACGAAGCCAGCCAGCGTGATCGCGGCGCCCGCGTCCTTCGCGGCAGACGCAACGACCTCGGCAACCGGGGTCTTGCCGTCCATCACGAACAGCTGCGAGGTCAGCGCGCTTTCCTTGCGGAACTTGGCAAGGCCGCCTTCGACCATCTTCTCGACGATGTTCTGCGGCTTGCCGCTTTCCTTCGCCTTTTCCATCGCGATCGAGCGCTCGCGCTCGATCAGGTCGGCGTCGAGATCCTCGGCGTTGAGGGCCAGCGGGTGAGCGGCCGCGACGTGCATCGCGATCTGCTTGCCAAGCTGGGTCAGCGTGTCAGCCGGAGCTGCGCTTTCGAGAGCGACGAGCACGCCGATCTTGCCGAGGCCGGTGACGACCTGGTTGTGAACGTAAGGCACGATGGCGCCCTCGCTTACTTCAAGCACGGTCGCGCGGCGCAGCGACTGGTTCTCGCCAATCGTCGCAATGTTCTCGGTCAGTTTTTCCTGGACTGTTCCGCCACCCGGATAGGACGCCGCGGCCAATGCCTCGACGTCATTGCCGGTCTGCAGCGCAATCTGCGCGACGTTGCGGACGAAGTCCTGGAAGGTCTCGTTCTTGGCGACGAAGTCCGTTTCCGAGTTGACCTCGACAACCGCGCCTCGCTTGCCTTCGACGGCCACGCCAACGAGGCCTTCAGAAGCCGTGCGGCCGGCCTTCTTGGCCGCAGCCGACAGACCCTTGGCGCGCAGCCAATCGATCGCGGCTTCCATGTCGCCATTGGTTTCCTTGAGCGCCGCCTTGCAGTCCATCATTCCGGCACTGGTGCGCTCGCGCAGTTCCTTGACACTCGAGGCCGTGATCTCAGCCATTTTTCTTTCCTTTTGCACTAAGCCGTTCGCCCTGAGCCTGTCGAAGGGCTGCCTTGCACTTCCAAACTGAAGGACAGGGCTTCGGCTACGCTCAGCCCGAACGGAAGATGGGTATCTTCTCGTTAGGCTTCCACAGCCGCTTCGACCGGCGGCTCGGCCATCGCGCCGACGTCAACGCCGCGCGACTGAGCTTCGCCGGTACGGCCCTCGCCGACCGCCTGCGCAATCGCGTCGGTGTAGAGGCGAATGGCGCGGCTGGCGTCGTCGTTGCCCGGAACCGGGAAAGCGATGCCGCTCGGGTCGCTGTTCGAATCAAGGATCGCGACGACGGGAATGCCAAGGACGTTGGCTTCCTTGATCGCCAGCTCTTCCTTGTTGGTGTCGACCACGAACATCACGTCCGGAAGGCCACCCATGTCGCGGATGCCGCCAAGGCTCTTCTCGAGCTTGTCGCGCTCGCGGGTGAGCTGGAGCACTTCCTTCTTGGTGAGACCGGCGGCGTCGCCCGACAGGCGCTCTTCAAGCGTCTTGAGCCGCTTGATCGAGTTCGAGATCGTCTTCCAGTTGGTCAGCATGCCGCCGAGCCAACGGTGATTGACGAAATGCTGGCCGGAAGCGGCGGCCGCTTCAGCGATCGGATCCTGTGCCTGGCGCTTGGTCCCGACGAACAGGACCTTGCCGCCACGGGCGGTCGTCTGCTGGACGAAGTCGAGGGCTCGCGCGAAGAGCGGCACCGTCTGCGACAGGTCGATGATGTGCACCCCGTTGCGGTCGCCGAAAATGTACGGCTTCATCTTGGGGTTCCAGCGGTGGGTCTGGTGGCCGAAGTGCGCTCCGGCTTCGAGCAATTGCTGCATGGTGACGACCGTGGCCGCCATAGTCTTTCTCCTTCCGGTTCTGCCTCAACGGAGCCGAATGACCAACCTTACGGCCGGCACCGGTATGTTAGCTCCGCCTGTGGGATGGCGCGCCAACTAGCGAAAGCCGGGCATTCTTTCAAGGCTTGAAGCAGCATGACGTCGGGCACTTGACAAAACAGAACAAAAAGGGAACATTGCACCGCCTCACCTGAGCGCCTCCGCCAAAGTGGAACAAACAGGGTCCGCTTTGGTTTGGCTCTCCCAAGAAGGATCGAAGC
>Ga0268266_10000187_pt1 | contig 110229 bp, 105 predicted proteins | sample KBSS13metaG_FD_190356 | JGI IMG/M metagenome (GOLD analysis project Ga0268266, IMG submission 190356) | Switchgrass rhizosphere microbial communities from Kellogg Biological Station, Michigan, USA - KBS S1-3 metaG (SPAdes) (version 2) | ecosystem: Host-associated > Plants > Roots >...
TCACCGCATTGGCGACGCCCGCGCAATTGACGCAGATCCGTTCCTGGCCATGCGCCTCCCGCGCCCTGGCGAAGCCCGCGTCGACCGCTTCGTCCGAGGTGACATCGACCTGGCAGAAGATGCCGCCGATTTCGCTCGCGACCTTCTCGCCGCGTTCCGCGTCGCGGTCGAAAATCGCGACCTTCACGCCCTTCTCGGCCAGGGCGCGCGCGGTCGCCTCGCCGAGGCCCGAAGCGCCGCCGGTCACCACCGCGGCAATGTTGCTGTCCAGTTTCATATCTGCTCCCTTTCGCGCCCCCGCCCTAGAGGGAAGACGGGCATAACGGCAAGCCGGCAAGGCCGGTGACGCCCGGTCAAATCCGGTTGTGGCGCTTGCCCAACTCGGTTACGACCATGCCACCTTGGGAAGGGGAGATTTGTAACATGAAGAGTAGCAGAAAGCTCAGCCGCCGGTCGTTCCTGACCCGCGTCGCGGGGGGCGCGGTCGCCGCCGGCGGCGCGATGATCATGATGTCCGGCGAGGCGAAGGCGCAGGTCACGGATGCCGATTCCGGACCGAATGCCGACGGCGCCGGCCGTGGCCGCGGCAACAACCATATTCGCGGCTGCACAGACGGCGACAGCGGCTCCAACGCCGATCAGGCCGGCAACGGCCGCGGCAACCGTAGATCCGATTCCGATTCCGGCCCGAACGCAGATCCCGCCAATTGCGGACGCGGGCGCCGCTAGGCAAATTCCGTTTGAAATCCAGGCCCGCGTCGCCCTCACCGGCGGCGCGGGTTTTTTTCATCCGCGGTCCGGGCTAAGAGCGCAGGGCGTGTAACTCAGGAACAGCGTCATGGCCGGCAATATCTTCAATCAGCATCCCAACGCAGTAGGCGAAAGCTACGCCGCCCATTTCATCCATGCGTCGGCCTTCGGTCTGAGGATGCTGGCGGGCGGGGCCGCAGTCCTCGTCCACGCCGTCCTGCCCTTCCTGTTCGTCCATACCGGCAGCCGCACCATGGCCAGGCTCCACCGCCGCATGACCGGACGCAACGACAGGGTGGAGTGGGAACGATACCCCATCATCTAGGCTACCAGCGCAGCCGCTGAAATCGCGGTTTACGCCTTCTTCACCACGCGCGTCCTATTGCAGCCGGCCGTCGCGCGAGGGAGCTTATGCTGCGCATCTATTCCTGCATCGTCCAGGACCACGACTATCGGCTCGTGATCGTAGCGGGCGTGATCTGCCTGCTCGCGTCCCTGACCGCCTTCGCGATCCTCGAGCAGGCGCGCAATGGCGACGGGCGGCGGTCCGCCTGGCTCGCGCTGGCCGCCTTCGTCTCCGGCACCGGCATATGGGCGACACACTTCATCGCGATGCTGGCCTACCAGCCTGAAATTCCGATCGCCTATGATCTCCTTCTCACCCTGCTGTCGATCGCGGCGGCGATCCTGATCACGGGCGCCGGCTGGTGGACGGCACTCCGCGGCACCCGCCTCGCGGCCATGACCGGCGGCGCGATCGTCGGCGCCGGCATCGGCACGATGCATTATATCGGCATGTCCGCGGCCAAGGTGGCCGGCCTGATCGTCTGGGACCGGAACCTGGTCATCGTCTCCGTCGTGATCGGAGTCACGCTCAGCGCCGTCGCGGCCGTCGAGCATCGCGGCCGAAAGGGCCTCGTCCCCTGGCGCGCGGCATTGCTTTTCACGGTCGCGATTTGCGGCCTCCACTTCACCGCGATGGCGGCTGCGGGAATCTATCCGGGACCCGACCGGGAGATGCCCGGCGAGATGATCGGCAGCGGCGCCCTGACCGCCGCGGTGATCGCGATGGCCACGATCATCCTCTCGATCAGCTTCATCATGGTCTTGTTCGACCGCAAGCTGACCCGCAATAACGCCGACGAGGCTCGCCGGATCAGGGCCTTCGCCGACGCCGCGATCGAGGGCCTGGTCGTGATCGACGGCGCGCAGGTCGTCGACGCCAATCGCAGCTTCCTCCAGCTCGCCGGCTATCGGGAGGTCGCCGCGATGCCGGCGGGCCTCGGCGATCTCTTCTCGGGGTTCGAGCCGCTTTCCTTTGCCGCCGCCGGCGAATCGACCGCGATCGAATGCAAATTGATCGGCGCGAGCGGGCTGGAGCATGACGTGGAGGTGCTGCTTCGCCGGCTCGACTGGCGCGGCGCCGAGCGCCACGTCCTCGCCGTGCGGGACATCAGCGAGCGCAAGGAAGCGGCAGCGCGGATCGCCCACCTCGCTTATCATGACGCGCTGACCGGCCTGCCCAACCGCGCCGTCTTCGGCGATCATCTCGCCCGCGGCGTCGCCAAGGCGGCAGAGCAAGGCGAGCCGATCGCGGTCTTGTGCATCGACCTGGACGGCTTCAAGGCGGTCAACGACATGCACGGCCACCCGGCCGGTGACGAGGTGCTCATCGAGGCGGCCCACCGGCTGCGCGGCGTGGTGCGGGGCAACGAGCTGGTCGCCCGGCTTGGCGGAGACGAATTCGCGGTGGTCCAGCAGGGCGGCAGCCAGCCGACCCATGCCGGCCTGCTTTCGGAGCGGATCATCGAGGCGCTGCAGCAGCCATTCGCGATCGGCGGGCAGAGCGTCAGGATCAGCGCCAGCATCGGCGTCGCGGTCTATCCCGCGGACGCCGACACGCCGAGCGACCTGATCAAGAATGCCGATATGGCGCTGTACCGCGCCAAGGCGGAAGGCCGCGGCCTTACCCGATTCTACGAAGCGGCGATGGACGAGGCGCTGCGCCAGCGCCGCCAGCTCGAAGCCGATCTCTGCCTTGCGGTCAGCCGCGAGGAGCTCGAAGTCTATTATCAGCCGCTCGCCGACATGGTCAGCGGCGCGATCACCGGCTTCGAGGCGCTGCTGCGCTGGGACCATCCCCGGCTCGGGCCGGTCAGCCCGGAAATGTTCATCCGCCTCGCCGAGGAGAGCGGAATCATCGTCAAGCTCGGCGAATGGGTGCTGCGCGCGGCGTGCACCGAAGCGGTGCGCTGGGATCCACCGCTGAAGCTTTCGGTCAACCTCTCCCCGATTCAGTTCATGCAGGAGGATCTGGTCGGCGCGGTCGAGCGGGTGCTGGCCGATACCGGCCTGGCCCCCTCCCGGCTCGAGCTCGAAGTCACCGAGGGTCTGCTGATCAAGGATGCCGGCGGCGCGGTCGCCATGCTCGAGCGGCTCAAGGCGCTGGGCGTCCAGATCGCAATGGACGATTTCGGCACCGGCTATTCCTCGCTCACCTATTTCCGCATGTTCCCGTTCGACAAGGTCAAGATCGACCAGGGCTTCGTGCGCGAGATGATGGAGAACCCGCAGGCAATGGCGATCATCCGCTCGGTGATTGGCCTCGGCCATGGCCTCGGCGTTCCGGTCGTCGCCGAAGGCGTCGAGACCCAGGCCCAGCTCGACGCGCTGCGCGCCGAGGGCTGCGACCAGGTCCAGGGCTATCTGATCGCCCGGCCCAACCCGATCGCCTTCTTCGAAGGCGTCGTCATGGGCCGGGGGGCAGTCGAAGCGGCGGCCGGCGAGGCCGTTCCGATCCGCCGGAGGGCGTGAGGGGCCTCCCCTCCCGGCGGCCGCTCACTGAACGATCGAGAAACAGGCCTAGAAGGCTTCTGCCGGCAGCGCCATGATGCTGTCCGCCCCCGACTCGATCTTCCTCCGCTGGGCATTGCTGTCCGGCATGATGCGGTCGGCGAAGAAGCGGGCGGTCATCAGCTTGTTCCGGTGGAAGTCCGCATTGTCCGTGCCGTCGGCAAGCAAGGCGGCGCTGGTCTTCGCCATGCGCAGCCACATCAGGCCGAGGCTGACGATGCCCATCAAGGTCATGTAGGGATAGGCGGCGGCGCCGGCATTGTTGGGGTTGGAAAGGCCGTTGTTCATCAGCCACAACGTGGATGTCTGGAGATCACCCAAAGCGCGCTCCAGCGCGGTCGCGAGCGGCGCAAGCTGCTCGTCGGTCTTGGCCGCCGCGGCTTCCTCGCCGACCAGCTTGAAGAAGGCCTGGATGGCGCGGCCGCCGTCCTTGCCGAGCTTGCGGCCGACCAGGTCGAGCGCCTGGATGCCATTGGTGCCTTCGTAGATCTGGGCGATGCGGGCGTCGCGGACGAACTGCTCCATGCCGTGCTCGCGGATATAGCCGTGCCCGCCGAAGATCTGCTGGCTGTTGACCGCGGCCTCGAACCCCTTGTCGGTGAGATAGCCCTTGATGACCGGAGTGAGCAGGCCGAGCAAATCGTCGGCGGCGAGCCGCTCCTCCTCGCTCTGCGCCTTGTGGCTGAGATCGACCTGGAGCGCACCCCACAGGACGAGGGCGCGCGCGGCCTCGTTGAACGATTTGGCCTCCATCAGCATGCGGCGCACATCGGGATGGACGATGATCGGATCGGCCTTCGCGTCGGGATCGCGCTGGTCGGGGACGAGCGCCCTGCCCTGCCGACGGTCCTTCGCATAGGCGACCGCGTTCTGGTAGGCGACTTCGCCCTGGGCGAGGCCCTGCAGACCGACGCCGAGCCGCGCCGCGTTCATCATGATGAACATCGCTGCGAGGCCCTTTTCCGCCTCGCCGACCAGCCAGCCGGTGGCGCCGTCATAATTCATCACGCAGGTCGAATTGCCGTGAATGCCCATCTTCTTCTCGATCGAGCCGCAGGAGACGGCATTGCGCGCGCCGACCGAGCCGTCGGCCTCGAGCAGGAACTTGGGCACGAGGAAGAGCGATATGCCCTTCACATTGTCGGGCGCGCCGGCGATCTTGGCGATCACCATGTGGACGATGTTCTCTGCGAGGTCGTGCTCGCCCGACGAAATGAAGATCTTGGTGCCGGTGAGCTTGTAGCTGCCGTCGGCCTGCGGCTCGGCGCGGGTCTTGAGCAGGCCGAGATCGGTGCCGCAATGCGGTTCGGTGAGGTTCATCGTCCCGGTCCATTTGCCGGCGACCATGTTGGGGACCCAGGTCCTTTTTTGTTCGTCGGTGCCCTTGACCAGAAGGGCGGCGATCGCACCCTGGGTGAGGCCGTGATACATTTCGAACGCCTGGTTGGCGGACAAAAGATATTCGCTGATCGCGGTGGCGACGACGTGGGGAAGCCCCTGCCCGCCATATTCCTCGGGTGCGGACAAGGTCGTCCAGCCGCCGGCGATGAACTGGTCGAACGCCTCCTTGAAGCCCGGCGGGGTGGTGACCGAGCCGTCGGCGTTGCGGGTGCAGCCATGCTCGTCGCCGACCTGGTTGAGCGGCGCCAGCACCTCGGCGGCGAAGCGGCCGCCCTCGTTCAGGATCGCCTCGACCAGATCGGGCGTCGCATTTTCGAAGCCCGGGAGATTGGAATAACGATCGATGCCGAGCACGTCCTCCAGCACATAGCGCGTTTCGGCGACGGGGGCAGTGTAGCTTGGCATGTCAAACGATCCTTGCTGGTCTGATCGGGATTAGCGGGCGAAGCCGAGATCGGACGCCTCGACCATGGCGATGAAGCGCTCGAGCTCGTCGATCGTGGCGTCGATGTCGACCTTCTGCTTGGCGAGCTGATCGACCCGGGCGCGGCATTTTTCGAGGGTCAGCCGGCGCTGGGCGACGCGGCCGTCGTCGACGTCGTAAAGATCGATCATCTCGCGGATCTCTGACAGCGAGAAGCCGACCCGCTTGCCGCGCAGGATCCAGGCGAGCCTGGCGCGGTCGCGCCACGAATAGATGCGCGAGAGGCCCTGGCGTTCGGGTGAGATCAGCCCCTCGTCCTCGTAGAAGCGCAGCGCCCGCGCGGTCACGCCGAACTCCTCGCACAGCTCGGTGATCGTGTAGGTGCGGATGTGCCGGGGCTGCCGGTAATCCGAATGAAGCGCGGTTTCGGGCATGGAAAGCGGCTTACTTTACGTTAACGTCAAGGTCAAGCATGCGCGATCTCACGCAACCGCAGAGTCGGGGGGCGACAGATGACAAATGCGTGACTATATGCGCGAACCGCAGCGTGCAGGAATCGATGCTGACCACCAATCCCTTCGACGACGACAAGCTCCGCGAGGAATGCGGCGTATTCGGCATCTGGGGCGCCGACAGCGCCTCCGCCATCGTGGCGCTCGGCCTGCATGCCCTGCAGCATCGCGGGCAGGAAGCGGCAGGCATGACCTCGTGGGACGGCCGCGCCTTTCACAGCCACCGGGCCATGGGCCATGTCGCCGGCAATTTCGACCGGGACGACGTCATCCGCGCGCTGGCGGGACGGGCCGCGATCGGCCATGTCCGCTATTCGACGACCGGCGAGACCGCGCTGCGCAACGTCCAGCCCTTGTTCGCGGAGCTTGCCTCGGGCGGCTTCGCGGTCGCCCATAACGGCAACATCTCGAACGCGATGCGGGTGCGCGGCGAGCTCAATCGCCGCGGGTCGATCTTCCAGTCCACCTCGGACACGGAGGTGATCATCCACCTCGTCGCCACGTCGAGCTACCGCACCCTGCTCGACCGATTCATCGACGCGCTGAAGCATGTCGAGGGCGCCTATTCCCTGGTGTGCATGACATCGGAGGGCATGATCGCCTGCCGCGATCCGCTGGGCATCAGGCCGCTGGTGATGGGCCGACTCGGCGAAGCCTATATCTTCGCATCGGAGACGGTGGCGCTCGACATCGTCGGCGCGACCTATTTGCGCACGGTCGAGCCCGGCGAGCTGATCGAGGTCTCCGACATGGGGGTGCGATCGCTGCGGCCGTTCGCGCCGCAAAAGCCCAAGCCGTGCATTTTCGAGCATATCTATTTCTCGCGGCCGGACAGCGTGATCGACGGCCATTCGGTCTACAATGTCCGCAAGAGGATCGGCGCGGAGCTCGCCAAAGAAAGCCCGGTCGAGGCCGATTATATCGTGCCGGTGCCCGATTCGGGCGTGCCGGCGGCGATCGGCTATGCCCAGCAGAGCGGCATTCCGTTCGAGCTCGGCATCATCCGCTCGCATTATGTCGGCCGGACGTTCATCCAGCCGGGCGACCAGGTCCGCCACCTCGGCGTCAAATTGAAGCACAATGCCAATTCGGCACTGATCCACGGCAAGCGCATCGTGCTGGTCGACGATTCGATCGTGCGCGGCACGACCAGCCTCAAGATCGTCCAGATGATGCGCGACGCCGGCGCGCGCGAGGTCCATATGCGGATCGCCAGCCCGCCGACGCGCCACTCCTGCTTCTACGGCGTCGACACGCCGGAGCGGGCGAAATTGCTCGCCGCGCAGATGAGCGTCGCCGAGATGAACCAGTATATCCGCGCCGACAGCCTCGCCTTCGTCTCGATCGACGGCCTTTACCGCGCGATCGGCGAGGAGCAGCGCGACGAGGCCGAACCGCAGCATTGCGACGCCTGCTTCAGCGGCGATTATCCGACGAGCCTGACCGACCAGGAGGAGCTGGAGCGCAAGAACCAGCTCGGGCTGGTGGAAGAACGCGTGGCCTGATGCCGGGGACGTTCGACGGGAGGCTGGCGCTGGTCACCGGCGCCGGACGGGGCATCGGCGCGGCGATCGCCGAAGCGCTTGCGGCGCAAGGCGCGCATGTCATCCTGACCGCGCGCACCAGCACCGACCTGGAAGCGGTCGAGGAGCGCATCCACGCCGCCGGCGGGTCGGCGACGATCGCGCCGATGGACCTCAGCGAGCCCGACGGCATCGCGCGTCTCGCCGAGGCCGTGGCGGAACGCTGGCCGGCGCTCGACATGCTGGTCCTCAATGCGGCGATGCTCGGCACCCTGACGCCCGTCGCCCAGATCGACGGCAAGGAATTCAACCGCCTCCTCACCCTCAACCTGCTCGCCCAGCAGGCGCTGATCGCGGCCTTCGATCCGCTGCTGCGCAGGAGCGCGGCCGGGCGTCTCGTCGCCCTGACGTCGAGCGTCGGCGCCCGTCCGCGCGCTTATTGGGGCGCCTATGGAGCGTCGAAGGCGGCGCTGGAGACTTTGGTTCTGGCCTATGGCGAGGAGGTGAAGAACCTCGCCCCGCTGAAGGTGGCGATCGTCAATCCGGGCGCCACCGCCACCGCGATGCGCGCGCTTGCCTATCCGGGGGAGGATCAGGCCACGTTGAAGGCTCCGGGTGTTGTGGCGGAGGCGGTGGCGGATTTGCTGAGGGGCGATTTCGAGACAGGGCACCGGCTCGAGGTGGCGGGCTGAAGTACGCGGGAATGTCCTTCGACGGACTCAGGGCGCAGGATGCGCGGAATCGTTCGCTTCCGCCTTATTCTTCTCCGTTCGGGCTGAGCTTGTCGAAGCCCTCTCCTTCTCCTTTGAGTTGCGGGCCAAGGCACTGATCATTTTCCAGTCGCCCCGTATCAAGGCCAACTTCTTAGCCCTGCTCCAACCCTTGATCTGGCGCTCAGCCTGCAAGGCCTCGTAGCGGGTGGGAAATTCGTCTCACCAGACTAAAGTCACCGGAAGACGCGTGGAGGTGTAGCCTTCGATCAGCCCAGATTGATGCGCGCCAATTCGCGCATCGAGATCATCAGTATGACCCACGTAAAAGGTGCCGTCTCCACAATGGAGCATATATGCCCAGAAACCCATATGGCGGAAGGAAAACAGAAAGGGAGGGCTTCGACAAGCTCAGCCCGAACGGAATGAATTGGGTCGTTTCTCCGCTAATCAATTCCTGACCAATGTCACCTGCGCCACATCGATGCCGCCGCTGCGGAAGCCGCCTTCGCAATACATGAGATAGTAGCGCCACAGCTTGTGGAAGGAATCGTCGAAACCCGCGGGCAAGCGGTGCTCGGCAACCGCGCGCTCGTAACGGCCCCGCCACATTTTCAGGGTCTCGGCATAATGAAGGCCATAGCCCCTGCGGTCGTGCCAGCCGAGGCCGGCCTCCCCCGCCAGGCGGCGGAAATGGCGCTCGCCGATGAGCAGGCCGCCCGGGAAGATATAGGCCTGGATGAAATCGGCATTGGCGGCGTAGCGGTCGAACAGGTCGTCGCGGATCGAGATGAGCTGGAGCGCCGCCTTGCCGCCGGGGCGCAGCACGCGGGCGATGCTCGCGAGATAGGCCGGCCAGTATTTCTCGCCGACCGCTTCGACCATCTCGACGCTGGCGACCGCGTCATAGGATCCGGTCGCGTCGCGATAGTCGGTCAGCTCGATTCGGGTCTGGCTGCTGAGGCCGGCGGAGGCAAGGCGGCCGTCGCAATAGGCCTTTTGCTCGGACGAGAGGGTGAGCCCGGTGACGCGCACGCCGTAATCGCGCGCCGCGATCTCGGCGAGGCCGCCCCAGCCGCAGCCGATCTCGAGCAGATGCTGTCCCGGCTCGAGCGCGAGCCGGTCGAGGAGCAGGCGGACCTTATGCTCCTGCGCGGCCTCCAGCGAATCGCCCGGATCGGCGAAGATCGCGCTCGAATAGGTCATGCCGGCATCGAGCCAGGCGGCGTAGAAATCGTTGCCCAGATCGTAATGATGCTCGATGTTGCGGCGGGCGCGGCTCTTGTTGTTGGCGCGCAGGCCATGGGCGACGCGATTGACCAGCTTCCATGGCCCCTTGGCCCGGCCGGCGTCGCCGAGCCGGTCGGCGTTGCGCATGAACAGCTCGAACAGGACGACCGGGTCCGGGCTCGTCCACTCGCCCTGCGCCCAGGCCTTGTACCAACCGACCGATCCGGAGGTCGCAAGGCGAACCAGCGCGCGCCAGCTGCGCAGGTGGATCACCGCGACCGGCCCTTCCCCGCGCCCGCCGAGAGAACGGAAGGCGCCGTCGGGGAAGGTCGCGTCGATCCGCCCTTCGCAAATGCCCGCGTCGATCCCCTCGATCAGATTGTGGAAGCCCCCGGCGAACAATCGCGCGATCAGCCCGCCGCCCGTGGCGAGCGCGCGGTCGGCCGCGACCAGATGTTTCCCCCGTTGCAGCATCGCGGAGACGTGAATGGGGGCGGCTTGCCCGTCGCGCAAGTAAATGGATCAGATTTCTGGTCGCGCGGCCATCGCCCCCTCCGTTTGCCTCGTCATTCCAGGGCCGCGTGGGAGGTCAAAGTCGAAGGCAGATCTCGCCATTGCGGTCGGGACTGCGGTGCGGAACGACGATCTGGAAATGCTCGATGGCCTCGCGGGACAGGCAGGCACGGCCATCCCTTACGTCCGTATCCCACTGATCATACCAATAATTGTCGGCCGTTCGCTCCAGGACGGCCAGTTTCCGCACGAGACCAATGCGCATACCTCCCGTTTCCGGATAGATCCGACGCACGTTGAATCGATTGGGAAGCCGAGGGCCGGCCAGGACAGTCCCTACGCGGGTCCCGCGATACTCGACCAGCGCGCCGATCCCGCCTTCGGCCTCTCCCGGGCCCGGAGGGGAGCGGATGAAATCGAGGAAGGTCCCGCCCCGCCATTCGACGACCGCAAGACTCACGTCCCCGTCGCCCGAAGGTGTGACCAGGGTGATGCCCGATTGTGCCGCCGCGAGCGCCAGCAGAAGGGCGCCTGCAACCACGATCAGATTTCGCGCGGCTCGCTTGCGACCTGCCAGGTCTGGCCTTTGGCGACCAGCGCCTGGAGATCGGCCGGCTTGCCCCTGGCGACGGCTTCCTGCTGCTCGCGCACGGCGCTTTCGAAGGTGGGCCGCGGATCGTCGTAGATCACGCCAAGCGCCATCGGGAAGGAGCCGATCGGCATGTCGATCAGCATGTGCGCCACGGCCTTGTTCTTCGGATCGTGGACGATCACGTCCGCCGCCTGCCAATCGCCGTCGGCCAATTCGACCACCTTGAGATTGAGCGCGTGACGATCGAGGGTCAGGCCCTTGGTGCCGCCGTCGAACAGCATCGGCTCACCGGGCTTCAGCCAGAGCTGCTTGCCGGCATTGTCCTTGGCAGTGAACGGGGCGAACACGTCGTCATTGTAGACGATGCAATTCTGGAAGATCTCGACGAAGGCCGTGCCCTTGTGAGTATGGGCGGCCTTGAGCACGTCGGGCAAATTCTTGTGCACATCGATCGCCCGGGCGACGAAGCGGCCGCCCGAGCCAAGCGCGAACGCGCAGGGGCGAACCGGCCGGTCGACCGAGCCGAACGGCGTGGAGGGGCTGCGCGTGCCGACCCTACTCGTCGGAGAATATTGACCTTTTGTAAGGCCGTAGATCTCGTTGTTGAAAAGCAATATCTGGCAATCCAGATTGCGGCGCAGGATGTGCATGGTGTGATTGCCGCCGATCGACAGCGCGTCGCCGTCGCCGGTGATGATCCAGACGTCGAGCTCGGGATTGGCGAGCTTCACCCCGGTCGCAAAGGCGGGCGCGCGGCCGTGGATGGTGTGGAAGCCGTAGGTTTCCATATAATAAGGAAAGCGGCTCGAGCAGCCGATGCCGGAGACGAAGACGGTCTTCGACGGATCGGCGCCGAGGTCCGGCATCGTCCGCTGCACCGCCTTCAGCACTGCATAATCGCCGCAGCCAGGGCACCAGCGCACCTCCTGGTCGGTGGCGAAGTCCTTGGCCGTGAGCTTGACCATTTCGGTCATCGGATCATCCTCGATGCAAATAATAGATGATGGCGACCACCACGATGAGGGCCGCCACGAGCATGAAGACGCTGGGCGGCTTCATGCCAGCGCCTCATCGATCGCCGCCTCGATTTCCGCGATCTTGAAGGGCTGGCCGGAGACCTTGTTCACCGGGCGCGCATCGACCAGATATTGATCGCGGAGCAGCGTCTTGAGCTGGCCCTTGTTCATTTCCGGAACGATGATTCGATCGTAAGACCTCAAGAGATCACCGAGATTGTTCGGCAGCGGCCAGATGTGGCGGATGTGGATATGGGACGCATCCTTGCCGTCCCTCCGCGCGCGGCGGACCGCCTGGTGGATCGGTCCGTAGGTCGATCCCCAGCCGACGACGGCGAGGCGGCCGCCATCCTGGCCGAGACAGACGTCCTGATCCGGGCAGGAATCGGCAATGCCGAGGATCTTGTCGGCGCGGATGTCGGTCATCGCCTGGTGGTTTTCCGGCGCGTAATCGATGTGGCCGGTGCCGACATTCTTTTCGATGCCGCCGATCCGGTGCATCAGCCCGGGCGTGCCCGGCTTGATCCAGACGCGGGCGAGCTTGGCGTCGCGCGCATATGGATTGACCGCCTCCCCTTCGCCGAGCGGCGTATCGTGGAAATGGACCGGGAAGGGCTCGTAGCTCGCCATGTCGGGCACGCGCCAGGGCTCGGCGGCATTGGCGATATAACCGTCGGTCAGCAGCATCACCGGAGTCATGTACTGGACCGCGATGCGGCAGGCCTCGATCGCGCAATCGAAAGCGTCAGCCGGCGAGCGCGCGGCGATCACCGGCAGCGGCGCATCGGCGTTGCGGCCGTAGACCGCCTGGTACAGGTCCGATTGCTCGGTCTTGGTCGGCAGGCCGGTGGACGGACCGCCGCGCTGGCTGTTGACGATGATCAGCGGCAATTCGGTCATGATCGCAAGGCCGATCGCTTCCGTCTTCAGCGCGATGCCGGGCCCCGACGAGGAGGTGACGCCGAGCGCGCCGGTGAAGCTCGCGCCGATCGACGCGGAAATGGCGGCAATCTCGTCCTCGGCCTGGAAGGTGGTGACGCCATATTCCTTGAGGCGCGAGAGATGGTGGAGGATCGCGCTGGCCGGCGTGATCGGATAGCCGCCGAAGAACATCGGCAGGCCGGCAAGCTTGGCGCCGGCGACCAGGCCGAGCGAGATCGCCTCGGCGCCGGTGACCGTGCGATAAAGTCCGGGCTCGGCCTTGGCCGGCGCGATATTGTGCTGGGCGACCTGGCCCCCCATCTCGGCGGTCTCGCCATAAGCGTGGCCGGCGTTCAAGGCAGCGATATTGGCCTCGGCCAGCTCGGCCGCCTTGGCGAACTTGGCGCGGAGCCAATCGACGATCGGCTGCCGATCGCGGTCGAACATCCAGAGCGCCAGTCCCAGCGTCCACATATTCTTGCAGCGCAGGGCTTCCTTGTTGCCAAGGCCGAACGGCTTCACGGCGTCCAGGGTGAGCTGCGACATGTTGAGCCGGATCACCTGCCACCTGGCCAGCGTGTCGTCGTCGAGCGGATTGGCGGCGTAGCCGGCCTTGGCGAGGTTGCGCGCGCCGAACTCGCCTTCATCGACGATGATCAGGCCGCCCGGCTTCAGATCGGCGACGTTCGTCTTCAGCGCCGCCGGGTTCATCGCCACCAGCACGTCGGGCGCGTCGCCGGCGGTCTCGATCGCCGAGGAGCCGAAATTGATCTGGAAGGCGGAAACGCCGAAGGTCGTCCCCTGCGGTGCGCGGATCTCGGCCGGGAAATCCGGGAAGGTGGCGAGATCGTTGCCGGCGAGCGCGGTCGACAAGGTGAACTGGCCGCCGGTCAGCTGCATGCCGTCCCCGGAATCGCCGGCGAAGCGAACCACCACCGCTTCGAGCGGCGCTTCGGATTTCGCTTCTTCGGGTGTGAGATAATGTCTGGCCGTAGCCAAAGTGACTTCCTTACGTCTCGAACGAGGCGGACCCTAAACCGGTGCGGCGCGTACCACAACCGCTGGCGGCGACGTCGCGTTCGCTTATGAGACCCCTAAATAGTGTTTTCGAATCGTTTCCCAAGGAGCTTCCTGTGGCCGAACCCTTTGTCCGCCCCGACGTGCGCCAGTTCCTCGATTTCCTGAATGCCTTGCCCGGCCCGCGGAGTCATGAGCTCGAACCGGCCGAAGCGCGCGCCATGATGCTTGCCTCGCGCCAGGCGGCCGACGCGCCGGTCGGCGAGCTGGCGGTGATCCGCGACCTCGCCTTCCCCGGCCCGGGTGGCGAAGTCCGGCTCAGGCTCTACGATGCGCGCGAGGAGCGCGAGGCGGGGCCTTTGCTGCTGTTCTTCCATGGCGGCGGCTTCGTGCTCGGCGACCTCGACAGCCACGAGCCCTTCTGCGCCGAAATGGCGCGCGCGCTCGATATGCCGGTGCTTGCGGTCGACTATAGGCTGGCGCCGGAGCATCCCTGGCCGGCGGGAATCGAGGATGCGATCGCCGCGGCCTATTGGGCGGCGGAAAGCCCGGAAGAGCTCGGGCGGAACGTCACCGGCCTCGTCACCTGCGGCGACAGCGCCGGCGGCAATTTCGCGATCATCGTGACGCTGGCGTTGCGCGATGCGCCGGCGAAGGTGCCGGTGCTCGCGCAATGGCCGATCTACCCGGTCGGCGATCCCGGCAAGGGCTATCCGAGCTTCGAGGATTTCGGCGAAGGATATTTGCTGAGCAAACCGGGGATGAACTGGTTCGAGGAATGCTATCAGGCTGATCATCGGGACTGGCGCTACAATCCCCTGGTCAAGAGCCAGGCGGGGATGCCGCCGACCCTGGTGGTCACCGCCAGCCTCGATCCGATCCGCGACCAGGGCCGCGCTTATGCCGCCGCATGCATCCAGGCCGGCGTGCCAACCATATTCCGCGAGGCCGAGGGCAACATCCACGGCTTCATCAGCCTGAGGAAGGCAATTCCCTCCGCAGAGGAGGACATCAGAGGCTGCGTCGCGGCGCTGAAGCTGATCCTGGGTGAGGCGGCTTCTTCGTGAGCGATGCCGGCTATCGGCCCGCGGTCGGCGTGATGCTGGTCAACGCGGCGGGCAAGGTCTGGGTCGGCCAGCGGCTCGATAACAGCCTCGAGGCCTGGCAGATGCCGCAGGGCGGACTCGACCAGGGCGAAGAGCCGCTCGAAGGCGCGTTGCGCGAGCTCGAAGAGGAGACGGGAATTTCCCGCAATCTCGTCGAGCTTGTCGCGCAGGCGAAGGAGGAGCTGACCTACGATCTGCCCGAGGATCTGATCGGCAAGGTCTGGAAGAAGAACTGGCGCGGCCAGCGCCAGACGTGGTTCCTGATGCGCTTCCTTGGCGAGGACGAAGACGTCAATATAGAGACGGCCGAACCCGAATTCCGCGCCTGGAAATGGTCCGAGCCCGCCGAGCTGCCGGCGATGATCGTGCCGTTCAAACAGAAGCTTTACCAGGATGTGGTCGCAAGCTTCGCGCCCTGGCTATAGGGCATTCCCCGATCAGAAGTCGGCAAAGCCGTACGCCTGATAGGTCTCCAATATTGCCGGATCGATCGCGAGCGCCTGCCGTCGGTCCGCCTTCGCGGCTTCGCGCTCGCCGCGGCGGAGGTGCACGAGTGCGCGCCCATAATAGTCATCGGGCAGGCGCCCATCCGCTTCGATGGCGGCGTTGTAGTCCGCCAGCGCTGCGTCCAGCCGGCCGAGCCGCAGCTCCACCAGACCGCGATGGGCGCGATAGCGGCCCTGTGTCGCGTCCAGCTGGATCGCGCGATTGCAGCTTTCCATGGCCCAATCGAGCGCGAAGCCCTCACCGCCAAAAGCGGCGCAGATGCGGCTGAAATCGTCGGCGCCCGAGGCTGCAGCGGACGCGGCCCGGAAGTCGCGCTCCGCGAGAGCCCGGTCGCCGGCGTTCAGGTGCGCCATGGCCCGGTAGGCCAGCACGCCGAAGTCCCGGGGTTCGAGCGCGAGCACGGACGAGAATCTTGCGATTGCGTCGCTCCATTTTCGTTCCTTGAAATCCAAAAGGCCCAGCCGGGTGATGACGGTGTTGTTTCCCGGGTCGAATGCGAGCGCAGCATCCAGGTCGGCCCGGCGACCCGCGAGATCGTTCCACCGACGAATGCCCGCCCGATACACGCGATATTGGAAATTGTCGGGAGCGCGGAGAATCGCCTCGTCGATGGCCGTCAACGCACGGTTCCGATTCGCCAGTCCATAAAAGATCCGGGCGGCAGAGGCATGCGCCTCGGGATTCTCCGGAAAGAGAGTGACCAGCAGGACCGCTTCCTCCTCGGCTCGCCGCGACTGCCGCTGCCTGATCAACAGGTCTGCTTTCAGCACATGGCCTTCGGGATCCTGCGGACGTGCGGCGATATAGGCGTCGGCATCGGCGAGCGCGGCTTCGTGGTTGTCCGCATTCTGGTAAAGATGGGCGCGAAAGTGCAGTGCCAACGGATTGTCGGGCTCCAGCTCCAGGGATCTCGAGAATTCGGCGAGCTCTGTCGCAGCGTCGCTTCGACGGTTGGCGATGATTGCGCGCACGCGATGAATGGCTGCCACATCCGGCATCACCCGCGCCGCCGCGTCCACGTCGCGCGTGGCTTCGGGGAGGCGATTTGTGAGGGCATAAGCCATGGCCCGGTTCGCAAGCGTCGGGCCATGATCCGGCACCCGCGCGAGAATGGCGTTGAAGACCTGGATGGCTTCCTCAAAGCGGCTTTCGTCGAGAAGATTCGTGCCGCGATCGATCTGCGCTACGAGGTCCGCGGGGAAAGCCGCGACGACCGTCTCCCCTCTCATGTCGACGGTTTGGATCGTAACCTGGCCGCCAAGCAGGAGGAGGCTCGCAAGAAAAGCTGCCGGCATGAATCTTCCCCAATCGGTCGATCCTCGCTGCTGCCCGAAACTCCAAGGAAAGTCTGCATGATCCTGGTGGGCGACCCAGCCGCGCCGCGGGAGGCAGCTGCCCGTGGTGTGGCCCTGGCTTCGGTCTTCGGTTAAGGCGCGCACCATGCGGGGCGTGACGAACGAGGAGCGTGCGGGGCTGGAGAGGGCCGCGAGCGAACCCATGCTCGACCAGGTCGAGGCGTGGGCCGCGATCAACAGCGGCTCGCGCAATCTCGATGGCCTGGCGACGATCGCCGGGATGCTCGCCGACGCGTTTGCCGCCTTGCCGGGCGATCTGGAGCTGACCGAAGCTGCGCCAGTCGAAATCATGGGGGCGGATGGCACGCTTTCTTCGCTCGCGCATGGACGGAACCTGCACTTGAGGGTGCGCGCGCAAGCGCCGGTGCAGCTGCTCTTCACGGGGCATATGGATACGGTGTTCGGCGCCGATCACGATTTCCAGACCGTGTTCTGGCGGGAGAAGGGCGTGCTCGGCGGGCCGGGCGTCGCGGACATGAAGAGCGGGATCGCGATCATGCTCGCCGCGCTCAAGGCGGTGGAAAGCGTCGGCGCTCCGAACCTCGGCTATGAGGTCGTGATCAACAGCGACGAGGAGGTCAGCTCGGCGGGTTCGGCCGCACTGATTGCCCAGGCGGCACGGGGCAAGAAGGCGGCCTTGACCTATGAACCGTCCGCCCTGCCCGACGGCACCCTGGCCGGCGCGCGACCCGGAAGCGGCAATTTTTCGATCCGGATCGAGGGGCGCAGCGCCCATGCCGGGCGCAATCCCGAGGAGGGGCGCAACGCGGTGCTGGCGGCGGCGGATCTCGCGCTGCGACTCGCCGAGCTTGTCCGGCCGGGCCTGACGGTCAATCCGGCCCGAATCGACGGCGGCGGCCCCAACAATGTCGTGCCGGACAATGCAGTGCTTCGGGTCAACATGCGGCCGCGAACGCCTGAGGACCAGGCGCGCGCCGAGGCTGAGCTCGATGAAGCGATCGCTTCGGTGTCGGTGAAGCATGACGTGCGGATCCACTGCCATGGCGGCTTCGGACGGCCGCCCAAGCCGATCGAAGGCCCGGCGGAGGCGCTGTTCGCGCTGGTGAAGCGCTGCGGCGCCGATCTCGGCCAGGACATCGGGTGGCGCGACAGCGGCGGGGTCTGCGACGGCAACAATATCGCGGCCTGCGGCGTGCCGGTGGTCGACACGATGGGTGCGCGCGGCGGCGCCATTCATTCGGATCAGGAATATCTCATCGTCGAAAGCCTGGTCGAGCGCGCCCAATTGTCGGCGCTGACGATCCTGCGGCTGGCACTGGAGGAGGATCTGTGAGCTTCAGGATACGTCCGGCGCGGAACGAGGATTTCCAGGCCATTTACGAAATGGCGAAGCTGACCGGCGGCGGCTTCACAAACCTGCCTGCCGACAAGGCCACGTTGGTCGCCAAGCTGGCGCGGTCCGAAGACGCCTTCGCGCGCGAGGAGGGCAATCCCGACGGCGATCTCTTCGTCTTCGTGCTGGAAAATGCCGAAACCGGCCAGGTGCGCGGCACCTGCCAGGTGTTCAGCAAAGTGGGAATGGTAGAGCCATTCTATTCCTACCGGGTCAGCACGATGACGCAGACCTCGCCGGAGCTGGGCAAGACCTTTCGCGCCGAGATGCTGAGCCTGTGCACCGATTTCGAGGGATGCTCGGAGGTTGGCGGCCTGTTCCTCCATCCGAACGAGCGCGCCGGCGGGCTCGGCGTGCTGCTCGCGCGCAGCCGCTATCTGTTCATCAAGCTCCATCGCCAACGCTTCGCCGACGAGGTGCTGGCGGAATTGCGCGGCGTGATCGACGAGGCCGGGGGCTCGCCTTTCTGGGACGCGATTGCAGGACGCTTCTTCGGCATGAACTTCCAGGAAGCGGACAGCTTCAACGGCGCCCACGGCACCCGCTTCATCGCCGATCTCATGCCCAAGACGCCGATCTACACCGCCATGCTGCCGGAAAGCGCGCGGGCGATCATGTCGGTGCCGCATCCCTCTGGGCGGGCGGCAATGCGCATGCTCGAGCAGGAAGGGTTCACCGCCGAAGGCTATGTCGACATTTTCGACGGCGGGCCGACCATGTCGGCGAAGACTGACGACATCCACACCATCCGCGACGCGCGCGAGCTCGTGCTGACCGCGATCGACGACGACAATGTCGGCAAGAGGATGATGCTTGCCGCCGGCGAACGGCACGCCTTCGCCTGCGGATACGGCCATGTCGTGATCGGCGACGACGGCGGCGCAACCCTCGACACGGCGGCAGCGCAGCTGCTCGGCATCGCGCTGGACGACCGCTTCCTCGCCATCGGCCGCTGAACCATGGCCGTCGTCGAGATCAATTTCGACGGTATCGTCGGACCCAGCCACAATTATGCCGGGCTAAGCCTCGGCAATCTCGCGGCCACCGCCAATGGGGGCAAGGTCGCCTATCCCCGTGCCGCGGCGCTGCAGGGCATCGAGAAGATGCGCCACAATCTGCGACTCGGGCTGGCGCAGGGCATCTTGCTGCCGCACGAACGGCCGAACCTTGCCTGGCTCGGCGCTCTCGGCACGGACGCACGGCGCGCGCCCGATGCGCTGCGTGCCGCCGCCTTCTCCGCCTCCGCGATGTGGGCGGCCAATGCGGCGACCGTCTCGCCAGCCCCGGACACGGACGACGGACGCTGCCATCTCACCGTCGCAAACCTGCGCACCATGGCGCACCGCAGCCACGAATGGCCGGCGACGCTGGCGCAGCTCAGGCTCGCCTTCGGCGACGAGGCGCATTTCGCGGTCCATCCACCGGTGCCCGCGACTTTCGGCGACGAGGGCGCGGCCAATCATATGCGGCTTGCTGCCGGCCACGATAAGTCGGGAGTCGAGATCTTCGTCTACGGCACGAGCGGCGGCACGGGCCGTAGCCCGTTCCCCGCGCGCCAGCATCTCGAAGCCTCGCGCGCCGTGGCCAGGCTTCACGGGCTCGATCCGGAGCGCATTCTGTTCGTGCAGCAGTCCGAGGCGGCGATCGCGGCCGGCGCCTTCCACAACGACGTGGTGGCGGTGGCGAACGGGCATGTCCTGTTCGCGCACGAGCAGGCGTTCGAGGATCGGGCCGGCTTCCACGAGGACCTCAAGCGTCTGCTGCCCGAAGTGGAGATCGTCGAAGTGCCGGCGAAAGTGGTCAGCCTCGCCGATGCCGTCAGGTCATATCTGTTCAATGCCCAGTTCGTGACCCTGCCCGAACCCTCGACCGGGCTCGGGACAGGGATGGCCCTCATCCTGCCCGAGGAGGCGCGCGAGACGCCGGGAGTCTGGGCCTGGCTTGAGCAACTCGTGGCGGGCAACGGGCCGATCCGGCGGCTGTGCGTCGTCGACGTGCGCGAATCGATGGCCAATGGCGGCGGCCCCGCCTGCCTCAGGCTGCGCGTCGTCGCCGATCCCGCGACCGTGGACCCCCGCTTCCTCGTCGACGATGCCAAGCTCGATTCGATCGCCGCCTGCGTTTCGGCCCACTGGCCGGAGCGGCTCGCGCCCGCCGACATTGCCGAGCCGGCTTCATGGGCGGACGTCGAAGCTGCGCGGCGCGCTCTCTATGCGCTGCTCGATCTGGAAATGCTCACCAGCGGCGGTTGAAGGCCGCCGAACCTAGATCTCCATCATGTCGCGACCGACGATGATCTCGCCGCTGAAGTGGCGGCGGACGCCTTCGGTCCACATTGCATCGGTGATGCTCGGCAGCGCCGGCACCATGTGGCTCAGCACCACGGTATGTACGCCGGCAGCGGCAGCGACCCGGCCGAGCTCCTCGGTGGTCGTATGGCTGTGCAGCAAATGGTCCATCAGAGCGGGCGCGTTGCCGTCGTTGATCAGGTTCAAGGCTTCGGTCAGCATCACTTCGTGGACGAGGATATCGGCGCCGCGGGCGAGCGCGATCAGGGCGTCGCTCGGGCGGGTGTCGCCGGAGAAGACGAACGAGCGATCGGCCGTGTCGAACCGGTAAGCCCTTGCGGGCACGGTGTAATGGTCGACGGGCGTGCTGCGGACCCGAACGAGCGGCGCCTCGAGGATGGCGCCACCCGCGACCTCCCGTGCCGTGATCAACGGCGCCAGAGGCGGCCTGCCCTCTTCGTTTACGCGCAGCGCGATGTCGACTTCATTGGCTGCAAGCTGGGCGGCCAGGACGCGCGCCATCGGCTCCGGCCCGTAGACCGTCACCGGCGTCCTGAGGCCCGAGCCCCAGGCGATGTTCAGCAGCGCGCCGAGGCCCGCGACATGGTCCGAATGATGGTGGGTGATGAAGATGTCCGACAAGGTGTCGAGTGCGACGCCGGCGCGAACCAGCCGCTCCGCCACGCCGTCCGGGCAATCGATCACGAAGGGCGCGCCGTCGACGACGAGCAGGTTCGAGGCGGGCGCGCGGAAGCGCGACGGCGTCGCTCCACCCTTGGTGCCGAGCAGCACCAACCGGCTGCGGTGAACCGGCGGCGCCTGAGCGAATGCCGGCACGGCAAAGGCGCCGGCGCCGGCCGCGAGCAGCGCGCGCCGCGTCCATCCCTCAGCCATGCCGACCCTCCCCTGCAGCGGAACCGGCCCCGACATAACCCGTTTTGGCCGGCGAAGGAGACACATCATGCCCGCAAAGTCGGCCTCCCAGCAGAAAGCCGCCGGCGCCGCCCTCTCCGCCAAGCGCGGCAACACACCGAAGAGCAAATTGAAGGGCGCGTCGCGCCAGATGGCCGATTCGATGAGCGAGAAGCAGCTCGAGGAATTCGCCTCCACCAAGCGCAAGGGCAAGCCCGAGCACGTCGGCGACTAGCGCCTCTTGACGGGCTCCGCCTGCATCTGGACCGCGCGCCGCGGCGGCGGCGCCGCCGCCACCTGCGGGCCGCCGGCGAGGCGCATGACGACGTCCTCGATCTGCAGTCCACCACGCTCGACCAGGATGTTCTGGTAATTATTCTCGGCCTCCCGAGTCGTGGCGGGGATGTCGCCCTCGCGGCGGAAACGCCGGCGGACGTAGGTCGAGATTTCCCCCGCGGTGACGATATGGTCCCCGTCGGCGTCGGCAGCGCCGGTCAGCCCCTCGCGCAGGAAGTAAGCGAGGAAGCCGCCGGCCTTGAACTGGCTGGCGACGAGGCTGGTCAGATCCTCCTCGGAGCTGAACAGGCCCATCACGTTGGGGCGGCTGATCAGGTTGCGGAAGCCACCGGAAAAGCAGGAGTCGATCGCGACGATGGAAAGGCGGCCGTGGACGCTTGCGAACAGGGGTGCGAGCTCCGCGTCGGTCATTGCGGCATCGCGCAGCTCGATCGTCTCCGCGCGCCCGTCGAGCTCGGCGGCGCTGACACGCACATCGACCTGGTCGCCATGCCCTGAGAAGAAGAACAGGAAGGTGTCGTTCGGCCCGGCCGCGGCCGCGGCCCGCGCGAACGCATCCTGCACATTCTTGGTGGTCGCCTCTTCATTGGTGAGCACGATGCTCGCCGGGTGGAGCAGGCCGGCGGTCCTCAGGCTGTTGTAGAGCTGGCGGGCGTCTTCGTCGGTGTTGGGCAGATCGTTGACCCGGCCGCCATATTCGGAAACGCCGACCAGCAGGGCAATGACGCGCGCGCCGCCCGGCACGCCGATCTGGCGTGGATGGCCCGGGCTTGGCGCGAGGGCGAGGCGGTATTCTCCGGTTTCGTCGGGGCGGTAGGAGGTGGCGGTGATGACATAATCGCCATCCTCCGAAAGCACGGTGTCGAGGCGGCTGTTGGTCGAAGTCTCGCCATTGGGGAGATGGGTGTCGTCGCTGACATCCTCCGTCCCGTCCGGACGCGCAAGTCGCAGCACGACGTCCATCTTGTCGGAGCCGAGCGAGATGGTGACGCGCTGGCCGCGCGACGCGTGGAAACGATAGCGATCCTCGAAGCTGCCGCCGCTGCGACGGCCGTCGCCCTGTGCGAGTCGGCCGTTGATCGCGGCGCCGATCGCGATCGGCTGGGCGGCAACGGGGGTGGTGATCGCGACATTTGCCGCGGGCGTCGACGCCTGCAACCGATAGGCGCCGGTTTCGCCCGACCGGAACGTCGTGGCGGAAATCCGATAAGTGCCGTCGGACGGGAATTGCAGGACGATGCGGCTGTTCAGTGTGTCGGCGCCGTCCTGATCGTCATTGGAAAGGTTGAAGCCTTCCGGGCCGGTGACGACGAGATAGGAATCGAACGCCTCGGACGAGAGGTCGAGTTGCACGCGCTGGCCGCGCCGGCCCTCGATCACATACACGTCCTCGAACTTGCCCGATCGGCGCTGGGCGTCGTTCGAGCTGAGCTCGCCCGACGCGGTTTGCCCGACCGCGATCGTTTGCGCCGCGCGCGCAACCTGCCCGTTCGCCGACGGCGCCGCCATGACGGCAGCGGCCGCGAATATCAGCCCGAACCGAATGCGTTTCATCCTGCCCTCCACTCCCCCGAACCTAGCATGAAGCGAACTGTCGCGACATTTCGCAAATGCAATGAAGCAAGGATGAATGAAGCGCGTTGATCTGCTCACATTTATACCCGAAAATGGGCGCACCAAGGAGGGCGCGATGCGACCAAGGCTGCTTATCCCGTTGATTATCCTGCTTTTGATCCTCGGGGGCATCGTGGCGTTCCTCGTCATCCGTGGCAGGCCATCGCCGCCGCCCTTCTCGATCGACGATGCAACGGCAAACGCCGCAAACCCCTATCAGCCGGAGCTGAATTGTATCGACCAGCTGATCCAGCGGCACGATATGAACGCCAATGAGATCCAACCCGCCCTCGCCCGCTGCCGAGACTCCGCCGCAGCCGTGAATCAGAGCGCGGAGCAATAGCGGCGAATCCCGTTCGACGAGCCGCGAGATCAGGCCGGAACGTAGCGCAATCGAAGCACATCCTCGCCGATCCGATCGTGAGCCACGAGACGAAGGGGCGGCCGGGGCCCAGCGAAATAGGGCGTGCCCTGACCGAGCACGACGGGGTGAAGGTAGATTCGATATTCGTCGATAAGGCCGAGCTCGGTGATGCTGTGCCCGAGGATCGTGCCGGCCACCTCGATCTCCCCTTCGCGCTCCGCCTTCAGCGCGCGAATGGCGCCCTCCAGGTCGTCGCCGACCAGAGCGGCGTTGGGGCCGACCGCCTCCAGAGAGCGCGAAACGACCCATTTCGTCTGCTTCCGCCACGCCAATGCGAAGGCGCGTTCGTCCGCGCCCCATTCACGATGGTCGTCGTCCCAATATCGCATGATCTCATACATCCGGCGGCCATATAGGCTGCCCGCTTGCCCCTCGGCCTCGGCGATGAAATGCCGGAAGAGCGTCGGGCTTGGCGCAAACGCCATATGGTCGACATAGCCGTCCAGTGACTGGTTCATTCCGAACACGAGCCTGGCCAATCCCGCCTCCTTTTTTGGTGCGCCACATTCGAGAATTCCGATTGCACTTTGCAAGCGGTTATAACTAGATCGGCCGATCCTGTATCGCAATTGGTTTTTGAAGTGCGCGGCAATCCCCGTGCACGTGTCGCCCGATCGATCCGACTGCCGAAGCGGATGCGGCCAGGCATCAACATGATGGCTGTCCGATCCTCGGGGAGCGCGGAAAAACCGGTTCGTTCGCGCCGCCGTTGCTCGTAATGCGGCGATCATGGCGCAGGCACCCGGTGGCAAATCCGCAGGAAAGGACATGCGCGAGCGCATCGCCAACGCAGCGCTCGCCATCTTCGAACGCGAGGGCGCCCAAGCCGTTTCGATGCGCCGCGTCGCGCACGAAGTCGGCGTCACGCCGATGGCGATCTACCATCATTACGCCAACAGGGAAGCGTTGCTGCAGGCGCTGGTCTACCGCGAGTTCGACCAGCTGAACGCGCGGGTGGCGCGTGATGCCAAACCGTCCGGCGAGCCGGGAGACTTCATTCGCGCCGCGGACACCTTCGTCGCCTATGCGCTCGAGCGCCCGCACATGTTCGACTACATCTATTCAGCACAGCGCCCTCGGCCGGTTCGCTATCCCGAGGATGTCCGTGCGGGAAAGTCGACCGTGCTGACCGGGCTCGCCGAACAGGTCGCGGCCGCAATGGCCCGGGGCGAGCTGCGCCAGGGCGACCCCTGGGAAGTGGCGCTGCAATTCTGGGCTCATGCTCATGGCTATCTCACGCTGTATCGCGCGGGTTGGTTCACGCTGGATGAAAAGGAATTCCGCGCGCTTTATCATCGCGCGGTGACCCGGCTGCTCGAAGGCTTGCTAGCCACCGCGCAATAGCCCGCCCGCACCTCCCTGAATTTCGAAAGATGCCCGCGAGCACCACCGAGTTGCGATGGCCAACTATACGGCGTATAGGTACTATACACCATATAGGCTGTCGGAAAGCATTGGGGGGACTCATGGATCGACGCGAGTTTCTGAAACTGACGGGGGTAGGTGCCGGCGCCATCGCGCTCGGCAGTTTGAGCTCCCATGCCGCCGGCGCCACGGAGACGGACGGCGTGCGCATCGACGCGGCGGCCTTTCACGCGATGCGGCGTTTCGCCGATACCCGCTTCGGAAGAATCGCCTATGTCGAGCGCGGCACGGGGTGGGCAGCACTCTTCTTCCACGGGTGGCTGCTCAACGGCTTCCAGTGGCGAGGAGCGCTGGAGCGCCTGTCGCCGCATCGCCGCTGCATTGCGCCGGATTTCATTGGCCTGGGCCACAGCGAAGCACCCCCGAGCCAGGACGTCTCGCCCGACACGCAGGCGGAGATGATGGCGGCGCTGCTCGACAGGCTCGGCGTCGACGCCGTCGACATCGTCTGCAACGACAGCGGCGGTACGGTCGCCCAACTCTTCGCGGTTCGCAATCCGAATCGCGTGCGCACGATCCTGTTCACGACCTGCGACGTGCATGAAAACAATCCGCCGGCAATCTTCCGGCCGGTGATCGACCTGACCAAAAGGGGCCTAGCCGAGCAAGTCATCCTGAGGCCCGCGATCGCCAATCCCAGTTTCGCGCGCTCGCCGCAGAGCCTCGGCGGCGCCTATACGGATCCCGCCAACCTCAGCGATGAATGCATACGGGTCTATCTCGCCCCCTGGTCGCGACACCCGCACGAATCGCCCAGTTCAACGCCTACACCGTTGCGCTCGAGCCCAATGTCCTGACCGCGATCGAGCCGCAGTTGCGGCGTTGCGCTGCGCCCGTCCGCATGGTCTGGGGCGACGCCTCGCCGGGCTTCCCGGTCGAAGGTGCGCAATGGCTCGACCGCACGCTCCCCCATTCGCGCGGCGTCCGCGTCGTCGCGGGAGCCAAGCTCTTTTTCCCGGAAGAAATGCCCGATCTCGTCGCCGAAGAGGCAATCAGGCTGTGGAGCTCCTGAAGCCCGCGCGGGAATCCCCGGATAATCACCCAGGAGCGCGACCCCTGCGGCCAAGGCAAGGATCGACATGTGAAAGGGGGAAAAGCGGAAATTGGCGCGCCCGGAAGGATTCGAACCTCCGGCCCCCAGATTCGTAGTCTGGTGCTCTATCCAGCTGAGCTACGGGCGCGCGGGAAGAGGCGACATAGGGGTTGGGGCATAAGCACGCAACCCCCGGCCTGAACCGGCCCCACCCGGTCCCCGCGCCTGCGCAGGCCGGTGTTGCCCGGCGGCGAAGCGGCGCATAGGGAGAGCGGATGAACGGACGTTTCCTGCCTCTCTGGGCGCTGCTGGCCGCCGGTCTGACGGGCTGCGTATCGCAGGGCCCCTTCCCTTCGCTGGCGCAGCGTCCGGCCGAACTCGAGGACTGGTCCGAAGAGCCCGCACACGTTGCGCCGGTGACGGCCGACGATGCGGCGCTGCGGACTCGAATCGCGGCGCTGATCGGTGAAGCACGCGCGGGCGACCGCGCATTCGACGCCGACCTGCCGGCGGCCGAGCGCGCCACCGTCCGCATCGGGGCGGAGGGGTCGGACAGCTGGATCGAGGCGCAGCAGGCGATCTCGCGGCTTCAGGCATCCCGCGGCCGGACGGATGAAGCGGCGTCGGAGCTTCACCAGATCAGGGTTGCGCGATCCGGGCAGCCGACCAGTGCCGCCGATCTCGCGGCGATCGACGCTGCGATCGAGCAGGTCCGCGTCCTGGCCGAGCGCCAGCAGCAGCGGCTGGACCGGGTCAGCCGCCGCTAGAGCAAGACCCTCGGCGCCGCGTTCATGCGCTCAGCAAAAAGGCGGGCAGCCGTCCGGCCTGAACGTCTGGATGCGATCGACGGTCTGCTTCGTCTGGCGGCGAAGCTCCACCCATTCCTGTGCTGTGTGGCAGGCGCGGGTGCGGCCGAGCCGGCTGCCCGTGTCGGCCTGTGTACGGCAAATCTGCTTGTTGGAATTCGATTGGGACGTGCCGCCGCTCTCGGACGGCTGCGCGATCACCGCGGTGCCGGCAACCAATGCCACGGCAGAAGCGAGATACAGGGCTTTGCCGATCATCCAACGTCTCCCGATGCCTGGCTTGAAGTCGAGGGATATCCTTATCCCAAGTTTCGGACGGGCGAAAGCCGGCGGTGGCCGCGTTCGGCGGGATCAACCCCGGCCGAGCGCCGCCGCGTGGCGCTTCGCCAGCGTGACATAATGGGCGACGCCCGCGCGCATCCCGGCGAGATCGGCCTCGCTCAGGTCGCGGACATATTTGGCGGGGCGGCCGGCCCAGAGCTGGCCCGTGGGAATGCGCCTGCCCGGCGTCAGCATCGCCCCGGCGGCCAGCATGGCATCGCCTTCGATCTCGCAGCCATCCATGACGATCGCCCCGAGCCCGACGAAGGCGCGGTCGTGGAGAATGCAGCCATGCACCATCGCCAGATGCCCGATCAGCACTTCCTCGCCGATGATCGTCGGAAAGCCCGCCTCGTGCCCCGTCTTGGGCGAATCGACGTGAATCACGCTGCCGTCCTGGATGTTGGAGCGGGCGCCGATCCGGATCGCATTCACGTCTCCGCGCAGCACGCAATTGTACCAGATGCTCGCCTCCGGCCCGATCTCGATGTCGCCGATCAGGCGCGCGCCGGGCGCGACGAAGGCGGTCGGATCGATCCGTGGCGCCTTGCCCTCATAGTCGAGGATGGTCATCGTTTCAGCTCCCCGGGGCGGATGTCGTAGACGATCGTCGGGTTGAGCGCCGGGAAGCGCGCATCGTCATAGCCGAGCTCGGGCCGCAGGGTCATGCCGATCCGCTCCATCAGCCCCCAGCTCGGTTCGTTCTGCGCGAAGGTAATCGCGACCACCCGATCGGCGCCAAGCGTGCCGAAAGCGAAATCGAGCGATGCGATCGCCGCTTCCTTGGCATAACCGCAACCCCAGACATCCTCGCGCAGCCGCCAGCCGATTTCGTACATCCCCTCGATCGGGCTGCCGGGGGAGTCGGCGATCTTGATCCCGCAAAAACCGAGCAGTTCGCCGTCCGCCTTGCGCTCGACCACCCAGAAGGTGAACCCGCGCTCGGCCTGCCAGCGCATGATACGGCCGATCGCCTCGTCTTGATCGGCCCTGCTTTTCACTCCGCCCAGCCAGCGCATCACCGCCGGCGTGTTGGTATGGCGCAGGAAGGGCTCGATATCGCCCTCGTTCCAGTCGCGAAGGACCAGTCGGTCGGTCTCGATCATCAGTGCGGCAGCATCGACCTGAAGTTGATGATCGGCAGGATCGAGGCATGATCGTCGCTCCAGCCGGCGAAGCCCGGACGGGGCTGGATCGGCTCCCAATTGACGCCATCGTCGCCGCTCAGCGCCTTCAGCCGCTCGAGCGTTGCCGGGTTGCGCGACAGGGCGATCCAGACCGAGATGGTGGCGTTGAGCACCTCCTCATGCTCGTCCGGCACATATTGCAGGATCTCGGCATTCCAGCCTTCGCGCGCGGCGAGGTCGGCGATCACGGGCTGGAGATCCAGATAGCGGTTGGAGATGTGAAACAGGACGATGCCGTTGCGCTGCACGGCCCGGCCGTAGACCCGCAATGCCTCGCGGGTGAGCAGATGCATCGGCACCGCGTCGGAGGAGAAGGCGTCGACCGCGAGGATGTCGATCGAATTTTCGGGCTGGCGCGCCAGGCTGAGCCGCGCGTCGCCGAGCACCATCTGGACCTGCGGTGCGCAGCGCGAGAGGAAGCTGAACCGGTTGCGCGCGACCTGGACCATGGCCGGGTCGATTTCGAAGAAGGTCCAGGCCTGATTGGGCCGCGCGTAGCAGGACAAGGTGCCGCTGCCGAGGCCGACGACAGCGATGCGCGGATGGACGCCGAACAGGGCATCGGCGTTGGTCATGGTCAGGCCGACGCCCGAACGGCGGGCGTAATAGGTGGTCGGCATCGTCTCGAGGCCCGGGAGCAGATTCTGCTTGCCGTGGAGGGTCGTGCCATGGGTCAGCGCTCGGGCGATCGGCTGGCCGTCCTGGTCCAATTGGTCGCTGACCTCATAGATGCCGAAATAGGAGCGTGTGCGGTTGCCTTCGTAGCTGTGATATAGCGTCGCCCAGCCGTCATAGCTGAGCATCAGCGCCAGGAGCGTGAAGGCGAAAGGCCAGCGCCGGCCAAGGCATGCGAGCGCCAGCAACGATACCAGGATCGAGCCGAGGACCTTCGCCACATCGGCATTGCCGATCAGATTCGCCAGCAAGTGAGCAGCCGTGGCGTAGGAAAGAATGAAGGCGAAGGCAGGCAAGGCGAAGGCGAGAATGCGCGCCGACTTCGGCCACGGGACCAGCGCATATTGCGGACAGACGAGCGCAGCGGCGACGATCAGCAGCGGATGCTCATAGGCCCAGTCGAACAGCAACGGCGCCATGATCGCGCAGAAGAAGCCGCCGATCACGCCGCCCACCGACATTGCCAGGTAGAATCGGGTGAGGTGGCTGACCGCCGGGCGCAGTCGGAACATCTCCGAATGGAGCGCCACCGCGATCACGAACAGCAGGGCCAGACCCAGCGTCGCCGAGAAGAGCGGGTTGCGCGTGCCGTCGCTGAACGCCAGCCCGCCCGCGATCAGGATGACCAGGGGCGCGACCACGGTGATGAAATTGGCAAAGCCGCGGCGGGCGGCGAAGGCGATCACGAAGCTCAGCAGGTAAAGGCCGAGCGGCAGCACCCAGAGCAAGGGAATGGCGACGATATCGGTGGTGAGGTGTGTCGTCGTCGACAGCATCAGGCCGGATGGAATGGCGGCGAGGATAATCCAGTGAAGCATCTGGCGCCTTGTCGGCGCCGGGCCGGCTTCCTCCGGAAGCGTTTCGACCGCCTTGCCGGGAACGGTCAGCGCGCATGCCGCGACGAGCAGGACGAGAAAGACGTAGAGGAAGGTCCAGAGCCAGCTTTGCTGTTCGAGCCCCATCGTGGGCTCGACGATCAGCGGATAGGAGAGAAGGCCGGCGAAGCTGCCGAGATTGGACGCGGCGTAGAGCGTGTAGGGTTCGCCGCGGCTCGATTCGAGCGCGTACCAGCGCTGCATCAGCGGCGCCTGGCTCGAAACGATGAAGAAGAGTGGCCCGATCGAGGCTATCAGGAACAGCGGAACCCACAATGCCGGCTCGCTGTCGGGCGACGGCGACATTGCGGCGAGGCCGATCGGCAGCCAGAAGGCGGCGAGGCCAAGCAGGATGATGTGGATGCCGACCTGGACGCGGGGCTTCAGCCGGGCGAGCCAGTGGGCGTAGGCGTAACCGCCGAGCAGCAGCAGCTGGTAGACCAGCATCGCGCTGTTCCAGATCGACGGCGAGCCGCCGACGCGCGGCAGCGCCATGCGCGCGATCATCGGCTGGGTGAGGAAGAGCAGGAACGATCCGGTAACGATCGTCAGGATGAAGAGCGGCCGCGCGAACCTCTCGCTGATCCGGCCGGCGGGAGCCTTTGCCGGCAGGGCCTTGTCGTCGCTCATGCGCCGAGCAGCCTGGCCGCCACCGGCGCATGATAAGACAGCACGCCCGAGCAGCCAGCGCGCTTGAACGCCATCAGGGTCTCGAGCACCAGCGCGTCGCGGTCTCCCGCCCCGGCGGCTGCGGCAGCTTCGATCATCGCATATTCTCCTGAAACCTGATAAGCGAATACAGGAACTTCGAAGCGTTCCTTCACACGTCGTATGATATCGAGATAGGGCAAACCGGGCTTCACCATCACCGTATCGGCGCCCTCGGCTAGGTCGAGCGCCACTTCGCGCAACGCCTCCTCGGCGTTCGCCGGATCCATCTGGTAGCTCTTCTTGTCGCCTTTCAGCAGGCCGCGCGAGCCCACCGCGTCGCGGAACGGGCCGTAAAAGGCGGAGGCATATTTGGCGGCATAGGCCATGATCTGGACATTGGCATGGCCGGCCTGCTCGAGGGCTGAACGGATCGCGCCGACGCGGCCGTCCATCATGTCGGACGGGGCAATGATGTCGGCGCCGGCCTCGGCCTGGACCAGGGCCTGATCGACGAGGATCGCGCTGGTGACATCATTGAGGACGTAACCGGCGTGATCGACGATCCCGTCATGGCCGTGCGCGGTATAGGGATCGAGCGCGACATCGGTGAGCACGCCGACCTCGGGAGCGGCGTCTTTCAGCGCCTTGACGGCCATGCAAATGAGATTGTCCGGATTCAACGCCTCGCGCGCATCCTCCGTTCGCAGGCCGGCCGGCGTGTTCGGAAACAAGGCGAGGCAGGGAATGCCGAGTTCGCGCGCTTCCTTCGCCCGCGCCCCGACCCGATCGACGGACCAGCGTGAAACGCCCGGCAAGCTCGCGATCGGCTCCTCCACCCCCTCCCCTTCGGTGACGAACAAGGGCCAGATCAGGTCCGAAGGCGTCAGCACCGTCTCGGCCACCAGGGCCCGGCTCCAGGCTGTGGAGCGGGTACGGCGCAGGCGAAGAGCGGGAAAGGAAACGGACGACATCTCGCGCAGGGCTTAGCGTGCCGCATGCCGACTGCAAAGCGGCGAAAGCTGATCGCCCTGGCAGGGAATTGGCGGGGGCGGCGCGGTTGATACGGAGCAGGAATGATGTCATCTTGCCGAGCCGAACAAGTTCGGCTTTGGGGGAGTGAAAGCCTTCGAGTCCTTCACCAGAAAAATGAAGGGACGATCGATGAAGATGTTGAGAACATACGCCGTGTTCGCCGCCCTTTTTGCAGTCATGGTCGGACTGGGCGCCACGCCCGCGCAGGCAGTGCCGCCGAACCCGATTCTCTACCTGACGAGCGTCGAATATTACACAACCAACGGCCAGAATTTCGTCCGCTACCGCTACGACGTGTTCAACAAGGCGGCCTATCCCGCCGACATGTTCGCTCCGGCGCCGGCCCTTCCGCCGTGCGGCAACAATCACAATTCGTCGCGCAGCTGGGTCGATTTCTTCGACCAGCGCGGCAACCGCCTCTACGGCTTTTGCGCGCTCGGCAGCCCCACTGCGATGGGGCAGATCTGGTTCGCCTTGCCGGAGGGGCAGATCCCGCCGAGCTACGTCTATATCGAAATCAACGATCGCCAGACCAACACCAAATACAGGTCCAATCTCACCGACACGGTGATGTAAGGGCCTGCTCAGCCGGCGGGAGAGATCCTTCCGCCGGGCTCCGTGACCGCCTCCGCCTCCTCGATCAACGCGTCCGACGAGGGCCGGATCTGCATGCGCGCCTTGCGCCAGCCGCCATGGCGATAATAAGCGATCGCCATCGCCATGTTGGCGAATGAGGCGACCGGGAAGCTGTACCAGAGCGCGTCGGCGCCCAGCCAGGGATAAGCGCCGACCGCGAAGCCGAGCCGCACCGGGTAAAGGCCGATGGTGAGGATGATCAGCGGACCGAGCACCGCGCCATTGGCGCGGACCGTGCCGAACAGGACCATGGTGACCCCGAACAGGAGGAAGCTCCAGGTGCCGACCAGCTGGACATGCCGGGCGATCGGCAGCGCCGCGCTGTCGTCGCCGAGGAACAAGGCGAGCGCGGGCCGGTCGGCGATCGCGAACAAAACGACCAGCAGCCCGGTGATGACGAGATTGTAGACGATGGCGTTGCGGGTGATCGCGCCCACCCGGTCCCACCTGCCGGCGCCGATATTCTGGGCGGCCATCGCGCTCGCGGCCGCGCTCAGCGCCATCGCCGGCATCTGGATATAGGTCCAGAGCTGCAGCGCGACTCCGAAGGCGGCGGTCGTGTGGACGCCCTCGCGGTTGACCAGGCCCATCGTCGCCAGCGCCGAGGAAGAGATGACGATCATCTGCAGGCCCATCGGCAGGCCCTTCCTGACGATCGTCTTGAGGATCGCGGGATCGGGGCGCAGGTAGCGCAACTCCTTGCCGCGGAGCCTCAGCGGAAGATCTCGCCAGTAGATATAGACCAAAAGGGCCGCCAGGCTGGAATAATTGGCGATCACGGTCGCGGTCGACGAACCTGCGATGCCGAGCGCCGGCGCCGGGCCGAGCCCGAGGATCAAGACCGGATTGAGCCCCGCGTCGAGGACCACCGCCACGATCATGAACCAGAGCGGCGTCAGCGCGTCACCGGAGCCGCGCAGCCCCATCATCAGCACGATCATGATCAGGATCGCCGGCATGGCGAGGAAGAGGACGCGCAGGTAAGCGAGCGCGAGCGGCACGGCCGCCGCGGGCATGGCGAGCAGGTGCAGCAGGGTCGGCGCAAATATCCAGCCGAGGATCGCGATCGCCGCCGCGACCGGAAGGAAGCCGCCGATCGCGGTGCCGACGACCCGGCGGGCAGCGTCCAGGTCGCGAGCGCCGAAGGATTGGCCGATCAGGATCGTCGCCGCCATGCCGAAGCCGAACACGAAGGCCATCAGCAGGAACATGACCAGATTGGCATTGGAGGTGGAGGCCAGCGCCTCCTCGCCGAGGAAGCGGCCCACCCAGATGGTGTTGATCGATCCGTTCAGCGACTGGATGATCGAGGACAGCAAGGTGGGCAGCGCGAAAGCCAGCAGCGTCTTTCCGATCGGCCCGGACGTGAGGTCGCGCTGGCCAGGCCGGGAGGCCATCAGCCGAGCCTGGCCAAAGCTGCCCGATATTTCTCCGCTTCCGACGCCCGCTCGTCATGGTCGGCCCGCGCCTTCTCCACCGCCTCCGGCCTGGCGCGCTCGATGAAGCTCGCATTGGCGAGGCGCGCTGCGAGGGAATCGCGATCCTTCTCCGCGGCTTCGGCTGCCCTGGCGAGGCGCGATTTCTCGGCCTCGACGTCGATCACGCCCTCGAGCGGGAGAAAGAAGGTCGCCTCATCGACGACGATCTGGGCCGCGCTGCCGCCGGGAATCCCGCTGCCGATCGTTTCGACGCGCGCCAGGCGGCGGATGGCGGACGCATGGCGCTCCAGCCTCCCGGCCGTCTGGGGATCGGCATCCTGAACATGCAAGGCCAGCTTTGCGCCCGGGGGAACCGAGAGCTCCGACCTGGCGGCGCGAATGCCGCCGACCAGCCGGATCAGCCAATCCACCTCCGGGCCGGCTTCGGAATCGAGCGCGCGGGCATCGGGCATCGGCCATCTGGCGAGGATCAGCGGATCGGCACGGTCGTTCGCGCTCCACAATTCCTCGGTGATGAAGGGCATGAACGGGTGAAGCATCACCAGGATCTGGTCGAACACCCAGCCCGCGACCTTCTTCGTCTCCTCGTCGGCCTCGCCTTTGATCAGCTCCAGATACCAGTCGCAGAACGTCCCCCAGGTGAACTGGTAGATGGCATTGGCGCTCTCATCATAGCGCAGCTCTGCGAGCGCGAGATCGAGCGCCTGGACGGTCTTCACCGTCTCGCCGATGATCCAGCGGTTGACCGGCAGCGCTGCGGAGGGCGGCTCGATCGTGGTCGATGCGCCGATGCCGTTGGCCTGGCAGAAACGGGCGGCATTCCAGATCTTGGTGGCGAAGTTGCGGTAGCCCTCGACTCGCTTTTCATCGAGCTTGATGTCGCGCCCCTGGCTCTCCATCGCGGCAAGCGTGAAGCGCAGCGCATCGGCCCCATAGCGATCGATCAGCCCGAGCGGATCGACCGTATTGCCCTTCGATTTCGACATTTTCTGGCCCTGCGCGTCGCGGACCAGGCCATGCAGATAGAGCGTCTTCCAGGGCCGCTCCCCCATGAAGTGGAAGCCCATCATCGCCATCCGGGCATCCCAGAAGAAGATGATGTCGAAACCGGAGATCAGCACATCGTTGGGATAATGCCGGCGCAGCGTATCGCTCTGCTCGGGCCAGCCCAGGGTCGCGAACGGCCACAGAGCGGACGAGAACCAGGTGTCCAGCACGTCGGGGTCGCGGCGAAGAGGCACGCCCTCCCCGGCCTGCGCTTGCGCCCCGGCTTCGGTCTCGGCGACATAGACATTGCCCGCATCGTCATACCAGGCCGGAATCTGGTGCCCCCACCAGAGCTGGCGCGAGACGCACCAGGGCTGGATATTCTCCAGCCAGTTGAACCAGGTCTTCTTCCAGGTCTCGGGAACCACACGGATATCGGCCGAGCGGACCGCCTCGATCGCCGGCCTGGCAAGAGTCTCCGCATCGACATACCATTGGTCGGTGAGCCAAGGCTCGATCACCACGCCCGAGCGGTCGCCATAAGGCGTGGCGATCATCCGCTCCTCGACCTTTTCGAGCAGCCCAGCCGCGTCGATCAGCTCGACCACGCGCTTGCGGGCGTCGAAGCGGTCCATGCCGATCAGCTCTTCGGGGATCAGGCCGTCGATGGTCTGGATCACCCGAGCCTCGGTATCGAGCATGTTGAGCATCTCGGCCGGCTTGAACCCCGCCCGCTTGCCGACCTCGAAATCGTTGAAGTCGTGTCCCGGCGTGATCTTGACCGCGCCGGAACCGAGCTCAGGATCGGCATGGTCGTCGGTGACGATCAGGACGAGCCGGCCGGTAATGGGCAGGCGCACCCGTTTGCCGACCAGGCTGGTGTAGCGCGCATCCTCGGCATTCACCGCAACCGCCATGTCGGCCAGCATCGTCTCCGGGCGGGTGGTGGCGACCGAGATGGAGCCCGAGCCGTCCTCGAGCGGATATTGGAAATGCCAGAATTTGCCGGCAACCTCGGTCGTTTCGACCTCGAGATCCGAGATCGCGGTTTTCAGGCCCGGATCCCAGTTCACCAGGCGCTTGTCGCGATAGAGCAATTTCTGGTCGTAGAGATCGACGAACACCTTGAGGACGGCGCGGCTGAAGCCCTCGTCCATGGTGAAGCGCTCGTTCGCCCAGTCGCAGCTCGCGCCGATGCGGCGGAGTTGCCCGGTGATCGCGCCGCCGCTTTCCGCCTTCCATTCCCAGACCTTGGCGATGAATTCCTCGCGGGTGAAATCGGTGCGCTTCTCCTGGCGCTCGTTCAGCTGCCGCTCGACCACCATCTGGGTGGCGATGCCGGCGTGATCGGTGCCGACCACCCAGAGCGCGTCCTTGCCCTGCAGCCGCGCATGGCGGGTGAGGATGTCCTGCAGCGTGATATCGAGCGCGTGGCCGATATGCAGGCTGCCGGTGACGTTGGGCGGCGGCATGACGATCGTCCAGGGCTCGGCCTCGGGCCGTTCCGGCCGGAACAGCCCCTCGCCTTCCCAGCGCGCGTACCAGCGCGCCTCGATTTCGGCCGGGTCGAATGTCTTGGGCAGCTCGGTCATCGGGCGCTCTTAACGCGCCGGCGCGTCTCCGCCAGCCCCTCTCAGCCATTGATCCACCCAGCGATGGACCTCGCGATACCATTGGATCGAATTTTGCGGCTTCAGCACCCAGTGATTCTCGTCGGGGAAGACGATCAGCCGCGACGGGATGTTGAGACGCTGGAGCGCGTTGAACGCACCCAGGGACTGGCTGTAGGGAATGCGGAAATCGCGCTCGCCATGGATCAGCATCATCGGCGTGCGCCAGTTCTGCACGAAATTGACCGGATTGTTGCGCTCGTAGATCGCGGCGGCGGTCGGCGAATAATAGGGCCCGCCAAACTCCCATTCGTTGAACCAGAGCTCCTCAGTCTCATAGGCCATGGCGCGCTGGTCGAAGACGCCGTCATGGCTGACCAGGCATTTGAAGCCGTCCGGCCAGTTGCCGGCGATCCAGTCGACCATGAAGCCGCCATAGGAGCCGCCAAGCGCGCAGGCATTGGCGGTGTCGAGCCGGGGATTTTCGCGCCCGGCGGCGGCGAGGCCGAGGCGCAGGTCCTCGAGCGGCGCGCCGCCCCAGTCCCGATTGATCGAGTCGGTGAAGGCCTGGCCGTAGCCGGTCGAGCCATGGAAATCGACGGTGACCGCGCCATAGCCGGGCGCGACGAACACCCAGGGATTCCAGCGATAGGACCAGGCGTTGGAGAAGCTGCCCTGCGGTCCGCCGTGGATCAACAGCAAGGTCGGCAGCCGCCCGGTCGTATTGGCAGGCGTGACGATCTGGCCCCAGACGGTGTCGCCATGCGCGCCGGCGAAACTGAAGCGGCGGATGTTCACCGGATCGAGCCCCTCCAGCCTGTCGGCGTTGACCGCGGTGATCGGCACCGCCTCGCCGGCGCGGTTCAGGCGCCACAGATCGTCGGGCGATTGCAGCGTGTTGACGGTGAACAGCAGGGAGCCGTCGCGCAGCGGCTGGATATTGCCGGCGGTGCCGGCCTGGGTCAGCCGGGTCGGCCGGCCGGTGCGGATGTCGACGCGGAAGACCGGCGTATCGAGCGTGTCCTCGGCGGTGACGAGCAGGCTGCGGCCGTCGGGCGCCCACGCGATCGAGCCGATCGAACGGTCCCAGGCCTGCGTCAGCGCGCGGGTCTCGCCGGTGGCGAGATTGCGCAGCTGGACGACCTGGCGGTCAGCCTCGTAGGTCGCGCGCGCCATCGCCGTGTAAGCGAGCCAGCGGCCGTCCGGCGAGACTGCCGGCATCGTGTCCATGCCCTCGTTGGCGCTGGTCAGGTTGCGCGGCGCGGCGCTGCCGTCGGCGGGGACTGCGAAAATGTCGAGATTGGTCGAATTGGGCTCGTGCCGGCCCGCTTCGCGCAGGGTGAAATAGAGGGTCCTGCCGTCAGGACTCCAGGCCAGCTCTTCGGCGCCGCCGAACGGCTTTGACGGAGAATCGCCGACCAGCCTCTGCGCGACAGGCGTTCCCCCGCCCTGTGGCCGGCCGTCGACCATCGGAAATGTGAAGATGCGCGAGCGCTGGCCCGGCACGGCCCATGTATCCCAATGGCGCACGAAGGTCTGGTCGTAGACCCGGCCATTGCCCTGCCCCGCCGGCGCTGCTGGAAGGCCGGCGCAATTGAAGTCGGTGCAGCGCAAGTCGCGGTCCGCCCAGATCGCGACGCGATCGCCCGAGGGCGCAAGCAGATAGCCGCCGATGTCGGTCGTGAAGTCGGTGACCTTTTCCGGAGTGCCGCCCGCCGCCGCGACCCGCCACAGCTGATCGCCGCCAGACGCATCGCTCAGATAATAAATCCAGCGGCCGTCCGCGGAGAAGCGCGGATCGTGCTCACTATGGTCGGGGGTCGAGGCGATCCGCGCGGGCGCCGCATCGGGATGGCGAAGATCGAGCAGGAAGAGGTCGGTGCGCCGACGGTTGGCGGCGAGATCCGTCTCGCTCAGCTGGTAGACCACCCAATTGCCGTCCGGCGACGCGGACGGCGAGGCCAGCCGGCGCATGGTGGCGAGATCGGTGGCGGTGATCGGGCGAGCGAAGGCGGTTGGCGCCTGGACGAAAGCGAGCGCGGCGAGGCTCGCGAGCATGAGCTTGTTCATGAGGCGGCGAACTAGCACCGCCGGGTCGACGAAACTAGAGGTCGCGGCCGGTAATTCGGGCGATTTCGCGGGTGACGAGATCCTCGACGACCTCGGGCAGATGCGCGTCGAGCCAGTCCTTGAGCATCGGCCGCAGCATGTCGCGGATCACGGCTTCAAGCGCACCGTTTTCGGCGGGCGCTTCGCTGCGCTGGCGAAGCGCCGAAAGACTGGCGAGGCGCTCGCGGCTGGCGGCGGCGACGTCTTCGGAGAGCAGGCCGGGGCCGTCGGACACCGGATCGTCGAGCTCTAGGACGTCCTCCTCCGGCGCAGGATCGGGGCGGGCGATCCGACGCGGCCGCGCCGCGGTGGTGGCGACACGACGGCTCGCGTCGCGGCCGTCCTCCGCGATCACGCGCTTGATGGAGGCCAGTATCTCCTCCATCGACGGGTCCTGCTGAATTTCGCCCATTGGGGCGTTATGACTTATTGACGCGGCTCTGTCACGGGGGGTTCGGTGACGGGGCTGCGCGAGCCCGGCGGGGCTGTGCGCGTGGAGACGGGCGTGATGCGCGGCCCGTCATACCAATCCGACCAGCTGCGCGAATCGCGCCTGTAGCTGACCTGCGGATCATAGAGCGGCCCGCCGTCCAGGTTCAGGTCCTCGGCCTCGGCCTGGCCCATGACGTTGAGCAGCTGGAAGCCGGCGACATAGGCGTCGCGTCGCGCGGTGACGAGCAGCACCTGGCTGTTCAGCAGCTCCTGCTCGGCATTGAGCACGTCGAGGATGTTGCGGGTGCCGACGGTCTGCTCGGCGCGCGTGCCTTCGAGCGCCAGCTGGTTGGCGGCGACCGCGATCGTGTTCGACTGAATCGCGTCGTTCGCCGCCTGGTAGGATGCGAAGGCGGAGCGGGTGTTGGAGATCACCAGCCGCTCCACCGCGACCGACCGCTCGAGCAACTGGCCGCGGAACGCCTCGGCCTGGCGAACGCGCGCGCCGGCGCCGCCGCCCTGGTAAAGGGGCATGGTCAGCGACAGCCCGATGCCGGCGCTGGTCGTGCTGTCCGGAATCAGGCCGACTCCGCCGGTGCTGTTATTGGCCGTTCCGAGCAGGTCGGAGTGGCGGGCCGTGCTCACCGCCGAAATGGTCGGCAGGCGCGCGCCGCGGGCGACGCTGACGTCATAGCCGGCCGCGCGCGTCTGCGACGCGATCGAGGCGAGATCGGCATTGTTGCCCAGTGCGACGTCCTCGGCCTGGTCGGCAGTGGCGGGCAGAGTCGGCAATGGCGGCGGCGGCGCGAGGTCGCCCGGATTCTCGCCGATCACGCGGCGATAATTCTCTTCGCTGCCGCGCAGCCGCCCTTCGGCCGAGGCAAGGCTGCTCCTGGCCAAAGCGAGGCGGGCGTCGGACTGGGCGACGTCGGTGCGGGTCAGATCACCGACTTCGAAGCGGTCTCGGGTAGCCTGCAAATTGGTGCCGAGAACGCGCACCTGGTTCTGGTTGAGCTGGACGATCGACCGATCGCGAATCACATCCATGTAGGCGGCGACCGCCTCGGTGAAGATGTCGCCCTCCGTCGCGCGAAGATCGGCGCGGCCGGCCTCGACGCGGGTGTCGGCGGCGCGGACGGAATTGCGGACCCTGCCGCCGGAATAGAGCGGCAGGCTCAGCGTGCCGCCGACGTTGAATCCGCGGCCGTTGCTGCCCAGGTTGCGGGTGACCAGATCCTGGTCGAAGCCGGCGCTCGCCGATGCCTGCGGCCGGCCGGCGGCGCGGGCGATGTCGACATCCTGGTCTGTCACCCGCAGGGCCTGGCGCTGCGCCATCAGGGTCGGATTGCTGGCATAGGTCCTTACCAGGGCCTCGCGGAGCGATTGCTGCGGGCCCGCCGGCGTCACCGGCGCGGGCGCGGACATGATCGTCGCCCGTGGTGCCGCGGGAGTCGTCACGACGGGCGCGGCCACCGGTTGGCGCGCCGCGCGGTGGCGCGGCGCCCGCGCCTGGGCAAAGGCGGTCCCGCTCATCGCGATCATGGCGACCGCCGCCAGCAAACGTCCCCGCATCAACTCACTCCGTCTTCAAAAACTGAAACCACGGGGTCTGTCGAACCCCGGCAAAGGCGCCGTCTCGGCATCGGCGAAGATCGTCGCGCCGAATGCTCCGCCAACCACCCGCCCGACCGCGAGGCGACTGACGCCATCCTCGAGCAGCGCCAGCGCGATCATGCCGCCGTCGGCAACCTGCTCGACGATCGCAAGCGGCACCTGCTCGACGCTGCCGTCGATCAGGATGAAATCATAGGGCGCCCCGCTTTGCCAGCCACGGGCCAGCGGCCCCTTGACGCTTTCGACGCCGCTGCCTTGCAACGCCCTGCCGGCGAAGGCGGACAGATCGTCATCTTCCTCGAGCGCGACCACCGAACCGACCAGACGGGCCAGCAATGCAGCCGAATAACCAGTCGCGGCGCCGATCACCAGCGCGCGCTCATGGCCGCGCAGCCGCGCCTCGGTGAGCATGCGGCCAACGGCCATCGGCGGATTGAGCGCGCGGCCCGGGGCGACCGGCACCAATGCATCGGCATAAGCGAGCGCAAGCCGCTCGTCCGGCACGAAGCGCTCGCGCGGCACCTCTCCCATTGCCTCGACCACGCGCGGGTCGTTGACCCCCGTAGTGCGGAGCTGGCTCGCCACCATCGCGCGGCGCATCGGTTCGAAAACATGCTCGGTCATCGTCGCGGCTCTACTCGCACAACTGTTTTAGTGATGCAATACACTTGTTCGCTTTGGGGCTTTTATCGGCCAAGTCGGACAAGGCCAAGCGGAAGCATAGAATGGGCATGGCCAACCCTCTCAGCAAGAGGCATGCCAGCGCATTCTCTGAGAGAGAAGCGGTAATGTGGCTTTCGCGCCATGTCCGATTTCGGACACGATGTCCGGTGGCGGACAAGTCGCGGCGCGCTATAGCAGCCGCATGAACGCCGAAATGCCCAGTGACGGCCCGTTCGACCGCTCCCTGCGCCGGGTGCGCCGCGCCCGCGCGGCGGCGCAAGGCGGAGCGGACTATCTCTTGCGGCACATGGCCGACGAGCTGATCGAACGGCTCGACCTGGTGACTCGCCCCTTTTCCGACGCGCTTGTCCTGGGGCCGGATGCAGGTCTGGGGGCGCGGCTGCGCGAGCGTGGCCTGGCCGTCACCTGGTCCGACGCCGACGAGGATCGCCTTCCTTTCGCCGGACCAGGCTTCGACCTGATCCTCTCGGCGGGATCGCTCGACACCGTCAACGACCTTCCCGGCGCGCTGATCCAGATCCGGCGCGCATTGCGGCCCGACGGCCTGTTCCTGGCCGCCTTCGTCGGCGCCGGCAGCCTGCCGCGCCTGAGGCGGGCCATGCGACGGGCGGAGGAGGCGGAAAGTCGGCAGCCTTCCCCACGCATCCATCCCCAGATCGACGTTCGTGCGGCGGGCGATCTGCTGACGCGCGCCGGCTTCGTCCTGCCCGTGGTTGATTGCGACGGCCTCAATGTCCGCTTCCAGGCGTTCCGGACCCTCGTCTCGGACCTGCGGGCGATCGCTGCCACCAACATCCTCGCCGCCCGTGACCCGAGGCCGTTGGGCCGTATCGCTCTTGCGGCCGGGACTGCGGATTTCGAGGAAGACGGCGGCACCGTCGAACGCTTCGAGATCGTCCACCTCCTGGGCTGGGCGCCCGGACCCGATCAACCCAAGGCGGCGGCGCGCGGCAGCGGCTCGGTGTCGCTCGCCGACGCGTTGAAGTCGCGCGGCTGACGGCATTCGAGCAGGATCAGGGCGAGCAGGACGATCGGCGCCAGTGGCATCAGATTCGGCCCGCCGCTCAATCCCGCGACCTGGACCAGGGCGAGGAACAGGATCGCCCAGACGAGACCGAGCAGCAACCAGTGACGCCCTCGCCCGACCAGCCATAGGAACGGCACCACCAGGATCAACAGATCGTAGACGAACAGATAGGGGCTCGCGAGGGCCGTCGCCGCGGCCAGCGCTCCCGCCCGCGCCCCGGGATCAGCCTTGCGATACCAGATCAGGCAAGCCGCGCCCGTCGCGGCCAGTGCGATTGCGGCATGGATGATCCACGCCGCGCCGCTCTCCAGCCCCGCCAGCCGCAGAGCGCCATAGACGCCGGCCATGCGATGCCAGCCGGCAAGGCCTTCATTGGCGATCGAGGCAATGAAGCCGGCATTGCCGAGCCACGCCACATAGGGCGACCATCCGAAAACGAGGATGCTCAACAAGACCAGACCGCTCGCGGAGGCGGCCGCGCCGGCCATCGCGCGCCATTCCCGCCCGGCTGCCAAAGCCAGGGGGAGAATGAGGCCCAGTTGCGGCTTGATCACCAGAAGACCGAGCAGGAGTCCGGCAATGAGCGGACGCTTCGGCAGCAATGTCATGCCAGTGATGAACAGGGCCGCGACGAGGAAGCCAGCCTGACCCGTGATGACGTTCACCAGCAAGGGCGGAAAGGACAGCGCGAGCCAGGGCATGGTCGGCGCCCATCGCCGCAGCGCAGCGCAATAGGCAACGAAGGTGAGCAGCACCCAATCGAAGGCCGCGACCTGATAGGAGAGGAGGCCGAACGGCGCGAGCAGCAGGAGGAAACAGGGCGGATAGGCAAAGGGCAAGGCGCCGTGGAGCGGAATGGCGGCGAGCTCCACCTCGCGGTGCAAACTTATGTCGTAGGCGCCGGCGGGATTTCCCGCGACCGCAAGCTGCGCGCCTGCCCAGTAGCTGACGAAGTCCATCTGATAGGGTTCGCCGAGCATGGTAACCAGCGCGATCACGCCGATGAACAGGAAGAGCAGCGCGAACGTCATCGCGGGAATGCGGAGCCGTCCTTCGCTCACCGCCCGGCCTGCAGCAGAATTTCGAGAAGGTCGATCAGCGGCGCATCGGCCGGCGGCATCGCGAGCACCCGCATCGCGGCCGGTGTCTCCCATCGCAGCGCGGTTGCGTCCAGCGGCTGCGGATCCCCCGCCCAGCGCCTGCACAAGTAAAGGAGCAGGATCAAATGCCCTTCGCCAAGCGCAGCGCTTGCGAAGCAGGCCGGGGCGATTTCGCCGATCCCGACCTCGATGCCCAGCTCCTCGCGCAATTCGCGGACGAGCGCCGCCTCGGGAAGCTCGCCTGCGTCCACCTTGCCACCAGGAAATTCCCACAGGCCCGCCATGGCCCGCCCGGGCGAGCGCTGCTGCAGCAGCACCCGCCCTTCGGCGTCCGCGAGCGCGGCCGCCACCACCGTGATTGTCGGGATTTCTTGCAACCGGGCGTTCCTTGGTAGGATTTCGTTAAGGCTGGCCGATTATCCCGCCCTTATCAATGCCAGGGGTAGGTGAGATGCGGCGTCTGCTTGATTTATCGAAGGACGAGGGCGGCGCGACCGCCGTCGAATATGGGTTGATCCTGGCCCTGATCTTCCTCGCGATGGTCGTCGGCGTTGTCGCCGTAGGCACCAGCACATCCGGTTTGTGGAGCAATGTCTCCGATCAGGTCAAGAACGCCTGAAGTACCGCTTTGGTAATAAAGCCAAAAAATCCTGTGGCGATCAAGAAACGCAGGAGTTAACGAATTCGCAATCCTGGTGACCGGATACTTACCCTACCCGGAGAGGCACAGGACAATGCCGTGAATGCTCCGTAGTGGTAAGAGCCAAGGAGACCGGAAATGCAATTCATCCGCAACCTTATCAAATGCAGCAAGGGCGCTACGGCCATCGAATATGGCCTTATTGCAGCGCTGATCGCAGTCGCGGCCATTGCCGCCATGCAGGGAATCGGCACCAGCCTTAATTCGACATTCACCAACGTTTCGTCTTCGATGAAGTAAGATCCATCGCGACGATGTCGTGGACGGGGCGGCGGAAGTATTTCTGCCGCCCTTTTCACATGTCCGGCTTAACAGCTTGGTAAGGCTGCTGCCCCACATTCCCGCTAGCCCATTTCGGGCGTGGCGCGAGGAGATGTGGACCTTCTCGAGTCGAATCGAGCAGGAGACCGGAACATGAATTTCATTCGCAAGCTGATCAAAAGCAGCAAGGGCGCCACGGCCATCGAATATGGCCTCATCGCCGCTCTCATCGCCGTCGCGGCAATCACCGCCATGCAGGGTATCGGCGGTAGCCTGAAGACGACCTTCAACAACGTCTCGTCGGCGATGAAGTAGGCCGCGGGCCGCAAATGGTTTCGAGGGGGCGGCGGAAGCGATTCCGCCGCCCCTTCTCGTTGCCAATGGCTGCAGGTGGCCGGTCTGCGAATCCGCCCGGGCATTAAATGTTTCTCAACCTACCGTGCTTATGCGGAGAGGCAGTCGACCGATGATCCAAGCGCGGCCGGCGAGGAAGTGTGGACTTCCGCAAGGACGTGGAACCAAGGAGACCGGAAAATGCAGTTCATTCGCAAGCTTATCAAAAGCAGCAAGGGCGCCACCGCCATCGAATACGGCCTGATCGCCGCCCTTATCGCCGTTGCCGCCATCACCGCGATGCAGGGCCTCGGCACCAGCCTCAAGTCGACCTTCAACAACGTCTCTTCGGCGATGAAGTAAGCTTCTTCGACCTGAAGACGTCAAGGAACGGGCGGCGGAAGCAATTCCGCCGCCCTTTTCGTTGCCCGACGCTACTGCTCGTGGCGCGCGCCCTCAGGCGAGCGCGAGATATTTGGCTCGCCGCTGGCCGCGTACGTCGCTCCGCGACAATGGCATGAGCGCATTCAGTTCCTCGCCGATCGCTTCGCCAAGCATCGCGATCGCCTCGGCCGGGTGGCGGTGGGCGCCGCCGACCGGCTCGGCGACGATCCGGTCGATCACCCCCAATTGCTTCAGGTCCCCGGCGGTCACCCGCATCGCCTCCGCCGCATCGGCAGCCTTGTCGGCCGTGCGCCACAGGATGGATGCGCAGCCCTCGGGCGAGATCACAGCGTAGATCGAATGCTCCAGCATCAGCACGCGGTTGGCCGCGGCGATGCCGATCGCCCCTCCCGACATGCCCTCGCCGGTGATCGCGGTCACCAGCGGCACGCCGATCGAAAGACACTTTTCGGTGGCGCGGGCGATCGCCTCGGCCTGGCCGCGCTCCTCCGCCTGGACGCCGGGAAAGGCGCCGGGTGTGTCGACGAGCGTCACCACCGGCAGGCCGAAACGGTCGGCCAGGTCCATCAGCCGGATCGCCTTGCGATAGCCTTCCGGCCGGGCCATCCCGAAATTGTGCTTGAGGCGGCTGGTCGTGTCGTCGCCTTTTTCCTGCCCGATCAGCACGATCCGGCGGCCGCCGATGCGTCCAAGGCCGCCGATCACGGCGCTGTCGTCGGCGAAATTGCGATCGCCGGCGAGCGGCACGAAATCCTCCACCACGGTTCCGACATAATCGTGGAAATGAGGGCGCTCGGGGTGACGGGCGACCTGGGTCTTCTGCCAGGGCGTCAGCCGCGTATAGGTGTCGCGCAGCAGCCGCGCCGATCGCTCCTCGAGCCGGACGATCTCGGCCTCGATATTGGGCTCTCCGGCCGACGCGGTCTCGCGAAGCTCGGCAATCCGGGCCTCGAGCTCAGCGATCGGCTTTTCGAAATCGAGATAGGTCGCCATGAGGCGCGCGGGTTAGGCCGGGTTCGGCTTCGCGTCAACGCGGCGGCGGTCGGTCAGCGGATGGCGCGTATTGACCAGGTCGATCAGCCGGCGCGAATCGACATGGGTGTAGATCTGGGTGGTGGCAATGTCGGCATGGCCGAGCAGCATCTGCACGGCGCGCAGATCTGCGCCGCCTTCGAGCAGATGGGTGGCGAAGGCGTGGCGGAGCACGTGCGGGCTGATCCGGTCGGGCGGGATGCCGGCATCGGCGGCGAGCGCGCGCACCAGCTGGTGGAGCCGGACCCTGCTCAAATGCGCCTTGCCGGAGGGGAACAGATAGAGCGCGTCGCGCGGCACCTGCGCCGCATGCTCGGCGACCGCGGCGCGGGCGCGGTCGGAGATCGGCACCAGCCGCTCGCGGCCGCCCTTGCCCTTGAGGATCAGAAATGGGCGGTCCGGCGACACCGCGTTGCGGGGCAGCGAGACCAGTTCCGTGGCACGCAGGCCCGAGCCGTAGAGCAACTCCATCAAGGCGGCCATGCGCAGCGCCGCGGCCCCGCCCTCGCCTTTGCGGCGCTCGACCTCGGCGAACAGGGCAGCGACGGCCTGATGGTCGAGGACCTTCGGCAGCGGCCGCTCGCTGGCCGGGCGGGGGAGCGCGGCCGAGGGATCGTCGGCGCGCATCCCCTCGTCCAGCAGGAAGCCGAAGAAGCGCCGCAGCGCCGCGGCCTTGCGGGCGACGGTTGCGCGCTTCAAGACCATCCAGGCTTCGGCGAGCGGGCGGAGCGCCTCGGCATCGGCGTCGGCCAGGCGACCGCCGAGCAGCTCGGAGGCACCGCGAAGGTCGCGCTCATAGGCGAGCAGGGTGTTGCGCGCGGCGCCCGCTTCGGCCGCCATCATTTCGAGGAAGGCCGCGATCTGCTGCCGATCCTCGCTTTGCGTCACAGCCGCGCCACGGCCTCGGCGGCGATCATCCGCGCTTCATATTCGAGACCGACCGCCCGAAGATTGCGGACGATGCGGAAAAGATAGGCGGCGGGAACCCCGCGCCAGCTCCCGGTCTGCATGCCGATGCCCGCGAGCAGGACGACGGCGCCCGGCGCGCGCTCTCGCGCAGCCTGGTCGATCGCCTGCGTCCAGCGGTCGTCGGCGCCCGGGCTGAAGCCGGCGCGCGAGGCCTGCTCGGCATTGATCCGGCCGAGGCCGGCGAGGGCGGCGGCGAGCAATTGCGAGCGCTGATGGCCGGCGCTGTCGTCGGTCGAGACGAAAGCGTCGAGACGGTCGCCGACCATCGGCCGCGGCGCGCCGACGGCAAGCAGGGCCCAGGCGCGGTCGCCCTGCCCCGCCTGCTCGACGATCCCGGCCCAGCGTGCCGCTTCGCGATCCATGCCCGCGCTCAGCATCGAGGCGATGAGGTCGCCCGCATCTGCCGAAAGATCCGCCGAAGGCGCGATCCGCGCTGCCGCCCCGGCGGTGAGGATCGAGCGGGCGTAACGCTCATGCGCGGGAACATTCTCGGTCCACAGGCCGCGAATGGCGCTCATCCGCTCGGCCTGGTCGCCGGCAACCCAGGCAGCGCGCAGCCGCGCCGCGACCGTGCCGCTGACCTCGGCGGGATCGGTCTCGTCGAGCACCAGGCTGTAGAGCTCGACCAGCGAGTGCGAGGAGAAGACACCCAGCGTGGCGGCCGCCGAGGCTGCCTGCAGGCGCTGTTCGAGCGGCACCATCGGCGCCCGGGCGAGGAACGCATGAATCTGCGGGCTGGCGCCATTCATCAGCCGGTCGGGAATGGCGAGGCCGACGGCGCTGGCGAGCCCGAAGCGCCAGGAATTGATCTCGTTCACCCCTTCCCAGTGGATGTCGACCGCGCGGCGGGTCTCGGCGCCCGCGCCGACGACCTTCTCCGCCAGCTGCAGGTCGACGCTGGTCCCGGCCCGGTCGCGCGCCTGATCGATCAGCGCGGTCGCCCGCGCCGATTCGCCCTCGAGCGCCGCGCACATGCCGTCGGCGAGGATCCAGACCGGATCGTTCGACCAGCTGCGCGCCGGCCCGACCAGGGGGCAAAGCGCCGAGGGGTCGGACGTGGCGAGCGCGGTCTGGGCGGCGACCTCGACCATGCGCGGCGTATAGTTTTCGACGTCGACCGACTGTACGAGCATCCGCGCCGCATCGGCTTCGCCCATGCGCAGCAGAAGGGCGGCGCGCTCGGCGACCCAATCGACCGGCTGCACCCCGGCGGGGGCGGCGAGACGGGACAGCAAGGCGCGGCGCAGCAGGATCGAGGCCCAGCGCGACGGCAGCGGGGCGTCGAGCTGCCGCATCAAGCCGGCATATTGCGGGCCGTTCTGCGCCCCGAAGGCATTCGTGCCGAGACCGAAATTGCCGGGCTCGAGCAGCCCGACGACGTCAGTCGGTCGCGCCAGGCCGGCGGGGATGTTGAAATAATTGGTCGGCCGCGGAAGCGCGGCCTGGTCGAGCTGCACCTCCTCGACGTCGCTCAACACATTGCCGCTCTGATCGGCTTGCGCGCTGTTGCCGGTGACGGTCGGCCCCGCTTGCTGCTGCTGCGATGGCTGCTGCTGCGGCGATTGCTGCTGCGGCGATTGCTGCTGAGGCCGCGTCTGCGGCTCGGCCTTGGTCGCCGGTGGCGGTAAATTCTGGTTGTCGCCGAAGCCGGGCGGCAGCAGGCTCTGCGGCGCGTTGCGGTCCTGGCCGAGCGCGGGCAGCGCGGCCAGCAGCGCTCCGGCGCCGGCAAGGAGCAGGGTTCTAGTGCGCCAGCTCATTCGTGACGTCCTGCTCGATCCTGGTGGGCGCCACATCCTTGTCCTTCGCCCAGGCGTAGACGAGCAAGGCCAGGAACAGCAGGCCGATGAGGGCGAAGAGAATCGGCACCGGCGAACGGCGGCGGCGGGTCGGGGCAAAGCTGGTTCTGGCCATGGCCGGCCTTTTGCCCCAGCGGGGCGCGCTCTGTATAGCCCCGAACATGACCATGTCGCCGCACCGCCCGGAAAAACCGATCGCCCTCATCGGCATGATGGGCGCGGGCAAGTCGACGGTCGGACGGCGGCTTGCGAAACGGCTCGATCTGCCCTTCGTCGACGCCGACGAGGAAATAGAGGCTGCGGCGGGCCTGACCATCGCCGAGATTTTCGAGCGTTACGGCGAGGCCCATTTCCGCGACGGCGAGCGGCGGGTGCTGGCGCGCCTGATCGAAGGGCCGCCGCGCGTGATCGCCGCCGGCGGCGGCGCCTTCATGGATCCGGGGACACGGTCCCTGATGCTGGCGCGCTGCATCTCGATCTGGCTCGACGTGGAGGTGGAGATCCTGGCCGAGCGGGTCGGCCGGCGGGACCACCGGCCCCTGCTCAAGGATCAGGATCCCCTCATCCGCCTTCGGGAGCTCGCGGCGGTGCGCAATCCGGTCTACGCGGAAGCCCATATCGCCATCCGCAGCGGCGGCCTGGCGCACGACAAGACGGTCGATCGCATCATCATTGCTTTGGCGAGCGATCCGCCAGCGGATTCTCCGGACCGAACATCCGCTCGCTGAGCGAATGGAGGTCGCCCGAGGCGGTCTGGCTCACCAGCCGTTCCTGATCGCGGGTGCGATATTCACACTCGACCCGCCTCACCTCCTCCTCGTCGATGCAGAACAGCGTGAGCGCTTCGCGGCCCATCGCCACCGCCGACTCGAACAATTCCCGGACCGTGTAGCGAATATCGACCTTGGCGAGCTCCATCAGGTGGACTCGATCATAAGCGCGCACGAAGATCGCCGCCTGAGGGAAGGCCTGCATGATCGGTTCGAGCCGGCGCGCGGATATCGCCGGACCGTCGACGCAGAACAAAAGGGCCTTCACATCCGCCGCGCCAGCAAGGCGCAGCAGATCGAGCCGCGTGCCGTCGCCATAATAGACCTTCATGCCGAAGCTGCCGGCAAGCTCGATCTGGGAGGGCTTGGAATCGACCAGGGTGACGGTGATCCCCTTCGCCATCAGCATCTGCGCCACCGTCTGGCCGAAGCGCCCGTAGCCGACGACGATCGCCTGGGTCGTCGCCGAAAGCTCCGGTCCGTCGAGCGCGTCGCCGTCATTGCGGGTCGAGCGGCGATCCAGCCAGTCGTTGAATTTCATCAGGAACGGCGTCGTCGCCATCGAGACGGTGACGATCGCGGCGAACAGGCTGGCCGCCCGCGGCTCGATCAGCAAGGCCGCCGATGCCGCGGCAAACAGGACGAAGCCGAACTCGCCGCCCTGGCTGAGCAGCAGGCCGAGCTTGACCGCGCGGCGCGTTTCCATGCCGAACCACTTGGCGAGGCCGAACAGGATCACCGCCTTGGTGGTAATCAGCGCCACTGCCATGCCGATGACGAAGAAGGGCCGGTCGGCGATGGCCTGGAGATCGAGCATCATGCCGATCGCGACGAAGAACAGGCCGAGCAGGATCGAGCGGAACGGATCGATATCCGCCTCGAGCTCGTGCCGATACGGCGAATCGGCGAGCATGACGCCCGCGACGAACGCTCCCAACGCCGTCGACAGGCCCAGCGTCTCCATCACGGCGGCGGTGGCGAGGACGATGAACAGGCCGGCGACGATGAACAATTCGCGCTCGGAGATGCGGCCGACGAGGCGGAAGAGCGGATTGATCAGGAAACGACCCGCGGCAACCAGTCCGGCAATTGCGAGAATTGTGAGCAAGGCCACCTGCCAGCCCGGCCGCGCCGATGGATCGAGCGGCGCGCGCGACAGCGCAGCGATGATGGTGACGAGCGGCACGATCGACAGGTCCTGGAAGAGCAGGATCGAGAAGGCCCGCTCGCCCGATGGCGTGTTGATCGATCCGTCGGAGCGCAGGCTCGGCAGGACCTGTGCGGTCGACGAGAGCGCGAGAGGCAGGCCGATGGCGAGGGCCGCCGGCCAGGAGAAGCCGGCGCCGAAGCGGACCAGCAGCGCAAGGACCAGACCGCTGATCACGACCTGGGCGAGACCGAGCCCGAATATGTCGCGCTTCAGCCGCCACAGCCGTTCCGGATGAAGCTCGAGCCCGACCAGGAAGAGCAGCAGCACGATGCCGAAATCGGCGATGTGCAGCATCTCCTCCGGCGCGTTGACCAGCTTCAGCCCCTGCGGCCCGATCAGCGCGCCGGCGACGAGATAGCCAAGCACCGCGCCGAGCCCGAAGCGGCGGAACAACATGACGAAGGCCAGCGCCGCCCCAAGCATGATGACGCCGTCGCGCAGGACGAGCGTCGTGGCGGCGGCAGGATCAGGCGGCATCGGCGCGGGTGGCCAAGGCGGCGGCTTCCGCCGCGGCGTCGAAGGCGAGCAGGATCGAAGGATGGCGCGCGGTGAAGCGCCGCGCATCGGCGAAGATTGCGAGCCCGGGCCAGGCGCCCGGATCATCGCGATTGCCGGCGAGATAGTCCGCAAGCGCGATGCGAGCCGCGGCCAGCTCGTCGGCCGTCCGCCCGATCGCGTGCGCGCCCATCAGCGACGCCGAGGCCTGGCCGAGCGCGCAGGCGCGAACCTCCTGGCCAAGCTCGGCCACCCTGCCCTGCGCGTCCGCGACCACATCGACGGTCACCCGGCTGCCGCAGACAGGGGAGCTCTTCTCGACCGAAGCCTGCGGCGCGGCAAGCCTGCGCTGATGCGGAATCGACGCGGCGAGGCGGAGGATGTCGCGGTTATAAAGCGTGGCGGTCACAAGCCCCACTTAGTGCGCATCAGGCGCGACGCCAAATCGTCCCTTGCGGGCCGTCCTCTAGCATGATGCCCTGATCCGCCAGCGCTGCGCGAATCCGGTCCGCCTCGGCGAAGTCCCGGCGCAGCTTCGCTTCGGCGCGGGCGGCGATCAGGCTCTCGACGCGGTCGTCTCCAGCCCCCTGGAACCAGGCGGTCCTGTCCTCTTCGAGCAGGCCCATCAGACGGGCCGAGGCGCGAAGCACGCCGCCGTCCTCGATCGCCGACAGGCGGGACAGCGCCAGCGGCGTGTTGAGATCGTCGGCGAGCGCGTCGAGCACGCCCGCATCGACTTCGCCGTCTTCGTCGCCGGCGGCGCGATACAGGCGGTCGAGCGTCGCCTTGCTCTGGGCGATCAGGGCGTCCGACCATTCGAGCGGCTGACGATAGTGCGCCGAGAGCAGGGCGAACCGGAGCACTTCGCCCTTGTGGCCCTGTTCGAGCAGCGCGCCGACCGTCACCACGTTGCCGAGGCTCTTCGACATCTTCTCCGAGCCCGCCATGGAGAGAAAGCCGTTATGGACCCAATAGCGGGCCAGTGGCGCGCCTTCATGGGCGCAACGGCTCTGGGCGATCTCATTCTCGTGATGAGGGAAGATGAGGTCGAGGCCGCCGCCATGAATGTCGATCGTCGGTCCAAGATGCTCTTCGATCATTGCCGAGCATTCGATGTGCCAGCCGGGGCGGCCCCTGCCCCACGGGCTTTCCCAGCCGATCATGTCGTCCGGCGACGGTTTCCACAGCACGAAATCGGCCGGGTCCTTCTTGTAGGACGCGACCTCGACCCTCGCCCCGGCGATCATCGCGTCGCGGTCGCGCCGTCCGAGCGCGCCGTAATCCGGATCGCTGGGCACGTTGAACAAGACGTGGCCGTCGGCCTCATAGGCGTTGCCGGTCTCGACCAGCCGCGCGATCATCGCGACCATCTGGCCGATATGCTGGGTCGCGTGCGGCGCGATCGTCGGCAAGGCGACGCCGAGCGCACCCATGTCGTCGTTATAGAAGCGCTCGTAGCGGTCGGTGATCACCGACGGATCGACCCCTTCCGCCTTCGCCGCCTCGATGATCTTGTCGTCGACGTCAGTGACGTTGCGGGCATAGATCAGGCTGTCGGATCCATAGACTTCGCGCAGCAGCCGGGCGAGCACGTCGAAGATCACAGCGGGCCGGGCATTGCCGATATGGGCGCGATTGTAGACGGTCGGGCCGCAGACATACATCGTCACCCGCTTGGGATCGGCGGGCGCGAAGGCGCGCTTCTCCCGCGCCATCGTGTCGTGCAGCCGGATTTCGGTCATTGGCCGTTCGAGATCGTGGCTTCCGAGCCATTTCCGGCCGGCGCCGGCCCGCGTTGCGCCTCGACCAGATCGACGACCGTGGCACCGCTCGACTTGAGCAGGGGGTAGGTGCGCGACTGCGCGATCCACTCGGGACGGATCGCCGCGCGGCCCCAGATCGTGTCGTAGACGAGGGTCACGCCGAGGAAGAGAAGCGTGGCGCCGATCAGGCCCTTGAGCGCGCCGAAACTCGCTCCAAGGACGCGATCCAGCGGCCCGACGACCGATTGGCGCACGCGCGAGCCGAGCCGGCGCGAGGCGAGCTTGCCGCCCAGGAAAACGAGGCCGAAGACGAGGACGAACGCGACCACCGAGGCGCCGGTGCCGACCGGGCCGATGAGCAGTTCGTATACCGGCGTATACAGATAGCGAAGCGCGACGATCGCCAGGAACCAGGCGAGGAGCGACAGCACCTCGCAGACGAAACCGCGCAACCAGCCGAACAGGGCGCCGGCGCCAATGAGCAGGATGACGACGATATCGAGTGCGGTGAGACCCATGGCGCCTGCCTAGAGCAGGTTTCGATTCGGGGAAAGGCCGGTGCCCGTCCTTGCGGATAGAGCGACCAGCGGGCGGCGGCGCTCAACCATCGTTGCTCAGCTGATAGACCTTGCTGTGGCCCAGCCTGCGCGCAGCCTCGATCGCGGCAAGCTCGGCCTGCTTGGCGTCGTTGAACGCGCCGAAACCGATGGTGAGCTCCTCGGGCACCGCGAAATTGGCATCGAGGCGGTAATAATCCAGGCCGGGTCCCAGTTCGACCACGCGAAACCAGGCGGCGCCCTCTGGCGCTGTCTGCCCCGGCGCAACCCAGATGATCTCCATGGTCCGCAGCATATAACAAGTCGGCGGGGGCGACGACGCAAACTCTTGTCACCTGGCTGCCCGGCAATGCTCCTCAGCCGATCTCGCGGTCCAGCTGATCGAAAAGGGCCGCGATATTGACAAGCCGGCCCTTCTCCTCGGCGAGGATGGCCCGAAAGGCGTCGCGCTTCATCGCCGCGATCGCTTCGCCGGGCAGGCGCTGCGCCTCCGGGACCGAGCTGTGAACGATGTCGATCAGCCGGTCGGCGCCGTGCAGGCGGCCCCACAGATAATCGTTCTCGCGATAGGCGCGGCTGAAAAAGGCGCCGAAGCTGTTGAACTGAAGTCCCTTGAGCGTGGCGTGCGGCCCGCCCTTGCGGATTGCGGTCGCGTCGTTGGGCGAGATGCGATCGACCTTGATCGGATCGAATTCGTCGAGCCCCTCGCCCTGGAGGAGCGGCAGGGTGGCGATGTCGAAATAGGAATAGCCGAGATAGGAAAGGAGCAGCGGCCGCCGGTCTGCCTTGGGCAGCGCCAGCAGTTCCCGGCTCACCACCGCATCGGCCTCGACATCGAGCGGAGCCAGATCGAGGAGGTGCGCCAGCGCGGACATGGCGGCGGCCGGATTCGTGTCCACGGCAGCGAAGGCGAGCCGCGACGCTTCGTCGGCAAGCTCGGGACAGCGGGCCCGATAGCGCTCGATCATGTCGTGCAGCGCCTGCAGCATTCGCTCCTGCTCCTTGCGCGGCGCCTCCATGGTCTCGGTCGTCTCGGTGATCCGCCGCGCCACGAAACGCAGGCGCCGGGTACGGAAGGTGAGATCGAAATCCACCAGGAACCGGATCACGTCCTCGCGCGCGCCACGCGCCGTGACCGCATCGGGATCGGTGAGGCCGACGCTACGGACATGGCGCCACACAGTCCTTCGCACGGCGGCGCGCCGGGATTTGTCGCCGCCGCCGCCAAGCTGGAAAAGCATCGCGACGATCTCCTCGACCACGGTCGCGATCTTGAGCTGGCCATAAGCGGCGTAGGCATAGCCGGCCTCGCGCGCGGCGAGACCGTGCGCCTTTGCGCGCCAGGCCGCGACGCGGCTCGCGGTCGGGCTGTTGAGGAAGAAGCTCGATCCGACAGCGCGCTCGATCGCCGCCTCGACCTCGGGGCGGATCGATTCGGTGATCCGCCTGAGCCTCCGGATCCGCGCCGACATCCGATCGATCGTCTCGAGATTGTCGCGGATCGGCTGCTCGCGAGGGATGTCCGAGAGCGCGCCGAAGATGGTCCCGAAAAAGCCCGGCGCCTCCGCGTCCCCATTGCCGCCGAAGCGCACGCTCTTCATGCCGGGCTTGGGATCGATATAGATGAAGCGTCGGTCGACCTCGCGGCGCGAAGGCCGCCTCTCCAGCGCCGCGACCGCCGGCCTGAACGGCGCATTGTGCAGCACCGACCCGTCGATCAGCACGGCCTTTTCGGCCTCGCCCACGGCCGCCCGCTGCGGCAAGGCGCGGGCCAGGAACGCGGCGCGGCCGGGCCAAGCCCGCTTGCGCTTCTCAAGGCAGGCATCGAGCTCCTTGACCTGGAATGGCGGAAAGGCGCCGGGGAAGCTGGCCGTCGCCCGCGCCGCGAACGCCAGTTCGGCGGTGTCGGCAAGCCGCCGTCCTTCACCGCCGGGATCCTGGAAGGACAAGGTCAGCCGGTGCTCGGTTTCGATCACTTCGGGCGGCGAATTCAGGCGCAACAGCTCGGGATAGCCGTGAAAATCGGTAACGGTGACGAACAGGTCGAGCGGCTGATAATCGGGCAACAGGGGATCACCCGCCGGCCCCTGCTCCATCGCGTCGAAGGCGTTGAGGATGAGGTTGGTGAGCTCGGGCCCGCCGAACGGCGGCGACAACCACGGCGCGCGCACGAAGTTGGCGAGCTTGGTCTTGATCTCGGCACGATGTTCCGGTTCGACCGTCCTGTCGATGTTTCCCGAGCGTGACGACAGCGCCCAGGCGAAGGGGACCGCGCTATATTTGGCGAAGCGCGAGATCATCCCGACGTCGCGATCGATCAGGGCGTCGACGTCGGCCGAATCGAGCCAGAGGTCGGTCAGCGGATCGATCGTCTGGCCGGTGGCGATGGCGTGGCTGAGGAAGATCGCGTTGATGCCGCCCGCGCTTGCCCCGGCGAGGATGTCGACGATGATGCGGATGTCAGTGTCCGCGCGCGCCGCGATCGTGGTGAGCAGGGTCGAATAGACATCGTCGGGCGGCGGTGCTTCGCCGTCCCGCACCTCGCTCGAATGGACGAGCTGACTTGCCTTGGCGAGGCGCCAGATCTCCTTGGTGATGCCATGCATGTAGACGGCGAGACTGACGCCGCCATAGCAGACCAGGGCGATCCGGAGCTCCTTCTCCCGCATGCGATGCTTCGTGACAGGCCGGCGGCCAACTGTCGAGCGAGTGCGCTTCCTTTCGCGCTTTCGCCCGGTTAAGGGGTCGCCGCCGGGCGCTGCTCCAGGAACCGGCCCGAAAGAGCTGGATTTTCAAGCCCCGTGCAGTTGAGGCGCATCGCCTGGTTTTTTGTCGGTGGATTGGTTGCCGCGGCCGCCCTGTGGGTCGCGGCGCTGAAGTTCACCACGCCGGTCCCTCCGCCGCCGCAGCGCTTCGACGTGGCGGTCGGCCAGGATACGCAGAGCCCTCACGCGGTCGATTATCGGCGCCTCGACGAGCGCCTCCAGCGACTGATGCAGGATCCGGCCATGGTCGGCCTGGCAATCGGCGTGGTCGAGGACGGCCGTCTTCGCTTCATCAAGGGCTATGGCGTTACCGTCGCCGGTGGCAGCGAGCCGGTGACTCCGGACACCGTGTTCCGCTGGGCCTCGCTTTCGAAAGGTGTCGCCGCCGACATGGTCGCGAGCCTCGCCAATGACGGGCGGCTGTCGCTCGACGATCCTGTCGGGCGATGGGCGTCGTCGCTGCGCCTGCCCGGCGGCAACGAAAACGTGGCGACGGTCGCGAACCTCCTCTCGCACTCGCTGGGCCTGTTCGGCCACGCCCAGGATGCCAAGCTCGAGGATGGGATGGAGCCGCATTATCTGCGCGGAACGCTGGCGACGCTCCACAATATCTGCGCGCCCGGGACCTGCCACGCCTACCAGAATGTCGCTTATGACGCGGCATCGGAAATCGTCGAACGGCTCACCGGCAGGCCCTATGGGGAGGTCCTGCGCGAACGGTTCTTCGCGCCGCTGGGGATGACCGGCGCGAGCGCCTCCCGCGCCGGGCTGATGGCCTCTCCCAGCTGGGCGCGGCCCCATGTCGGCGGGCATCCGCTCGGCCCGGAGGAGGTGAACGACATTTATTACCGCGTGCCGGCGGCAGGCGGGATCAACGGTTCTATCAAGGATCTTTCGATCTGGATGATGGCGCAGATGGGTCTCGCCGCCGACGTCCTTCCTCCGCCGGTACTCGCCGCGGTGCAAGCGCCGCGGATCCGAACGCCGGGCGAGAATTCACGACGCCGCAAGTTTGGCGAACGCACATCGGCTTCCGCTTACGGCCTTGGCTGGCGGATCCTCGATTATGCCGGCCACCGCGTCATCGGCCACCATGGCGGCGTGCGCGGCTATCGATCGATGATCCTGTTCGACCGCGCGCTTCGCTCAGGCGTGGTCGTGTTGTGGAACTCGGCCAGTTCCCGCCCCAATGCGATCGAATATGAAGTGATGGACATGATCTATCGCCTCCCCTTCCGCGACTGGCTCGAGATCGACGCGACGATCGAACCGGCGACGGATGCGAACGGCAACGCCGTTCATGCCGACAACGAGGGCGGCTAGACCGGACTGAGCTCCGCCCAGATCGGCAGATGATCGGATGCGCGGCGCGAACAGGCGCTGCGATGGACACCGCTCGCGATGACGGCGAGATCCCGGCTGACCATGATCCGGTCAAGCGCGGCGATCGGGCGGCGAGCATGGAAGCTCCGGCCGCAGGCCGCGAAATCATGGTCGGTGCCGAAGTCGCGCAGGCAGCCGCCGCGCGTGCTCCACTCGTTGAGGTCGCCCATCAGCACGGTCGGCGGCTCGCCGTCGTCATGCTCGTGGAGATGGGAAAGGATCGCCTGCGCCTGCCGCCGGCGCCAAAGGCCGGACAGATCGAGATGCATGCCGACGAAGCGCATCAGCACCCCTTGGATGACGATTTCGGCAAGCACCGCACCGCGCGGCTCCAGCGATGGCAGCCGGAACAAATGATGTTCGCGCACCTCCAGGCCCTTGCGCACGAGCAGAGCATTGCCGTGCCAGCCGACGCTGCCCGGACGGTTGTCGATCTCTACCGGCTCGTAGTCGCTATGGGCTTCGAGCATGGCGAGCGGGATCGCGCTCGCCCGCGATCCGAAACGCCGGTCCGCTTCCTGCAGTGCGATCACGTCCGCGCCCAGCTCGTTCAAGACCTCGATCGTCCGCTCGGGCCGACGCCGCCGGTCGGTCCCGATCGCCTTGCGCATATTGTAGGAAGCGACGCGGATCATGGCGCCTGATGAGGCCGGGAAACGTTCAGTGCAATCTCAATGTCCGCGCTTGTCGAGCGCATGCTCGAGTGCCCGCACCGCCTTGTTCGCCGCCAACGTAACGGCGCTCTCGACCCGGGTCGCCTCGGCATGGACAGCAACCGGGTCGTGCCCGCTGGGCCGCGCCTCGAGGCTGACCCTTTTGTCGGCATCCCCGCCCTTGTGACCGTTTACGTCTTCGATATGGACCTCGACATGGGTGAGGCGCTGCTCGAACCGCTTCAGCTTGGAGCGGACCTGCTCCTCCAGTCGCGCATTGGATTCCGCGTCGCTCTTGATCTGATTGTCGGTGCTGATCTGGACGAACATGCCTGGCTCCACGCTGTTACTGATGACAGGATAATGCCGGGCGAGGGGCACACGTTCCGCCATGGCAATATTTGCTGGATGTTCCCGTCCTGTTCCGATAGACCTGCGCTATGGCAAAGCCGAAGAAACGCTACATCTGCCAGGCTTGCGGTTCGGTGAGCAACCGCTGGACCGGCCAGTGCGCCGATTGCGCCGAATGGAACAGCCTGGTCGAGGATTCCGAAGGTGTGGTGACGCCCTTCTCGGCGCGGCACAATCTGCGCACAGGCGGACGCCGCGTCGATCTGGTCGGGCTCGATGCCGAGATCGTGCTGCCGGCGCGGGTCGGCACCGGCATTGCCGAGTTCGACCGCGCGCTCGGCGGCGGCCTCGTCGCCGGCTCGGCGACCCTGATCGGCGGCGATCCCGGCATCGGCAAATCAACCCTGCTTCTGCAGACCGCCGCGAAGATCTCCGAGCAAGGCCTTGCCGTCGCTTATATTTCCGGCGAGGAAGCGGCCGACCAGATCCGCCTGCGCGCGCGCCGGCTCGGGCTTGGCGCGGCGCCGCTGCGGCTGGCCGCGGCAACCTCGGTTCGCGACATATTGACCACCTTGGGTGAATCCGCGCCGCCCGCTCTGGTCGTGATCGATTCGATCCAGACCATGTATTCGGACCTGATCGAAGGCGCGCCCGGCACCGTCAGCCAGGTTCGCGCCGCCGCCCACGAGCTGATCCGGTTCGCCAAGGAATCGGGGGCCGCCATCGTGCTGGTCGGCCATGTCACCAAGGACGGCGCGATCGCCGGGCCGCGCGTGCTCGAGCACATGGTCGATACGGTGCTGTCTTTCGAGGGCGAGCGCAGCCATCAATACCGCATCCTGCGCGCCACCAAGAATCGCTTTGGCGGCACCGACGAGATCGGCGTGTTCGCGATGGGCGAGGAAGGCCTGGCTGAAGTCGCCAACCCGTCCGCCTTGTTCCTCACCGATCGCGGCGAGGCGGTCCCTGGCGCGGTGGTCTTCCCGGCGCTGGAAGGCACTCGTCCCGTCCTGGTTGAAATCCAGGCGCTCACCGTCCGGCTCGCCAGCGGCGCCACGCCGCGCCGCGCCGCGGTCGGCTGGGATTCGGGGCGGCTGGCGATGATCCTGGCCGTGCTCGAGGCGCGCTGCGGCCTCAACTTCTCGACCGCCGAAGTCTATCTGAACGTCGCCGGCGGCTATCGCGTCACTGATCCCGCCGCCGACGTCGCCGTCGCCGCCGCCCTGGTCTCGGCCTTGGCCGAGCGTCCGGTTCCGGCCGAGACGGTCGCGTTCGGCGAAGTTTCGCTCTCGGGCGAGCTGCGCCCCGTCAGTCATGCCGGCCTACGCCTCAAGGAATCGGCCAAGCTCGGCTTCGAACGCGCTCTCCTCCCGGCGGCACTCGCCGGCGAGAAGGGCCCGATGCGGCTGACGGGATTTCGGACGCTGGGCCAGTTGGTGGACCATCTTCTGGGGCGGTAGGGGCATCCTGCTTTTGGCACCGACGCCGTTAACAAGAAGAAGACCCTCACCCTGCCATTGCGGCGACTTCTTGGTCCGTCCGGGAGACGGACCTGTCGCCGCAATCCCGCGAGCGGGAGAGGGGAAGAAAAGCGAGACACGCGCCGGCGCGCCCCTTCTCCCGCTCGCGGGAGAAGGCTGGGATGAGGGTCTTTCCTGGGAAGCCGTCGGAGCACGGCGTTTCCTTCCACCACCCACGCCCGCACTGGACGCCGCCGCCATTTTCTAGGAAGGTGCGGCCATGCAATTCCTGAAAACTCTGTTCTGGGTGATCCTCGCCGTGGTGATGGTGCTGTTCGCCTATACCAATTGGCAGCCGGTGACGCTCAAGTTGTGGGGCGGGCTCGAGGCCGACGTGAAGCTGCCGGCCCTGGTCATCACAGCTTTCCTGCTCGGCTTCGTGCCGACCCTGGTCGTCTATCGCGCCCGCCTCTGGTCGCTGCGGCGGCGGTTCGAGACGCAGGCGCAGGCCCATGTCGTCAGCCATCCGGCGCCGGCGCGCCCGACCACCCCTGCATCGAACAATCCGGATCGCCAGGCGACCGATGCCAAGGCCTGGCCCGCCGAATGACCAGCAAGGTCTACGTCGCGCTCGACACTGTCGATCTCGAACGCGCCAAGACCATTGCCGCCAAGGTCAGGAACCATGTCGGCGGGATCAAGCTCGGCCTGGAATTCTTTTCAGCCAACGGGCCCGACGGCGTCCGCGAGATGGCCGCGCTGGGTTTGCCGATCTTCCTCGACGTGAAGCTGCATGACATTCCCAACACGGTCGCCAAGGCCGTGCAGGCGCTGCACGCGCTGCAGCCAGCCATATTGACCGTCCACGCCGCCGGCGGCCTGGCGATGATGGAGGACGCCAAGGCGGCCGCACCCTCGGGAACAAAGGTCGTCGCCGTCAGCGTGCTCACCAGCCTCGACGAGGACGACCTCGCCTCGATCGGCGTGACGGCCGATCCGCATGCACAGGTGGCGAGGCTCACCGCGCTCGCGCGCGAGGCCGGGCTCGACGGAGTGGTCTGCGCCGGACCCGAGGTCGCCGCCGCCAAGAAATTCTGGCCGGACGGCTTCTTCGTCGTCCCCGGACTTCGCCCCGCCGACGGGCATGCTGGCGACCAGAAACGAGTCGTGACTCCACGCCAGGCGCTCGACGCCGGCGCCTCGGTCCTCGTCATCGGCCGTCCGATCACCCAGGCCGCCGATCCCGATCTGGCCGCCCGCGCCATCGCCGCGACGCTCTAGGGCCAAGTGGACAGGAGCGTTTCACCGGCCTATTTCGCCGGCCCAAGGAGTTTGAAATGAGCTGGCTGACCAAGGTTCGCAATTCGATTCCGTTCCTGCCCAAGCGCGAGACCCCGGACAATCTCTGGCACAAGTGCCCGGAGTGCGAGGCAATGGTCTTCACCAAGGAATATGAGGAGAATCTGTTTGTCTGCCCGCGCTGCGATCATCATGGGCGGATCGGACCGACGCGGCGCTTCGACATGCTGCTGGACCCCGGCTACACCGTGCTGCCGCCGCCCCAGGTCCGCGAGGATCCGCTCAAATTCCGGGATTCCAAACGTTATACCGACCGGATAAAGGCGGCGCGCGCCAAGACCGGCGAAACCGATGCATTGATCAATGCGCGCGGCGCGATCGATGGGCACCGGGTCGTGCTCGGCGTCCAGGACTTCGCCTTCATGGGTGGCTCGATGGGCATGGCGGTAGGCGCCGCCTTCGTCGCCGGAGCCCGCGCGGCGATCGCCGACCGCGCACCCTATGTCATCGTCACCGCCGCCGGGGGCGCCCGCATGCAGGAGGGCATTCTCTCGCTGATGCAAATGCCGAAGGCCACCGTGGCCGTCGCCGAGCTCAAGGAGGCAGGCCTTCCCTATTTCGTCATCCTCGCCGATCCGACGACGGGCGGAGTCACGGCCTCCTATGCGATGCTCGGCGACGTCCATGTCGCCGAACCCGGCGCACTGATCGGCTTCGCCGGCCAGCGCGTGATCGAAAGCACGATCCGCGAAAAGCTGCCCGAAGGCTTCCAGCGGGCCGAATATCTGCTCGATCACGGAATGGTCGACATGGTGGTGCACCGCAAGGAATTGCGCCGCCGCATGGCGCTGCTGCTCGATTATCTTACGCCGCGGCGCGAGGCGGCCTGACGCCCACGTGGCTGACCGCGCCCGTTCCGACAACCCGGACGTCCAGGTCCAGCTCGACCGGCTGGCCCTGCTCTCGCCCGGCCGCGACATATTGGGGTTGGAGCGGATCTCCGCTCTGCTCGACCGGCTCGGCAATCCCGAGCGCTCGCTCCCGCCTGTCCTCCACGTCGCCGGGACCAACGGCAAGGGCTCGACCTGCGCCTTCCTGCGCGCTGCGATCGAAGCAGCGGGGCTCAAGACCCACGTCTATTCCTCCCCCCATCTGGTGCGCTTCAACGAGCGAATCCGGATCTCGGGGCACTTGATCGAAGACGACGTGCTGGCTGGCGTCCTGGCCGAGGCATTCGACGCCGCGGGCGGCATGGAGCTCAGCTTCTTCGAAGCGACCACGGCCGCCGCCTTTCTCGCCTTCACCCGCACGCCGGCCGACGCATGCATCGTCGAGGTCGGCCTCGGCGGCCGGCTCGACGCGACCAATGTCATCGCCGCCCCCATTGTCTGCGGCATCGCCCAGCTCGGCATGGACCATCCCGCCTTCCTCGGCGACCGGATCGAGCAGATCGCCGCCGAGAAAGCCGGCATCGCCAAACGGGACGTGCCGCTGGTCACCCAGCATTATCCCGACAATCTGGCCGCGCCGATCGCAGCGGCGGCCGCCGCGGCGGGCGCGACCTGGCTGCCGCGCGGGGAGGCATGGGACGCGACGGTGGAGGGCGGCACGATCCGCTATCGCGATGGACTGGGCAGCCTAGCCCTCCCCTTTCCGCGCCTTGCCGGCACGCACCAGGCGATGAACGCCGCGCTGGCGGCGGCGATGCTTCGGCACCAGCGAGCGCTCGACATCCCCGATTCCGCCCTTCGCGCGGCGATGGGCTGGGCGGAGTGGCCGGCACGCCTGCAAGTGCTTGCGCCGGGGCCGCTTCGCAATCTCCTTCCTCCCGGCGCGGAGCTGTGGCTGGACGGCGCCCACAACCCGGCCGCCTCGCGGGCGGTGGCCGATCATTTCCGCGGCACCGACCGGCCTCTCCACCTGATCTTCGGCCTGCTCGCCAACAAGGATGCCCCGGGCGTGCTCCACCCGTTTCGCGGCCGGTCGCTCACCGTGCACACCATCCCCGTACCGGATCACGATCATCATTCGCCCGCAGATCTCGCCACGGTCGCGCGCGATGCCGGCCTCACCGCGATGACCGCGACCGGAGTCCCCGACGCGCTCGGCTGGATCGCCCGCCACGCCGATCGGGACAAGCCGCCGGTCGTGCTGATCATGGGTTCGCTCTATCTGGCCGGCACGGTGCTCGAGGCCAATGGGCAAGCACCGACCTGATGCTATTCCTTCGTCATTCCCGCGGAAGCGGGAATCCCGCTTCTTCTTGTTCTCGGACTCGTGGGTAAAGCGGGATTCCCGCTTTCGCGGGAATGACGTGAGAAGGACGCTCAACCCCAAACGCACCCCGCCCTACCGCATCAGCACCAATTCCTCGGACATCGTCGGATGGAGCGCGATCGTTTCGTCGAACTGGGCCTTGGTCAGCCCTGCCTTGACCGCGATCGCCGCCGCCTGGAGGATTTCGGGCGCGTCGGGGCCGATCATGTGGATCCCGACCACCTGGTCGTTGTCCTCGTCGACGATCAATTTGTAGAGCGAGCGCTCGTTGCGGCCGGCGAGGACGTTCTTCATCGGCCGGAAATCGGAGACGAAGGTCTTGTAGCTGCCGAGCTTGTGGCGCGCCTCGCCCTCCGTCATGCCGACCGAGGCGATCGGCGGATGGCTGAACACCGCCGACGGGACATTGGCATAATCGACCCGGGTCGGCTTGTTGCCGTACATCGTGTCGGCGAAGGCCTGGCCTTCGCGGATCGCGACCGGCGTCAGCTGGATCCGGTCGGTCACGTCGCCGATCGCGTAGATGCTCGGCACCGAGGATTGATTGTCCTCGTCGACCAGGATCGCGCCCTTCTCGCCGAGTTCGACGCCCACCTCGGCGAGCCCGAGGCCCCTGGTGTTGGGATCGCGCCCGACCGCCCACAGCAGAAGATCCGCGTCGATCGGGCTCGTGCCGGCAAGGTGGATGCGCAGGCTCCCATCCTTGCGCTTGACGATCTTTTCGAACGGGGCGTTGAACTTGAAGTTGATGCCCTTGGTCAGCGAGATCTGGAGCAGGCGGTCGCGGATCTGCTCGTCATAATGGCGCAGGATGCGATCGCCGCGGTTGACGATGGTCACCTCGCAGGCGAATTCGTGGAGGATCCCCGCGAATTCGTTGGCGATATAGCCGCCGCCGGCGATCACCGCTCGTCTGGGCATCTTGTCGAGGAGGAACATCTCGTTCGAGGTCACGCCATGCTCGGCGCCGGGCACGTCCGGGACCACCGGATGGGAGCCGACCGCGATCAGGATGGTCGCCGCGCTCACCTTGGTGCCGTCGGCCAGGGTGACCTCATTCACCCCGGTGACCTTCGCCCGCTGCGCGAAGATCTCCACGTCGTGGCGCTCGAGTATGTCGTTGTAGATGCCTTCGAGCCGCTCGACCTCGGCCAGCACATTGTCGCGCAGGGTCGGCCAGTGGAAGGTGCGGCCCTTGATCTTCCAGCCGAACCTGGCGGCATCCTCGAGATCCTCGGCGAAATGAGCGCCGTAGACGAGCAATTTCTTGGGCACGCAGCCGCGGATCACGCAGGTGCCGCCGACCTTGTATTCCTCGGCGACCGCGACGCGCGCGCCATGTGCCGCCGACACCCGCGCGGCGCGCACCCCGCCCGATCCGGCGCCGATGACGAAGAGGTCGTAGTCGTAGGTCGTTGTCATTGACGAGGCTCCAGCCAGATGGCGTCGGGGAAATCGGTGGTGATGATGAATTGGCGCAGGATGGGCACGCCGATATCGAGATCGGCCGCGCTTTCCGAGGGATCGATCGCCGCCGTCACGTCACGGAATGTTCTTCCCGCGATGGTGAGGCTCGGCAAGACGAGAGAGCGTTCGACACCGGTAGCGCGCGGGATCAGGCCGATCCGCGTCGCATAGCCGCGTCCGATCCGTACAGCTTCGCCGCTGCCGAGATCAAATATCGCCCTGACCGGGTCGCGGTCTCCCAGGGTGACGAGGATGGTCGGCGCGCCGCGATCGGCGCCGCGAAGGGGGAGGCGAACGCCCCGCGGCCGTACCCGGTCGAGGCGCTGGTACGAACCCCCGTCGATGTCGATCCTGAGCGTGAGAAGGAAGAATTCCGGACCGATGACCATGTCGACATGCCGCCCGGAAGGAGCGCCGTACCTTGCGGCAAGATCGCTTATCGTCATCGGCCCCCCGAAACCCATGACGAGAAGCTCCACACTGACCTGATCGGTCCGGTCGAGGGCCTGCGCGATTTCCGTCTCCAGTTCCTCGATCGTCGGCTGGTGTCCCGGCGCGGCCACGGCTTGCTGGCCCTCCTCGACCGGCCGGACGCCGATCCGGCTGGCGAAGCCATGGTCGATGATGCTTTGCCGGGCCGTGGAATCAAGCAGCGCCGACGTCGGCACGCCATTCACCACCGCCGGCACGAAAAGGCGATTGTCGATGACCTCCAGGTGATGCGCGCGCATCCGCGGCGGCGCGGCCGCTGCCAAGCATGGCACCAGGATGAAAAGGAAAAGAAGCCCGCGAGGCTTCATTCCGGCGTTCCGAACGCCCCGGCGATCAGCGCCTCGGTGGACGGATCGAAATCGAGCTCCCCCTCGCCGTCCAGCGCCTTCGCCATTTCCTTGCCGAGCTCGACTCCGAACTGGTCGAATGGGTTGATGCCGAGCAGGACCGCATTGACGAAGGTGCGGTGCTCGTAAAACGCAATGAGCGCGCCCAGGGTCGTCGGGTCGAGCCGGTCGAGCAGGATTGTGCTCGACGGGCGGTCGCCGGGATAGTGTCGGTGCGGATCGTCCGAATGGCGGCCGCTCATCAATGCCGCGCCCTGGGCGAAGCAGTTGATCAGAAGCTGGCGGTGATGATCCTCGGCGAGGCTGTCGCCCGGCTCGATCGCCGCGACGAACTCGACCGGAACGAGATGGGTCCCCTGATGGAGCAATTGAAATACCGCGTGCTGCGCGTCGGTGCCGACGCCGCCCCAGACGATCGGCGCGGTGGCGCGGCCGGCCGGCGTGCCGTCGAGGCGGACGCTCTTGCCGTCCGATTCCATTTCGAGCTGCTGGAGATAGGAAGGAAGCAGCCGCAGCCTTTCGTCATAGGCGAAGACGGCGCGCGTTTCGGCGTCGCGGACATTGGCGTAATAACGGTCGACAAAGGCGGCGAGGACCGGGGCGTTCGCCTCGAGCGGGGCAAAGCGGAAATGGCGGTCCATTGCCGCCGCGCCTTCGAGAAGGCTTTCGAACGCGTCCCACCCCAGAGCGAGCGCGGCCGGAAAGCCGATCGACGACCACAAGGAGTAGCGGCCGCCAACGGTCTCGGCGAAAGGCAGGATGCGGGTTTCGTCGACTCCGAACTCGATCGCCTTCTCCGGGTTCGCGGTAAGCGCGATCACCTGGCCATAAGGATCGGCGACCCCGCCCTCCTCAAGCCATTGCAAGGCGGAGCGCGCGTTGAGCATCGTTTCGGTGGTGGTGAAGGTCTTGGAGGCAATTGCCACCAGCGTCGCGCTGGGATCGAAGCCCGCGACGGCGGCCTCGAGCGCTTCCCCATCGACATTGGAGACGATCGCGGTCTCGTAGCGGCCCGAGTCGCGGCCCAGTGCGTCGATCAAGAGATCCGGCCCAAGCGCCGAGCCGCCGATGCCGATATGGAGGATATGGCGGATCGGCCCGAACGCCTCGCCCTCGATCGCATCGATCAGCGCCCGCATCCGTATGTGCAGGCCGGCAGCCCGGGCGACGCTGTCCGGCGCGCCCTGCCCGCGCTCGGCCGTGTGCCCGGCGGCGCGGCCCTCGGTCGGGTTGACGATCTCGCCGGCGAACATCGCGTCGCGCCGCGCGGCAAGGCCGGTCTCGCCGGCGAGGCCGAGGAAGGTTTCGAGCAGGCTCCGGCTCAAATGCGTCTTGGCGAAGTCGAAGCGGATCCCGCTCTCCTCGACGACGAAACGGGAAAGCCGATCGGGCTCGGCGGCGAACAGGTCGCGCAACGATTCGACGGGGGCGTGTGCGAGGGCGGTCCAGGCGTCTTTGGTCATGGCGTCGCCTATCTAGGGTGGCGGGACCGGAAAGCCCAGACGCGCTGAACCGGCGCTTGACCCGGCCCCTGCCCCAAGCGAAAGCGCCGCCATGGAGAGCGAGGCCGCCATCGAACCCGTTCTGCCGCCGGAGGTCGAGCCCGATGGCGAGCCGCAGGTGCGCAAGGAAAGCTGGTGGGAGACCTTGCGTTTCCTGCTGCTGCTGTTCATCGCCGCCCTGGTGCTGCGGACCTTCATCGTCGCGCCGTTCAGCATTCCCTCGGGATCGATGCTCCCTCGCCTCTATATCGGCGACTATCTGTTCGTCTCCAAATGGTCCTACGGCTATTCGCGCTATTCCTTCCCGCTCGGCCTGATCGGTTTCCAGGGCCGGCTGTTCGGCGGCCTGCCCGAGCGCGGCGACGTCGTCGTCTTCCGCTATCCCGGGACGCGCAACGAGGATCTGGTCAAGCGCGTCATTGGCCTTCCCGGCGACACGATCGCGGTGCGCGGCGGCGCGGTGATCCTGAACGGCCGGCAATTGCCGCGCCAGCGCATCGCCGATTTCACGTTCCCGGTCACGCCGAACAGCCCGTGCCGCGCGCCAGGCAACACCGCCGGACGGACCATCCCAGGCGAAGCGGGCGAGACCCTGTGCGTGATGCCGCGCTACCGGGAGACCCTTCCGGACGGCACCGCCTATGACGTGCTCGACCAGCTGACCGACGGCGACGCGGATGATTTCGGCCCCGTCACCGTGCCGGAAGGCCATTTGTTCGTCATGGGCGACAATCGCGATGATAGCTCCGACAGCCGCTTTCCGACCGCGGTCGGCGGAGTCGGGATGCTGCCGGTGGAAAATCTGCTGGGTCGCGTGCTGGTCAGTTTCTGGTCGACCGATGGCTCGGCCGAATGGATCAAGCCCTGGACATGGTTCACCGCGGCGCGCTGGAACCGGATCGGCGGGACCGGCTGATGGCGGACTTGGCCGACTGGATCGAGACCAACACCGGGCACCGGCCGACCGATCTCGCCATGTTCGAGCGGGCGCTCACCCATTCGAGCCGCGGCGATGCGAATTACGAGCGCCTGGAATTCCTCGGCGACCGCGTGCTCGGCCTGGTCATCGCCGACTGGCTCTATGAGCTCTTTCCGGCCGAGCCGGAGGGCAAGCTTTCCCGCCGGCTCAACGTCCTGGTCTCGCGGACCACCTGCGCCGAGGTGGCGCGCGACCTCGATCTCGCCAGTCAGATGCGGCTCGGCAAGCAGGCCCGCGACGACGGTGCGTTCGACAGCGATAATGTGCTTGGTGACATGGTCGAATCCCTGCTCGGCGCGCTCTGGCTCGAAGCGGGCTATCAGCCGGCGAAGGCCTTCATCCGCGCCGCGTGGGGCGACCGCGTCAATCGCCAGGCCAGCGCGCCTTTGCATCCCAAATCGGCGCTCCAGGAATGGGCGGCGGCCAATGACCGCAAGGCGCCCGCCTATGAAGTGATCGGCCGGTCCGGTCCGCAGCACGCGCCCACCTTCGTGGTGAAAGTGTCGATCCGCGGCGTCGGCGAGGCCGAAGCGGAAGGCCTTACCAAGCAGGAAGCCGAAACCGAAGCCGCGCAATCATTGCTGGAGCAACTGACATGACCCAGCGTTGCGGATTCGTCGCCGTCGTCGGCGCGCCCAATGCGGGCAAGTCCACGCTCGTCAACGCCCTGGTCGGTCAGAAGGTCGCGATCGTCACCGCCAAGGCGCAGACCACCCGCACGCGGCTGATGGGCGTCGCCATCCTCGGCGAGGCGCAAGTATTGCTCACCGACACGCCGGGCATTTTCGAACCCAAGAGACGGCTCGACCGGGCGATGGTCGCCGCGGCGTGGAGTAGTGCGCAGGATGCCGACCTGATCGCCCTGGTTGTCGACGCCAGCACCGGCATCACGCGGGGCGTCGGCGCGCTGGTCGACCGCCTGAAGGACCGGCCGGAACCCAAGCTCCTGATCCTCAACAAGGTCGACCTGATCCCCAAGGAGAAATTGCTGACCCTGGTTTCCCAATTCGACGGGCGGGCGGATTTCGAGGAGATCTACATGATCTCCGCCACCACGGGGGACGGCGTCGCCGAGCTGAAGGCCGCGCTGGCCGCGCGCGTGCCGGAAGGCCCCTGGCATTTCCCCGAGGACCAGGTTCGACGCAAGCGACCGGATGATGGCCGCCGAAGTCACGCGCGAGCAGCTCTACCTTCAGCTCCACGCCGAGCTGCCTTATGCGAGCGCGGTCGAAACCGAGAAATATGAAGAGCGCAAGGACGGCTCGGTCGCCATCCACCAGCAGATCCTCGTCGGCCGCGACAGCCAGAAGGCGATCGTGCTCGGCAAGGGCGGCACCCGAATCAAGGAGATCGGCGCCATGGCTCGCGCCGAAATCGCCCGCCTGCTCGGCCGCAAGGTCCACCTCTTCCTGCACGTCAAGGTCAGCCCGAAATGGGAGGAGGATCGCGGGTTGTACCGCGACATCGGGCTGGATTGGGTGGATTAGGTCTGGCGACTCAGAGCCCGGAAAAGAAGAAGAAAAAGAAGAAGACCCTCACCCTGCCCTCCCCCGCAAGCGGGAGAGGGTAAAAAGAAGAGACAGTTCCGGTCTGCCCCTTCTCCCGCTTGCGGGAGAAGGCTTGGATGAGGGTCTTCTTCTGTTTTCTTCTGCTGGCTACTGCCCCAAAACCTCTTCAACCCACGCGGGCACCAGCACCCCTGCCGGCCCGGTCCTGCTCTCGTCGAACAGGTACGACCCAAGGCTGGGCTCGAGGTTCATCTCCAGCGTCCGCGCGCCGACATAGCGCGCGGTCTGAACAAAGCCGGCCGCCGGATAGACGTTGCCCGAAGTGCCGATCGAGACGAAGAGGTCCGCATTCCTCAGCGCCTCGTCGATACGGTCCATCTCATACGGCATCTCTCCGAACCAGACGATATCGGGACGCAGCGCGCCGGCGAGCCCGCACTCCGGACATGCGGGCCCCTGCCCCATCGTCCCTTCCCAGGCCATCCGCGCATCGCAGGCGCGGCACCAGGCCGATTTCAACTCGCCATGCATGTGGAGCAATCGCCTCGCGCCGGCGCGCTCGTGAAGATCGTCGACATTCTGGGTCACGATGAGCAGCCCGCCAGGCCATTCCCCATCGAGCCGCGCCAGCGCCCGATGCGCCGCATTGGGCTCAACCGTCGCCAGATTGGCGCGGCGGGCATCGTAGAAACGCTGGACCAGCACCGGATCGCGCGCAAACGCCTCGGGCGTGGCGACGTCCTCGACGCGGTGGCCTTCCCACAGCCCCTCCGGCCCGCGGAATGTGGCAAGGCCGGACTCGGCGGAAATACCGGCGCCTGTGAGGATGACGATGTTACGAATGTCGTTCACCGGGTGGAAGATAGTGAAAAGTGAGAGTGTCCGCCACAAATGGCGACGACACCATGTTTCAGTGCCGCTGCAACCTTAGATAGGCTCTGGGTCGAAACTATGTTATACGTGCCTTGCCGGGTTTCTTTCGCTCTGCGAGATTCCCGGGGGGTTCACCAATGGATATGCGCACGCCGCTCCTCGCCGAGGCCGCAGACAGTCTGGCCTTGGCGGTGATCGCCTCGTCCAATGCACCCGTTCTGTTGCTTGACGACGATCTCAATCTCATCGCAGCCAGCGAGTCATTCTGCGAGACGTTCGAGCTCGCTCAGGCGGACATGGCGGGCAGCGCGCTTTCCGGACTGGGGACTGGCGAATGGGGCGTTCCCCAGCTCGCGTCGCTGCTCAAGGCCACCGCCACGGGCTCGGCCGACATCGCTTCGTATGAGATGGATCTTGTCCGCCCCGGTCAGGTCAGCCGGCGCCTGGTCATCAATGCGCGCAAGCTCGATTATTTCGACGCCGAGCATGTCCGACTCCTCCTGTCTGTCAGCGATGTAACGGCAGCGCGCATCAACGAGAAATTGAAGGACGATCTCCTGCGCGAGAAGGCGATCCTGCTGCAGGAGCTGCAGCATCGGGTCGCCAACAGCCTCCAGATCATCGCCAGCGTCCTCATGCAGGGCGCCAAGAAGGTGCGATCGGAGCAGGCGCGAGGTCACCTTCGCGATGCCCGCAATCGCGTGATGTCGATCGCCACCATGCAGCGCCAGCTCGCCGCTTCCCGGCTCGGCGATGTCGTGTTGCGGAATTATTTCAAGGATTTGTGCGACAGCATCGGCGCCTCCATGATCAGCGATCACGATCAGCTTTCGTTGACGGTCAGTGTCGATGAAAGCGTGACCAAAGCGGATGATTCAGTGAGCCTCGGCCTGATCGTCACCGAGCTGGTGATCAATGCGCTGAAGCACGCCTTCCCTCGCCACAGGAAGGGCAAGATCCGCGTCGATTACCGCTCGGATGGGACGGCCTGGACCTTGTCGGTGCGCGACACTGGCGTCGGCCTGCCCAAGAATCATGCCAGTGCGAAACCAGGCCTGGGCACCGGCATCGTCGAGGCCCTTGCGAATCAGCTGGGCGGCTCCGTTCGATATGAGGCTGCGAAGCCCGGAACGCTGGTTTCCATCGTCCACACATGATCCGGCCGGGTGCTGGCCCGTCCGTTCTGTCCTTGCCGCGCAGTCCTCAAGCTTGGCGGATTCGAGAGTCAGGCCATTGTCTCGGCGGGCATGAGGGCCGCGACATGGAAGAGCGGGGCATGATAAAGCCATGAATCGGCGAGGCGGGACAGTGCCGCGCGCTGCGCACTTATATCTTCCTCGGCGCCAATGAGCAGCGCCTGGCGCAGCCGGAACGCGGTGAGGTTCATTTCGCGCAGGAGCGCCGCAGCTTCGGGGTCCGAGTCGTAATGGTCCTGGGCGCGGCCGATCGCCCCCTCGGTGCCGGGCGGCAGCAGGCGATCGGAGGCGGCGCCGGCCTGCAGCAAGCGATACAAAGTGGCGTGATGGCCTGCGCGCATCGCGGCGCGTTGCTGGTCGGCGTCCTGCATGCGGCCATGATGGCGCGATATGGTTAATGACGGGTTTTCGATGCTATCGCCGCTTCGATGTCCGTGGATTCGCGCTTCGCCCTGATCGCCGGCGCCATGCTGGCCGCCGCCGGCGTGGCGCTCGGCGCGTTTGGCGCGCACAGCCTGAGGGCCTTGCTGTCTGCAGAGGCGCTTGGCTGGTGGCAAACCGCCGTCCAGTATCAGATGTGGCACGCGATCGGCCTCGTCGCGATCGGCGCCGGTCCCGCGGTCCGGACGCGCGGCCCGGCCCGGTTGCTTGCATGCGGCACCATCCTTTTCTCCGGCTCGCTCTATGCGATGGCGCTGAGCGGAGCGCGCTGGCTGGGCGCGGTCACGCCGATCGGCGGGGCGCTGATGATCGCCGGCTGGGCATGGCTCGCCTGGCGCTTGGCCAAAGCCCCAGGTCCGTCCTAAGGTCGCGCACCGACTCCATTGGAGCGGCAAGAGGGGGCGACACATCATGTTCGATAGCGTGCGGGCCGGCCTGGCCTTTGTGATTTTGCTGGCCGCCGCGAGCGGCCCGGCGGCAGCGCAGTCCCGCGCGGATGCGCCCGGCCTGTCGCCCTTCGCCAACGAGTCGACATTGCGCACCTTCCTGCGCTCGATCGTTGCCGAAGAGCGGCGCCAGAATATGGAGAATTACGGCAGCCCGCTTCCGCCGCCACCGCCGCCGCCCCCTCCGCCGCCGCCGCCGCCACCGTCCTCGCCGGGCACACCGGCGGCGCTCAGCATCACCAACAACCAGGTCATCGGCGTCGACGAAGGCGATATCGTCAAGCAGCACGGCCAAAGTCTGGTCATCCTGCGCAGGGGCCGGCTGTTCACAATTTCATTGGCGGGCGGCACGTTGCGTCCCGTGGCGGCGATCAACGCGTTCCCGCCCGGCGTCGACGGCCATGGCGACTGGTATGACGAAATGCTCGTCTCCGGCGACCGGGTCGTGGTGATCGGCTATTCCTACCAGCGCGGCGGCACCCAGGTGAATCGCTTCCATATCGATGCCGCCGGCGCTTTGACCTTCGAGGACAGCTACCAGTTGCGCGGCGCGGATTATTATTCGACGCGCAATTATGCCTCGCGGCTGATCGGCAACCGGCTCATCCTCTATTCGCCGACCTTCATCGGGTTGGATGGCGACGTTTTCGATGCGATGCCGGCGCTGCGCCAATGGCGTCCCGGAAATGCCGGCGGCGCCTGGCGTCGAATCGCAAGCGCGAACCGCGTCTATGTCCCCAACGCGCTGCGCGACGTGCGTCTCGCCCAGCTGCGCGCCCTGCACAGCGTCACCAGTTGCGATCTCTCCGCGGCGTCGCTCGATTGCGATTCGACCGTCGTGCTCGGCAACAGCGCGCGCACCTTCTTCGTTTCCAGCAACGCCATCTATCTTTGGATCGGATCGGCGTGGAAGCGCGACCGGCATGGCGCCAACGCCTTCGTCTACCGGATCCCGTTCGATGGCGGCCGGCCGTCTGCGGTTCAGGCCCGCGGCATGCCGGTCGACCAATTCTCCTTCCATCCCGATGTCGCGCGCAGCGCGCTCGACGTGCTGGTGCGTGCCGACGGCGGCGGCGATGCAATGTGGCGTCCGGAGGTGACCAGCGGCGACGCCGCCTTGCTCAGCATCCCGATGGCGGCCTTTGCCACCGGCGCTCAGGAAGTGCCGCTGAACCGCTATCTGAACCTGCCCAAGCCGCACGGCAATGCGTGGAATTTCCACAACCGCTATGTTGGCGACCATCTGCTCTATTCCGGCGGCGGCGCCGACGCCGCGGGCCGCGTCACCATTGTGTCGCTGGCCGATCAAAGCGTGCGCGAGCTGGCAGTGGCGCACGGCATCGACCGCATCGACGCGATTGGCGGCGACGCGATTGTGATCGGCGCCGGCGAGCGCTTCCTCGGCTTCACGGCGATCAATCTGACGCCGGCCGGCGCCAGTGTCGGCGAGACCTTTCGCCTTGCCGATGCGCGCGAAGGCGAGACGCGCAGCCACGCCTTCTTCTTTCGCCCGGATCCCGGTGCGGGCGACGGGGGCTCCGGCATCCTCGGCCTGCCGGTGGCGAGGTCGTTGGGGGGCACAGGAAGCCCTTATCTGGGCGATTCGGCGGCAATGCTGTTCCTCACCCGCCGCGGCGGCAGGCTTGCCCAGGCCGGTGAGCTCGCCGGCCGGACCGTGGCTGGCAACAATGCCGATGATGGCTGCCAGGCTTCGTGCACCGACTGGTACGGCAACGCCCGACCGATCTTCCTCGGCGACCGGACCTTTGCCCTGCTCGGTTACGAGCTGATCGAAGGCGCGCGAAGCGGCGGGCGAGTCGCCGAAACCGGGCGCATCAATTTCGCGCCGTCGCCTGCGGCCCGGCCGGCGCCTGCCCAGTAAAACCGCATTTTAAGCTCTCGGCGCTAGGCGCCGAGGGCAATGCAGGTCGAAACCGCCTTGCCCGCGCCGCCGGCGCGCTGGCGCCTGTCGCGCGCGAGCGCGGCGCGGCTGACATTGCCGCTCGTGCTCCTCCTGGTCCTGCTCCCGGAGCTCGCTTTGGCCGATCGCAAATATGGGCTGTTCAGCGGCGGCTTCGGCCAGTCGCAGGCGGTCGATGCGCCGCTCGAGATCGCGGCCCTGGCGGCCGCCCTGCTGGGCTGCCAGGCATTCGTCTTCTGGCTGCTCTATCGGCTGTTGCGCATTCTGCACCGGCGCAAGGCCGATTCCTGGCTGTTCCACTTCAACTATTTCTTTTTCGTCGGCGGCGGCGCGATCGCGATCATGGTCGCCAAATATCAGGCACTCGCCTTCTTCAGCGATGCGATGAGCTTCCAGATCGTCCGCAATCTCGGCGGCGGCAGCCTGGTCGATGCCTTGCTCTACAGCCTCAGCGAAAGCGGGTTGATCGCGATCGGTCTGCTGGGCGCGGCAGCCTTCTACCTCATCGCATTCCTGCTGTTGCGTCGCCATTGGCGGGGCGCCCCTGCTTTGCCCGACGTTTACCGGCTCGGCTGGCGCAAGGGCCTGGCGGCCTTCGCCGGCGCCTCACTGCTGCTGTTCGGCGTGAACCGCGTCGACGATGCGCGCGAGGCCGCGGCGCGTTTCGACAGTATCATCGCCCTTTCGACCCTCCTCGATCAGGTGACGGATTTCGACCGCGACGGCTGGAGCTGGTTCACCTATCCGATCGACCGCCAGCCCTTCGATTCAGCCCGCCATCCATTCGCGCTCGACATACCCGGCGACGGCATCGACCAGGATGGATTCGGCGGCGACTTCGCCTTCGCGGGCAGCGCCGCCACGCCGCCGCCGCCGCTGATCGCCGGCCCGAAGCGCAACGTGATCCTGATCGTACTGGAAAGCACCCGCGCCGATTCGATCGGCCGCGCCGTCGACGGCCGGCTGGTGACGCCCACCCTCGATGCGATGGCGGCGCGCGGGAGCACGGCGCCGCGCGCTTATTCCCATGTCGGATTCACCACCCAGTCGCTGCAGAGCCTGTTCACCGGCGAGCTCGCGCCGGTCGACGACCGCCAGTCCCTGTTCCGCGACTTCCTCGCGAACGGCTATCAGGTCGGGGTCTTCTCGGGCCAGGCCGAGGATTTCGGCGGCACCGCCAATCTGGTCGGCATGCGCCGCGGCGCGATCTTCGTCGACGGCAACACGCTCCGCAACGAGCGCGCCTTCAGCTTCGCCGCCGAAGGCTCGGTCAATGTCGACGGCAAGATCCTGCTCCGCGAATTCGACCGGCTGCTGGGTCGGCCAGAGGCCTGGACCCAGCCGCACTTCCTCTATTTCAATCTCCAATCGGCCCATTTCCCTTATTCGGAGCCGATGATGGACCGGGTGCTGCCCGGCGCACCGATCTCGCGCGGCGAGATCAATGCGGACAATCGCGATTGGGTCGCGCGCACCTATTGGAACGCCGTTGCCTATAACGACCGGCTGATCGGCGCGCTGACCGAGCGGCTGCAGCGGCTCGGCGTGCTCGACAATACGCTGATCGTCGTCACCGCCGATCACGGCGAATCACTGTTCGACGATGGCTTCCTCGGCCACGGCCACATGTTGAACGAGCAGCAGACGCGCATCCCGTTCATCATGAACCAGGCGGGTGTCGCCATGCCGCGGGTGATCGGCCTTGCCGACATGCGACGGCTGATCCTGGGCGCGGCCGGCGCCGTAACCGCGCAGGGGCCGCGCGGGACGGTCTTCCAATATCTTGGCGTGCTCGATCGGCCGATTCAGATCGGCACGGTCGATCCGGCCGGCAACCGCACCTTGTTCAGCCTCTACGATGAATCGGTATGGACCAGCGCGAGCAACAGGTGGACGCGCTACGCGGACCTCGGCGGCGCCGAAAAAGGCGCCGCCGATGATCTTATCGAAGAATGGGCGCGGCAGCGCTGGCTGCGCCACCTGCGCGAAAACTAGTTAGTGGACGGCGTGTTGACGTTGATGTTCACGTCGGTGCTGCCGCTGCGCAGCAGATTCGTGCCGAAGAACAGATACAGGCCGATCAGCACGGCGATGATCAATACGATGGCGACGATCGCGCCGCCGCTGCCGCCGCCGCCGCCATTGGTGACGATGACTTCTCTTTCATGCTCGGCCATGTGACGCTCCTGTAATGATTGCTGCGCGGCAAACGCGGGCCCGGGCAGACTGTTCCGTCCGGCGGCGGCTTGCGGTGCAGGCCGCGCTCGCCCATGAAGCGGCTATGACGGCGATCGGGATATTGGGCGTGCGCGGGCGGATGGGCCAGGCGATCGGCAATGCCGCCGCCGAAGCCGGCGCGACCATTGCCGGCGGCATCGACCGCAACGGCTTCGTCCACGGCGATCATGAAGATGCCGGGGCGCTGGCGGCAGCAAGCGACGTGCTGGTCGATTTCACCGCGCCCGACGCGCTCCAGTCCCATCTCGATGCCGCCACGGCCGCCGGCACGCCGATCGTGATCGGGACGACCGGCCTCACGCCGGACCATCATCGCGCGATCGAGGCGGCGGCGGCAAAGGTCGCCGTCCTGCAGACCGCCAACACCTCGCTCGGAATCAACCTGCTGCGCGGGCTGGTCGAGGAAGCGGCGCGGCGGCTCGGGCCGGACTGGGACATCGAGATCCTGGACATGCACCATCGCCACAAGCTGGACAGCCCGTCCGGCACGTCGCTGCTGCTCGGCGCCTCGGCCAATACCGGCCGCGGCGCGGCGAGCAATGTCGAGAAGAATCGCTTCGACCGCATGCGGGAGGGGCCGCACGAGCGCGAGGAAGGCGGCATCTATTATGCCTCGTTGCGCGGCGGATCGGTGGCCGGCGACCATCTCGTCGTCTTCGCCGGCGATGGCGAGCGGATCGAGCTTGGCCATCGCGCGGAGAATCGCAGCATCTTCGCCAGGGGCGCGGTCAGGGCCGCGCTCTGGCTCGCCGACAAGCCGGCCGGCCGCTACACGATGAAGGACGTGCTGGGCCTGTGAGCGAGCGAGCCGACGGCCAGCCGCGGCTCGTCCGGCGGCTCGGCCTGTTCGATGCGACCATGCTCGTCATGGGCGGCATCATCGGCTCCGGCATCTTCCTCAACCCCGCCGAGGTGGCGCGCCACGTCGACACCCCTCTCCTGATCGTCGGCGTCTGGCTGATCGGCGGGCTGATCGCGATCGCCGGCGCCTTCGTCTACGCCGAGCTTGCCGCGCGGCGGCCGGAAGTGGGTGGCCAATATGCCTATCTGCGCGACGCCTGGGGGCCGATGCCGGCCTTCCTCTACGGCTGGTCGCTGCTGCTCGTCATCCAGTCGGGCGGCATGGCGGCGGTCGCGATCACCTTCGCCCGCTATTTCCTCGAGCTGACCCATTTGCCGCTGCCGGACGGCGCCGTCGCGGCAGCGGCGCTGCTGCTGCTCACCGCGATCAATTGCCTGGGCGTGCGTGCCGGCAGCAACGTGCAAAGCGGACTGATGGTGCTCAAGATCGGCGCCATCGCCTTCCTGGTGCTGTGCGGCGTGCTGGCCGCCGGCGCCTATGGCGGCGCGGAGCGCGTCGTGCCCGCCGCCACCTCGTTGGGCACCCTCGGCGCGATCGGCGCGGCGCTGACGCCGGTCATGTTCGCTTATGGCGGCTGGCAGACGGCGAGCTTCGTCGCCGCCGAGATGCGCGATCCGCGCCGCGACCTGGCGCGCGGGCTGCTGCTCGGCGTGATCGGTGTGATCCTGCTCTACACCGCGGTTGCCTTCACCTGCGTGTACGTGCTCGGCCCTGACGGGTTGGCCGAGACAAGGACGCCGGCGACCGCGGTGATGCGGCTGGCGCTCGGGGACACCGGCGCAACCCTGATCGCGCTCGGCATCGCCATCTCGGCACTGGGCTTCCTCAGCCAGGGCATGCTGACCGCGCCGCGCGTCTATTTTGCCATGGCCGAGGATCGCCTGTTCTTCCGCAGCGTCGCCGAAGTCAGCGCCAGGACGCACGTGCCAGTGGTCGCGATCCTCCTGCAGGGCGCCGCCGCGATCCTGATCGCCTTGTCGGGCAGCTACGGGCAGATATTGAGCTACGTCGTCTCGGTCGATTTCATTTTCTTCGGCCTGACCGGCGCGGCGCTCTTCGTCTTCCGCCGGCAGGATAGCGGGAAAGCGTCGTTCCAGGTGCCCGGCCATCCATGGACGACCCTGCTGTTCGTCGCTGCCTGCGCGGTGATCGTCGCTGCGACGCTCTACAACAATCCCGTCAACAGCCTGATCGGCTTCGCGATCCTCGCCGCCGGCGTTCCCGCCTGCCTCTACTGGCAGCGCAAGGCCCGCGCATGAGAGCAATGCAATCCGATTACATGTACTGGGCCAAGACCCGGACGCCGGTGCGCTACAATCTCGGCTCGAGCGAAGTGCCGCATTTCCGCATGGACCGCTGGGATATCGAAACGGCCGACCTCGAGCTCGATGGCATGAGCTATTATCGCTATCCGCCGCTACGCGAGGCGATCGCCGCCAAATGCGGCGTGACGCCGGACCGGGTGGTGATGGCGGACGGCACCTCGATGGCCAACATGCTCGCCATGGCCGCGCTGATCGGGCCGGGCGACAAGGTGGCCGTCGAGAATCCCGCATATGAGCCGATGGCCGCCGCAGCCGCCCATCTCGGCGCGCAGGTGGTGCGCTTTGTTCGCGCCGGGCCGGCCTTCGATCTCGATCCCGATGCAATTCCCCGCGGCTGCAAGCTGATCGTCCTCACCAACCTCCACAATCCGACCGGCAATCTCGCCGATGCGGCGACGCTCGCCGCCGTCCACGCGCTTGCGGAACGCGACGGCGGCCATGTCCTGATCGACGAGGTCTATCTCGACGCCGCCCTCCCCGGCCAGTCCACCGCCGCCCTGCTCGGCGAGCGCTTCATCTGCACGTCGAGCCTCACCAAATGCTACGGGCTGAGTGGACTGCGCTGCGGCTGGGTGCTCGCCGAGCCGGCACTGGCCGAGAAGATGTGGCGGCTGAACGAATTGTTCGCCGTCGCCCAGGCGCACCAGGCCGAGCGGCTGTCCTGCATCGCGCTGGCGCGGCTCGACGAGATCGCGGCGGAGAACCTCCCCCTGCTCGCGCGCAACCGCGCCATCGCCAATGCCTTCTTCGCCGGCCGAAGCGAGATCGAGATGGCGCCAATGACCGGCGGCATCACCGCCTTCCCGCGCCTGCTGCGCGGCGACGTCGATGCCCTCGACGCGAAATTGCGCTCTGAATACGACACCGCGGTCGTACCGGGGCGTTTCTTCGGCCTCGCCGATCATTTCCGGATCGGCGTCGGCTCCCCCACGCCGATCGTCGAAGCCGGGCTGGAGCGGCTCGGCGCGGCGCTGGATCGCCTGGCATGAAGAAGGCGGACATCGCCGAATTCTACCGGCGGCTGGCCGACCGGATTCCCCATCCCGAGACCGAGCTCAAATCGGTCAACGATTATACCTTGCTCGTCGCGGTCGTCCTTTCGGCGCAGGCGACCGATGCCGGCGTGAACCTCGCCACCCGGGACCTTTTCGCACAGGTGCAGACTCCCGAGCAGATGCTGGCGCTCGGGGAGGAAGGGCTGAAGCGGCACATCAAGACGATCGGCCTGTTCAACATGAAGGCGAAGAATGTCATTGCCCTCTCCCGCGCTCTGGTCGAACATCATGGGGGGGAGGTTCCCGCCGATCGCGATGCCCTTCAGGCGCTGCCAGGCGTCGGCCGCAAGACCGCCAATGTGGTGATGAACGTGGCCTACGGCGCCGAGACCTTCGCAGTCGACACTCATGTCTTCCGCGTTTCCAACCGCACCGGCCTCGCGCCGGGCAAGACCGTCGAAAAGGTCGAGGCGATCCTCGACCGCCAGACGCCGCAGCCTTATCGGCGCACCGCACATCATCTCCTCATCCTGCACGGGCGCTACGTCTGCAAGGCGCGCAAGCCCGAATGCTGGCGCTGTGTCGTCCGCGATCTCTGCCGTTACAAGCCGAAGACGCCTCCGCCCGAGCCAAGTTAGGGCTGGCCGCTCACGCAGCGCTTTGCTAATGCGCCGCCTCCTGGAAGCACCCATAGCTCAGCTGGATAGAGCGCTGCCCTCCGAAGGCAGAGGTCAGAGGTTCGAATCCTCTTGGGTGCGCCAGCTTTTCAAATATCGCGATTTGAAGTGGCAGCTCGTGACTGGCGAGCGCGTATGCCGCACAACGATTTCGCCCCCAACTCTGCCACATTGGCAGCGCCTTCGACGCGTGCGCCGGCATTCAGGCCGAGGTGGCCGGTCCGGCGATAGAATCCAGGTTCCCCATTCAGCCTTGGAGCATGCCGGCGGCGATGGCGAGCCGGACGGCCTCGGCGGTGCCGCGGACGCCGAGCTTCTCCAGCAATTGCGCGCGATAGGCTTCGACGGTGCGGATGCTGAGGCCGAGCTCGTAGGCGATGATCTTGTTGGGCTGCCCCTTGAGGATGCCCCGCAGAACCTGCTGTTGTCGGTTGGACAACGTGCCGACCCTGGCCGCCGCGGCGGCGTCGACTGCGCCGGCCTTGCCCGTCGATCCGGCCTCCAGCGCCTTGTCGATCGCGCTCAGCAAGGCCTCGGCGGGATACGGCTTTTCGAGGAAGTCCGCCGCTCCGAGCTTCATCGCCTCGACCGCCTCGGGCACGGCGCCATGGCCGGTCAGCACGAGGACCGGCGGCATCTCTTCCCAGGCGCCGAGCGCCTTGAGAACGCCGAGGCCATCGGTTCCGGTCATGCGCATATCGAGAAGAATGCAATCCGAATCGCCCGGGCGTTGTGTCGCGAGAAAGGCGTCCCCGCTCTCGAACGCCACAATGCTATAGCCCGCTCGTTCCAGCAGCACGGCAGTGGAATGCCTGACAACATCGTCATCGTCGACGACGGCTATTACCTTGACGCCTGACACCAATTGAACCCCCGGGAACGTGTCCCTGGAAGTTTCTATACCGCAATGTGTTCCAAAGATGAAAGGATTGTCCATAAACTGTTCTTTATCCATGGCCCAGGATCCTAGAGCGGCAGGACGAACTGGCGCGGCTGGAGCGGTTCGAGCAGCGACTCGCGCAACGCGCGGCAGCGTTGCGCAATCGCCCAGCCGGCGATTCTGAGGCCGGCGCCGGCCAGGTCCATCACTTCCTGGGTGCGCTGGATCAGATCGTGGACATTCCCCCGTTGGGTCCCGGAGCTGAGCACAGGCAGGTTGCGGATCAGCTTGCGCGGCACCGCATCCGCGACGATCTCGTCGATCCCGCGCCAGACGATCCGGAATCCCTTGGGCGCCGTCTTCCAGCTTCCCCGGAAATGGATCATGTCGGCGCCGCAGCAACTGCACTGGCTGAAGCGCAGGCCCAGGTTGCGAACGTTGCTTGGCACGACCGAATGACGGCCAAGAAGGCAAGAGATGTGCATGACTGACTCCTAAGCTGCGTGTTGCTCGTCGAGGTGGAAGGCGGCGATCTCGCGAAGGTCGGGATCGGGCTGGTCAAGCGCCGCCTGCGCGTCCCAGATTTCAAAGGCGCCGCCCACTCCAATGACGAGGGCATTGGCGCCGATCTTGGCGCGGCGGCGCATCATCGGCGGCAGCACGATGGCGCCGTCGTCGCCGAAGCTGATATCCTCGACGAAGCCGAAGATGCGGCGCAGCCGCTTCGCGCTCGCCGCGGGCGCTTCATTCTCCTCGCCGATGCGACGGCGCTCGCTGTCCTCGTGCAGGATACGGGCATAACCGGCATCGTAGGCAACGATGCACGGATCGCATTCGTGGCTGCCGACCATGAACGACCGCGCATCGGTGCGGCGGCCAAGCGTGGCGCGGATGAAGCCGGGCAGGATCAATGTGCCGCCCGCATTGACCCGGCAGAGCGCATTGCCGCTGAACAGATGGTTGATCACTTCGAATTCCTTCGCGGCCCAACACAAGGGCTCCGTTAACCATTCAGTAGGGGCTGCCCCCGTTAATCGGCCAGAGCGTGAAATTACGTATTGGTAACAATACTGTGCCGCGAAGGAGAGGAGGCCGCGTTCCGCAGTATTATTACCGAATGGCGGCGCCGCGCTGACGATCAATATGATTAACGCATCGAAGGCGCCGACTACTCAGTCAGGGTGCGTCATTTGGAGGAACAGGCCGATGATCGAAATGGAACTCAACGAGCTGCGCCCGCGGATCAGCGTCATCGGCGTCGGTGGCGCCGGCGGCAACGCAGTCGCCAACATGATCCGAAACGGGGTCGCCGGGGTGGACTTCATCGCCGCCAATACCGATGCGCAGGCGCTGCGTGATTCGCCCGCCGACCGCATCCTTCAGCTCGGCCGCACCACGACCGCCGGGCTCGGCGCCGGCTCGCGCGCCGAAATCGGCCGGGCGGCGGCCGAGGAATCGCTGGCCGAGATCGAAAAGATGCTCGACGGCGCGCATATGTGCTTCATCGCCGCTGGTCTCGGCGGCGGCACCGGCACCGGCGCCGCGCCGGTCATCGCCCAGGTGGCGCGCGCCAAGGGCATCCTCACCGTCGGCGTGGTCACCAAGCCGTTCGCGTTCGAGGGTACGCGGCGGGCGCGGGCCGCCCAACAGGGCCTCGAGGAGCTCCAGCGCCGCGTCGATACGTTGATCGTCATTCCCAACCAGAATCTGTTCCGCGTCGCCAGCCCCGCGACGACCTTCAAGGCCGCCTTCGACCTGGCCGACGAAGTTCTTCAGCAGGGCGTCCGCGGGATCACCGACCTGATGGTGATGCCGGGCATGATCAATCTCGATTTCGCCGACATCCGCACCATCATGGACGGCATGGGCCGGGCGATGATGGGCACCGGCGAAGCCACCGGCGACGACCGCGCCATCCGCGCCGCCGAACAGGCCATTTCGAATCCCCTGCTCGACGAGGCTCTCAAGGGCGCAAAGGGCCTGATCATTTCGATCCAGGGCGGCGACGACATGCGCTTGATGGAGGTCGACGAGGTCGCCATGCACATCAAGAATTTGGTCGACGATGAAGCGGACATCATCTGGGGCTCGACATTCAACTCCGAGCTCGAGGGGCGCATCCGCGTTTCCGTCGTGGCCACCGGCATCGACTCGGCCGGCCAGGCGCTTCAGTCACCCGTCGAGGCTCCGGCCGAGCCGGTTCGCGCATTCGCTGCCTTCAAGGCCTCGACCGCGCCTCAGCCGTTCAGGGCGCCGGCAGTCGTCCCACGCGAATCCGTCACCGTCGCTCCGGTCCTGTCCGATCTGGTGACGATGGCGGCCTGCCGCGAAGCGCAGGCGTTCCAGGACGAAATTGCCGAGGGCGAGCTGCTGCTCACCGCCGAGCCGACCCTCGTCCTTACGCCGCCCGAGGGCGCAACGGAGTTCGCGACGCTGGATCCCTTTACGTCCGAATCCGTGGCGCAGGCCCAATCGGCGACGGTCATTCCAATCCGCGGCCCCAGCCTGTTCGAGCGCATGACCCAGGCGGCGCGCGGCGCCGTTCGCCAGGCCAGTGATGCCAGCGACTATCCTCCCATGCCGCATCTCTATCGCGGCCGCGATCTCGACGGTGCCGCCTTCGCGCGCGCCGCCTGACAAGCCTCTCTCCCGCGATTCCCGGCCGGCATTCGGCCGGGGATTGCGTGCCGCCCAGTCCCTCCCCCCCGGACTGGGCGGCTTTTTTTCGAAACACTGGAATCGCGGGGATGCGCCGGCGCCGGCGTGCCGGCGGGGCATGCCTGCCAGCTTGTCAGCTCGGCGGGAAAGGTCGTCCCTCATCGCCCGGAGGCAGCCGGTCTTGCGGCGGCGCTTCGACCTCATCGAGCAAACCCGCGGCGATCGCGATCCGCACCGCATCGGCGGTGCCGCGGCAGCCGAGCCGCTGCAGCAACTGGGCGCGATAGGCTTCGACCGTGCGAATGCTGAGGTTCAACTCATAAGCGATGACCTTGTTCTGCTGGCCTCGCAACACGCCCTGGAGAACCTGACGCTGGCGCCCGCTCAACGCGGCCACCAGGGCGGCGGCCCCGGCTTTGACGTCGCCGGCGCCATTCGCGCTCACCCGCCCGTTCACGGCCTCCTCGATCCTGCCGAGCAGGGCCTCCGCTTGATAAGGCTTCTCCATGAAATCATGCGCGCCGAGCTTCATCGCCTCGACCGCTGCCGGGATATCGCCGTGGGCGGTGATCACGATGACCGGCGGCGGCTTGTCATGCGTGCTCAGCGCACGCAGCACCGCAAGGCCGTTTCTACCCGGCATCTGCATATCAAGAAGAATACAGGAAATGGCCTCAAACCCGCCGCCTGCCAGGAAGCTGTCTCCGCTTTCGAATAGCTTGACGGCGAATCCAGCGCGATCGAGGAGACTCGCGGTCGACATTCGAACGGCTTCGTCGTCGTCGACAATTGCTATAAATCCACTGGCCATCTCTTCCTCGACCGAACTGGCGTGCACCCTAATCTGCCTCGATGAAATAGATATTATTCACAGCTTTCACCCTCGTGGCGCGGGAGACGTATCCTGAAAGTGGCGCCTGCGCTGTCGCCGCAATCCACATCGATCGTCCCGTCATGGGCATCGATGATGCGCTGGCAGACCGAGAGGCCCATGCCCATTCCTTTAGGCTTGGACGTGACGAAGGGCTCGAACAGCCGGTCGCATAAGGCCGCCGGGATGCCCGGCCCGGTATCCGCGATGGAGAACTCGACGACCTCTTCTCCGGCAGGCGCGCAGACGCTGACGACGAGATCACGCGCGGAGCCGGGCGGATTGGTGACGAGCGCATCGACCGCGTTGCGCATCAGGTTCACCAGAACCTGCTGGATCTGCACCCGATCGACGTCGACCATCGCGTCGCCGTCCGGCCGGTGCTCCAGCCTTATGCCCGCGTCCCTTATGTCGAGCAGAGCCAGTGCCATCGCCGCTTCGACCAGGTCGTCGGCCCGTTCGGGCATTCGGCCCCCGTCTCCCTTGGTGACGAATTCGCGCAGTCCGCGCACGATCGCGCCCGCGCGCAGGCCCTGCTCCGCGGCCAGCGCCATTGCCTTGCGCGCCGCCGCGAGGGCTTCGGCGGTCGATTCCCTGGCCACCGATATCCCCCCCGCGTGGAGGAAGTTCACGATCGCGGTCAGCGGCTGGTTGATCTCATGAGCGATAGCCGCAGCCATTTCACCGAGATCGTTGACGCGAGCGAGATGCGCGAAATCGTTCCGGAGCAGCCGCAGCTGTTCCTCGCTTCCGCGCAGCGCCGCCTCGGCCAGCCTGCGCTCGGTGACGTCGATGGCGACCATGAGGCCGATCGGCTTGCCGTCCTCGATTCTGACCGGACTGGCAGTCTTCGTCACCCACACGATCGAGCCATCGCCGCGCACATAGCGCTCCTCGATCGAATGGGGGCCGCCGGCCGTGACCAGGCGGGTGAACAATGGCAGATTCTGCTGGTGGTCTTCCGGATGGACGATGTCGTGCAATCTCAGCTGCAGGAGTTCCTCGCGGCTGCGACCGACGATTTCGCAATAGCGCTCGTTGACCGACACGAAGGAGCCGGAAGCGTCGGTCTCGGCCAAGCCCGCACCGGATTGCCTGTAGAGATTGGCGAGATGGACCTTGCCGTCGGCGAGCGCACTTTCCGCATCCTTGCGGCCGCTGATGTCGCGCATGATGCCGGTGAAGAAGGTCTCGCCATCACGCTGCCACTCGGCAATGGAGAGGTCGAGCGGTACGACACTTCCGTCCTTGCGCCTGCCGTGGACCTCGCGGCTGAGTCCGGCGATGGCGCGCAAACCGGCCGGGCCGTAGCTCAGGTGCGGAGCATCGCTGCCGGACTGGAACGGTTCCGGCAGCAACATTCCGACCTTTTGGCCAAGGACTTCGTGGGGCGCATAACCGAACGTCTGTTCGACGGCGCGGTTCGCCGAGACGATGGCGCCGTCGATGTCGATGACCGCTATGGCTTCGAACGCATTGTCGAAGATCGCTCGATATTGCGCCTGTGCATCAACGGGCATGCCAGTTTCCCTGTTAGGGATCAGCTCGGCACCCCGACCGAATAGCCAGGCCGCGCCTTGGAACCGAGTGGCGGCCACCGCATCCGATGTAGGCCCATCGTTGCTGCCGGAGACAATCGTTCCGTGCCTGGAAAGTTCCGGATTTCTCTGCACAAATGAATCGATAGAATGCCTGCATTTCGATCGAAACAGAATTACCGTTAATTAATCTGAGAATGGAACTTTTGATAACATGGATCAGTTTAATCGTGATCGCAGCATTTGAATAGCATTTGCTGATCATCATTATTGACCCATTCCAACACCGGCTGAATGCGCTGAACTTCGACCTGACCTCGAAATCCTCGAACGGCCAGGCCCTCGCGCATGGTGATCGTCGATTAGGGGCGCCGAAAAGATGACCATTGGATTGAGTGGGTCGATTGTACCGGGCGCGCGCGTGGCAGTGTTCGAGTGAATACCAATTCCGGCAACGTGCGGGCCATCGCCGAGATACTCATCGCGTCGGCCGCCATGCAGCACACCGCGCGATCGGCCGATCTTGCCGCCTCGATAGCATTGCTTCGGCCGAGCCTTCTTGCCCTTATGGGTCAGGGCGGATTGCGGGTGCTCGTCGAACGGGCGCTGTACCTGGTCAGCCGGAAATTCCCCGAGCTGCGGAATGTGAAGGCCAATAATGACGGCAGCTTCGTGGGCCTGGGCGAGGCCTGCGCCTCGTTGGGAGATGTGGATATCGGAGAAGCTCGCATCTGCATCCTCGCCGAGGTCCTGCTGCTGCTCCTCCAGTTTCTCGGCCCGGGCGTTACCTTGGCGGTCGTCAGCGACGTATGGCCGAATGCTTCCCTCGGACAAGTCTCTCTCAGTCAGGCGAAACAGGCATGAAGACCCCTTCCAGACCAAGCGAGCCGCTGAGTACGGCGCCATTCGAGAAGGTCGAGATCGTCTCGTTGCCGACGGGTGTCCCCGGTCTGGACGAGATATTCGGCGGGGGGCTCCCCGAATTCTCGCTCAACATGATTGCCGGAATGCCGGGGAGCGGCAAGACGACCCTGGTCCATCAGATTGCTTTCGCGAATGCCACCGTGGAACGCCCCGCGCTTTACTTCACCGTACTGGGCGAGCCCGTGCTCAAGATGCTGCGCTATCAGCAACAATTCTCATACTTCGACCCATCCAAGATCGGGAAATTTGTCCGTTACGTGGACATGTCCGATTTGGCGCTCGACGGCGGCCTGAAGGCGGTGCTCGACGAGATCGTGCGTCAGGTCATGGCAGCCAATGCGGGCATCGTCATCGTGGATTCATTCCACACGTTGGCGCGGGAGACGAGGAGCTCTTCTTCGCAGGCGGAGGTCCAGGAGTTCGTCCACCGCCTCAACCAGTTTCTGACCAGCTGGACTGCCACGGCGTTCCTGGTCGGCGAATATGGCGAGAAGGAGCCCAGCGTCGCGGCGGCCTTCACGATGGTCGACGGCATCGTCTGGCTTTCCCAGAATACGGAACGCAATTCGGTGGTGCGCAAGCTCCAAGTCGTGAAGCAGCGCGGCCAGGCCTGCGTACCCGGCTTGCATACCATGCGCATCAGCAACGATGGCATGCAGGTCTTCCCCAGGACGCTGGGCCTGCAACAGGTCACGACCATACCCGCGAAGCGCCGGCGGCTGTCGCTCGGCATAGAGGAACTGGACAAGATGATCGGCGGCGGCGTCCTCGAAGGCGACAGCCTGCTGATTGCCGGACCCTCCGGCACGGGCAAATCGGTGCTGGCGACGCAGTTCATCTCGGAAGGACTGCGTCAGGGCGATGCCGGCATCATGGCGATCTTCGAGGAACGGCCGGGAGGCTACGTCCAGCGTGCCGATTCATTCGGGCTCAAGCTGAAGGCCGCGGAGAAAGCGGGAAAGCTGAAGATGCTCTACCTTCGCCCGCTCGACCTGTCGGTCGACGAAACCATGCAGGCGATCCTGGACGCGATCACCGAGATCAGTGCCAAACGCCTGGTGATCGACTCGCTGGTGGGATTCGAAATGGCGCTTGCCCCTGGCTTCCGCGAGGATTTTCGGGAATCGCTCTACCGCATGATCGGCGCCCTGACGGGCGCCGGTGTCACCATCCTCAGCACGGTCGAGGTCGAGGACAATTTCACGTCGCTGCAATTCAGCCGCTACGCCATTTCGTTCCTCACCGACGACATCCTGCGCCTGCGCTATGTCGAGATAGACGGTCAGATGCGCAAGTCCATGGTCGTGGTCAAGATGCGGGGCGGCAACCACAGCAAGGACTTCCGGGAATATGTGATCACCGAGGAGGGCCTGGTGCTGATCGAGCCGAGACGGACTGACTATGCCGGCCTTAGCACGGGCATACCGGTCCGCACCGGGCCGCGGATCGCCCAGGTGGACGAAGCGCCTCCCGAGCCGAAGGCGGCGTGAAAATCAGCCTGACGGTGCCAGCGCCGACTTGAGCCGTCGGCTCTGGATCAAGGCGGCGGCGGGTCGCCATATACAACGCACTGATCTGCATGATTCAAATCGCCACGCCGACTCGGCCCGCTGGCGCCTGAGATACACTGTCGCGCTCCCGCTTGTTCAAACAGGGGAACAACATCGCGACCATGGTCTCCGACTCGATCTCGAAGTGCGCCCTGCCTTGAGTTTCGAAGGCATTCGTAGCCCGCGGGATTGGGTTCGACCGCCGGCCGCGGCGCTAGCTTCACTCCACCGTGACGCTTTTCGCGAGGTTGCGCGGCTGGTCGACGTCCGTGCCTTTCAGTACCGCCACATGATAGGCCAGGAGCTGTACAGGCACCGCATAGACCAGGGGCGCGATCAACGGATGCACCCTGGGCATTTCGATCGTGGCGATGGTGTTCTCCCCCGCCGCCGCGATCCCTTCCGCGTCGGAGATGAGGACGACCTTGCCGCCACGCGCCTGCACCTCCTGCATGTTGGAAACGGTCTTCTCGAACAGGGGACCGGACGGCGCGATGACGATGATCGGCACGGCATCGTCGATCAAGGCGATCGGCCCATGCTTCATTTCGCCGGCGGCATAGCCTTCGGCATGGATGTAGCTGATCTCCTTCAACTTGAGCGCGCCTTCGAGGGCGAGCGGATAATCCTGGCCGCGGCCAATGTAGAGGACGTCGCGCGCCGCGGCGATCAGCGGCGCCATCGCGGCGATCTCCTCGTCATGAGCGAGCGCGGCGTTCATCGCCGCAGGCGCTTCGGTCAAATGGAGGACGATCTCACGCTCCTCCTCTTCGCTCATCACGCCCTTGTCGCGCGCCACCTTGGCGGCAAGCGCGGCGAGCACGGCGAGCTGGCAGGTGAATGCCTTGGTCGAGGCGACGCCGATCTCGGGGCCGGCATGGGTCGGCAGCAGCAGGTCGGCCTCGCGCGCCATTGAGCTCGTCGGAACGTTGACGACCACGGCGATCTTCTGGCCCTGCGCACGGGCATGGCGCAGCGCGGCGAGCGTGTCGGCGGTCTCCCCCGATTGCGAGATGAAGAGGGCGAGCCCGCCTTCCTCGAGCACCGGGTCGCGATAACGAAACTCGCTGGCGACATCGAGATCGACCGGGACGCGGGCGAAGCGCTCCAGCCAATATTTGGCGACCATGCCGGCATAATAGGAGGTGCCGCAGGCGACGATGGTGACCCGCGGCACCGGCGCGAACGAGAAGTCCATCTGCGGCAGCGCCACCTTCTGCTCGAGCGGGCGCAGATAGGAGCCAAGCGTCTGGGCAACGACGATGGGCTGCTCGAAAATCTCCTTCTGCATGAAATGGGCATGGTTGCCCTTGTCGATGCGGGCGGAGGAGGCGCCGGATTCGACGGTCTCGCGCGCCACCGGCCGGTTGTCGCGGTCGAAAATCTCGACCTTGTCGTGCGTGACGACCGCCCAGTCGCCCTCGTCGAGATAGGCGATCCTGCGCGTGAGCGCCGCCAGGGCAAGCGCATCCGAGCCGAGATAATTCTCATCCTCGCCATAGCCGATGGTCAGCGGCGCGCCGAGCCGCGCGCCGACGATCATGCCGGGATGATCCCGGAACAATATGGCCAGCGCGAAGGCGCCGTGGAGCCGAGGCAGCACGGCGGCGACCGCCTCCTGCGGCCCCCTGCCCTGCGCAAGCTGGTCGGCGACGAGATGGGCGACCACCTCGCTGTCGGTCTGGCTCTCGAAATGGCGGCCCTTGGCCTGCATTTCCTCGCGCAGCGCCTTGAAATTCTCGATGATGCCGTTGTGGACGACGGCGACACCGTCGACGACGTGCGGATGGGCGTTGCCGACCGTCGGCGCGCCATGGGTGGCCCAGCGCGTGTGGGCGATGCCGACATTGCCGGGCAGCGGCTCGTGATCGAGCGCGCGCTGAAGATTGTCGAGCTTGCCCTCGGCGCGGCGCCGTTCGAGACGGCCGTCGACGATCGTGCACAGGCCCGAAGAATCATAGCCGCGATATTCGAGCCGCCGCAGGCCGTCCATGAGCCGCGACGCTGTCTCACCGCGCCCGACGATACCGATAATCCCACACATTCTAGCTTTGCTTCTTCTTTCTGGCGGACATGATGTCCCGGAACTTGGCGGCGCGGCCCGGCTTTTCGACCTGCTCGCCGCGGGCGATGGCGACCGCGTCCGGCGCGACGTCGCGGGTGATCACCGAGCCGGCGGCGACGAGCGCGCCGCTGCCGATCGCGACCGGCGCGACCAGAGCCGAATTGGAGCCGATGAAGGCGCCCGCGCCGATCGTCGTGCGATATTTGAAATAGCCGTCATAATTGCAGGTGATGGTGCCGGCGCCGATGTTCGCGCCGGCGCCGACATCGGCATCGCCCAGATAGGAGAGATGGCTGGCCTTGGCGCCCTTGCCGAGGCGCGCCTTCTTCACTTCGACGAAATTGCCGACCTTGGCGCTCTCGCCGATCTCGGTGCCGGGCCGCAATCGCGCATAAGGGCCGATTTCGGCGCCGGCCGCGATCGTGGCGCCCTCGATATGCGAGAAGGCGCGAATGCGGACGCCCTCGCCGACCGTCACTCCGGGACCGAAGACGACGTTGGGCTCGATCGATGTGTCGCGGCCGATCTTCGTGTCCCAGGCAAACCACACCGTCTCGGGGGCGGTCAGCGACACGCCCTCGGCCATCATCGTCTCGCGCCGCCGGGCCTGCCAGGCGGCCTCCTGCGCGGCCAGCTCGGCCCGGCTGTTGATGCCTTCGACCTCGGCGGCCGGAACCTCGATCACCGCCGAAGTCCGGCCATCGCCGGCGGCGATCATGACCACGTCGGGCAAATAATATTCGCCGGCCGCATTGTCCTTGCCGACCCGGGCGAGCAGCGGCCACAAATCGGCCGAACGTGCCGCCATCAGGCCGGAATTGCACAGGTCCAGCGACCGCTCCTCCTCCGTCGCATCCTTGTGCTCGACCATCTTCAGGATCGTGCCATCGGCTTCGGCGAGGATCCGGCCATAACGCCTGGAATCGGGCGGCCGGAACGCCGCGACCACCGCGGCCGGCGTGTCGGCGAGGCGCGCCTGCATGCGGCGCATGGTCTCGGCGCTGACGAACGGCGTGTCGGCATAGAGGATCAATATGTCGCCGTCGAAGCCGGCGAGCGCCGGCTCGGCCTGCCGCACCGCATCGGCGGTTCCCAGCTGGGGGTCCTGCACCACGACGACGCCATCATGCTCGGCTACCAAAGGCTCTACCTGTTCACGGCCGCTACCGACGACGACCACGGTCCGCGCCGGCGCCAGCGCGTCGACGCTGGCGAGGAGATGCGCGAGCATCGGCCGCCCCGCGATCGGGTGCAGCACCTTGTGCAGATCGGATTTCATCCGCGTGCCCTTGCCTGCGGCGAGGATCACGACGGCGACGGGTCTGGCCATGGCGCCCAATCGCACGGAAATCTTGCCATTTCCATAGCGGGACCTCTAGCGCCGGGGGATGGCCGATTTCCCCTTCCATGTCGTCGCTTTCGACCTCGACGGCACGCTCGCCGACACCGCACCCGATCTCGCAGCGGCGCTCAACCATACATTGACCGCGCTCGGGCGGCCGACCGTCGATCCGGAGACGGTGCGGCACCTGGTCGGCCAGGGTGCCAAGGCGCTGCTGCGCAAGGGGCTGGCGACGAGCGGCGATGCGGACGACGCGCTGGTCGAGCAGGGCTTCCCGATCTATCTCGATTTCTACGGGGCCAATATCTGCGTCGGCACCTCGATTTATCCCGCGCTCGAAGAGGCGATGGATGCTCTGAGCGCACGCGGCGTGAAGCTCGCCATCTGCACCAACAAGCCGGAGCGGCTCACCCACATGCTGGTCGAGGCGCTCGGCTGGACCGGCCGCTTCGCCGCCATTGTCGGTGCGGACACGCTGCCGGTCAAGAAGCCCGACCCCCTGCCCCTGCACGAAGCCATCGCCCGCGCCGGCGGCGGGCGGGCGGTCTTCGTCGGCGATTCGATCACCGACGCGGACACGGCCAGGGCCGCCGGCGTGCCGTTCGTCGCGGTCAGCTTCGGCTTCTCGGACCGGCCGGTGGACCAGCTCGGCGCCGATGCGGTGATCGACTCCTATGCAGAGCTGGTCGGGACGCTCGCGCGGTTGCCGGCCTAGGGCGCCCGACGCCCCGTCCGGTTCGTCTGATCCTCGTCCGAGGGCCTGTCGCGCCGCCGGTCGGTCCTGGAATTGCGATCGCGGCCCGGCATTTCGCTCGCCATATTGGCGGCCGGCGGCGATTCGCCCGGAGACCTGGCGCGGTCGCGCGTCGGACGGTCATTCTGATCCGGCCGGTCGGACCGCTGGCGCGGCGGACTTGGCGCCTGTTCGGCCTGGCCATGGTCGCGCCGCGACTGATCGGCCAGCCGTTGGGCGTCGCCCCGCCGCTCGGGCGGAATCTCGACGCCTCGGCCCCCGCGATCATAAGCGCGCCGCGCCTGGCCGCCGGAATAAGCGAAGGATTCATCGCCCTGCTGGACGAAGAACGGCGCGGTTTCACCCGGCTTGAAATAGGAGATACGACGGCCGTCGCGGGAGGACGTCCGCAAAATCTGGCCGTTGCGGCGCCATGCCCAGCCGCCCTCGAAGGGGATTCGCTCGACGCCGGCCTCACTCTCGATCTCGGTCGCGATCTGCGCGGCCTGGCCGAGCGGCGCGGCATCCTCGGCGCTCGACCCGGCAGGCGCTGGTGGTGGCGGCGCCACCGCGACCGAAGCCTCCGCATCCTCGACGGCCGCGATGTCGTCGACGGACATCGCATTGCCGGCAGCATTTTCGGCGCTGACCTGGTCGTTGGTCGAGGGTGCCGAGCACCCGGCGGCGAAAAGGATCGCAACAGGCGCGACCGATTGCAGAAGAAACCTCGTCATCCTCATCTCCTCGTAATGAGGAGACAACCGCCGAGGAGGGAAATCAGGTCCGAGCGCCGTCCGGCCGGCGCCGTCACGCGTCTCGCGGATAGGTTTCGTGGCCTTCATTGGGCCAGAGGAAATTGGTGTAGGTCAGCATCACGCTGAATTCGAGCGACCGCACCTGATGCCACCAGCCAATCGGCACGTAGAGCAGATCGCCCGGCCCGAGATCGACCTCGAACCGGCGGACCTCGCGCGCCTCGGGGAATTTCGCGAGACGGTCTTCGTCATTGATATCGTGGACGTCGCTGAACACGTGGCGATCGTGCCGGAGGCGCGGCGTTTCCGAAGGGGGCAGCAGGGTGACGCGCTTGCGCCCGACGATCTGGGCCAGCAGATTGTTGGTCAGATCGAAATGGAGCGGCGTGAAGGTGCCGGCCGGGCCGATCCACATCATGCCGTGGGCGCGCGTCAGATATTTTTCGAGAAAGCCGAGATCGCGCTCGAGCGGCGCCAGCGCGGCGGCATTGCCGGCGCTGTTATAGGCGGTGATGTACGCGTCGTTGCCGCCGGCGTGGATCAGGTCGAGATAGTCGGCGAAAGGCAAGGTCCGGCGGTGAACGTCCTTGTCGAGCTCGAAATCGGGATTGGAGTCGCGGCCGGCCTGATATTCGACCGGAGCCGCACCGACCGCGGCGCGCAGATAGGCCGGCGTCCAGCGTTCCAGCGCCGGCCAGTCGTCCATCTCGCCCTCGATCACGACCGGGCGGCCGGGCGCATAGAAAAGATCGAGAAAATCTTCGGAGGAAAGGCCGCGGACCCGCGGGACGCCCCCGGCGCGGTCGGACAAGGCGCGCTGCCTTTCCATCGTGTCGAGCAGCCATTCGCGGCGCCGGAGCGGGACTTCGGACGGCGGCTTTTGCATCGGCGCCAGTTCCGCCTTCGGGATTTGCGGGGCGGCTTCGAAGCCGATCCGCCGCAACGCCATGTTGAGGCTGAGATCGTCCACCGCCGCAGCGCGCATAGGCGCCGCGGCGAGGATCGCCGGAGCGGCCGGCGCGGGTTTGTGGACCGGACATTCGCCGGTCTCGAGCGCCTTGCCGTCGGGCAGGCGGAATCGATCGAGGCGCAGCTTCGACTCATGGTCGGCCGGTCCCTCCGTCCCGTCGGGGCGGACGCCCCTGTAATAGAGCTTCTGCCACTTGTCGGCCGGGGCCTTGGGGCCAGTGTCGTGCACCCATTTCTGGAAAGCGTTGCGCGACTTGCTCCAGGTCTCGAACGCTTCCCTGAGACCGGGCTCGCCGTCGAGCGGCCGGATCTGCGGCTCGACCCCGGCGAGCTTGCCGCGCTCGACCGGGAAGAAGAAGCAGAAGGGTTCGTTCTCCTCGAACCGGATCCACTGATTGGCGCGGGTGAAACGCCAGTTCATGGTGAAGGTGTAAGGCGACCAGTCGGTCTCGATCACGCCGCCGAGCGGCGCGATGCCGTCCTTGGCACCATTGGGCGGGCCGCCGACCCACAGGTTCCAGCCCTCCGGCGTGCGCAATATGCCCTCGATATGGAAGGTCACCACGCCCTGGCCGAAGAGGGCGACCGGCGCGCGCTCGGGATTTGCGCCGGGATCGAGCCTGATCTCGACATCCTCGACCTGGGGGCCGCCGCTCCAGCGCGCCTCGAAGCCGCACGGGCTCAGCATCTCCCAGCCATGGCTGTTGGCGATGGCGAGCGGAAGGCAGCGATAGGCGAAGCGTTCGGGCGAAGCCTCCATCCAGTCGCGCTTCGTCGAAGCGGGGCGGATGCGCGGCTCCCAGCCGGGCTGGGTGTAGCAGATCAGGTCCATGGTCCGGCCTTCCTACACCTTTGTTGCAGCGTGGCGAAACCGGGACTGGTCTGGTGAAACCGAGGCATGCGGCTACAATGACGGGCCTGCAGGGAGATGATCGATGTCCGACGCGCCCGAACGCCGCCAGCTTGGCGGGACACCCTTCACGATCGCGCCGCTGATGCTCGGCACCAATGCGTTCGGCTGGACCGCCGACGAGGCCGCCTCTTTCGCCATTCTCGACCGCTTCGTCGAGGCCGGCTTCAACGCGGTCGACACGGCCGACGTCTATTTCAAGTTCGCTCCGGGCAACAAAGGCGGCGAATCCGAGACGATCATCGGCAACTGGATCGCGAAAGGGAACGGCCGCCGCGACAGGATCATGCTCGCCACCAAGTTCGGCATGGAGATGGAGCCGGGGGAGAAGGGGCTGTCGCGCGACTACATGATGCGCGCGGTCGAAGCCTCGCTCAGGCGGCTGCGCACCGACCGGATCGACCTCTACCAGTCGCACCATCCCGATGAGAGCGTGCCGATCGAGGAGACGCTGCGCGGCTATGAGGAGCTGATCGCGAGCGGCAAGGTGCTTGCGATCGGCGCGTCCAATTCATCGCCGGCCCAGCTCGAAGCGGCGCTCGACACCAGCGCGGCGGCCGGACTGCCGCGCTACGAGACGATGCAGCCATGGTACAATCTCTACGACCGCAAGGATTATGAGGAAGGAACCGAGCGCGTGTGCGCCGCGCGCGGGCTCGGCGTCATCTCCTTCTTCGGCCTGGCCAGCGGGTTCCTCAGCGGCAAGTACCGCTCCGAGGCGGATCTGGAAGGGCGGCCACGCGCCTATCGGGTCAAGGGATATATCAACGCGCGCGGCTTTCGAATTCTGGCCGCGATCGATGCGGTCTGCGCCGAGCTCGGCGCGACGCCGGCGCAGGTCGCTTTGGCCTGGGTGATGGCCCGGCCGAGCATCACCGCGCCGATCGCGAGCGCGACGACGGTGGCGCAGCTGGACGAGATCATGGGCGCGGCGCGGCTCCGCCTGGGACCAGAGCAGATGGCCAGGCTCGACAAGGCGAGCGCGCCGGCGGACGCCGCATCGACGATTGGCGAAGGCCCGCCTCCGGATGTTTCCCGTGCCTAGGGCCGGTTTCTGAACGCATTGGGAGAAGCGGAGCGCATGCCGGCCGCCTGACGATCTCCTTCAACGGCGCAGCGTCAGCCCGATCGTGACCGCGTCGCGGGTAGCGCCGTCGATATATCGGCCGACGATCAGGTCCATGTCGACCGCGCCGCCACCCGGCGTCCAGCGCAGCCCGATTTGCCCGCCTGCCTTGCCGGTATCGCGGGTGAACCCCTCGACCATCAAATTGAGCTCCGGGTGGATCGCGATCTCGGCCTGCGCGCCGACGAACACTGCGTGATCGCGGGTGACGCGAGTCCAGTGCCAGCCGAGATTGAAATTCAGGCGCAGCCGTTCGCCGGCCGGTATGGTGAGCGGCACGATGGCGCTCAGCGTTTCGACCCGGCCGCGGTCCACGCCCAGGCCGACGCTGGTCGTGAGCGCAAGGCCCCAGCCGCGCTCTTCCGATCGAAGCAACAGCTTGGGCGAAAGGCCGACGGTCGTCTCATTGCCGTCTCGGGTCCAGCCGTGGCTGAGGGAGCCGCCGATTTCGAGGTTCGGCCAGGCTCTTCGCGTGCAGCCGGGGCCGATGTTGAGCAGACCGGAATTGCCGCTCGAGAAGGTGACCCAGTTCTCCAGGTGACAAAGGCCGGGCGTCTCGACCGCCGCATCGTCGATCACGTGTGGCCCGCCCGATGCCGTCGCGGGGGCGGGATGCAGCGCAATGGCGAGCGCGACTGGCGCTGCCACGAGCCGCCGCCTCCACGCGGAAAGATCAGCGCATATCCCGAACATCACGCCCCCCGACGTCGCCATGCTAACGGCTGAAGTCGTCGGGCGGAAGACCTGCAAATCCAACGCGTTGCCGAAGGCGGTACGGAGGGGCTGCGGCCCTCGCGGCAACGTCCATTGCCGCGGGTCCCGATCCACGAATCCGCGGCTGCAAAAATTTTTTGATCGGGCACACATTTCCCTGACCCGTTTTGTCCCCGGATCGCGCTTTTACAATTGAGAGGCCAATTCGGGGGGCAATGTCATGCAGAACATCATCGACCGCGTACCGGACGTGCTCGACCGGATTCCACCCGACGCATGGCCGCTGATCGATCGGATGTTCCAGATCACGGTCGCGGTCGCCGCGGTCTGGCTGGTCCTTTCCTTGTTCGTCTATTGGCGAAGGCGCGCCGCGAACCTGACTCCGGTCACGGCGCCGCGCAGGAACAAGGACGCGCAACCCGAATTCCTCAATGTCGATCACAAGGCGCGCAAGGCCGCGATCGAGCGCGGCGAGGCCTTCGAGCGTGATCTCGATGTCAGGGAAGCCGAAGAGGCGCGCACCGCGGAGAGGGCGGCCCTGGGGGCGGCGACCAGCGGGCGCAAGCTGGCCAAGCTCGCCAGCCTGCTCATGTCGATCTTCACGCTCGGGACGCTGATCGCCGGCTCGATCGGCAATATCGGCCGGATGGGCGAATATATGCAGCAGCTCTCCGCGCCCGAGCGGATCCTCGAGACGATCCGCAATCATCCGATCGGCAGCCTCGTCCTCGTCCTGGTGATCGCCGCTGCCGTCTATCAATATTTCAACGAGCGCAAATGGCGCCCCGAGACAGAGAGGAACTAAGCCATGGTGTCACAGCCTCTGGTCCTCACCGACCCCAACCTGCTTGCCGAGTTCGTCCGCGAATCGGAGTTCAAGACCTTCTTCGAGAAGCGCTTCGCCGCGCCGCCCGATCTCGCCGCCTTGCTGTTCCGCGACGGCCAGCTGATCGATGCCTACAAGGGCGCGCACTTCTCGGTCGGCGGCATCACGGAGGCGCTCAAGCGGCTCGTGATCGGATCGCACCATATCGCGATCATGCTGGCCGATCTGAAGCCCTTCCAGCTGCAGATGCCGCTCAAGGCGATGTCCAAGGACAATGTCGAGATTGCCGGCCTGGTGACGCTCGACCTCCAGCTCAACCCCGAAAAGCCGGGTAATCTGCTGGGCCTGATGGGCGGCGTCTCGCGCATGGAGACGGACCCGAAGCCGGGTGAACAGGCGCCGAGCGGCCGCAAGGCGCTGTCGCGCTTCGACGTGCTCGAGCGGATCCGGCCGCACTTCACCGACCGCGTCCTCGAGGCGACGATCGGGCGAGTCTATGCCGAGGAAGTCCGCGGCAATATCGGCCTGCAGGACAAGATCCAGGCGGACATGATGACGCTCGCCGAGCGGGTCTGCGGCGACATCGGCATCATGGTGCGCTCGACCTCGATCGAGTGGGCGATGAACGCCGTCGAGCGCGAGCAGTTCGCCCGGGCCGAGATCGAGCGCCAGCAGACCGCGCTCGACTACCAGCTCGAGCTGATGAAGCGCGAGGTCGATCGGCAGACGGAATCGACGCAGGTCAAGATCCAGTCGAACGTGGACGTGACCAAGTTCCAGCAGGCGAGCGAGGACGAGCTCTCCCTGATGGTGCTGAACAGCGAGGTCACCTTCGTCGATGCCCGCGAAGCCGCCGAACGCCGCCAGGAAATGGAGGCGCTGGCGCACGAGATCGGCGTCCTGCGGGTCGAGCGGGCCGGCCGGTTCGAGAACGAGCTGGCCGAATCCGGCCAGGTCATCGACCTGACCAAGGAGAAGGGCCGGCTGCGCGACGTCGAGCGCGACATCGAGCTGCTCGATATCCGCCACGTTTCGGAAATGAAGAAGATCGGCGCCTTCTCCGACATGGAGATCAGGGGCGCCGAGGACCGGCTCGGCATCACCCTCAAGAAAGAGGGGCTGAGCGCCGAGCTCGACATCACCGAACGGGCCCAGGCGATCGCCCGCGGCAATCTCGCCGGCATCACCGAGATCGAGACCGGCCGTGCGGATTCCGACGCGGAGCGGCGGATCCGCGAAGGCGATGCGCAGACCCGCCAGCATATCGACATCAAGGAAGCCGATACCCGCAGCCGCACCGAGCAGCTGAAGGCCGGCGCGACGATGACCCCGGAGCAGATCCTCGCGATCAACGCCGGCATCGAGCCTCATGTCGCCGAGGTGCTGAAGGAGCAGGCCCGGGCCCAGGCAACGGCCGGGCTCAATTCGATGGAGATCATGCGCCAGCTGATCGACGAAAATCGCGCGGAGCGCGAAGCCGAGCGCCGGCAGACGCTGGACGTGCTCAAGGCGGGCATGACCGGTGCCTCGGGCGTCGCCCACGGCGCCGGCGGCAGGGATTACGATCCGCTCATCGAGGGCAGCGAGGGGATCTCGCCGACCAGGGTCGAATGTTCCGAATGCGGCAAGGTGCTGCCGGCCAAGGCCAATTTCTGCACCGGTTGCGGGCATCAGATGCGGACCTGATTGGTGGCGACCGACACCCTCCTTCCGCCACGGACGCGCGATCAGTGCTGCTATGCCAGCGCGGTCGACCTCGGGGCCACCTTCTGCGCGGTGTGCGGCAAGCCGTTGCTGCGCTGCATGGCGTTCGAGGAGTGCGGTGGGCTGGTCGACGATGTCGGCCTGTGCACGATCTGCGTCGCGCCGCACGTCCAGCTCACCCCGGGCGCGATGATGAATGCGCCGATCGGCGGCGAGATCACCCTGCCCTTCGACCTGGCGAACCAGTCGGCGGTCGGACGGCCTTTGTTCGTCACCGGCCTGTGGAGTCGCGAGGGACGCGGAGACTGGCGGCGTGAGCGGCTGGACTGGGAGCGGCTCGACGCCGGCGCGCGCGGTTCGGCCTCGGTCACCGCGACGAGCATCGAGCGGGCCGGCACCCACCAGATCGACATCATGGTCACGGTGGCGACGCGGTGGCGCTGGCGGCAGGAAAATTGGGCCTTCGCCACTTCGGTGCTGCTCGCCGTCAAGGATGATGACGACAAGGCGGGCGGCCCGGTGGTCCAGATCAGCGGCGAGAATATCGGCCACGGCAATCTGATCAACATTTCGGGCCAGGTCGGCGGCGACGCGCACGAGGATAGCCGCATCACCAAGGCGATCGACCTGCCGATGCAGCGCCTCGACGTCGCCGAGCGCGATTTGGGCCTGCGCGGCATGGAGGGCAATCTGCGCGTGCCGCGCAATACGCCGCTGACCTTTGCCGGCTTCCCGAAGGGCGAGCACCCGCCGAGCGGCAAGCCGATCGCGACAATGAACGGCCTGGTCGCATTCGGCCGTGCGCGGACCAGGGGAGAAGGCGCCGGCGACGTGCGCCTGGTCGCTCCCGGCCCCGATGGCGTGATCGACGAGGATTTGTCGCGGCTGATCTCCCGCCGCCACTTCGAGCTCTACATCGAGAATGACCGCCTGGTGCTGCACGTCACCGGATCGAACGGCACGCGGATCAACGGCAAGGCCTATGGGCCCGACAAGACTGCCATCCTCAATCATGGCGACCGGATCGCGCCGATCGTCCAGGATTCCGACCGGCTCGCGATCGACGTGCGCTTTTCCTGCGAGCTCAACCGGGTCAGCGCGATCACCCTGACCCGGAACCCGAAATCCGAAGGAGGAGCGTGATGGGGACCTGCCCGCATTGCGGCACCGCCAATCCCGGCGACGCATCGTTCTGCGCCGAGTGCGGCAAAAGGATGGCCGAGCCTGGCGCCGGGGCCGGCATGCAGACGATCAGCGCGATGGAAACGATCGCCAGCCTGCCGACGAGGAGCGGCCGAGACGATCATATCGAGCTCGCCCCGGGCGAGGAATTCGCCAGCCGCTATGTCATCGATCGGGTGATCGGCAAGGGCGGCATGGGCGTCGTCTATCGGGCCAAGGACAAATTGATCGACAAGGTGATCGCGCTCAAGCTGATCCGGCGCGATCGGCTCGGCGGCGAGGGCGCCGTCAAGCGGCTGATCAATGAAGGCGTGACCACACGCGACGTGCGCCACAACAATGTCGTCGCTGTCTACGACGTCGGCGAGGCCGACGGGAGCCCGTTCGTTTCGATGGAATATATCGAGGCGATTCCGCTGCGCGACTGGCACCGCAAGCAGGTCCAGGAGCGGCGCGACGTGCCGCTGCCCGTCGCCGCGCGCATCATCATCGAAGTTCTTGCCGGACTCGAGGCGGCCCACGCAAAAGGTGTGATCCACCGGGACCTGAAGCCGGAGAACATCCTGCTCACCGAGGATCCGACTGCGGAGCGGGCGCCGCTCAAGATCGTAGATTTCGGCATCGCCCGCGCCGCCGGCGCCGCGGCGATCGAAAGCGCCACCGGCACCGGGCTCGGCACGCCGCGCTACATGGCGCCCGAGCAGATCACCAATGCCGACAGCGCGCGCGAATCCGCGGACCTCTATTCGGTCTCGATCATCTTCTACGAACTGCTCGTCGACGTCCTGCCCCAGGGCCATTGGCAGCCGCCGTCGGGCGGTCGGTCCGACATTCCGATGGCGGTCGACAAGCTGATCGAACGGGGTCTTTCGAACCGCGCCGCCAGCCGCCAGCAAAGCGCGGCCGAATACCGCCAGCAGCTCGAGCAGGCGATCCGCGGCTACATGCCCCAGCCTGTGAACCAGGGCACGATTGCGCCCAGCGGATCGCCGCTGAACCGGAACCTGTTGATCGGCATCGGCGGGGGCGCAGTGCTGCTCGTCGCGGCGCTCGGCGTGACCCTGAACCACATGGGCGGCCCGAACAATGGCGGCGGTGGCACAAATGGGCAGCAGCAGGGTTCATCGGGCGGCGCCCAGACCGGCGTCGCCGCCCTGAGCGGCACATGGATCGATGCCCAGGCCCAGGCCACCTATTCGGTCCAGGTCAATCCCGACGGCAGCTTCAGCGGCTCCGGCACGGTGGCGGGCGAGCCGGCCTCGATCCAGGGCGGCTTCCAGGGCCAGATGGCCCGCTACGTCGTGGTCGCCGGCGGCATGCAATATCCCGGCGGACTGCAGTGGGACGGCCAGTGCCACCTGAACTGGCGCACCGACGATGGCGGGGGCGGCCAGCTCCACGTCAACCATGCGCCGGGGGCGCCCTGCCCGTCCTAGCGGATCACAACTTTCTCACCGATGTCAGGAAGGAATACGAGCAATGCCGGACTGGACCCAATACAGGACCAATGGATGCCTGTTCGAGACGACGCCGTCGCCGGCGCCGACCCTTCGCGCGCCGACCGACGACCTGCCGCAGCATGTCGACCTGCGCAACATCTGCCCGCCGGTCGAGGATCAGGGCCAGACTGGATCCTGCACCGCCAATGCGATCGTCGGCGCGCTCGAAGTGCATCAGCGCAAGGCAGGCCTGCCGGTCACCGACCTCTCCCGGCTTTTCCTCTATTACAACTCGCGTGCCCTTGCGAAGAACGAGGACAAGGATAGCGGCAGCTTCATCCATCACGGCATGGCCGCCTTGATGGCCTTCGGCGTCTGCGAGGAAAGGATGTGGCCCTATCTCGAGCCGATGTTCTCGACCCGCCCGACCGAAGCCGCCTATCAGAATGCGACCCGCTACGAAGCGGTCCAGTTCGCCCGCACGCCGCGCGGCAAATCGGCGCTGGCGGCGCTGGCCCAGGGACTCCCGGTCGCCTTCGGCATGTCCGTGCCGGGCAATTGCTATCGCGCCGCCGGCGAGACCGGCGTGATGCCGATGCCGGAGGAGCTTCCCGATCCGGGCCAGCCGAGCGGGCACGCCATGCTGCTGGTCGGATACGACCTTGGCAAGGAGGCCTATATCGTCCGCAACTCATGGGGCGCCAGGTTCGGGGAAAACGGCTATTGCTGGATCCCGTTCAAGGTCATGGACGCATGGTCCGAGCCCGATCATTTCTGGGCGATCGGCGCGATCGAGCAGGCTCCCGGCTTTTCGCTGACCGGCCCGAGCATCGCCGAGACGGTGGAGAACGTGACCTCGAAGGTGCAGGGCCCCTCGCCGCTCGACATGCTGCGCGGGCAATTGCGCGAACGCCTCAACACCAAGCTCGATTCGGCCCGGGCCGATTTCCGCAACCGGCTGCGCGGCGGCCGCTGACCAGGAGGAATTTCGCCATGCAAAATGGTTTTCCGCAAGCTCCACCCCGCGCCGGCTGGTCGCGGTGGCTCGCCGTGGCGCCGCTGATCCTCGTGCCGGTGCTGATCTACAATATCATCGCGCTGGTCGCCGGGTCCCAGGCAGGCGCGGGCGGGATTCCGCCGGCCGAAGCGGCGCTCGCCGCGACATTGGTCGACATGACGATGCTGTCCGGCGCCCGGCTGGTGCTGACGTGGGGCGATCTGCTGCTCGTCATCGCCATCATCTTCCTGTTCGCCGAGGTCCTGAAATCCACCAGCACGGGCTCCACAGCGATCACCAATCACATATTGTCGATGGGCCTGTTCGTCGCCTGCCTGGTCGAATTCCTGCTGTTCGCGAATTTCGCGACCTCCGTCTTCTTCCTGATGACGGCGATCGTGCTGCTCGACGCGCTGGCTGGAATGGTCGTGTCGATCATCTCCGCACGGCGCGATTTCGGGGTCGGCGAAGGCTTCAGCTCCTGAGGGCTTGGCCGCAGGCCGGACGAACGGATCACGCACAAGGTGAAGTCAGCACGCAGGGGGACGTGATGGGAAGGATTTCAAGAAAGCTGCAGGCGGCATTACTGGTCGGCGCCGCGGCGCTTGGCCTGGGGGCCTGCTCCCACGCCGGCAATGTCGGCGCACTGGCGACCGACTATAACCGCGCCATCGCCCATGCGCGCAGCGAGCAGGTCCTGCTCAACGTCGTGCGGGCAAGCGCGCGGGAGCCGCTGCAGTTCACCGCAATCGGCGAAATCACGGCCAGCGTGAGCCGGACCATCGGCATCGATACCGTCGCCACCAACCTGATCGCCGGCGGCCGCAATGCGATCAGCCCGACCCTGAGCATCGGCGGCGGCACCACCCCGATCGTGAGGATCTCCCCGCTGTCGAGCCAGGATTTCACCGCCGGCTTCCTGCGCCCGATCACGCCGGAAGTGCTCAACCTGTTCATCAGCCAGGGCTGGGACGGGGAATTCCTGCTGCCGCTCGTGGTCGGCAGCTATACCTGCAATGGCCGGCGCATGGTGAACGAGGGCGACAGTCCCGAGGGCGCCGCGGTGCGCGACCGGCTGGCCGCGGCCGGCGACCGATTCCAGTTGCGCCAGGAGCGGGCCGAAGGCGCTGTCGTGACGATGACCGTCTCGAGCGACCGCGCTCTCGAAATGCTCAGCCACGGCGCGGCCCCGGGCCACACCGTCCTCAACGTCGCGCCGGGCGCGCAGCCGGGGACGTCGGTGGTCCGCGTCAGGCAGCCCGACGGCATGCGTTGGGTGGCAAGCTCGTCGGGCCTCTGCGACGGAATCGGCGGTTCCGAAGCCGGCTTCGAATCCTCGGACGGGATCGCAATCCAGCTGCGCTCGCCGCACGGCATCATCTATTTTCTCGGCGAGGCGTTTCGCCCCTGCTATCTCGGCCGGGAGGCGGCGTGCGACCTGACCTATCACAAGGGCAATGCCCTGCGTCATCTGTTCCGGATCAATGCTTCGCCGCCCCCGTCCGGTGCCGCCGCGGTGTCGATCGGCATGTACGGTTCGCGCTACTGGATCCCGCGGCTCGACGTCGACGACACCGATCGCACGTTGAAGGCCGTGGCCTTTCTCGACCAGCTGATCGCGTTGCAGACAAATTCCGGCGCGCTCAACGTGACACCGACCTTGATCTCGGTGCCGCCGGGTTGAGCCGGGGGCGGCGTGCTGCGTGGGAGTTGCTCCAGCGCGCGCTCTGGCCCAGGATCGCCGCATGGACGTCCGCGCGCGATCGAACGAGGATGAAAGGCTCGCCGCCCTGATCGCCGCCGAAGACAGGGCGCTTGCCCTGCTCGACGCGATCGAGGCGGCCGGGCTGATCGCGGCCGGGCGCACGGAGCGTGAGGTCGAGCGGGACATTTATGCACTGGCCGAAAGCGCGTTCGGGGTCGAACGCCATTGGCACAAGCGCATCGTCCGTGCCGGCGCCAATACGCTTGCCATCGCCGGCGACAATCCGCCGATCCGCACCATCGGCGAGGACGATATGGTGTTCCTCGATCTCGGGCCGGTGTTCGATACGTGGGAGGCCGATGTCGGCCGCTCCTATGCGGTCGGCGGCGATCCGGCCAAGCATGCGCTGGTCGCCGCGCTTCCCGGGCAGTTCGAAGCTGTGCGTGCCCACTTCCTCGCCAATCCCGAGATCACTGGCGCCGAGCTCTTCGACTTCGCGATCGAATCAGCCGAGCGCGCCGGCTGGATTTTCGGCGGCGCGATCGCCGGCCATATCGTCAGCGAGTTCGCCCATGCGCTGATTCCGGGGCCAAAGCAGCGCAACCGCATCGGCCCCGAAAATCTCGAGCCGATGAGTGAGCCGGACCCGCTCGGCCGGAAGCGATACTGGATCGTCGAAATCCACCTGCTCGCGCCCGACCGAAGCTTTGGCGGCTTCTACGAGCGGCTGCTGCTGGCCTGAGGCGACCGGGACCTCAGTCGATACGGAAAGCCGAAATGGCGGTCCCGAGCACGAGCTCGCTGTAGATGCGCTCGCCCGGGGCCTCCGATGCGCCCGCGGCGACCATCAGCGGCAGCAGATGCTCCTCGCGCGGATGGGCGAAGCGGCCGCTCGGCGCCGCTGCCCAGGCCGCAAGCGCATCGGCGCGAAGCGGGCCAGGAAGCTCGGCCGCCCTGGTCAGCCACTGGTCGAACGCTTGCGACGGCGCCGTCGCCCGCGGATCGCCATAGGCGCGCATATTGTGGAAGCTCATCCCGGATCCGAGGATGAGCACGCCTTCGTCGCGAAGGGCGGCAAGGGCGCGGCCGGCGGCCACATGCAGGCCGGGATCGAAATTCCGGTCGACCGACATTTCGATCATTGGAATCTCGGCCTCCGGGAAGGCGACCTTCATCGGAACGAAGACGCCGTGGTCCAGGCCGCGCGACTCATCCACCTGCCCGGATATGCCTGCGGCGCGGAGCAGTTCGGCCGCGCGGCGGGCGAGATCGGGGGCCCCGGTAACATCGTAGCGCAGCGCGTAGGTTTCCGGCGGGAAACCGTAATAATCGTAGACCAGAGGGGGCCTTGCGGCACCGGTGAAGGCGAAGCCCTCGGTCTCCCAATGGCCCGAAACCACGATGATCGCCTTCGGTCGTTGCGGCAGCATGCCCGGTACGCCCCGAAGGAACGACGCCATGCCCGTCCACACGCCGCCCGGATCGTCCATGAAGAAACATGGTCCGCCGCCATGCGGGATGAAGAATGATGGCTGGTGTTCCTGCGGCATTGGGAGCTCCCGGGGCCGGACGGGCCGCTTCGTGCCCTGCAGATAGGGATTGGGGCGCAGGTTCGCCAATCGAGGCGATCGATCCCGTCCACGAAATCGCGATAATGGGCGTCATGAGCGGGCTGGTGCTTTCGATCGTCCGGATCGTGCCAGTGCTTCGGTAGGTGTGGCGATCGCCCGCTCAACCCAGCCGGTCCGACCACGCCCGCCCGCGCGTCCGCGGCGGCCAGAACCCTCAAGGCTTTGCGTATAAACGCGCGCTTTACACTCACATTAATTTAATTCATGCGGTCGAGAGAAAAGAAATCAACGGCGCCAAGGCCGTGCCTATCGTTTCGGTTCGAGAATGAAAACTTCATAGCTGTTCAATTCGAGCGGCTAGCTACTTCTGCATTTCGTACGGCCCGCCCCACAATTTGTTGAAGGTCTCCGCTCGTCATTGCTCGCGAGCGGAAGATTCTTTACGTTCAGGAGAGAATAACATGGCAGTCATCAACGGCACCTTCCTTCCGGACACCCTGAACGGCACGCCTGACGACGATACCATCAACGGCTTCGGCAGCAGCGACGTGCTCAGCGGCGGCGACGGCAACGACCTCCTGGACGGCGGCAATGGCGACGACACGTTGAACGGCGAGGCGGGTAACGACATATTGGTCGGCGGCCCGGGCTCGGCGAGCCAGAATTCGGTCTACAATGGCGGCACGGGCAACGACCTGATGGTCGCGTCGGACCTCGGCGTCGCCGAGAATTTCGACGGTGGCGCCGACAACGACACGGTCTCCTTCGCGGCCCGCGACAATGGCGTGACCGTCTTCCTGTCCGTGATCGGCATCCCGCTGCTCGACACGTTGCAGAACGTCGAGAACGCGATCGGATCGGCGCTCAACGACGAGATCACCGGAGACGGCGCCAACAACCACCTCGAGGGCGGCGACGGGAATGACGTGCTCGACGGCGGCGGCGGCGATGACGTGCTGGGCGGCGACCTTGGCGCGGACCAGATGACCGGCGGCACCGGAAACGACATCTATCTTGTCGACCAGTCCGGCGACACGGTCACGGAATTCGACGCCGGCGGCAACGATCGCATCATCGCGAGCTTCGACTATGTGCTCGCCGACGGCACTTCCATCGAGGAGCTCGCGGCGGAAGGGGGAGTTTCTGCGGTCGACCTCACCGGCAATTCGGACTCCAACATCCTCATCGGCAATGCCGGCGACAATAAACTGGACGGTGGCGGCGGCACCGACACCGTGCGGTTTTCGGGCAATCGCGCCGATTACGCCGTCGTCGACAATGGCAACGGGACGGTCACGCTCACCGATGTCCGCGTCGGCGTCAACGATGGCTCGGACATTGTACAGAACGTCGAGTCCTTCGAGTTCGCGGACGGGATCGTGGCGCTCGACCTCCTGCTGAACGCGGCGCCCGTGGTCGATCTCGACGATGGCTCGGCGCCGCCCGATATCGACGATGGCAATCTTTATACCGAAGGCGGCAGCGCCTCCGCGATCGGCACGTCGATCAGCGTTTCGGACGCCGATGCGGACATGATCCAGAGCGCGACGATCACGATCCTCGACCCCGAGGCGGGCGACCTGCTCTCCGCCAACCTGCCCCTGCCCACGGGCATCACGATCGACGTTGCCAACAGCACGAACGCCATCCTCGTCCTCATCGGCGCCGCTTCGGCGGCCGACTATGCGACCGCGCTCGGCCAGACCGGCTATAGCAACAGCAGTGACGACCCGACCTCCGGGGCCGCCCATAACAGCCGCACGATCAGCGTCACCGTGAATGACGGCGCCGCCGACAGCGAAGCGGCGCTGATGACGATGTCCGTTCTCGCCGTCGACGACGCGGCGGTCGCTTTCGACGACACGGTCGCCACCGACGAGGCGACCGCATTCAACGGCAACGTGTTCGCCGACAATGGCGGCGCGGGCGCGGACAGCGACGTGGACGGCCCTGCGCTGGCGGTGTCGAAAGTGAACGGGTCGATCGCCGACGTCGGTGCGCCGATCATACTGGCATCGGGCGCGGTGCTGACGCTCAATTCGGATGGCACGTTCAGCTACGATCCGCATGGCAGGTTCGATGCAACTCCGGTGACTGGATCGGGCGCGTCCAATACGCCGGCACATGACAGCTTCAACTACACGCTGTCGGGCGGCGGCTCGGCCACGGTGTCGGTGTCGATCAGCGGCATCGACGGCAATGATACGCTGCTCGGCACGGCGGGTGCCGACACCCTTTCGAGCGGCGTCGGCAACGACATCCTCAATGGCCTTGGCGGCAACGACACCATGCTGGGCGGCCAAGGCGACGATCGCTACTTCGTGGATCAGAGCGGGGACATGGCTCTGGAGGCCTCGGGGGAAGGCTATGACCGCGTCCTGGCGAGCGTCAGCTATGTGCTTGCCGCGGGCAGCGAGATCGAGAAGCTCACCACCAGCGACAATTTCGCAACGACGCCGATCGACCTGACCGGCAATGAGCTTGGCCAATATCTGTTTGGCAATGCCGGCGCCAACAGCCTCGACGGCGCCGGCGGAGCGGACGTCATGGTCGGCCTCGGCGGCGACGACCGTTACCATATCGACACGGCTGCCGACCGCGTCATCGAAGCTTCGGGCGAGGGCTATGACCGCGTATTGTCCGCGGTGACCTGGACGCTTCAGGCGGGCTCCCATGTCGACAAGGTCACGACCATCGACAATCTGGCGACGACGGCGATCAACCTGACCGGCAACAACGTCAGCCAATATATCTTCGGCAATGCCGGCGCCAACACTCTGGACGGCGGCGGCGGCGGCGATGTCATGGCCGGCCTGGAGGGCGATGACCGCTACATCATCCGCAGCAGTGCCGACCGAGTGATTGAGGCAGCGGGCGGCGGCAATGACCGGGTGTTCGCCGCGGCGAGCTTCGTGCTGCAGCCGGGTTCGGCGGTCGAGACGCTGAGCACGATCGACAATCTGGGCACCACCGCGATCAACCTGACCGGCAACGAGCTTGGCCAGCACCTCTTCGGCAATGAGGGCGCCAACATGCTGGACGGCAAGCTCGCCAACGACA